>Ga0105104_10000207_pt1 | contig 43962 bp, 32 predicted proteins | sample PPLLaktember2015_3_FD_87034 | JGI IMG/M metagenome (GOLD analysis project Ga0105104, IMG submission 87034) | Freshwater sediment microbial communities from Prairie Pothole Lake near Jamestown, North Dakota, USA - PPLs Lake P7 Core (6) Depth... | ecosystem: Environmental > Aquatic > Freshwater >... | reverse complement strand
TGCCTTTCCTGCAAGCGGGTTTGTCCGGTGAATATCTTCACGATTGTCGGAGCGCGCGCGGAACCGGGCGAAGACTTGGGAATCCTCCCCGACGGCAAGCCGAAAAAGATGTATATCCTCGAATTCAAGATTGACATGTCGAAGTGTGTATACTGCGGATTGTGCGTGGACGTTTGCGATACTCATTCGCTGCACTGGGAGCTTCCGCAGGAACCGCCCGTTTTCAGCCGCCGGGAACTGCTCAAGGATTTTTCCGATATGACCGAGGCTGATAAAAAACGAGTCCAGGCTCGGGAAGAAGCCCGCAAGCATGTTAAGGCTGCGCAAGCCGCGGCGGCCAAATCCGCGCCCAGTGGCGGAGCGACTCCGGAAAGAGCATGATGATCTCGACCATGCAGGGTAGAATTCCTCAATGACGCTGTTGAGTCAAATTGTATTTTGGTTTTTCGTTGCGCTCACGGTCGTTTCGGCGGCTGTAGTTGTGTTTCATAAAAGGATCATCTACAGCGCCTTCGCTTTGTTGTTTGCTTTTTTCGGCGTGGCGGTTCTGTATCTGTTTCTTCACGCTGACTTTCTGGCCGCTGCACAAGTGCTGATTTATGTCGGCGGGATCCTCACACTCGTCATTTTCGGCGTATTTCTCACGGCTAAGATCACCACTCTCGATATTCCCCAGTTGACTCATCAGCGCTTTCTCGCTTTGATCCCGCTCGTGCTGCTCGGCCTGGGCATTTTCCTGGTCTTTTATACTGTGCCTTGGCCGTCGGTGCAGCCCGAGATTACTCCCACGACACAGCGCATCGGCGAATTGTTATTAACACGCTATTTGGTTCCTTTCGAATTGGCCAGTGTTCTGCTCCTTGCCGCGCTGGTGGGTGCTATGCGGTTGGCTCGCCATTTCCGGCAGCAGGAGGGCGATTGAACTCGCTGACCACCTATATCATCATTTCCATCGTTCTGTTCTTGCTCGGGCTGTTGGCCATGATGACCAGAAAAAATGCCATTTCCGTTCTCATGGGCGTGGAACTCATTTTAAACTCCGCGGGCCTTGCGTTTGTGGCTTTCGGCCGTTTCGTGGCGGGTAATCTCGATGGCCAAACCGCAGCTTTATTTATAATCATTGTTGCCGCCGCGGAAGCCGCCGTGGCACTTGCCGTTTTCCTTAATTATTACCGCCTGAAAGCGACGGCGGAAGTGGACAAGGCTGACGCATTGAGAGGGTAATACCGGATTCATGCTCGCGATCGTTCTCTCCATCTTACTTGCCCCTTTGGCGGCGTTTGCACTGGTGATCTTCTTCGGTCGCTGGTTGCCGCGCGGTGGAGATTGGGTTAGTCTGATCGCCATCTGGGGCGGTCTCGGGCTTTCTCTCTATTTGTTTTTCGCGCGGATCCTCGTGGCTTATAATCCCACTTTCCTTGAAAACTTCAGCTTCGATTGGTTGGTCTGGGGGGATTATCGTTTGACTGTCGGAATCGCTCTGGACAATATGGCGGTGATGATGCTGGTGGTCGTCACGCTGGTTTCGGCGGTCGTGCATCTCTTCAGCATCGGCTACATGAAGGGCGATCCGCGTTACAGCCAATTCTTCGCCTACTTGTCTTTCTTTTCGTTCAGTATGCTAGGCTTGGTGCTGGCCGATAATCTGCTCGTCATCTATGCCTTTTGGGAGCTTGTCGGACTTTCGAGCTATCTGTTGATCGGCTTCTGGTACGAGAAAGACTCCGCTTCCGACGCCGGTAAAAAGGCCTTCATTACCAACCGTGTGGGTGACGCGGGAATGCTGGTCGGCATTTTGTTGGTGTTCACAGTGCTGGGGACGATGAATCTTCGCGAGATTACGGAGGGTGTTGCCGCCGGCAAGTTATCGGGTGGCTTGCTGACAACAGCGGGTATCTGTCTCTTTCTCGGAGCAGTGGGCAAGTCCGCGCAGTTTCCGCTCCACGTTTGGCTGCCCGATGCGATGGAAGGCCCGACTCCGGTCTCGGCTTTGATTCATGCCGCCACCATGGTTGCCGCCGGAGTGTATCTCACCGCTCGTATCTTCGTCATTCTCACGGTAGACGCTTCGCTGGTAATCGCTTACGTCGGTGGATTCACGGCGATCTTCGCAGCCACTATCGCGGTCGCGCAAAATGACATTAAGCGAGTGCTCGCCTATTCGACGGTTTCACAACTCGGCTATATGGTAATGGCTTTGGGTGTGGGTGCGTACACCGCCGGATTTTTTCATCTCGTCACACACGCCATGTTTAAAGCCTGCTTGTTCCTCGGATCGGGTTCGGTAATTCACGCCTTGCATCACGCGCTGCACCATGCCGGCAGTCATGCGGACGCGCAGGACTTACGGAATATGGGCGGTCTGCGCAAACGGATGCCGCTCACGTTCTGGACGTTTCTCATCGCCACCGTCGCGCTCTCGGGCGTGCCGCTGACCTCAGGTTTCATCTCGAAAGACGCAATTTTAGGCGGAACGTTGGCTTTTGTGATGGAACATCCTGTGCATTGGCCGTTAGCACTCTTCGGATTTTGCGCAGCCGCGCTGACCGCGTTCTATATGTTCCGCCTCGTTTATCTCGCATTCGCCGGAACGTTTCGCGGCAGCCCGCAGGCGGAATCGCACTTGCGCGAATCCCCGGCTGTTATAACCGCTCCACTGATTATTTTATCCACGCTCTGTTTCTTTGCTTTCTTCACACTTCCGGCGTTGAATCCTACGACTCCCGAAGGCGGCTGGTTTGCGCACCTCTTTCCCAATCCGCCGCGCGCGTATGAAACCGCGCTGAGCGGAGAACATGCAGCCGTTGCCGGGCATGGCGCGGAAGCGGCAACAGAATCGCTGCATCACACGGCTCACAACGCGGCCATGCTGATTTCCATTCTCGTCGCGGGTCTTGGAATTTGGATTGCTACCCTTGGCTATTATTGGAAAAGGATTTCGCCCGCCTACTGGCAAACGCGATTCGGAGTGCTTTATCGCGGCATGTTCCACAAATGGTGGTCGGATGAAATCTATGATGCCACCGTCATCAAGGGAACCCTCGGCTTTTCGCGTTTGTTAGCGTGGTTTGATCTCAGGGGAATTGATGGAGTCGTAAACGGCTCGGCTTGGCTTACCCGCTGGGCGTCCGTTGTGCAAGGTTGGTTTGACCTGCGCGTGGTAGACGGGCTGGTGAACCGCGCGGCTTGGTTCGTCGGTGTGTGGGGAAAATTCGTCCGAAGATTTCAATCCGGGCAGATTCAACGCTACATTTTCTACAGCCTGTTGGTTGTGGGGATTGTGGTTGTTTTGAATTGGTTCGGAGGATTGCGTTAAAAAAACGGCAGCGGCCGCAAGTTGATAACCATCGAGTTGATGCGAACAAAATGGGTCCTCTAACTCTCCTTACGTTTATTCCGGCAGTCGGAGCGGTTGTCGTCGCACTGCTGCCGAAGGAGCGCCCCAATTGGGTCCGCTGGACGTCATTGGCAACCACCGCCATCGTTCTCGCGATAGCCTTATCGCTCTACCCGCAGTTTGACACGGGGAAAGTGGGAATTAACGATGCGGCCTCGTTTCAATTTGTCGAGAACGCTTCGTGGATTCCGGCGTATAATATCAACTATTCCGTGGGCGTGGATGGACTCTCGTTTCCGATGGTGCTCCTCACCGCGCTGCTCTGCTTCCTTTGTATTCCCGCGTCATGGAAGATTGACAAGTTTGTCCGCGGCTATCATGCGATGTTCCTGCTGCTGGAAACCGGCATGATCGGAACGTTCGTGTCGCTTGATTTCTTCCTCTTCTACGTGTTCTGGGAGATCATGCTGCTGCCGATGTATTTCCTCATCGGCATCTGGGGCGGGCCGCGGCGCGTGTATGCAGCCATCAAGTTCTTCCTCTACACGCTGGTTGGTTCGGTGCTCATGCTCATTGTGATGCTGGTGTTGTACTTCAACGTCCGCGATCCCGCGACCGGCCAGCACACTTTCAACATGCTGCACATGATGGGGCAGATGAATCACGGTGGAATTCTCGATTTGAATTTCGTACGCATTCTGATGTTCTTCGGACTGTACATCGGTTTTGCCATTAAAGTCCCGGTTTTCCCTTTCCATACGTGGCTGCCCGATGCGCACGTCGAAGCGCCCACCGCCATTTCCGTGATTCTGGCCGGCGTTCTGCTCAAGATGGGAACCTATGGATTCTTGCGAATCTCGTTTCCCATTCTTCCCGATATGACGAGGAATTTCGCCGGTTTCCTTGCGTTTATGGGAATGGTGAATATCATCTACGGCGCGTTTTGCGCGATGGCTCAGACGGATTTGAAGAAACTCGTGGCCTATAGCTCGATTTCGCACATGGGCTACGTCATGCTGGCCATGAGTGCGCTCACTCCGGCGGGGATGAACGGCGCGGTGCTGCAAATGTTCAATCACGGCACCATCACGGCTATGCTCTTCCTCTTGGTCGGCGTGATCTACGACCGGGCGCATCATCGCGAGATCGCCGGTTTCGGCGGACTCGCTAACGTCATGCCGAAATACCTTGGAATCACTGCTCTCGCATTTTTTGCCTCGCTGGGACTTCCCGGCCTATCGGGTTTCATTTCCGAAATGTTGTGTTTCTTGGGAGCCTTCCCGGTCTGGCGAACATTTACTATTATCTCCATAGGCGGGATCATTATCACTGCGGCCTATCTCTTGTGGACGTTGCAGCGGATGTTTTTCGGGGCGACTAATCCCAAGTATGAATCTCTGCCTGATATCAATGGCCGCGAACTCTTTACGCTCATTCCATTGGCAGTGATTGTAATTGTCCTCGGTATCTGGCCACAGCCGGTTCTGGGCTTGATGAATAGTTCCATGACATATTTGAGTCATTTAGTCAGTCAGGTCGGAGTCATCCCATGATACCAGCGGGCTTGGAGCTGGATCTGGTGGCTTGTTTGCCCGAGCTGATTCTCACCGCCGGGCTGCTGGTTTTGTTAATCCTGAGCCTGTTGTTTCGCGAGCGCCGGGGTCAAGTCATGGCTATCGGAGGCTCGCTGCTTCTGCTCGCTGCAGCAATCGTTTCGCTTAGCGGGGATGAGAGAGTGGGTGCTTACCTGTTTGGTTCTGTGGTTCAGGACGGTGTGACTCTCTTTTTCCGTGTTTTCTTCTGTTGTGGAACAATCCTCTGTCTGTGGCTGCTGCTTCCTTCGTTTCGCAAGGACGCGGAACCGTTTCTACTGATGATTTCCGGTGTACTCGGCATGTTTCTGCTGGCCGGCGCGAATGATTTGGTCACATTGTTCGTGGCTCTCGAATTGGTTTCGATTCCTTCGTATGTGCTCGCCGGTTATCGTCGGTTGGATGTCCGCTCCGGGGAAGCCGCGCTGAAATACATTCTCTACGGCGCGTTGTCCAGCGGTCTCATGATTTACGGCATGGCTTTTCTCTACGGCTTGACCTCCACAACCATGCTGCCGGAAATCGCCGCCAAATTAAGCACCGCGCCGAATCAGCAGAGCATGCTGCTGATCGCGCTGATTCTGGTTCTGGCGGGCATCGGCTATAAAATCGCGATGGTGCCGTTTCATTTTTGGTGCCCCGATGTCTATGAAGGATCGCCCACCGCGGTAACCGCTTTTCTGTCGGTATTGCCCAAGGCGGCAGGTCTGGCGGCTCTATATCGCATGATACCGGTCTTTCAGACGCTGGACACGTCCTACGGAGTCAGCGCGCTCTTGATAGTCAGTATAGCATCGGCTGTAACCATGACCTTCGGAAATCTGGGCGCGATCTGGCAAACCAGTCTCAAACGCCTGCTCGCGTATTCCTCCATTGCGCACGCCGGCTACATCCTCATGGGTTTTGCCGTGCTTGCGGGCATAGGGGAAGTAGATCTCTACTGGCAGACTTCCGAGGCCATCTTCTTCTATCTGGTGACTTACTTGTTCATGAATCTCGGTGCGTTTCTCATTGTGGATTGGGTGGAGCGGCACAAGGGTGGAGAAGGGATTGAGCGCTTTCGCGGATTGGGACGCACCGATCCGATTCCGGCGATTCTGCTTGCGGTTTTTCTTTTTAGTTTGACCGGGATTCCTCCGCTGGCCGGTTTCATCGGAAAGTTTTTGCTTTTTGCCGCACTGGTGAAGGCCAAGATGTTCGCGCTGGCGGTCATCGCCATCGCCAACACCGTGGTTTCGCTCTATTACTATGTGCGCGTGATCCGCGCCATGTTCTTGGATGATCCTGCACCGGAGATTGTTGTGCCCGGCAGCGGATTCCGCTGGGGATCTGTGGTCGGAATTCTTTCTCTTGCCACCGTCATTCCCACGCTCATTCTCGGAGTCTGGTGGGGTCCGCTCTTCGAGTGGATTCACTTGCGAACTTGGTAGAAGACCGCTTTTTATTGAATACAGAAATCCCTGCCTTTTATACGGGTTTTTCTTCTGTTTCATATAATTTTGTTATTGCTTGTTTTAGCATGAGTCTTGCGACTATTGCAACATTTTATTGACTCTCGATGCACGATTTATTAAGTTAGCTTTACGACAACTCGGCTGAGGGTTCCCCCTGTCCGGCATTTACTGTAGAGTGGATCTTTCGCCGATGCGGTGGTAAGGTTCGCTCGTGCTATTTTTTACAGCGATGCTATGCCGGGAGGAGATCCATGAAAAAATCCATTCTTGTGTTTATGTTGGCTGCCGCTTTAGCGGTTCTCGCGTTTGCAGCGGGAATGGGTCAAAAAAAGAATCCTCTTTTCTCCAAATCCGCGGTTCAGTATGATTCATCCGGTATCAAGCTCAAAAAGCTGATACCGGATTTTTCTTTGCCGATACCGATGATAGATCCGGCGCGTGTGGAACCCTTATCCGACGAGCATATACTTAGAGGAAGTACTCCGTCTCCCCTCAAACAGAAACGGACAGATCTCGAAGCAAGAATACGAGCGGGTCTGGCGCGCGGCGAGGATGTTTCAACACTGCGAGCAGAAATGGACGAGTTATTGAAACAATTCAATTCTGCGACTCCAAGTACGAGGGGACCGGTCGCACAGCAGCGGAAGCGCGAGGATAAACAGCAAGGATGGACAGCCGATCCGTTTCAAACGGCGGCCACTCGGGGAGAGGCTGTTATGCCTCCTGCAGAAACCGATCCGCAGCTTTTGCAAGTACGCGAATTGGAGCGCGAAGCGGAGGACATGCTGCTGGCCGGACAGGACATTTCGGAGATCAAAGCGCGTTTGAATGTTCTGTACGAGCGAATTTTACCGCATGAACCGAAAGCAACCGAAAAGTCTGCATCGTTTAATGAACGGTTCAGCAGGATGCAGGACGATCACACTCCGCCATCACCGCTGCTCTATTACGTCAGCGACGCTCCGGCTTCCGCTCCGAATGCGGTAAAACGGTTTTGGGAACCGGGCGATCCGGTCGGAATGCAGATCGAAGAGTTGAATCGGCAAGCGGCGGAAATCGAGCGGAAGGGGGGAGACGTTGCGGAAATCAAAGCGCGGATGAATGCACTATACGAAATGTTGCCGGCATATCGCGGTAAAATGAGTTCATCCACTGAAAGAAACCTGTCTCCGGATATGGAACGTTCATTCTTCACACGAAATTCTCCCAAGCAGATGATCGTATACGATGGAAAGATCATTGAAGTCGAACCGGGTGTGACACGCACAGAGCTGCCAGCCCCGCAGCCGGAACGCACGCGCACGGGAACTCTCGACGAGAATGGCGGAACAATTTTTGAGTTCGCGAGCAACAATCCGATTCCCGATAATAGTTGGATAAGTTTTGGAAAGACCGTGGATATGGGATCTCTGGATACGATTCTCGTAGACATAGAAGTTACAATTGATACTTTGTTTCACGAGTATGATGGTGATTTGGAGATCAGCTTAATCAGCCCCCAGGGCGATACGTGTATATTGAGCAACCGGAACGGCGGCCTTTATGACAATTATATCGAGACGGTTTTTGATGATGAAGCGACCCCGTCCATCACAGCGGGTTCCGCGCCATTCACGGGATCTTTCCGTCCCGAGGAACCTCTTTCGCAGTTTGACGGAATTAATCCTAACGGCACATGGTGGCTCCTCGTTCGCGATCTGGCTCTCGGGGATGTCGGAGTAATGCGTCGCTGGCACTTGCAGGTTCGGGCGAATCGGGAGGGAGACGACTGCAATTATCCATATTCTTGGGGAGGACTTCCGAACGCATGGATTAACACGTGTGATTTCCATGAAGACTATGATTATGCCTGCCCCTACCCGTCGTCCGCCAAGGATGTCGTCTTTCGCTATGACTCACCGATTACTCAGCAAGTCTACATGAGTTTGTGTCCGTCGGAATTCGACACAAAGCTTTATGTCTATGAGGATGCATGCACGGGAACTCCCGTGGCATGCAGCGATGACGCACTCTCTTGTCCCGGCTCCATGGGTTCATTCCGATCTTACATACCCGCTCTGACTCTGTTGGCAGGTCATACGTATTTTGTGGTGATTGACGGCTACGGAACCAATTGCGGTTGGGCTTGTCTCGAAAGTGCAGTATTACCGCCCTGTGATGTATCCTGCCGGACGCAGGATCACGTTGAATGTGCAGAGATTCAGGATACGCTGCTTATGCGCGACGACTGTGACGGCGGTCCCTGCAATAGCGTTAGTTGGTATCCAGGGCCTCCGCAATATGAAAGCCTGCAAAACGGCCAAACCGCCTGCGGTAAGATATTCTCTGTCAACTGGCACCATGGTTCCGGAGGTATGAATATTTACTATTCTTTAGCGGATCGTGATTGGTATCATTTTACTCTGGATCAAGCCAGCACCGTACAAGCAACGGCGACCTGTGAGTACCCTTTCTCTCTGGCGATCGTTGGGGCGGATACTTGCGCTGCATTGTCGTACACAGATCTCATAGATCAATCGTCTTTTTCTTGCTCCACACTCACAATACAAGCTCCCTGTTTAACGCCCGGAACCTACTCCGCGTGTATTTGCCCCACTTGGTTAGGTTCGTTCCCCACCATTCCGCGCGACTATCGTTTGACAGTCAACTGGACGCCGTGCATTCCCGGACAAGGGTGTGCAACGGCCTTTGAGTTTACGGATGATACCGTGTTTGTCGGTCATACGACCTGCGGACTTGTAGATGAGTACAACCATACCTGCTTGGGCGACTATGACGGCGGGGAAGATGTCGTTTATAAATGGCATGTGACAGAAGCGGGAGACTATACGGTTTGGCTGAATCCGTACAGCAGTTCATGGACCGGGATTGTCTTGGACTCCGTTTGCCCGCCCCGCACGAGCGGCTGTATCGCAGTGAACACGCAAGCTCTCAATGCACCGCACGGCATCGTCGGACAACATCTGGCGCCGGGCACATATTACATTATGGTGGATACATATCCCGCCCCGGATTGCATTCCGCGATACGATCTTTCCGTTGGGCAGTTCTACGACTGCGTGGCTTGCCTGCCGACGGATTCCGTCGAATGCGCGGAAACAACCGATTCCCTGCATGCCTATCATGACTGCAACGGGGGATGCTTCAATTTGGACGAGATTGAGCGTTTTCAGAGTATACGGAAACATGACACTCTTTGCGGAAGTGTGTTCACCTACGTGCGCGGAGATTCTGTTTTTTCCGATATGGATTGGTATCGCTTTTCACTCGCGGAATTCGATACGCTTGGCTTTTTGGTAAATTCGGAATTCGATTACAATATTCGCGTCGGCCGGCTTATCAATGGCTGCGATTCCATCTTTTGGCAAGCATCCGGCTCCGCATGGGGTTCCCAATGCATTCCGAGCGGAACGGGTTGGTGCTGCGCGGCGCCGGGTGAATGGGTTCTAACCGTCCGTAGTCTAAACATTGCACCGGTTACACAGGACTATCGCCTGGTGGTCATCGCCGCGCCGGCTCTGAATGGTCTCAGTTGCTATATTCCACAAATGGTAACTGATGAGGACACACTGACCAATCAGACGACCTGCGGCTTCAGCAACGATTACGGCAGCACCTGCCTGAACAGCTATGACAGCGGAGAAGATAAGGTCTATCATTGGACCGTAACTCAGGAAGGCGATTATACCATTTGGATGGATCCGGGCGCGACGGAGTGGACGGGCATTGTATTGGATGACAACTGTCCGCCCGATACGACTGCTTGCATTGCGACATCAACGGCAATTGGCGCTGAACCGCATGGAATTCTGTGCCAACATCTCACTCCCGGTGATTATACTATTATGGTAGACACATGGCCGCTCCCGGATTGCATACCGGATTACAGGCTCTATCTCAAACAGTGCTGTGTAAGCTGTCAGCCCGGAGACGTCGCCGAATGTGCGGAGCATCAAACAATCAACAACCTATCGCAAGACTGTGACGGCGGCTGCAATCACCAGTTTGGAGGAACCGACCAATTCGGTTCCATTTTCTGCGGACAGACGGTTTGCGGCAGGGGATTTACGTATCCCATCATCAGCGGCGGATGGCGGGATACGGATTGGCATTTATTCACGGTTGCGCAGCGCGAAAGCATATCCGTCACATGCACCGCCGACTTTCCTTTTCTGCTGTATCTGTTGGATACTCTGAATGCCTGCACAAGTCCGACTATTTTGCACGATGTTTCAGGGAACACATGCGAGACGGCATCATTCGGCAGGTGTATATCGCCGGGAACATACGCTTTGTGGGTGGGAGCTTCTTGGGCTACCATTGTGGATATTCCCGGCGAATACCGCTTGACGATGAATTGCTATCCTTGTTCGGTGCCGGGAGAAAACTGCGATGTCCCGATTCCGATCAGCGATGATACAACGCTAACAAGCCTGACCACGTGCGGAACGGGAAATGACTACACTTCGACCTGCGCCTACTATGATGATGGTGAGGATATCATTTTTCGATGGACCGTCACCCAAGAGGGAATGTACACGGTTTGGCTTGATCCCCACGAGACGATGGGAACCGACATCGTCGTGGATGATCATTGTCCGCCGGATACCGGTGACTGCATCGCCCAGCATGACTCGTGGTCGGAGATTCAGCACGGTGTGTGTGTGTCACTCCCGGCGGGAGTTTATTATATTATGGTGGGTTCTACATCAATGCACGGGTGTATTTCGGAGTTCGATTTGAGTATATCGCACAGCGGCGTTCCCGCAAACGATCTCTGCGAAAACGCCATTTCGCTGACGATTCCATCAACCGTCTATGGCTCCACAAAATGCGCCACGGTGGATGCCGCTCCGGCTTGTTGGGAAGATCCGCCGTTCTATCCGGGAGTCTGGTACACGGTTGCCGGAACCGGCCATACGATTACCGCAAACATTTGCAGCAGCGCCGTTCAATGGGATAACCGGATGAGCGTTTATGCCTGCGGCTGCGACCGTCTTCACAGCGTTGCATGCGAAAGCGATTTGTGCGATCCAAGCGCTCATCTTCGTCCGGTAAGCTGGTGTTCGCGCGCCGGAGAAACGTACTGGATTCTCGTTCATGGACTGTGGGGAGCGAGCGGCGATTTCCGGCTTGATTTAACCGACGGTGGAATACCGTGTGCGGAACCGGTCGGCTGTCCCTGTTGGGATACTGTGCTGACGGCACCCGGAGAATACAGCGGTTCAACTATAGGTGCCGGAGATGATTGCGGACTGTTCCATTCGCCGGATATCGTGGTGAAGGTTCTCATTCCTTCCGCGGGTAATTGGAGGTTTACTCTGTGTAATTCCACTGATCTGTCGTATGACCCGTATTTGTTTCTCGGAACGAATTGCTGTCTGTATGATGTCGGTCATGATGACGACTCGCCGTGTTTGTATGGGATAACACTGTGGCCGTCCCGCTGCGTAAACCTGCCCGTGGCGGGCGCGTACTTTGCCACCATCGAAAGTCTTTTGGATACGAGCGCCGGAAATTTCGTTCTTACTGTTGAACAAACCACGGACGCTGCGCCGGTAGCGCCTGCCGGTGCAACGGCATCTGTAGATCGCTGTGACAGTCTGGTTGTCGGTTGGCAAACGGTGCCGGATGCTCAAGCCTACCGAGTTCTTTTAGATTCGATGTATATGATGTGGCCGATCAATGCGCCGGAAACCACTTTTGTTGTTCCGCGATTTATACCCGGCGATTCACATTGGGTTCAGGTGGCTGCTGCAAATAATTGCGGATGGAGTCCGTATTCGAATCCTGTTTATGGCATCATTCGTCCCGCGCCAGCCCAGGTGACTGGTGTTCTGGCTACGGACACGGTGTGCGGCCGTACGGAAGTTTACTGGACGGATATGGCAGACGAAACAGGCTATCGCGTCTATCGTAACGGCATGCAGATCGGTGCCGATCTTCCCGCAAATACCGTCATTTTCTTTGACAGTACGGGCTTGCCCGATATCATCTGCACCTACAGCGTGGCAGCTTTTAACCTCTATTGCGAGGGACTCCCGTCCCTGCCGGATTCGGGAATACGGCGGATCGAGCCTGCGTCCGTGACCGGTATTACCGCCACGGATTCGCTCTGCGACCGTATCGAAGTTAGTTGGATGGACGTAACGGATGAAACCGGCTATCGCGTTCTGCGAAACGGAATGCAAATCGGAGGCGATTTGCCTTCCAATACAGTTTACTATTGCGATACAACGGCTGTGGCGGGCGTCGCTTGTGGCTATAGCATTGTTTCGTTCAATGCGTACTGTTCCAGCTTACCGGGCGCTGTGGATAGCGGCCTGCGCTTGGCTGCACCGGATCAAGTTGCGGGAGTCATCGCGTCCGATACTTCGTGTGACAACGTACACGTCACATGGACGGACATTGCCGATGAAACCGGCTACCAAGTCTATCGCGATCATGCGCCCATCGGTTTGTTGCAGCCTGCGAATACAATATCCTTTGTAGATACGACGGCTATTCCGGGCGTGCGTTATGCGTATCAAGTACGCGCTGAGATTGATTTGTGCATTGGCCCGGAATCATCGGTGGATTCGGGAATCCGAATTATCACTCCGTCGCGTGTGAGCGCATGCAACGCAACGGATACGCGGTGCGACAGCATTATCGTAACATGGACTGACGTAACGGATGAAACGGGCTATCGTGTTTTCCGCAGCGGACTGAATATTAGCGGCGACTTGCCCATCGGAACAACCCGCTATGCCGACGGTCATGCAGGAATCAATGTGAGTTACGAATATTCCGTCGTTGCCTTTCATCTCAATTGTATGGCTCAATCTTCGCAAACGGATCAGGGGATCCGGCTCGCCGGACTTCCGGCCGTTGAAGGAGTCACTGCCAGCGATACTCTGTGTGAAGGTGTGCGCGTGTGCTGGGATCCTCCGAATGGTGCGGACAGCATCCAGATTCAACGGGATTCTGTTCGCATCGGCGCAGTCACTCCAAGTGAAACGTGTTTCTTGGATTCGCTGGCTGCTCCGTGGATTAGCTATCAGTATCGAGTCTTGGCTTTCAATGCGTGCGGCGCGAGTTCTGCAGCGCATGATCAAGGGATGTGCCGCGTACCGCCGGATCAATCTCCGCAGCCCTTTTTCCCGGATACGTGCGCGGCCGACACGTTATGCTGGACGGATGTGGCGGATGAAGAAGGCTATCACATCTATCGCAACAGTATTCTGATCGGGAGCGTCGCGGCAAATAGGACTTGCATGGCGATGACTACGCCGTTCGGAGTACCCGTTTGTTACGCCGTGCAAGCCTACAACACGTGCGGTACAGGTCCTATGTCGCTGCCGATCTGTATAACATTGCCGCGCACGCCGCCGCAGGTGACCATCTGGCGGACGGACAGCTGCACGCTTTCGTTCTGTTGGACGGATGTTCCCAACGAGACCCACTATGTTATTCTACGAAACGGCAACGCCGTGGACTCCATAATGGCAAGCAGCACGTGTTACACGGATCTGACACCTTCGCCCGGCACCTACGTGATGCAAGTGTGCGCGGCTAATGCCTGCGGATGCGGCCCTTTGTCCAATCCATTGAGAATTGTACTGCCTTACGAACCGCAGATTGCTTCTTGTGATGCAACCGATTTCTTATGCACCGGCGTACGTCTTGCATGGTTGCTGACGCCGGGAATTCCGGCAGACAGCTTCGAGATTCAACGGGATGGACTCCGCCTATCTGCCGCGGGCGGAATGGACACGTCGTATACCGATTTGACTGCGCCGCCTTTCCTGATGCATAATTACACGATAATTCCCTACAATATTTGCGGAATGGGATTATCATGCAGCGATAGCGGCCGGATGTTTGAAGAACCGGAACGCGTGACCGGGGTGACGGCGACAGTTCATCGCTGTGATAGCGTGATCATTACGTGGGTGGATATTATACAGGAAGATTTTTACGACATTCTGCGCAATGGCGCGTTTCTTGGTATTGCATCGCAAAACGCGCAGCGATATGCCGATGCGCCTCCGGCCGGGTTCACATATTATTATCAGGTGCGCGCACACGGGCAGTGTGGATTTGGTCTATGTTCTGACAGTGCAAACGGGCTGCGCGTGATCGCGCCTTTGTCGCCCACCGCTGTGGCCGCTTCTGATAGTCTATGTCAGATGGTGCGAGTGAGTTGGAGTGGCGCTTCGGGCGACGTGGACTCGTTCTATGTATATCGCAATGGTGCAGTGGCGGCTCATTGTCCGCCGACAGACGCGTCATGGGATGATGTCTCCGCGATTCAAAGCAATTTATACTCGGTACGTGCCTTTAGCACCGAGTGCGGCTTGGCGGAACCGGTTGGTCAAGATAGCGGCACGGGTCACTCACAGGCGTTGACGCCGACCAATCTCGTGTTTGTAGAACCACCGGTTTGCGATTCCGTGCGGCTTACCTGGAGTGCCGCAGGCGGAGAAGTATCCGGCTACGTGATTCGGCGCGACAGCGTGGTGGTGGATACGGTTTCATCTTTGCATTATACGGATCGCCACATGCGGCCGGGCCATCACTATCACTATGACGTGGCGGGTTATAACGTATTTTGCGGAACCGGCGAATTTACGGGCAGCGTTGCGGGATGGTCGCGCGAAATGCTCTTGATCGGTACCATTCCCGATACGGTTTGCAATGATAGTATGTGCGTGGATGCGGACCTGTGTTCGGGTGTGGACAGCGTCACCGCTTGGCTGTCGCTGAATTCCGGTCTGCATCAGCGCGTGATATCCTGGAGACCGGATCCGGATACGCTCTGTGTTTTGCGGCAAGATACGCTGACCGGTGATCTCACAGCAGACTTGATGTTTCTTGTTTTTCGCGGAGTGTACAGTGACACTACACATTCACCGAACTTCATCTGGCGGCGTCTGATAAGCGGTCTTCAAGACCAATTCAGCGAGATTCCCGACGATTTTTTCCTCGATCAAAACTACCCGAATCCGTTCAATCCGAAAACAACCATTCGGTTCGGTTTGCCGCATACCGAAAGAGTAACGATAACCGTCTTTGATATCACCGGACGTCGAGTGGCGATCCTGACCGAAGGTTCGCTTTCTCCCGGAATGCATTCAGTTCAGTGGGATTGCAATGCCTGCCCGTCCGGAATGTACATCGTTCGTATGCAAGTGGCGGACAGGATATTCCTGAAAAAAATGCTGCTGCTGAAGTAGCTGCCGGATGAGTGATGAAGTAACGGTCGCGAATTCTGCCAATAATCGCAGTAGCTTTTTATCGGGCGTACTTCGCATTGCAGATATCGTGTAAGACTAACGGACAAGAGGCCGACCCCTATTATGAGTCGGCCTCTTTCGCTATGTCGTGCTAATCGAAGCTATCGAAGAAGAACCGTTCGCTTAATTTCGCTCATTTTTCCCGGCACGCGCGCATGAACAAAGTACATTCCACTGGACAAAGAGCGTGCATCAAACGGAATGTTGTGATACCCGGCGGCAAACCTGCCGTTGACCAGTGTCATGACCTGCTCCCCGAGCGTATTGTACACGATGATCTTCAACGTGGAGGCTTCGGGAAGTGCGATGCGAATTGTCGTCGTCGGATTAAACGGGTTCGGATACGAACCGATGATCGCATACTCGGTCGGCAGTGCCGGATCCGGATGATTTGCCGCCAGTGTGCTGAATGTTGCGGTAACATGAACGACCGCCGTCTGACCCGTCGTATAGTTGAATGTAATCATGTGGTTCTGATTCAGATCAAACGTCTGGTCGTTTACAGTTGCCGTAGCTTGGAAGCCTTCCGGTACGGAGTACTGTGTTAAGGCATCGAGATCAAACGTCATCGAGACCGTGCCTTCTTCCGAAGCCTTCACATTGAAATCCCAGGAGTCGGACATCCGATCCTCAGTATATGGTGCGCGGATATCCGTCACGAAGTACCGTCCGAACGGCGAACCCCACGACTGTCCGTCCACCAGCGCGCGCACGTAATTTCCCGACGGCGGCAACGGAGGTGCCGTAACGTCTATCCCGTTATCCCAGCCGGCCGTTGCCCCGTTTCGGCAGCCGAAACCGGAGAGCGTGTTGTGCATCGTGCCAAGCGACATCGTGATGGGTACCATCCAGTCACCGTTGAACTCATCCAAACTGCTGTTGGAATGGCCATGAGTCGTGGGCGAATCATCCTGCGCAACGATATCAACTGCGGAGGAGTCGCGACGGGTACGCATTTTCAACGTTCCCGTATAACTGCTTCCCGTTACGAAGAGGTAGCCTTTGCCCGGCACCAAATCGGCGGTTCCTGCAATGGTCGTCGTGTAGTCATCCGATGAATTATCGAATCCTACCAATGAAGTAGGATCAATCCAGATGCTGGCGTCGCCGCCTTTATCCGCCGTTGTGGTCGCTTCAGTCCACGTGTACGCATTAATGAAATCGTTGACCGAGAACAGCCAGTCATCGGCCTGCAAATGATTGCCGCCCAGGTCCTCGTTGCGTACCGTCACACCGATCAGGTTCGGTGAACCGACATCGAGGGCAACGTCAACATTGGTTACTTCACGTGGAATCGTACCCTTTACCTTGCCGAGACCGGAGTTGCTGACTGCCGCCGTATTGTCTTCATGCAGTACCATGAAGTAGCCTTTTCCGATCGCCATTGAGGACGGCTGCGTATAACCGCCGGCTAACGAGTAACCGAACACACTGAAGCCGCCGGCGATACCGCTGTCGTTGCCCGTATGGCTTAGGAAGATATCGGATGGGAGACTGGCATCCGGAGTCAAGGGAATGGACAGCAGGTGCCAACCCGCCGCATAATCGCCGGTAAAGTCGAAGGCATCGGGAACCAGTTTGAAGCAGACATACATCGTATCTATGTTGCCCGCCCAGTCTTCCGTGATATAGCGAAGCTGCGCAAGTCCCAAGATAGCAGTCGGATGCGCCGAGAACAACGCCCAATCGTCGGTATACGGTACCCAGTCGAAAGTCAGGTTGGCATTTGTGATACCGTTCGTCGGATTATCCGGTGTGGCGGGTAAAACCGGCATATTGTTCAGATCAGTGAAATTCTCGCGAGGATCGTTCGGCACCTCACCGGTGGAATCCGGCGAGGGTGAGAAGGCAATCGTAGTGCGACGAACCGGGCAAGTGTTGTCAATGGAAACTGAAAGCGTTGTCGTGCCGCTGCGGGTAATTTCCGTCGTGCTGTCGGCTGCCGGCAGCACTGGCGTGACGACCGGTGCGACCTTGTCGCCAATCAACAGGCCAAAAGTTACAATTTCGGGTGAACCCGTCGAGCCGGTGGCCAGATATTTGAACTCGTTGTCTGCATCGGCGGCGCCGAGAAGTCCCTGGAAGTCTGTTCCATTCCAGAAGATGACCGGATAATTGTCCGTGTTGTTCGTTGTGACATCGAACGTATACGTCACACTGTCGCTCTGATCGGTATTCGTCCGAATTGTAAACACATAAGCGTTCGAATCGAGACTCTTTCCGGCCAGTGCGCGAAAGTCTGTGGATAGTTTCTGACGGAAACCCGTAAAACCACTCTCGTAGAAATAGGTCTGGATGTAGTTGTCGCCGAGCAGCGGCGGCTCCGGCACGTCGAACGAATCGAACGTATCACCGGCACTCACGCTGAATCCCGCAGTGTTTCCGTTATCATAGTACGGTGTCGTCGAAGCCACATTGCTGTTCAGTGTGATGTAAAACGGATTTGGCGGAGTTATGAATCTCCAGCCATTGGGCGACTGATTGCATTCCGTTTCATATCCGGTGCCGTCCAGCGCTTTTACCTTCCAATAATAAGTCGTCGCCAGCGGCAGATTGGAGCTGAAAGCATATGAGTTCGTCGCGATATCGGAAACGACAGTCGGTGATGTGAAGCTCGAGTTATTGGCATAGGTCAGCTCATAATGAATCGGGTAGCCTAACAGCGTATCCGTTGAGGCTTCCCATGTCAAGGTGGGTGTTGCGGTGGCAAGCGTGGTGCTGTCCGCCGGCGAAGTCAGATCGAAGGCCGTGGGATTCGCGTCGGATTGCAGTTGCGGCACGTTGAAGAGCCAAAATACCGCGTCGAGAGATGCGCTGGCGTCATTGCCAAGACCGGCGACGAGAATGGTCGAATCGGCCTGGACTTCCACATAGCGTCCGATATCGCCGGTACGGCCGGAATCATACTGATGCGCCCAATCCATGACATAGGCTGAACCGTTGTCCTGAATCTCGATGAGATAGAGGTCATTACCTCTGCGGCCGGTCACGACAATATGGCCATTCGCCATCAAATCGGCATTATAGAATTCAACGTCCGTATCCGTCGTCGTGAACTCATAACCGGCAACCAAAGTCCCTGTCGTGGCAGAAATTTTCGCGAGATAACCCTTCCGCCCGGTGGTCGTGCCGCTCGAGCCGACCAGAACGAGATTGCTGTCTGCGTCCATGAAAATATCCCGGATGGCATCATCGTTGCCCGTGCCGGCGGCTCCGGAGAGAGTGAAGCCGCCCACGGATGTGCCGTCGGAGATGTTAATCAGCTTGACCAAGAAATCATTATTAGTGCCGGACTTGATGCGTCCGCCAATCGCGATCGTTGAGTCGTTGACTTGACAGATTGCGAAGGCTTCTTCCTCATTGGCAGTTCCGATCATGACGCTTGCATCAGAGGTGATCGTAGACCCGCTTATCGTTGCAAGCGTATAGTACACGTCGCCGGCTCCGGCATTGCCGGTTTGACTGGTAAAACCAATCATTGCCAGCTTGCCGTTAAACTGCGAACCGGTTAATTCAATTACGTTGTTGAAGCGACTCCCTCCACTGGCCGCGCCGGCGGTCTGCAAATTGGCAACGGCTGCACCCGTGGACGTCCGGATAAAGATCGAACCGCGAGTATCCGTTGCGGTGACTATCTTCACACCGACTAACACATAGTTTCCGGAGGAAAGAAGGCGACCGGCATTCATATCGAAGGTCAACGCGGAACCGTCCGTGAATGTGGTCGGAGTCGTGACACCTGTAGAAGGGACAAGGTTGAAGAATGCTCCGGCTCGCTGAGTTGTAATCACGCTTTGACCAAGAAAATTGTAGCTGTTGGAATTGACCCTGTTGCCAAAAACAGCAGTCTGCTTTGTACCGGCTGCACCATGCAGGCGCGGCCAATTCGTCGCAACCGTCGGAAACACGCGATTATCCGCGTTTGCAGCTCCGGCTGCAAATAACAAAAAAGTCATGAGCGCGAGTGCCGATGACTTCATCGATTGTCTTAGCATTTTGACCTCTTGTATTGGATCGTTTGGAATGTTCACTGGATCAACAATTAGCCTAGGGCAATTCACTCAGGAGCAATTTAGAGATGGAACACCCTATACCATTTACTCTATCGGCAATTCTCACCGATTTCTTTAGCAGAGTTTATCCAATGAATATTACGCGAAATAGCACGAATCCAAGAAACGCCGGCTGATTCGAAAAGGTGTTTTTGAGTCCAGAAGGTACAGATTTTGTTGTCTTTAGAAGCATCAAGCTGATCCCGGCGCCGCACGTGTCCAGATGTGCAATAGCGTCTGGTCAAGCGAATATTTTTTGCTGAAACTTATTATAATGTCTACGGCAATATAACAGACGGGTCGTTAATGCTTCTATACATAAGTGGTGAATCGTAATTGGACTGCACCCCATTTTTTAGACACGGTATCCAAGTAGCTTAGGCATCGGGGCGGGTTTGATTGAATTGAAGTCTGTACTCATCGGGCGGCACGTACCCATGGCTTGAGTGCAGCCGATTAGGATTGTAGATTTGGTCGAAAACGTGCTGGATATGGCGCCGCGCCTCTTCGACGGTGCGATAACAGGTAGACTTCTTCTTTTTTGAGCGTGGCTATGAAGCTTTCAGCCTGCGCGTCGTCCCAGGGGTTGGCCTTGCGGCTCATGCTGATTCGGAAGCCATGCTGCTTCAAGAGATCGGTGTAGGCATGGCAACCATACTGCACGCTCTGATCACTGTGATGGATGCGCTGGGGGACGGGCTGCGCAGCGCCAGCGCGCATTCCAAAGCGCGTTCTGTAAATCTCCGTTTCGTGCGCGGCATCCACGGCTCCTCTTTCTCCTCCCCTTAAAACAATCTTTCTTGGAGATCGTGTTTAGCCTGAGGGGTGCACTTCAATTTGATTCGAAAATTATTTGATGTTGTGTAAGATTTGAAAACTGACATTATAATAAGAAAGCCGGCGTTTGATCATCGGCTTTCTCTTGGATTTTACATATATTATGCGTATATTGTATACCCTTATGCAAATAGGGGCTTGTCTTTCGTGCAATTGCGAGTGTTTAGAAAAAGGAGTATACATGCCTGGATTAAAGCGAATGCGGGTAGAGGAGAAGGCACGGGATTGTCAACATCCCGATGCGAAGTTGGGAGAAATTTGGGTGACAAACAAGCCCGCCGAAGGAGCCTCGCTTTACGCAGAGCAGCACGGCCTTCGGATTGGTACTACGGCGTATAACAAGATGTCTGCTGTTGTTCCGGGCTTCCAACCTGTGTTTGGTCCTGCAAAACCCGATGCAAGTCATTCCTGCCAAGGCTACTGCAATCACCAACACAGTGAGGGGTTGAAGGTCTGATCGTGTCGAGACAAGTACCGATATTCTGACATTGAAAAGCCGGTGAGTTTATCATCGGCTTAGGTTAGTGACAAACCCCGCCTCAAAAAGGCGGGGTTTGTTTTTGGAGAACGTCAGGGTCGCGAGCGCTGGGGAAGCGGTATCAGTTTGAGTGCGGGAGGCGCGAGCGATGTGATGGATGTTTGCCCGATGCCAAGCAGGATTTTGAGTTTGAAGAACGTGATTCGGAGCTTTCCGCCGCACCGTTGGACGATGATCTTGATGTTTTGCGCGGCGGCGCAGAGAAGAGCTTGTTCCTGAATGTTGGCGAGCCGCGCCGTTTGGCATAGCGATGGCCGTGCAGTTCTTTGTCATCGGCGAAGCCGCGCTCCCACACGTGTCGTGTGATGACCTTGACATGAGTTTGGCTCTGCGTGCAGCACTCTAAAAGCGGACAGTGCGCGCACAGATCCCTGTCGGATTTGTATTCGCGATAACCCAGACGGTTCGTCGTCATGAAATTCGGCACTTGTCCCGCCGGACAGACGTACTGATCGGTCAACCGGTGATACCGGATCAATCGCCGGATGTCCGTTGTCCGCGCTGTAGAGGCCCGCCACCTTCTCCCGGCTGAACGAAAAATCTATCGCCCGCTCGATCTTCCGCAACAAATGATCCTTCTGCACCGGCACATCTACCGAGACATACTCCGATTCCGTTGGACGACTCATGTCACGCTTCAGCATCCTAAACGTCGCCGCTTATAAAACGCCCAAGGATAATAAAATCCTCGCCAAAAGTGAGAATCTTTTCAACAGCCTGAGGGATTCCCTCATGGGCCCCCTTGCTATACTTGTCACGCCGATCGTCCTCCTGTCGTGCGGTTTCAGCAATTCAAGTCGGTTCATACTCTATACAAGACCCAATGTCAACTTGCCATCATGTTGAAAAATGCAGTAAGAATTTGATAGGAATTGAGCTTAGGAAATTCATAAAACGAGAAATCCGCTCCATAAGTTGCCTATATTCTTAGAGCCGCTGGCTGGATCTGAACCGTTGACCTGCTGAATACGAATCAGCCAAACAGATTTATAATTATTAGACTTATATTTCAGCGGTGACGCTTTTTAGAACAGTTCCTCACGAATAAAAGCTTCGGAATGTCAGGGTAGTGTCCGAGCTGACGATGATTTACTTGGGGGACAAAGAGTTGCATCGCTGATTAACTACAATTGCAGCCTCGGACTCTTTTAAATGCAACTGGATAACTGTACCCAATGTGCATATCGAAATCAAATTGGAGTTAAGTATCCAGATATCTTCGCTTGACATCGGGCGGTTGACGATGTATATTCGGTTAATGCACGTGCTGGTTGAGCACGAGGGGCTTTGTCCCACGTTTTCCGGGCCGCGATCATTGCGGCCAAGGAGGAATAACATGAAAGTTATTAAATGGTTTGGAGCAGCTGTTGCGCTGCTCTTTCTATTTTGCGCATTATCCAATGCGTTTCGGTATCCCGCTACGGGAACTCCCACTCACTCCGGACGTGCGCTAACCGATCAGGAGCGGAATACTCTTCAGCAGGCCATGATCAATCTGGCCGTTCCGCCCCCCGACACGCTGCCCGTTGTGGATGCGAAAGGAGATACGCACTGGGTTAGCTGCCACGACGCTGGCCTTGATTTGCTGGAACAGCTTGCAGACGGTCACATCGAGGCAGAGACGTTGAAGAAGGGTGAAAACTCGACGCTCCCGGACAGTTCACCGAGCCCTCAGGCTGATCAGATCAACATGGACCCGCAGTTGATCGCATGGGCTGGCGCTCCGGTGAGGACTGCGGCCTGGATGCGGCAATTGGAAGCGTGTCTTCTCCACGAATGGTGGCATAAAAACCAGGATACCGCCGCGTTGCGCAATAACGATGACCGGGAAGAAGTGGCGACCTACAATCTCATGGCTGCCTATTACTGCTCGACGGCTACGCCACCTGGTAATCCGGACGATGAATTTACTAAGAATGCGAAAAAATGGGCCGAATACTCCAAACCGCGGGCACCGGCGCAGCAAGGACATTTGGTTCGTCCTATTTTTCCGGTGCGCGTAGGTCGTCACTTCATGTGGCTGATGCATGACAGTGTTGCTGTTGGCGGCAGCGATTCACTGCAGTCTCTGAGTCCGGATGATGATGTCATGCACAACTTTGCGTTCTCGCCGTTTCGCGCCAGTGACATTACCTTCATCGAGGCCCCGCCCTTCCTTCCGCCGGAGCATACTCTGGCTGTGGTGTTCGGCGGATTTCCTGCTTCCGGGACAGCACGGATCCTGTTGCTGGATATATTTGACGGCCAGGTGATTGCGCCGGTCTGGAACCATGATTTCGGGCCGCCGATTTATTTGCCTATGTACTTCTACACTGCGATGCAATCGCCTGAGGACGAGCAATGGTATGTGCTGGACACTCTGAATCATCAGATTCTCCGCATGAGCGACACTATGTTCGGCGATGGAGTTCCCGACGAAATCACGGGCGTCTTCGCCAGCGCCTTCTGGCCGGGGATGGAACCGCTGATGAATGCCCGCGGCCTCGAACCGGCCACGCATCAGTTCTTTGGGGCGGGAGTACTGGTACTCGAGGAAGATGCGCGCATCCACTGCGCGTTCTATCCGCATGATATGAATCACTTCATCGTGGATACGGACGGCGATCTGCAGGCTGATCTCCTGCTCGTTTTGCCGCTCTACCAATTTCTTGCCGTCACTCCGGTTATTCGGGAGCCACAACCCTGGCAGGGAGATAACGCGGTCATGCTGTTCGGATCCTGGGAACATGATATTGCCGTCTGGGCAACGGATCCAACCGGAGAAATGATGTTCGAACTGCTCGGACAGGTGCACATGGCTCCGGCGGTGGACATGATGTGTCCGCTCTCGCGGCCGCTGGAGGCTGGTGAATATATCATGCCTTATGACCTTCAGACGGAAAAGTATTCGACCCCGGAGCAGGTGATTGACCCTGCGCCGCAAAGCCTTGTCATCACGTACAATCCCGCCGAGGAGACGCTGGAGTTCTGGTGGGATGCCGTGATTGATGCTGAATACTATCAGTTCTGGCAATCGGGTGACGGTTCCAATTGGATTCCATTCGATCTTCCCATTTTTGCCGATGGCTTTGAATCGGAGACGACTTGCCAATGGTCATTCCCCATGCCCGAAGAAAACCGGAAGATGTTCCGTGTGACGGCGGGACGCTGAATCAAGAAGACCTGGGAAACCAGTGCCGGGCATTCACGCTCAAGATAAACGTGAGCACGCAACTGTGCGCCGTTATACCGAATGACCTCCTCTTGCCGTTGATTTTGAAGTGAAATTGGGTTCGAATTTCGTACCATCCCGAAATTTTAAGTTGGTTTCAGATTGGCCCCTTTGCGGGCCATTTCTGTTTGCGATTGTTTGCTTACGAATAGCCGATCAGCCGTGCCTATCCAATCTGCAAAATTTAGCGGGACGCGGGGATGGTTTAGGGACAGATTGGCAGAAAAAGCCCGTAAGTTATTTCCTTACGGGCCATTTACTCCAAGTCGCGAAAAGACTTGAACCGTTAACCTACCGGTTCCGAATCAACTTGTAAATATTGATCTTGCGAAAACGGATGAACGGTTTTGGGATAGTGCGTTTTATTTGGTATGCCAACGTATTTCTGTTCCATTGAAGCCATGGGTTATTCAATATGATGTCGAACCACAGTACCTTCAACCATATAGATGACGTCTTCGGCAATGTTTGTGGCTTGATCGGCCACCCGTTCCAAATAACGGGTGACGGACAACAAGTGGACATACTCCTCGACAAGCTGCGGCGATTTCTTGATTTCGTTCTGAAGCATCTGAAACAAATCCCTGTGTAGCCGGTCAACCGCATCGTCGGCGGCGCACACCTCTCGTGCCATCTGTGCATCGGATTCAATTAATGCATCGAAGCTTTTCCTCAGCATCGCTCTCGCTTTTTGCGCCATTTCCGCAAGATCATCGGGAATCGGTACGGGAACCAAGGCGGTCAAGCTGAGCGTGCGCTGCGCGATGTTTACGGCCAGATCGCCCACCCGTTCCAGATCGTTATTAAGCTTCAGAATCGCAACGACAAAGCGAAGATCTTTCGCCACCGGTTGATGCAGCGCCAGGATCTTCAAACACTCTTCTTCGATCAGAACTTCGCGGCGATCTATTTCGCGATCGCCGTCAATCGTTCTCGCCGCTAAAACCCTGTCGCGCGTGGTCAGCGATGCAATGGCATGCGTCAGATTTTCTTCAACGCGGGTGCCGATTTCCAGAACGGCCTTCTTCAGCCGCTCCAAATCATTCTGTAAATGTTTAGGCATGTTTCGCTGCTCTTTATCCGAAGCGTCCGGTAATATAGTCTTCCGTTTGCTTGTGAACCGGATTCGTGAAAATCTGCTTGGTGATTCCGACCTCAATCAATCGGCCTTCATAGAAAAACGCGGTCTCATCGGAGACGCGCGCCGCCTGCTGCATGTTGTGCGTCACGATCACAATCGTGTATTCCCGCCGCAGTTCGCCGATTAAGTCTTCAATGCGCGCGGTCGCGCGCGGATCCAGCGCCGAAGCCGGTTCATCCATCAGGAGAATTTCCGGATCCACGGCCAAAGCCCGCGCGATGCACAACCGCTGCTGTTGACCGCCCGAAAGCTCCATCGCGTTCATGCTCAGCCTGTCCTTGACTTCATCCCACAGCGCGGCGCGAATTAAACTTCGTTCGGCGATCTCTTCCAACTGTCCTGGATTCCGTATGCCGTGAATGCGCGGACCGTACACCACATTCTCGAAAATGGATTTCGGAAACGGATTCGATTTCTGAAAGACCATTCCCACTCGCTTGCGCAGTTCGACCACGCTGAAGGCGCTTCCATAGATGTCGGTTTTATCTATCAGTACAGAACCGGTCAGCCGCGTACCGAGAATGATATCGTTCATTCGGTTAAGCGTGCGCAGAAACGTGGATTTTCCGCAGCCGGACGGCCCGATCAGCGCCATAACGCTGTTCGGCTGCACATCCAGGGAAATATTGAACAGCGCTTGAACGTCGCCGTAGAAAAAATCCACGCTGCGCGTCTGTATTTTTACCGCCGATTCCGCACGCTCATCGTGTCGAATCGCTCGCACGGATTCCGGAACTACCACCGGTATTTTCTCCTGAAATATATGCGCAGAAAAATCGCCGCAAGATTTAAGCCCAGCACCAGAACAATGAGCACTAATGCCGTGCCGTACTGCATCGGACGCACAGCGTCCACGTCCGGAAGCTGAGTGGCTAAAATGTACAAATGGTAAGGCAGCGCCATTACCTGATCGAAAATCGAAGCCGGCAGCTTCGGTAAATAGAACGCCGCCACCGTGAGCAGGATTGGAGCCGTTTCACCCGCCGCGCGCCCTACGCCCAAAATGGATCCTGTCAGCATTCCCGGTATGGCATACGGCAAAACATTTTTACGGATCGTCAGCCATTTTGTGGCTCCCAAAGCGAGACTGGCTTCCCGAAACGACTGAGGCACGGCTTTTAATGCTTCTTCGCTCGACACGATGATAATCGGCAGAATCATGCAAGCCAAAGTTAAACTGCCCGACAGAATCGAGGCTTTGAATCCGAAAAATATTACGAACAATCCCAATCCGAAAAGACCAAACACGATGGATGGAATCCCCGCCAGCGTGGAAATGGCCAGCCGGATCGTGCGCGTTAGCCGGTTTTGCGTCGCATATTCGGTTAGATATATGGCCGCCGCCATTCCGATGGGCAGGGCCGTGGCGACGGTTCCGATCACCAGATAAAAGGTGCCGATAATCACGGGAAGAATTCCGCCTTCCGCTCCGCTCCGTCTCGGCATCGTCGTTAAAAATTCCCACGAAATCGTCCCGATTCCGCCCCGCACAATGTCATACAGAATGTAGCCGATTACGATCACGATGAAGTAGGTGACGGCGCGCATCAGCCAGTAGATCGGTTTTTCGAAATACCTGCGCTTCGTCATGTTCCCATCCGGTATTTTTTCATCACGCGCAGCGCAATCGTATTCAAGGCAAAGGTCGCCAACAGCAGAACAATCCCCACGCAGAACAATGCCCGGTAATGCGGACTTCCGTAAGCAACTTCGCCCATTTCGGCGGCAATCGTCGCCGTCATCGTCCGCACCGATTCGAACGGCGACGCCGTGATAATCGCGGCGTTTCCGGTCACCATCATCACCGCCATCGTTTCCCCGATAACGCGTCCGATGCCCAGCATCACCGCCGCGATGATTCCCGATAGTGCGGCGGGAACGGTAACCCGCCATAGTGTCTGCAGCGGACTTGCTCCCAAGGACAGCGACGCCTCCTTGTAAGAAGCCGGAACGCTGCGAATTGCGTCTTCGGAAATCGTGATAATCGTCGGGATGGACATTAAAGCCAATAGAAGAGCGCCCGTAAACGCCGATTGCCCCGATTGCAAATGAAACAGACTCTTGACAATCGGACTTAGTACCACCAGTCCGAAAAAACCGATAACCACCGATGGAATGCCCGCCAATAGTTCGATAAATGGTTTGAAGAATTCCCGCTCGGCGGGTTTGGCCACTTCCGCGATGTATACGGCCCCGATCACTCCAAACGGGACAGCAACCAGCGTCGCCAGCAATGTCACTAATACGCTGCCCACAATCAGCGGAATCATGCCGTAGACCGGGCGCTCGAATGAGACGGGATTCCACCGCGTTCCTAAAAGTGAGGATGCATTCGAGTCATGAACAATCGGCAGCGATTCTTTGCCTAAAAAAACGAAAATGAGCGCCACGATGACGATGGCCGTCATGGCTGCACCCAATAAGAGCAGACGAATGGTCTTTTCTTTCCACGGTTCACGCATCATTATATAATAACAAACCGGTGTTAAGAAACTGTTAAGACAGCCGTCTTCTTCCATAAAAAAGGCGCCTCTTTTCAGAGGCGCCTTGCGAAATTCCAGTCTAATTTACGGTGTGACCGTGATATACCCAGTTTCCGTCACGATTTTCTGGCCGTCCGGACTATGACAAAAATCCATGAAAGCCTTGACCTCGCCCGTCGGTTCTCCGTTGGTGAACAGAAACAGCGGGCGCGAAATCGGGTAGCTTCCGTCATGTACGGCGGCTTCCGTCGGGGCAATCGCGGGTGCATCCATATTCTTCTTAACATGGATTGTCTTAACATTGGCATGTTCCGCGTACGCCACGCCGCCGTAGCCGATGGACCACAGGTCATCGGTCACGGATTTCGTTATCGCCGCCGTGGATGTCATCAAACGTACCTTCGGCGAGTAATCCTTCTTCTCCAGAACGTGCTCTTGGAAGTAAACATACGTTCCCGAGTTGCTCTCGCGAGAAAGGGCAAGTATTGGCTGATCCGGCCCGCCCACGTCGCTCCACCGCGTGTAGACGCCTGTGTAGATGTTCTTTAACTGTTCCAGCGTCAGTTCGGATAAGGGATTCGACTTGTTCACCATCACCGCAATTCCGTCCAGACCGATGATCGTACTGACCGGCGTTAATTTTTTCGTGGCGGCTTGCGTCTCTTCCTCTTTCTTCAGTGCGCGGGAGGAGGCGCAGATATCGGTTGTACCGTTCAGAAGAGCGGCAATTCCGGTTCCGGAACCTCCGCCGGTGACCGCGATATGGATGTCTTTGTGCGCTTGCATGTAGGCTTCGGCCAGGTTGCTCATCAGGTTCACCATCGTGTCCGAGCCTTTGATCTGAATCATCTTGCCCGCCGCCATGGAACCCGTCGCGCATGACAATACCATGACGGAACCGATCAGCAATGCACTGATTAAACGTATTTTCTTCATCGAAAAATTCTCCTTTTCCATATGATAAGAAATCCTTGTTAAGCTTCTGTTAAGATGCGGCGGACTAAAACTTCACCTCAACGTCGGCAGCGATGCGATCATAGCCCAACTTCCGCTCTTCATCCTTGTGGTATGGATCTTTCACGTTCCGGTAGTACGTCAAAGCCAGTTTGACATTCTTCATTACCGGCGCACCGGCGGACAATTTGTGGCCGTTGTAGTTCGTGCCGCCGCCCGCCGGATCAGAATCCGTAAATGCGCCGATCAGGGCATCCTTCTGCTGATCGCGATAGTTGTAGGCGACTTCCCAGTCTGTCGGCAGCTTCGAGAATTTCAGTTGGATTCCCGCCAGCCAGCTCGTGCAGAGTTTCTTGTCATACGCTTCGTTCTTTTCTGCCCCGGTGTTGGTCACATAATCGAATACCAGCATCGGTTCGATTCGTTCGCCGTTTAGTTTCACGCTTCCGTTGATGTTGATCAGATTGTAGTCGTAGAGATAACCGAGCGAATCGGCGGCCTCCCGCGCGGGATCGCGCGTAATGTGCGTCAGCGTGTTCCCGTATCCGTTGCTCGCCGCAAACAGCGTCGGACTGCTTTTCACATTCCCGAAATCAATATAAGCCACCGCCAGATTCACCGAAGTCTTATGAATCTTCACTTTTCCGCCGATCTGTCCTTCGAACAGCCCCTGATTCAACGCGTGCTTTTTGTACGAACTCGGGCCGCGTTCCCCCGCCCAAAATCCGCCGGCACGCAGGTAGACTTCGGTTTTTTCCGTCTTGCGCGAAAACAGCGCGGCAATGCCCTCTACATTCAAGTCCGCATCCCAGAGCAATTCGGTATACTCGAATGGAACAGGCTGTCGTCCGGCGCGCGCGCTGAATGATTTTCCCGGATGAAAATCGAGATACGCGCGGTCCAGCCAAAACGGCTTCGCGCTGAATCCGCCGCTCAGATCCTGATTCGTGGAGATCGGATCCCCGCCGCCGCTGATAAACGTGCTGGTTCCAAACCGCGTGTTCACGTCCGTCATGTCGTTCACTTGAAATTGCAGACCCAACCGCAAACGAATGCGCTGGCGGTTGCGGTCATAACCCCGCACTTTCTGCGCCGCATCCTTATTATAGGCATCCTGACCTATGAACTCGTGGCGATAACGAAAGTCCCCACTCACCTTAACCCGGTCTGTCCAGTTTTTTTCTTCCGCTCGTAAGGCGGTCAGGTTCACCGTGATCGCAAACAGTGTCAAAAGCAACATCTGTTTATTCATCGCTTTTCCTTCGTCTTGTGCTTTACGAACTTGTAACGAAGACAACTTACCCCGCTTGTATTAACCGGATATGAACACTTCGTAAGGATTTTGTTAAGGATTCGAAATATAAAGCGAGAGGCCGTAAAAAGCCTCTCGCCCGATTTAATTTGCGGCAATCGTGTTTAAATTATTGCCGGAATGAGAATGGAAAACGTGCTGCCTTCATTAATCCTGCTTTCCACGGCAACTTCGCCGTCATGCGCCTTGGCAATGTGCTTCACAATAGCCAAACCCAAACCCGTACCGCCTTGTTTGCGGCTGCGCGCTTTGTCTACCCGGTAAAACCGCTCAAACAAACGCGGCAAATGCTCCGCGGCGATGCCGCAGCCGTAATCCTTGACCCGAACCGCCGCGTTCTTCCCGTCCCGCTCCACCCGTATCTCTACGAGCTTTCCCGCTTCGCTGTATTTCACGGCGTTGTCCAGCAGATTGAGAACGGCTTGCTCGAGTAGCGACGGATTGGCCATCGCTCGAATCTCTTCGTCCGCGTTGAATCGGATGAGAATTCTCTTCTCTTTCGCTTTGGCGCTGATCGCTTCGATAGCGGACTTCACGATGTCTGGAACGCTTTCCGGCAGCAACGCGATTTCCGCCCGATCCGTTTCCTGTTCGATCCGCGACAGGCTGAGCAGATCATCCAGCAGCGAATTCAAGCGATCTGCATTCTGCGCGATTCGCTCGAGGAATTCCGGCGCGTGCTCCGCGTCGTTTATCGCGCCTTCGCGCAGGGTCTCGATAAATCCCTTTATGGTCGTAACCGGCGTTTTTAACTCATGCGAGACATTGGCTACGAATTCCCTGCGGAGTCCTTCCAACTGCCGGAGCTGCGTCATGTCGTTCAGCACAATCAGCGCGCCGAGCAGTTTGTTGTCGGCATCGCGTAAAAAGCTGCCGCTGATCTGCAATATTCGATTATCCTGCGCGGAAAATGCGATTTCCCGCGGCGCGGGTTCCTCGCCGCCTTCCAGCATCTCACCAAGATACCGTTGCAAATCGCTGCTGCGTATGCACTCTTGCAGTAAACGGTTTTTAGCCCGAGTTATATCCACGGTGAACAAATCCCCGACCATCCGGTTTAAAAACAGAATGCGTTCCTGCATATTTACGGCAATCACGCCTTCCCGCATGCTGCCGAGAATCGCCTCTTGTTCATTGCGCTGCGCCGTGAGTTCTCTGATCTTCGCATCCAGTTCCGCCGCCATCCGGTTCAGCGTCTCCGCCAAAGAAGCCAATTCCCGCGTATCCGGCACCGGTAGCTTCTCCGCAAATTCTCCACGGGCATAGCGCTCCGCGCCGCGTACCAATTCGACAATCGGGCGACTCAGCCGTCGGGAAAGAATCAACGTAACTATCGTGGACAGCGCCGCCACAAGGATCGCGCCAAGAATAATTCGCCAAAGCAGAGAATGCAGCGTGTACTCGAAAACCGTCAATGGCATGGAGGTCCGCACGACCCCGGCCATCACATTCCCACGGCGTACCGGCATCGCCAAATACATCATATTCTGATGCACGGTGGCGCTGTAACGTAGATCAAAACTCAGTTGTCCTGCCAGGGCCGCCTGCACTTCGGGATGATCGGAATGGTTTTCCATGTAGCGGGGATCGGCGTCTGAATCCCCCAACACGCGGCCATCGAGTGCCACAATTGTGATCCGTGATCGCATCGCTCGACCCTTTTCGATGCAGAGCTTCAACAATGTGTCCGCACCGATATGCGGGAACGTTTCCGGCAATTCATCCGCCACCAGCCGCGCCCGCAGTTCAAGATCTTCCCGCGTCTGCCGTAAAAAGAAGCCGCGCATGTCGTGAACCGACAGCCAACCCAGCGCGGCCACCGCTAAAAGTGTCACGCTGAGATAGACCGGCGCCACTTTCCAAACTAACCGCCTTCTATTCATGGGAAGGATCCTTAAAACGATAGCCGACGCCCCGAACCGTCTCTATATAGCTGCCGCAGGAACCTAACTTTTTTCTCAATGAAGAGACGTGAACATCCACGGAGCGGCCGGTTACCGGCACGTTTTCTCCCTGAACTGCGTCCACAATTTGATAGCGCGTAAACACCCATCCCGGTCTTCGCGCAAGATAATGGAGAATGCGGAACTCCGTATTCGTCAATTCCATCGGCTGATTTTCAGCGGTCGCCGTCCGCGTTCCCGGATGAATCGTGAGTTCGCCGATGCGAAGAATATCATCTTCCGCCGGTATGCTTTGCTTGCGGCGGCGCAGTACCGCCTTGATGCGCGCCAGCAGTACGCGCGGACTGAACGGCTTAGTGATGTAGTCGTCCGCTCCCAATTCCAATCCAGCCACCACATCCGCTTCTTCGCCTTTTGCCGTCAGCATGACGATGGGAATGGCGGATGTTGCGGAGTTGGCCTTCAGAATCTTGCAGACTTCCAGGCCGTCTACGCCCGGAAGCATGAGATCGAGGATAACCAGATCCGGCGGCTCTTGCTGCGCCAGCTTCAAGGCGTCTTCACCGTTCTCAACACTCGATACGGTATAGTTCTCTTTCTTCAGATTGTAGCAGATGAGGTCGCGAATGTCCTCCTCGTCATCCACAATCAGAATTGTGCCTTTACTCATTATGTTCTCCGGTGTTGCCGCACCGATCGTTGAAAGATGCTCTTATCACTGTCATCCTCTGGCCGTATATGAGGCGGGTCTTAACGCGAACATAATGTTTTTCTATTAACCTATTATTAAGGGCAATTGAGCAAATAGTTATTTTGAAAATAAGAAGATGTATAAGGGTTTGATATTATTGGCATAGCTATAACGATGTTGGTTATTTGAAGACTCTTTCGCTAAACCCGTGCTGAAAGTTATCTCTGAATGTAAGGCATCCGATTTGCCATTAGTTGGCGGTGATTGTTTTTGCTCAATTCTGCAGGTAAGGAGAGACGGTTTAGAAATGCACATAATACCTTGCGTTTTCGAAATCGCTGAACAAACAGCATCATCACAATAAAATTGTCATGCTCCCAATTATTGAGGAGCTCGAAATATTTCCAGTCTTATAAACAGGGTTGCACTACAGTTTTTTTATTGCAACCATTGCCCGTCGGAGCTTCGTGCGCAAAAAAATGTAAATTCACTGCCGCAAAGGTATGTGAGTTTCTCTGGTTAGATAAAACTCTCATTAGTGAGTAAGGATAGGTAAGGTGCGTAGGCGTAGTGCCGATTTCGTTTCTGGCCAGTAGTTTCCCGAAGCATGCCGAACGCATTAAGATCTGCAATCAGCGTGTTTGCATTAGCATACGATAGACCGGTAATCTCCTCAACCAGATGGACGTTGATCATAGGGCGATAGAAAAGTTACTCCAGTAGGCGGGTCGCCGTTCCAGTGTGCCGTCCCATCTTCTCCGTAATCATCAGCATATGCTGCTCGTGCAGGGTGATGATTTTTCGCGTGACGTCTATGGCCTCATTGGCGACTTGTCCGATACCCTGGAGGAAGAATCTCAACCAACCTTCCCAATCACCCTTGGTCCGCACTTCCTGTAAGCGATCATGTATTCGACCCGGTTTCGCTTGAAGAAATGCGACAAGTACAACAATGGTTTTCGTAGGAGTCCTCGCTCCTGAAGCAGAAACGTGATGAGCAATCACCCGACTCGTCTGTTACCATCAAGGAAAGGATGAATCGTTTCGAACTGAGCATGCGCCAAGGCCACCTTGATCAGCACCGGCATTGGTGCATCATCATGTAGAAATGTCTCCAACTGTCCCAGGGCTGGCATAACGTTGTCTGGCGACGGCGGAATGAAGGTTGTGTTGGCTAGAGTAGAGCCCCCGCCCGCCCCATCCAGTTCTGTGTTTGTCGAAACTCGCCGAGACTCCTCTCTGAACCGCGTCCAGTCGATAGCAGTTTCTCATGAATACCCCGAATCAATCGCAGGGAGACCGGATATCCTTCAGCAAGTCCATTCCATGATTGAGGGCAGCGATGTAGTTGACCACTTCACCTACATCCTGAGGCTTCGGTGGATCGACCGCTTGGAATTCGAAATCGAGCACATCAATTAGCGATGCCTGCGTTCCTTCAATCTGGCTGGACAGCACGGCTTCCTTGCGTACGAATATGTGCACGAACAACTCAGGGTTTGGCAGCACATTTGTTGAACCGTCGAGTCGTCCCTGAGAAAAGTCGGCGTTTGATAGAAGTGCGAGCAATTCATCATCGATCAGTACTGGTGGTTCCGGCGGCAACGGCTTAGGAATGAACGCCCTGTACCCGTTCGGCTGGCTGACGTAGTTGCCGGCTCGGCTCATATAAGCAGCAGTCACGTCTCGTCCCGATTATATGGATGGGAGCTATTCCTACTATTATCGAATATAGGGCTTTTAGATAATAAAGCAAGCTAAGTCGGTCCATAATATCTTACTACTAACATATAACGGCAGGACGATGCTTTTATTATCGCCATGAAGGCTATTTCGACCAAAGAGAAATTTCATTTTTGTTTGGTGCTTTTCATATTCATATATGTGAAATCAACGTGATACGACAAAATATGGATATTGCGAACAATAAGAGTGAGGAAAACGTTGATTTTTCGGTTCAGAGACGATAACAGCCCTTACTATCGGACTTCCCGCTATTCGCGGACATTACAGGGGGTACTGTTTTCGGGGGCTATATCAGTTTAGTGTGCTTGGTCAATTGTTGTTTGGGCCAGAGCAGCGAAGCCGCAACGGCAATGGACAAAACGGCTGCGATAATAGCCAGCGAAAGGCTAATGGGGATTTTGAAAACCGTCTCAGAAAGTACCATCTTTATCCCCACAAACAGGAGCACCACAGACAGCCCAAGCTTGAGATAGTGGAATTTCCCCACAACACCTGCCAGTGTAAAATACAATGCTCGCAGCCCTAAGATTGCAAACACATTGGACGTGTAGACGATAAACGGATTTTTGGTCACGGCGAAGATAGCCGGAATGGAATCAACGGCAAAGATTAGATCCGAAATTCGACCACGAGTAAGACGATGAAAAGCGGTGTGGCCATGAAACGAGAGTCGAGCCGCACAAAGAACCGCTGCCCATGATATTCGCTCGCAACTGAAAAAAATCTGCGGACCAGACGAACCAAGGGATTGTTCTCAGGATGAACCCCATGTTCCTTCTGAAAGCCCATGCGCAGGCCGGTGAAGATCAGGAACGCACCAAAACACAGACAATCCAATGGAACTGTACGATTAAGTCGGCACTGGCGGCAATGAAGAACCCGCGCATGATGAGCGCACCGAGGATTCCCCAGAAGAGTACCCGATGCTGGTATTCTTCCGGAATCTTGAAGAACGAAAAGACAAGTACAAAGACGAAGATGTTGTCTACATCGAGGGTCTTCTCAATGAGATAGCCCGTGAAAAACTCAAGGCAACGGTTGGGCCTCTCCAGAAGTATACGAACGCGTTGTAAGCAAGTGCGAGGCCTATCCAGACCAAACTCCATGTGAGTGCTTCTTTAATCTTCACGACAGGGCTTTGCGGTGAAAGACACCCAGATCGAGGGCGAGCACCACCAGCACAAAGCCGTTGAAGATAGTCCATTTTTAATATTTCAGGGGACATGGACTTTCATCTTTCCTCATTGTTTTTTCGGATTGATGGCCGCTTCAGCCAGTTTTCGCAACATGCCGCGGAACATCATTACATGAACCGGATACAACAGATACCAATAGAGCAAACCCATCAGCCCGACTGGATCGAAAATCGCGGTCGAGTAGATGGCGGAATGAGTGTCATCTATGAGCTTCACTTCGAATTGCAGCCAAGCGCGTCCGGGCAGTTTCATCTCTGCTTTAAGCCGCAGCAAGGAATCGTTTTCAATAGCCTCGACTCTCCAGAAATCCAGCGCATCACCGGGCAACAACTGCTCGGTGTCCCGTCTCCCTCTTCGCATCCCCACACCCCCCGCTAAGAGATCCAACCAACCGCGGAGTTTCCACAACCAATTCAGGTAGTACCAACCGACATTCCCTCCGATACTGCGAATGGGCACAAAGGCTTGTGATGGCCTGCACGCAACCACAATATGCCGCGAATCAATGATGCGCGATCCGAATCGAGTGTCTCTGGTGTCCTTGCTTCCCGCAGAATAGGCATCCGACCAGCGCGTCTGAGCTATCTCATGTTCTTCATTCGTCAAAGCCCGCTGCATGGCTTGCCGTGTACTCATGGGCCGCACGGAGAACAGGCTAAGTGCACGTTCAGTATTCGCAGTCGTCTCGTTCCGCAAGCCTTCAATCAACTTGCGGCCAACGCGAGCATAGACTGGTGTGACCAAACCCAACCATAAACTCGAAACCCGGGGACTCAAGACGGGAACAGGAACAATCCATCTTCTGAATCCCTTGAGCTGCGCATACTCGCGGAGAAGATTCTTGTATGTGATCCGATCCGGCCCGCCAATTTCAATTACTTCGTTGTCGTTGCTGTTGAGTACAACTGCATCCATGAGGTAAGATAAGACGTCCTCAATTGCAATTGGCTGTGTGAGGGTTTCCGTCCAGCTTGGCGTCGTCATCACCGGAAGCCGGCCAACCAATGCGCGCAGAATCTCAAAGGAAATGCTCCCCGAACCGATGATCATTCCCGCACGAAACTCAATCACCTGAACTCCGGACTCGCGCAGAAGCTCCCCAACGCGATGGCGTGTCTTAAGGTGGGGGGAAAGATCTTTGCCGCTGCCTAAACCGCCAAGATATATAATTCTTCTAACTCCGGCATCACGCGCAGCATTAGCAAATCGCTGTGCACCTTCGAATTCCTCTTGCTCAAATCCTTTCGCTGCCGTCAGGGCATGCACCAAATAGAAAGCGGTGGTGATCCCGGTCATCGCCCTCTGCAAAGAATCCGCATCCCGCACATCCCCTCGAACAACCTCCGTGCGGTTGCCCACCCGCGAGGCAAGCCATTCGGGATTACGTGCCAAGCAGCGAACAAGATATCCCCGGCTCTCAAGAGTGTGCAGCAACCTTCCACCCACATAACCGGTAGCACCCGTGAGCAATATGCGCTCACCGCCGATTGCAACAGTTTCTGTCATGACTTTGCTTTCTTCTTTTGTCGCGATGATTCTCTTTGGTAGATTTCCACAGCCCTTAGCGCGCTTCGCTCTTTGTCCTTGATTTCCAGCATGACATCGCAATCAATCCCTTGCGCGGTTTCCAGGAAGTGCGCGAAATCGTCATTATCCAGGGACTCGGCATGTCGGCCCTTTCGTTCACCTGCGAACTGAGAACTGTAATCCACCATCGGCGGCCCGTCTTGTTCAGACCAAGTGGTTACAGCCAGTTCGAGCGCTTCTCTTGCGGGTTCTCCGAAATTCAAAATGCAGTGATGAAACATATCGAACAGGACAGGGACACCCGCTTGAAAATGCAAGTCCATGCAGTCGGCTAATGGATACAAACGGTCATCATTCTCGACAACGAGTCGTTTCTTTAATCGCGACGAGAGCTTCTCATAGCGCTGGACAAACCGTTTCAGTGCCTGCTCCCTCTCGCCGTAGACCCCGCCGACGTGGATTTGAATCTTTGCTGTGCCGTCAAGTTTCATGCGATCCAATATCTCCGCATGGTACTCCAGCTCCAGCACGCTTCTTTCGACAATGCGATCATCAGGCGAGTTGAGAAGTATGAATTGATCCGGATGCATGGAGATGCGAATCCCATTCCTCTTTATTAATGATCCGATGCGCGATAAATCTCCTGTAAAATAATTCGCCCAGTCAAACCTGCAAACAGGATGCGAAGCAAATGGGATCAAATCCGAAGAGATGCGAAAGAACAGCAGACTGTTTTCCACATTGAATTTGAGGATCGCTTCGAGACACTTCAGATTCGCGGCAACGGTCTCAACCAAACGTTCTTCAGTATAACTGGCCAGTTTGAATGAGTGGTTATTGCGGCAATCCAAGGTGCGGTTCAAACAGGGATAACCGATGCGCATGGACAGTGCTATTCTCTCTTGCTTAAAAGTTCGTCAGCCGCGGTGCTCAGCAGCGCGGCACTCATGGGAGTCATGGAGCCACTGGATTTCCACCTCACGGTACCCAAAGAATCTACGAGCATTATATAAATCGTCTCGTCTGTTGGCAACTCCAGTCCCTTGCGGAACTTTTTCGTGTCGGTGAATAGCGTAATGGTATGGTCTCTAGTCTTCGTATCCTTGATCCCGCTGCGCATGCCGTTGTCAATGATCCATTTCATCAGTCTGTAGCCGGTGCTGATGGTTGGCAACTCGTAGAAATGAATTTCCGGATACTTTTTCTCCAATTGCTGAATTACCGGAATCCAGCTATTTACCAACAACTGCTGTTCGCGCTGAAACGCCACAATAACGATGTTTGCCTTGCCCTCAAAGTCTTTGGGCAGCACCATTTGCCGTCCCGAGAGATTTTCTCCCTGAACCGTGGGGAAAAGCAATCCTGCCGCGAGTAGTATACCCATCATAGTCTTTGTTCCTTCCGGATGCTTTCCTTCAGACCTTAGATCTGAATGTTGTCTTAATTGCATCAGCTCTGTAGTCGAAAATTTCCTTCAGGCGGGTCTTTATCAAGACCGAGTGCGCAAAGCTTCCTAACGGGCCAAGGGGCAAGGAGTAATGTACGATGTCCCGCACTTCAACGCCTTCATCCACCTCGCGAAAATGATGCTGATGATGCCAGAATCTATAAGGGCCAAAGCGTTGTTCATCCACAAATAATTGCTGATCTATGACATGTGTGATCTCCGTGACCCAGGTGGCGGAGATTCCGGCGACAGGGCGGACGCGATATGTGATGATCATTCCCGGATGAACGTGATGCAAAGTATCTTCAGGAACAACCAAATTCAAATCAGGCGGGGTGAGCTTCGCCAGATTGTGAGGATCAGAAAAGAACTGCCAGACATCATTCAATGAAGCGCAAATGACTTGGCTACGTTCAAGTGTGTACAACTTCATGGTACGGTCACCACGATAGCCTTGCACGGTTCAGAACCGATGCGGCGGTAGCCGTGTTTGTAAGACGGATCAAAATAGGTTGAATCGCCAGCCTCGAGCGCGGTCTCTTTGCCTTCCATAGTAATCCCCAGCTTTCCTTCCATTAGATAAATGAATTCGCTGCCTATATGCTCATGCAATGGCACGTCCTCGGGGGGCATCGACTCAAACTCCGCAATGAAGGCGCTGGACTTCCGGTCAATTGCTTTGTAATCGAGGCTCTGAAATTTGTAGGTGGTCTTCTGGCCGCCCATTTTTTCATGAAACTCTTGACGATCATTCCCCCTGACTACAGACATGCGTTTTGAGTTTTCGTCCTCAAAGAAATAGTCAAGTCCAACCGAGAAGACCATGGCGATCCTCAGGAGGGTCGGCAGTGTGGGTATGACGTGGTTGTTTTCCAACTTGGACAGCATGGCTGGCGAGAGGCTGGTATGTTTCCCGAGTTCCGTTAGCCCCATGCTCTTGCGGAGGCGCAACCTCCGGATCTTGCCTCCGATGCCGTATTCCCTAAGCCCTTGATAAAGCGTGCCTTCTTGGATTCCAGCAATCCTGTTTGAATCCTGTTCAATCATTTTCACCTCACTTTTACATATGATTCAATCATCCTTTGTAAACATGAAACTATTTCATCTCAGTTGTTGTTCCCATTATGTACATTCAATGCGAATGTGATCGGCGAACCCAAACAAGAAAAGGAATAGACCATGAAAACGCTCGATGTGACCATTGCCATTCTATTGGTTGTTGGCGGTCTGAACTGGGGCCTCGTAGGCCTACTCAATTTCGATCTGGTTGCAGCCATCTTTGGACCGATGAGCGCGCTAAGCCGGATCGTTTACAGCCTCGTGGGTCTTGCTGCTATCTATCAGGCGATTAGCTGGAAGGCTATTCAGCGTCGCTGGGGTCTGGCGTTCGCCACCCGCTGAGTATATAATATCGGCACGGCCGGTTGAGGTCGGGTATGTTGCCCACTTCACCAAGACAACGCTTTTAACACAAAAACCGAAACAGGAGAAACATGATGACACGCACTTTAACACTAAGCATCGCGATCTTTGCGATCACCTCATTTGCTCTTGCAGGCGACTGCGGCACGAGCACCAATAAGTCGGCGATTAAGACGGCTTCCAGTACCATGGAATCCACGAAGAGCATGGACATCGTCGAGACGGCGGTCTCTGCCGGCTCGTTCAACACATTGGCAACAGCTCTGACGGAAGCCGGGCTGGTTCAGACACTAAAGGGCGACGGCCCGTTTACGGTATTCGCACCGAATGATGCCGCTTTCGGCAAGATCCCTTCGGAAACTCTCAATAGTCTCCTGAAGGACAAGACCGGTTTGACTTCGGTTCTCACCTATCATGTGGTTCCCGGTAAGGTCATGGCTTCCGACGTCGTGAAGATGAACGGCAAGAAGGTCAAGACCGTCAACGGCCAGGAACTCACTATTAAGGTTGTGGACGGCAAGGTATACGTGGACGGCGCGCAGGTGATTGCCACCGACGTCACCGCGTCCAACGGCGTGATCCACGTCATTGACAGCGTTGTTCTGCCCAAGTAATTGACTCACTCCGCATGGCTGGCACTGATGATATTCAATTGCTGCGATGAAGCCAGTCATGCGGCACGTGAGAAAGCAGTTTTTCACCACACTACTCGACCCAACAATCAGGAAATTGAACGATGAAGAAATACCTTCTTGTAATACCGATCCTTGCGATGCTCGTGTTTGCTATCGGCTGTTCAAGCGATGACGATAACGGACCCGTTGCACCAGCACCTTCCGGGAATTCCTATGTCCGAGTTGTGCACCTGTCTCCGGATGCCCCTGCTGTAGATGTCTGGGTTGACGGCAGTCGCGTCCTGCAGAATGTTGCATTCCGTGGCGCCAGCGCCTATCTGACCGTTAGTGAGGGAAACCATCGAGTGCAGATCTCGCCGGCAGGCGCCAGCCAGCCCATCGTATTGGACGCCAATGTTACGCTGATGAAAGATGCATCGTACACGATTGCCGCTACGGGTTTGCTCGCAAATTTGCAAGCCACCGTCTTGACGGATGATCGTGCAACCAGTAGTCAGCAGGCCAAAGTGCGCTTTGTCCATACGTCGCCCGATGCTCCTGCCGTTGACGTTGCAGTTTCGGGTGGCGCAACGTTGTTCAGTGATGTTATGTTCCGAGAAGCCGGGGTTTACCTGAACGTTGCCCCAAGCCAATATGTCCTCGATGTTCGTATTGCCGGTTCCAGTACGCTCGCGCTGCGGGTTCCGGGAGTCGTTGCCGGCGCTGGTGGGAACTACACCATTTTCGCAGTGGGATTGGCGGGCAATGGGACACTGGCCGCACTTGCGCTCTTGGATGCCGGCTCGCCGGCAGCGATTTCTCAAAGCGAATTGCGAGTTGGTCATCTATCCCCTGATGCCCCGGCAGTGGATGTTTGGGTGAATCAAGTACAGGTTCTGCAGAACGTTCCCTTCCAGACACTGAGCGGATACTTGAACGTGAATGCCGGTCAGCATTGGATCCAGATTACACCGACAGGAGCCACGGAGCCTGTGGTTATAGATGCTGTTGTCACGCTGAATCCGAATGCGGATTATACGGTGGCGGCAACAGGTTTGATTGGCAACAATGACCTGCAGCCAATCGTTCTGCTCGATGACCGGATGACGGACCCCACTCAAGCAAAAGTGCGCTTTGTGCACACTTCACCGGATGCTCCGGCGGTTGATGTCGCGGTGCAGAGCGGACCCGTGTTGTTTGCAAACGTTGACTTTCGCGAAGTAGGATCATACCTGTCTGTCGCCGCGCAGTCCTATGATCTTGAAGTCCGGCTCGCTGGCACTGAAACTGTAGCCCTTCCGATTCCCGGAGTTGCTTTTGAAATGAATCGGAACTACACCGTTTTTGCGATTGGGTTGGCTGGGAATGGAACGTTGGCCGCGTTGCCGGTGAATGATTAATCAGGACGAGTGTTCCGATCCGGTCGTTGTCTGGCAGACTGATGCAATCCAGAGCAGGTTCCTTTCAAAGCACTCAAAGGTAAAATGATGAGCGTTCCCGCAAGCAGACTGACAAGCCTCATGAACAGCTTTCCGCGATTCGATGTTCTGTCCAGCCCATCGGCCATTCAAACAAAAATTGTGGCATCGGCTGATCTTCCGACTCGATTTGGCGAGTTTCGTGTCGTCGCCTTTTCCATGGGCTTTGACGGAAAGGAACACATTGCGCTTGTTCACGGGAATGTTGAAAACAAAGAGAATATTCCTGTCCGGATACACTCGGAATGTCTAACCGGAGACGCTCTTGGGTCTTACCGGTGCGATTGTCGAGACCAGCTCGAGGCGGCTTTACGCTATATTGGGAACGAGGAACACGGCATCGTGCTTTATCTTCGTCAAGAGGGCCGAGGCATTGGGCTTGTCAACAAAATCAGAGCCTATGCGTTGCAGGATCAAGGCCTGGACACTGTGGAAGCCAATCATGCCCTCGGCTTTGCCGATGATGAACGTGATTACTCGGCCGCCGCCGGGATGTTGAATGCCTTGCGAGTCAAGAGCATCAAGTTGCTCTCCAACAATCCCCGCAAACTGGAAGGGCTGCAGCGACTCGGAATTGTCATCACGGAACGGATGCCGCACATCATGCCGGCAAACCGGCACAACCACAAGTATCTTGAAACCAAAGCCCGAAAGTCGGGGCACATTCTTCCCCTCGATACATTGGCTGCTGATTACGGCCGCGAAGCATACTCATAAGAAATGTTCGCAGGTGAAAGCTGTCAAAGCAGCCCTTGTCGTCAGTTCCGATGTCATTTGCATAGAAAACCGGACAGCCACCAGACTGTCCGGTTGTTTTCTGAATCCGTTTCCAGAGCATCGCCCGCTCCCGAAAAATCTCCCAGTGTGCCGGAATCAGTTCTGCACGGAGTCGCCGTAAACGGAGGGCAGGAATTCGTTTTATTTCACCCAAACCCGATAAAATGCCCGCTCAGCGCTAATCGTGTCTTCGAAAAAAGATGCCGGTCCAGAGTAGATTCTCAGGAGGGTGTCATACTCGAAAACGGCCTCCTCTGCACGGAGCAAATCGTAGGCACAGCCAGCGAAAACCGGTGACCACTGCAAGACCACTCCATTGGGTGACCATTGAATCGTTAAGTTCTGCACGGCCGGCAGCGCACATTCCTGCAAATAGGTGATGCCATTCTGGGCTTCCAATCGCTCTTGGAAAACACAGCGTGCGGTGCTTGCCTGCTTCAAATGAAAATCCAAGAATGGCAATAAATGAAAGATCACAAGACTGTGTTGTGCCGATCGCGTGATGGATCCCGGGCAGCCAATCTCTCCCAGGTTACAGGTGAAATTATACTCGCCAAACTTGCAGTGACTGCCACCGATAATACTGATAAATGCCTTGCAATCTGATGACAACCCTGTATACATTGGCAATTGATGGCTCGCTGGCGGGGCTACGCAATCCTCAGACCCGGAAAACACCAAAACGGGAATGATCAGATTTCCCGCTGCGCCAATGGCAGAAGGATTCGTCTCGGCTGCCGCAAGGTTTGCGATCGCGGTGATGGTCGAATCCGACTGCGCTGCGAGAAAACTGGCCCCTCCGCCCATCGAATGCCCCATGACACACGACGTGATCCCGATTGCGCCAAAGAAGGGCGAACTGATCGTGTTGCCTTCGCTCTGCAACTTCCTAACGAGATAGGCCAGATCAAATCCGAATTGCAGGTGACTCGGCGAGATGCTGCTCTCTGTGCGAGGTAAAGTGACAACAT
>Ga0105104_10000204_pt1 | contig 44416 bp, 41 predicted proteins | sample PPLLaktember2015_3_FD_87034 | JGI IMG/M metagenome (GOLD analysis project Ga0105104, IMG submission 87034) | Freshwater sediment microbial communities from Prairie Pothole Lake near Jamestown, North Dakota, USA - PPLs Lake P7 Core (6) Depth... | ecosystem: Environmental > Aquatic > Freshwater >... | reverse complement strand
GAGCGCGTTGTCGCCGAAACCGGCAACGACCCGCGGAAGATCGCGGCATACCTCGAGCGCGACTACCACGGGCGCGGCTTCTAGCGTCCGCAGACGTGGGCCGGTCTCGGGTGTGACGTCCTGCGGGCATTCGCGGCCATGTCGGGGAGCCTCGAGAAGAGAGACGACATTCCGATATCCAGGGCGCGCGAGCGGCGCTCCGGCTTCGTCGGGACGGGCTACGCAGACGGTGTGGCGGCCCCTCTCTTGTCCTCGTACATCAGTCGATCGGCCTCGGCGAGGGCTTGGTCGATGGTGTGGCCGCTTTCGGGACTCCAGTGGTACGTGCCGATGGCGAGCGTCACGGGAAAATCGAGGAGGGGGTTCGCCTCGTTCCTTCTGGCCACCTCTGCCAGGATGCGTCTCTTGACCAAGGCGGTCTCGCCGTCGGTTTCCGGCAAGACCGCGAGGAACTCGTCGCCTCCGTAGCGCACGAGGATGTCCGAGCCGCGAAGGCTCTTCTGCAGCACTTCGGCCATGGCCTGGAGGACCCTGTCTCCCATGGCGTGCCCGAACCGGTCGTTGATCTCTTTGAATCGGTTGATGTCGATCATCAGGAGGCCGATCGGGCGCGTGTAGCGCTTCGATCGGGAGGCCTCTCGTTCGAGCAGCTCGTCGAGCGCGTATCGATTGAGGGCGCCCGTCAGGGGGTCGTGCCGCGCCATTCGCGCGAGGTCTTCCTCGAACTGTTTTCGGACCAACGCCTCGCCGATGTGGGCCGCGATTCCCTCCAGCTGCTCGATCACCGCGAGAGAGAAGAACCCCTTCCGGCGGTCGTTCAGCTGAATAAGACCGACGATCTTTCCCCGCGCGCGGATGGGCACAAGGGCCGCGGAGGCGTACCCGGCGTGGATGCACTGATTGCGCGGATGATAGCGGGGATCCTGATCGGGGGGGACGTCGAGAAGAGGAAGCGAATCGTTCGTCCAGGCGCTGCCCCCCGTTGTGAAGAGCGGGTTCGAGGGATCGGTCTTGCCGGACACGACGAGGCCGCACGTGCACTCCAAGCTGATGTCGCCGTTCTTGTCTCTGCACACCCCGCCGTCCGTGCCGCGCTCGACGAGCGTGTTCTCCGTCAGCAGGAAGTCCTCGGAGAAGCCTTCCTGGGCCAAGTACGGGAAGTCGTCGCCGTCTTGGAGGCGCACTCCCACGGCATCTGCACCCGTTCGTGCCTTGACTGTGGCGAGGACGCGCTTGATCGAACGATGAAGAGGCTCGGACTCGTTCAGGATCTCGAGAATCTCGCGGCTGATGCCGCGATAGGTTTCCGCCTGCTTGTGCTCGGCGATGCGGCCGAGTCGCTCGGCGAGGGCGTCGATGAGCTGCCTCTCCTCCTTCAGGAACGGACCCTCATCCGCGGCCGGCCTCGCCTCGAGGTACCCGACCTCGATAGACCCCAGGACGGCCGCGCCGACACGGACGGGCGCAGACAGCATCCAGGGCGGATCTGCGAAGTTGGCCGTCCGGAACTCGCGGCCTCCGATGATGATCCTGGCGCAGGCGACCTCCTCGTGCTGCCAGCTCGTAGGCAGAGCATCCGCAAGGGCCTTGCAGACCCCGTCCAGGGAGATGCCTTCTCTCTCCGCAATCTCGGACAGGCCAAAGAGGGCTCGCAGCTCCTTGGCGCGCTCGCGGAGATCGCGCTCCGTGCGCTTTCTCGCGGAGATGTCCCGCGCGATGCCGAGGACGAGCCGTCGTCCGCCGATCCTCACGGGGTGGGTTCGTATCTCGACCGGAACCGTGCTTCCATCCCTGCGGGTGAGAACAAACTCGTCCGGGCCGGTCGAGTGTCCCAAGAGGTTCCTCGCGAGAAGAGAGGCGGCTCTGAGGAGGTCGGCCGACACGAGGAGTCTGAGCGAGAGGAAGCTCTTGCCGATGAGTTCATCTCTTCGATAGCCGGTGACCTGTTCTGCGGCCGAGTTGCCGTCGACAAAGGTCCCCTTGAGGTCGGAGAGGTAGTAGCCGTCCGGAGCATCCTCGAAGAGGATCTTGAGTCTCTCTTCGGAGTCCGCGAGGCGCGCGTTCTCCTGCTCGAGTCGCGCGACACGCTCGCGCAGCTCGGACTCGCCCTGATCGCCGACGCCCCTCCGCTTTGCGCTTCTCATGCTTTGCCTTCGGCGACTTGCTCGCCTCCTCGGCCACTCTAGGGCATTTCGCCGTCATGAACCAGCACGGCGGACCCACAGAAGAGCATGCCCCCCGTCCGGTCATGGACGAGGGGCACGAGCTGCTTCAGGTGAGGCGGCCTACGAGGACAGGTCGACCGCGACGGAGACCGAGATGTCGATCGTCCAGCCGGGCGTACCGGATTCGTTCGTGAGAGAGAGCTGCAAGCCCAGGTCGGTCGTCCCGACCGCGAAGTTGACGAGCAGCGTCGCCGCTTGGGTCATGTTCGAGTCATCGCCCGACTGAGCGCGCTGGAGGGTGTACGCGGCCTCGAGCGAACTCTCATCGGTCAGATCCCGATCGTACGACGCTCTTGCGGCGAGCGTGTTCTCACCGAGGATGTCGAAGGGTCCGTAGAGGCTGGCACGGAACAGGAACTGGCTTGCGGGGTCCGGAGCCAGCGCGGCGTCCGCGGACACGGTCACGAGGAGATCGCGTGCACCTTCATAGGGATCGACGAGTTCGTACCCAAGCCCTGCCTGAACGGCCCAGCCGCAGTTGCGCTCGTCGCCGGTCGTGAGCATGACGTCCTCGACCGTCAGGACTTCCCGCGGCCCGACCGTGACGCCCGTGGCAGTCTGGATAACCTCGACGACGGCGGCTGCCGCGTCCTTGACCGTCTCGTACTCGGCCCGGCGGGCGATCACCGCGGCCATGTCCATGAGAACCTGGTCCGAGAGGGGACTCGAGATTGTCCCGGCCTTGAGGAGCTTGTTCTGGATTGTGAATGCCTTAGCCAGGGGAGTCGTGTCGGAGAATCGGCCATACCCCACCCCGGCGCTGAGGTTCACTGCCGGCTGGGGCTGGCCGCTGGCCGTCGACGCGGCGACCCCTCCGAACCCGAAGAGGGGCACGTCATCCATCACGTAGTAGCGGAACGTTCCGGCCGCCGAGCCAAGCCCAGACGAAGGAGTGAAGTTGTCGAGCAGAATCGCGCCGCTTGCGGCGACCGTGAAGCCGATGTCCGGGGAGTCGTAGATCTGGCTGAAGTCAATCGCGGCCCGGCCGCCGCTCTCGTCGACTCCCTCCGTCTTGGCGTCATCGAAGTAGCGGTAGCTGAACGAGAAGGTGACATCCGTCAGGTTGGTCTCCGGCGATACATAGTCGCAGAGGCCGATCGCAGCCGCTGCCGTCGCGACACCGAGGAGTAACGCCACGCAGGCAAGAAGCCCCCCAATCCTCTTCATGGCTGATCACCTCGTCTGCGAGTGTATAGACAAAGAGCGTCAAAGGGAAAAGGCGAGCCGCGGGACGGGACCGTCGTGGAGCGGCGGTCCGGACAGGCGTCCGCCTGAGAGGAAGGTGCGATCGGAATCGGGCTTTGACAAGGGGGCGCGCTTCCCTCACCATGAAAGCCAACTCGGGTGGGCGGGGCGCGCTCGGGGGAGTGTCCCACACACGTAGGATGAGGAGGAACGAACGAGCATGAGACGGTACTTCGTCATCGTCAATCCGGTGTCCGGGCGGGGCGATGGGGTGAAAGCGATTCCGCACGTCGAGAGAGAGCTTCGAGACGGTGGTCTCGACTTCCAACTGGTCCGGACCGAGCGTCCATGGCATGCGGCGGAATTGGCCCGGAAGGCGTCGGCTGACGGGTTCGACGTGGTGGTCTCCGTTGGGGGAGACGGGACGGCGAACGAGGTCCTGAACGGCTTGATGCAGGCCAGGGACGCGGACGGGCGATGTGCCGTCATGGGCACGCTCTGCGTCGGGAGGGGCAACGACTTTGCGTTCGGGGTCGGCGTGCCCCGGGATCTCGCCGAAGGCTGCAAGGCCCTCGCCGGGGACCATGTGCGGATCATCGATGTCGGGCGCGTGAGCGGCGGCGATTACCCGACCGGCCGCTACTTCGGAAACGGCGTCGGCATCGGGTTTGACACCATCGTCGGCTTTGAGGCCCAGAAGCTGAAGCATGTCCACGGGTTCGCGGCGTACTTGATTGGCGCGCTGAAGACGATCTTCCTCTACTTCCGCGCCCCGCTCGTGAGAATCGCCTGCGATGATCGCACGATCGAGCAGCGGGCCCTTCTCGTCTCGATCATGAACGGCCGGCGCATGGGGGGCGGATTCCTCATGGCGCCGGGCGGGAAGCCGGACGACGGCAGGCTCGACCTCTGCATTGCCGGCCAGGTGACGCGACGGGGTGTGCTGGCGCTCATGCCCCGCTTCATGAAAGGGACGCAAGGGACGCACGCCGCCATCACGACGCTCCAGTCCCAGCGGGTCTCTGTCACGGCCGTCGACGGGTCGCTGCCGGCCCATGCGGACGGAGAGACGATCTGCGAGGCGGGCGCGCGGCTGGATGTGGAGATCCTTGCGAAGAGGATCTCGATTCTCGTGCCGAACGAGGTGGTGGAATCGTGAGTGGGACGGCGCTCCTGCTGAACGGAGTGGAGAGCGCGCTCGTCCGGCTGCTGTGCCGGGTCGATGACGCGGAGCTCTCCAAGATCCCGCTGCGCGGCCCGCTCATCCTCGTATCAAACCACATCAACTTCCTTGAGATTCCGGTGCTGCACTCACGCCTTCGCCCTCGCCACGTTGTGGGGTTGGCCAAGGCGGAGTCGTGGAACAACCCGCTCCTCGGCTGGCTGTTCAGCCGATGGGGCGCGATCCCAGTCCGACGGGGCGAAGCAGACATCGCCGCGCTGCGAGCGAGCATCGATGTCTTGCGCCAAGGAGGCATCCTCGTCGTGGGTCCGGAGGGGACCCGGAGTCACGACGGGCGGCTTCGGCGAGGACATCCTGGGGTGGTCACGCTGGCCGTGAAGAGTGGGGCGCCCGTGTTGCCGATGGCCTTCTACGGCGGAGAGAGGTTCGGCCATCAGGTTCGGCGCCTCCGCCGCACGCCGTTTCACGTGGTCGTTGGACAGCCGTTCCGCGTGGAACCGAAGGCTCCAAGACTGACGCGCGAGGTCCGTCAGAACGTCGCCGACGAGATCATGTACCAGCTCGCGTCGCTCCTGCCCCCTGCGTATCGGGGCGTCTACGCGGATCCCCTCTCGGAGAGCCCGATCCACCTGGAGTTCGACCCGTCCCCCTCGTAGCCGGGCTCTGCGCAGCGCGAGCCCGCGCCTAGCGAGCCGCTTAGGCGTGCCGCGACTCGTCGGACGGGAGGGGCTCCGGGAGGACGGGGACGTCTGCTGTCTCGCCGGTCCGCCGGAAGAAGACGTACGTCAGCACGATCGACGTCACGTAGAAGCTGGCCGTGATCAGGAAGAGGGGCGAGAACCCCGCAGCAACCTGGATGTGGCCGCTGATCCAGGATGACAGAGCCCACCCCGCGTTCCACGCGAGCATCACGAGGCTTGCCGTCAGCGGCCGGAGTTCGCCCGGGACGATTCCCATGATGTAGGCGGGGAGGAGCGGGGAACTCATGTTCATGAGCGCCGTGCGAATCAGGAAGCTCGTCGCCGAGACGCCGGCGTTCGGAATGAACCCCATTGCGAGCAGGAATGGGATCGACAGGGCCTGTGTCAGCACGATGGCGCGGATCTTGCCCATCCGAGCGGCGGCGAGGGGCGCGAGGATGGCGGCGATTCCCGTGAAGAGCGACGACGCCGCGAAGATCGCTCCGAGAGCGGGGTCCGGCAGGTTGTAGCGCAGGCGGTAGAAGACGTTGAGAAACGGCATGAGCATGCCGGCTCCGAACGAGCCTGTGATCTCGATGGCGAGGATCTTCGCGAGCACCGAGCGATGGGCTTTCACGTCGCGGGCCTTGAGGGTTTCCTTTCGCACGCCGTGAAGGCCGCGGAGTCGGGCGATCGGATAGAGCGCGGTGAGGGTCAGCACCATCGAGACGAGGAGGACGCCGCGGTACGCGGAGAGGCCCGCCAGGAAGTCGGGAGCGACGGCACGCAGGGCCAGGGGCAGGTACCCGCCGACCAAGTTCGCGAGCACGCCGGCGAACGTGCTGAACGCGAACTGGACGCCGAAGAGGTGCGTCCTCGTCTTCTCCGTGCTGATGGCCACCATGAGCGGCGAAGAGCCGACGGAGACGAGCGCGGAGCCGAAGCCCGAGAGGATGGAGGCGGCGATCAGGATGCCCTGGTTGGGGAGCAACGCGCACCCCAGGAGGGCAGTCGCGATCAGAGCGCAGCCGAGGAGGAGCCCGCGCCGGTACCCGAGGCGGGGAAGCACCATTCCGATCGGGATGGCGGCGATCGCCGTCACCAAGGCGGGGAGGCTCGCGAGGAGGCCGACGAACGCCTGGTCGTAGCCGAGAGACAGGACGTAGAGGTTGAAAAACAGGTACTGAAGGCCGCTCGTCACGCCGAGAAGGACGGTAGCGGCGAGGTAGAGGCGCGCGTTGGCCGAGAACTCGCGAACTGCGCTGCGGTACTCCCGGAACATCATTCCCCCGAGTTCTGACTACCGCCCAACCACACGTCGTGCGGCGTCGACGACAGCGTCGACGGTGAGGCCGAGCTTCTCGAAGATCTCGCCGGCGGGCGCGCTCGCACCGAACCGATCGACGCCGAGTGCCATGCCGCGATCCCCGACGTAGCGCTCCCAGCCGAGGGTCCTGCCCGCCTCGACGGAGACCCGTGCCGAGACGACGGAAGGCAGCACCGAATCTCGGTACGCGTCGCTCTCGCGCTCGAACAGCTCCCAGCTCGGCATCGACACGACCCGTACGCGCACTCCGCCGGAGGCCAGGGCCTTGGCGGCGCTCATCGCGAGCGACACTTCCGATCCCGTCGCCACGAGAACCACCTCGGGAGAGGGAGCGGAGTCCCAGAGGACGTAGGCGCCGCGGCGCACGTCGGCGGCTCCCGTCTCGGAGCGGTCGAGAGTGGGCAGGTTCTGGCGCGTCAGCACAAGGGCCGTAGGGCCGTCGCGGCGCTCGAGGGCGACGCGCCATGCCTGCGCCGTCTCGTTCGCGTCGGCAGGACGCAGCACGACAAGGTCCGGGATGAGGCGGAGACTCATCAACTGCTCCACGGGCTGGTGCGTCGGCCCGTCCTCCCCGACGCCGATCGAGTCGTGCGTGAAGACGAAGACCGTCGGATCGTGGGACAGCGCCGCGAGGCGGATCGGCGCTCGCATGTAGTCGGCAAACGCTAGGAACGTGGCGGTGTACGGGATGAGGCCGCCGTGCCGCGCCATGCCGTTGGCGATCGCGCCCATGGCGTGCTCGCGGACGCCGAAGTGAAGGTTGCGGCCGGCGTACGAGGCGGACGGGCCCACGGAGCCCTGCGCTCCGGCGAGCGCCGGATCGGACTCGAAGTCCCCGGCTCCGCGCAGCGCGGTGAGGGTTGACGGGTTGAGGTCGGCCGAGCCGCCGATGAGCTCGGGAAGGACCGAAGATACGGCTTGCAGGACGACCTCGGAGGCCTTGCGCGTCGCGAGTCCCTTGACGTCGGGGCCGAAGGTCGGCAGGACGGTCTCCCAAGCAGGCGGGAGCTCCCCGCTCGTCCTTCGCAGGAACTCCGCGGCGAGATCGGCAAACGCGCCGCGGTACGCGGCGAACGAGCGAGTCCACTCTGCATGGGCCGACGCCGCACGACGCGCGAGCGATTCGGCGTGGGCGCGCACGTCGTCGGGAACGTAGAAGGGCGGGGTCTCCGGCCATCCAAGCGCTGCCTTGGCCTTGCTTGTCTCCTCCGCGCCGAGCGGCGAACCGTGGGCCCCGTGCGTGTTCTGCTTCGTGGGCGCCCCGTACCCGATGACGGTCTTGACCTCGATCAGCGTCGGGCGATCGTCCTCCGCCTTGGCGATGGCGAGCGCGCGATCCAGGGCCTCGAGATCGTTTCCGTCGGCGACCCGCTCGACGCGCCACCCGGAGGCTCGGAAGCGCCCCGCCACATCCTCCGACGTCGAGAGGGACGTCGAGCCGGCGAGGCAGATGTCGTTCGAGTCGTAGAGGACGATAAGCCTGTTCAGGCGTAGACGGCCGGCGAGAGCAGCGGCCTCGTAGGACACTCCCTCCATCAGGTCGCCGTCCCCCACCAGAGCGAACGTTCGGTGGTCGACGATGGAGTGGGCGGGGCGATTGAAGACGGCGGCGAGATGACGCTCGGCGATCGCGAGGCCGACGGCGTTCGCAATGCCCTGACCCAGCGGTCCGGTCGTGACTTCGACCCCCGGCGTGAGTCCGCTTTCCGGATGGCCGGGTGTACGGCTTCCCCATTGACGGAAACGCTCGAGCTCGGCGAGCGGCAGGTTGTACCCGAACAGGTGAAGAAGCGAGTACAGGAGTGCGGAGCCGTGGCCTGCGGAGAGAACGAACCGGTCTCGGTCGGTCCACGCGGGGTCGGCGGGGTCGTAGCGCAGGTGTCGAGACCAGAGGGCGTACGCCATCGGCGCGGCTCCGAGGGGAAGGCCCGGGTGGCCGGAGTTCGCCCTCTCGATGGCGTCAATCGATAGGAAGCGCAGCGCGTTCACGCAGCGCCCGTCGAGCGTCCGTTCCTGGGTCATTGTTCCCCTCGCTTCTCGGACCCCAGTGCGCTTCAGGGCTGCCGAGACTTTCGCCTACGGGGAAGGGGGTGTCAAGCGGGCCTATCCTCCTTGCCGAGGCTTCCCTTTCCAGTAGACTAGCGCCTGGGTCAGCCGATCGCAGCATGGGATGCAGGGGAGGTGTGTGCTGATGCCCTTTCGTGGAGGAGTGGCGCTCCGAGAGGCGTACCGACGCGCAGAAGCCCACGGCTACGCCTTCATGGCGAACAACTTCGCCGAGTCCAACACCCTGGTCGGGTTGCTCGAGGCGTACACCGCGGCGAGGTCGGACCTGCTCGTGCAGGTGAGCCCCGGGGCCGCGAAGTTCGCCGGCGCCGGGGACAAGGCCGTCGGGCTCCGGGCCCTCGCGAGCCTGGTGCGGGCGCTCTCCGCGCCGCGGCCGATCGCGGTCTTCGTCAACCTGGACCACTTCACGACGGGGGAGATGGACCTGATCGACCTCGCGATCCGCGAGCGGTGGGTGTCGTCCATCATGATCGACGCGTCGAAGGAGAGCTTCGACGAGAACGTCCGGATCAGCCGGGACGTCGTCCGGCGGGCCGAGGGGAGCGGGATTCTCGTCGAGGCGGAGCTCGGCAAGATCCGCGGCGTCGAGGACGAGATAGCCTCCAGCGACGCCTTCTACACGAACCCCGATGAGGCGGTCGAGTTCGTCCGCGCGAGCGGCGCCGACCTCCTGGCGATCTCGATCGGCACGGAGCACGGCGTCTCGAAGGGAAAGGACATCAAGCTGCGGCTCGACCTTGCGAAGGAGATTCAGGCAAAGCTCGCCAAGGCGAACCTCTCGACGCCCCTTGTTCTCCACGGTTCGTCGGGACTCCTTCCCGATCAGGTGCGCGCCGTGATCCAGTACGGAATCCGCAAGCTGAACAAGGACACGCACTACCAGTACGTGTATGCGCGGACCGCGTGCGAGTTCTACAAGGCGCACGTGGCGGACATCATCCCTCCGGAAGGAACGGAGGACGACGTGGTGAACCTGTTCCCCGGAGGCACGTGGAGCCCCAACAAGAAGATCTTCGATCCCCGGGTCGTGGGAAAGGCGGTCCAAGACGGGATCCGAGGGATCGCGCTCGCCCTGCTCGAGCAGGCGGGAAGCGGTGGGCAGACGCTGGGAGACGAGGAGGATCTGTGATGTTGAGGGCTGGGGTTCTCACGGGAGGCGGAGACTCTCCGGGGATCAACGCGGCGCTTCGGTCGATCGTGCGGTTCGGGGCGAAGCACGGGGTTGAGGTCGTCGGGTTTCTCGAAGGCTGGCGAGGTCCGCTCGAGAACCTGGTCCAGCCGCTCTCCATGTCCGATGTGTCGGGGATTCTGCAGGTCGGGGGAACGATCCTCGGGACGTCGCGGACGAATCCGTTCCGGATCGAAGGCGGCGCCGAGCGAGTGCTCGGCAACCTGCGGAGAAACAAGCTGGACTTCCTGATTGCGATCGGGGGCGACGACACGATGGGCGTCGCCCACCGTCTGGCGGAGCAGGGGCTGAACGTCGTCGGAATCCCGCAGACGATCGACAACGACATCGCGATGACTGACTATTCCCTTGGGTTCTGCTCTGCGTTGGAGGCCGTAACGGACGCGATGGATCGACTCCACACGACGGCCGCGTCCCACAACCGGGTGCTGATCCTGGAAGTCATGGGCCGCGACGCGGGCTGGCTCAGCCTGATGGGCGGCGTCGCCGGCGGGGCAGATGTAATCCTCGTTCCCGAGAAGCGGTTCTGCGTGGAAGCCATCTTCCGCAAGATCCAACAGAGGGAAGCTCAGAAAAAGCGCTTCAGCATCATCATCGTTGCCGAGGGGTCTCGGCCGGAAGGATGTGACGGCCAGGTCGTCGCCGAGGCGGAGGTCGACGCGTTCGGCCACGTCCGGCTCGGCGGCATCGGGCAGTACCTCGCGAACGAGTTGTCGGATCGGATGCACGTGCCGGTGCGCGTGACGAACCTGGCGTACCTCCAGCGGGGCGGGAGCCCGGCGCCGTTCGACCGCATCCTCGCGACTCGGTTCGGGGCCGCGGCGATCGAGTTCGCGTTGGAACGGAAGTTCGACGTGATGACGGCGCTTCAGGGGATTCGCATCGTGCCGGTGCCGCTCGGCGAAGCGCTCGCGCAGCCACGGCCGATCGAGGACTGGCTCTTCTACCTCATCGACCTGTTCGAGTAGAGAGCCCGCGGCGCCGGCGAGCCGGACTGCCTAGGAGACGGCTCCGTATCCGCCGTCGAGTGCCTTGTCGTTCATCGGTACGAACTTGCCCTTGCCGGAATCCTCGAGAGCCCTCGCCATCGCCTGCTTGACGGCATCGAGCGGCACGGTGCCCGTCGCGCGGAGGTAGGCGCCGAGGGCGACCATGTTCACGACCCGGGCGTCGCCGAGCCCGAGAGCGATGTCGTTGATCGGCACGTAGTGCGCGGCGACATCCTTTCGTTCGACCTTCCGGTCGATCAGGGAAGCATTGACGATGATCGTGCCGCCCTTGGCGACAGAGGCCTCGAACTTCTCAAGCGACGGGCGATTGAGAACAATCACGGCGTCGGGCTCGTCGACGATCGGCGACCCGACCGGGGCGTCCGAGAGGACGACGGTGCAGTTCGCCGTGCCGCCCCGCATCTCCGGTCCGTACGACGGGAGCCACGTGACCTCCAACCCGTGATCCATCCCCGCCTGAGCGAGGATCTTCCCCGCGAGCAGTACGCCCTGCCCGCCGAAACCTGCGATGATGACCGAGCGTTCCACCGCTACCCCCTGTCCACGAGGTCTCCCAGCGGGAAGACCTGCGTCACCACGTTGGCCACGTGCTCGTTCGACTTGGTTGGCGACATCCGCCAGTTGGTCGGGCACGTCGAGAGGATCTCGACGAGCGAGTATCCCTTCCCGTCGACCTGGTTCTGGAACGCCTTTCTCACCGCTTTCGTGCAGTCTTGAATTCGGCGCGTGTCGTAGAGTGCTTGCCGCGTCACGTAGACCGGCGCGTCGAGGGTGGCGATGATCTCGGAGAAGCGGATCGGGTACCCGCACGTCGCGGGATCTCGACCGTCGGGGGTGGTCGTCGTCTTCTGGTGGACGAGGGTGGTCGGCGCCATCTCGCCCCCCGTCATCCCGTAGATCTGGTTGTTCACGAAGATGACGGTGATGTTCTCGCCCCGATTCGCGGCGTGGAGGGACTCGGCGGTACCGATGCTGGCGAAGTCCCCGTCGCCCTGGTACGAGAAGACGATGAGCTCGGGCTTGGCTCGCTTGATCCCTGTGGCCACGGCGCTGGCCCGGCCGTGGGCAACCTGAACGGCGTCGCAGCGGTACCAGAGGTAGGCGAAGACGGAGCACCCGACCGGCGCGATGCCCACGGTTCGTTCGGCGATGCCCAACTCATCGATCGTCTGGCCGATGATCCGCGTGATGATTCCGTGATGGCAGCCCGGGCAGTACGTGTACCGAGCCTCGGTGAGGCTCTTCGGGCGCTCGAACACCTTGGTCATGCGGGCGACATCAACGGGCATGCTTTCTCACCTCGTTCAGGATGCTCCTCGGCGTCGGGACGACTCCGCCCATCTCGCCATAGAACGGCGTCGCGGCTCGCTCGGCGACGGCGAGCCTCACGTCCTCCCACATCTGCCCGGCGCTCATCTCGACGGTCAGGACGGTGCTCACGTGGTCGGCGACCGCGCGCAGCGCGTCGTACGGGAACGGCCACACGGTGATCGGGCGGAAGAGGCCCACCTTGAGGCCCTCCGCTCGCGCCATCCGTAGAACGCTCTTCGCGATCCGCGCCGTGCTCCCGTAGGCCGCGATGACGAGATCGGCATCGGCGACGTCCGTCTCTTCGTAGCGGATTTCGCGCGCGCGGATCTCGCGGTACTTGGCCTGCAACGCCTCGTTCATCCGCTTCAGGTTCTCGGGTCCGAGGTCGAAGCTCAGAATGATGTTCGGGTCTCGTCCGGCGGCGCCGGTCGTCGCCCAAGGCTTTGGCGGAAGGGAGGTGGGGTCGATCGGGTCTGGGAGCTCGACCGGTTCGAGCATCTGGCCGAGGAGGCCGTCGGTGAGGATCATCACCGGCGTGCGGTAGAGGTCGGCGAGGTCGAATGCGAGCATGGTCAGCCCCGCCGCCTCCGGGACCGTGGACGGCGCGAGGACGATCATGTGGTAGTCGCCGTGTCCGCCGCCCTTCGTGGCCTGGAAGTAGTCGCACTGAGAGGGGGCGATGTTGCCGAGTCCCGGTCCCCCGCGGACGACGTTGACGATGACCGCGGGCAGGTTCGAGCCGGCGAGGTAGGAGATCCCTTCCATCTTCAGGCTGATTCCGGGCGAGGACGACGACGTCATCGTGCGGACGCCGGCCGACGCGGCCCCGTACACCATGTTGATCGCCGCGACCTCGCTCTCGGCCTGGATGAACGTCCGCCCCATCCGCGGCATGTTGCGGGCCATGTGCTCGAGGAGCTCGGCCTGCGGTGTGATCGGGTAGGCGAAGTAGCACTGACAGCCCGCCCGGAGGGCGGCCTCGGCGATCACTTCGTTCCCTCGCAAGAGCTGTCGTTCCGCCATGTCGCCTCCCTAGGCGTTCTTCTTCTCGCGATACACGGTGATCGCGATGTCCGGGCAGGTCAGGGCGCAGAAGGCGCACCCGACGCAAGCCTCCGGGTTCTCCATGCGGACAACGTCGTAGCCGCTTGGGTTCAGCGTGCCGGAGAAGGCGAGAACCTTCTGCGGACAGGCCGCAATGCAGAGCCCGCAGCCCTTGCAGCGCTCCGCGTCGATGACGACGGTTCCGCGGGGCATCCTGACCTCCCTCTAGGTGCCTTCGTTGGTGTGCTCGCTCAATCGCTTGGCGCGATGCTTGCGTAGCTGAGCCAGGGCCGTCGTGACCCGCTTTGCCCAGGCTTCGATACGCTCCTCGTCCAGCGTGTGCGTGGGGACCTCGGCGACGCGGCGCGGGGCCGGCTGATGATGGCGAAGCGCGCCTTGCAGTTCGTCGAACTCCTCGTCGAACGAGGTCAGCTCGTCGGACGGCTCGCGGGAGACCCACGAGACTCGGACGAGCCCCTCCGCGTTGGCCTCTTCGACCGCAAACAGGCCGCGGTCACCTTCGCTCACGACAGCGGAAGGGTCAGCGGACGCAGGGACGACGGCATCCGAGTCAAGCCGAACGTGAAGGCCGTCGTCGCCGACGGAAATCACTTCCCCGCGGACGATCTCCTTCTCGCGATCCGAAGCGGATGCGCCGTTCGACATGGTCGGGCTCCAGGGCGTGAACTACAACGCCTTAACGACGCGGCCCGACTTGATGCAGCGGGTGCAGGCGCGGATCCACGTCTTCCTGCCGTCGACGACGGCGTGGACGCGCTGCAGGTTCGGCGCCTGAACGCGCCGCGTGTGGCGCAGGGAGTGGCTCACTTGATTGCCCGCCTGAGGGCGCTTCCCGCAGATTGTGCAGATTCTCGACATAGCCTTTCACCTCTCTCGACCGGTCTCGACCGGCGTTGACTCGACGTAGATCGGAGCGAGCCGATAGACGCCGTCGCCCGGGCCCCGTGTGCCCAGTCGGGCCACCGCCGCGGCGGATGGGCGCAGAGCTTCCGGCCGTCCTAGGCTCACGGCTCCATGGTGGGGCATCCGATCGTAGATGCCCGCGGCTCCACTTCCCACCAACGTAAGCTCGCGCTGTTCCGCCTTCAACGTCTCTTCAAGCTCCCGCTCTCGCAGGACCATCGCGGGGCCCTTCGCTCGTGCTCCGACGAACCACCGCACGTAGTGCAGGTCGCGGCGGCTCGGGATGATCACGCACACTCGGTGCGAGTCCGCAGCCTGCGCGCGGTACACCTGGCTTCCGTCCACGCCCGAGAGCGGTATTCCTAGGGCCTGACAGATTCCCTTCGCGGTCGCAAGACCGATGCGGAGGCCCGTGAACGATCCCGGCCCGAGGTTCACGCTGACGTCCCGGACATCTTCGATGGTTCGGCCGGACTCATCCAGGAGCTCCCGCAACACGAACAGGACCAACTCAGCGTACCGAACTGGCTCACCCAGCGTTCGCTCGACGCAGAACCCGTCGGGGCCGAGCAGCGCCACGCCGCCGAGAGCCTCGGACGTGTCCATTCCGAGCGTGATCATGCCAACCCCAATGGTAGGAGACGGAGATGCACGTTTCAACCGGCCGCGGGTCGGACGGGGATCGGAAAAGAGGCCTCGAGGCTCCGAGCCTGCGCGAGGTCGTCCTGCATCTGGGCGCGGAGCGCGTCGAGGCTGGGAAACCTCCGGTCCTCTCGAATGCGTCGGAGCAGATGGATCTCAAGGGAGAGCCCATAGAGCTCCCGATCGGGGGGCGTGAGGAGGTGGACCTCGCACCGCGACTCTGCGCCCGACACCGTCGGCCGGGTGCCGACGTAGAGGAGCGCATGCGAGGGAGACACGGCGCCGAGCGCGTGAGCGAAGTAAATTCCCGCGGCGGGGAGGACTACGCGCGTGTCCATCGACAGGTTGGCGGTCGGAAACCCGAGAGTCCGGCCAATCCGGTCGCCGGGTTGGACTGTCCCGAGAAGCATCGGAGGGCGCCCGAGAAGCTCGGCGGCGCGCTCGACCTCTCCCGCTCGCAGAAGGGTGCGGATCCGCGTACTGCTCACGGGAGCGCCCGCGACCTCCAGGGGAGGAAGGACCCGAACGCGTACGCCCCGCTCCGCGCCGCAGGAGACCAACCATGCGGAGTCGCCGCGTCGTTCCCGTCCGAAGCGGAACGACGCGCCGACGACGACAAGGCGGCACGCGAGCTCCCCGATCAGGACGCGGTCGACGAACGCGGCGGGCTCGAGATCGCGCACGGACGGGAACGACGCAGAGACGACCCGATCGACCCACGCGGCGAGGAGGCCGCGCTTGATGTCGGGCGGCAGGAGGAGCGACGGCGGACTGCTCTCCCCGAAGGACCGGGGAGGACTCTCGAACGTGTACGCAACGCTCTCGAGACCGTCGGCGTCGGCGAGCCTCCCGGTCTCGGCGAGGATGAGCTGATGCCCTCGGTGGACGCCGTCGAACGTTCCAATCGCGACTGCAGTCCCTTCCACGCGTTCACCCTCCGTGCCGGATGGTAGCGCGCCCCGATCGGTCGTGCATGCCGAGTTGAAGCGTGCGGAGCGGGCACCGTAGAATGCCGTCGCGATGAGAACGGAGCGAATCTCTACGACGGAGCCCGAGGACGAGGCCGCCCTGGGATCGCTCCGTCCAAGGACGATCGCCGAGTTTGTCGGCCAGGACGAGATCAAGGAGAAGCTTCGGATCTACATTTCCGCGGCGAAAGCTCGCCGCGAACCGCTCGACCACGTCCTCCTGAACGGGCCTCCGGGTTTGGGCAAGACAACGCTTGCCCAGATCATTGCCGCCGAGATGGGGGTCGGATTGCGCGTCAGCTCGGGGCCGGCGATCGAGAAGGCCGGAGACCTCGCCGCGATTCTCACGAACCTGCGTCCGGGCGATGTCTTCTTCATCGACGAGATTCATCGGCTGCGCCGCAACGTGGAGGAGATCCTGTACCCGGCCATGGAGGACGGCAAGATCGACATCATTCTCGGGGAGGGCCCGAACGCGCAATCCCTGCGAATCGATCTTCCTGAGTTCACGCTCGTCGGAGCGACGACGCGGGCCGGGCTGCTCTCCGCGCCCATGCGGGATCGCTTCGAGGTCTCCTTCCGACTGGGGTTCTACACCGTCGCCGAGCTGACGCGGATTGTGGTCCGCTCCGGCGAGCTGCTCGGGATCGGCGTCTCGCCGGAGGGCGCCGCGGAACTGGCGAAGCGGGCGAGAGGAACGCCGCGGATCGCGAACCGCCTGCTCCGCCGGACGCGCGACTACGCCGAGGTGAAGGCGGAAGGCCGAATCGACCGCGAGATCGCCCGCGCGGCTCTCGAGATGCTCCAGATCGACGAAGCCGGCCTCGACGGCCTGGACCGCGCCGTGCTCCGCGCACTGGTCGACAAGTTCGCCGGCGGGCCGGTCGGGCTCGAGACCCTTGCCGCGTGCCTGTCGGAGGAGAAGGACACGATCACGGATGTTGTAGAGCCGTTCCTGCTTCAGGAAGGATTCCTCCAGCGGACTCCGCAAGGTCGCGTCGCCACGGACCGCACGTACGAGCATCTAGGCAAGCCTCGAAGCGACAGACTCCTCTAGCGTTTGGCCAGTCTCTTGGCGTTGACGATGAACTCCGAGACCACGCCCTTGAAACGTCCCCAATCAAGGAGCAGGGCGGCGACGATCCACGCGAGGTAGATGAGGGCGGCGCGCGGGGCCTCCCAGGTCGCGACGATGAGGGGCAACGCGACGAGAGGGAAGGCGAACGACATCGTCACGGACTTGGAGCGGAAGTACGCGATGCATGCGGCGGCGATGGCGACGTAGATCAGCGCGGGGATGAGGGGGACCAGGCCGACCATGATGAGGAAGCAGAGCGCGGAGAACACCATCATCATGTCGAACGTGAATTCCTGTTCGCCTACCCACGTCGACGGCTTGTTGTACTTCCGAGCCAAACGACCATCGAAGATGTCGGTCGTCCAGCCGATCATGGTGAGAAGAAGCACCGCCTCAAGGGCGCTCCTACCGACGAACCCCAACGAGAAGATGGTCACGGCAAGGACGCCCCGCGACAACGTCAGGAGATCCGGCACCCGTTTCATCTTGCTCACCCATCCGATTGTAGGGGTCATGGGCAAGCGAGGCAAACGGCGGGACCCGAGCGAAAGAGCGTGCCACATTCCGCTCCGGGAGTTGCCGGTCCGCCGCGGCCGGAGTTGGCGGCCCGCCGGGGCGGCCGTAGAATGGGGGGTTTCTGTGGGTTCGGTGTCGGAGGAGGTGCGGGAATGAGGAATGCGCTTTTGCTTGCGGGGATCTGGGTCGCGATCATTCTGATTGCGTATGCGGTGGCGTACATGCCCGATCGAGGGCCGAGTGGGTTCGTTGCCGTCGATCGGGCGTTCGAGAGCGCGACCCTGGGATTCCCCGTGCCGGCCGGATGGAGCGCCCTCGAGACCGACTACGGGGCCGTGATCGCGTCTCCGGTCTCCGCGGTCGAGGGGTGGGCGGTCGCAGCGAAAGGAGAGACGCCGGAGGCCGCGCTGGCCGACGCGTGGACGAAGATCGATCCCTGCCCGTCGTGCGGGCGCCCGGTCGCGGAATCCTTCGCGGCGGAGACGTCATGGACAGGCCGGGTCCGAGCGACGTTCACCTACGCGCCGGGAAGCGACGGAGGCCGAGTGCACGGCGTCGTCCTAGGCTCCGCTCCCCAGTGGGGTGTGCTTCTGATCAAGACGAGCACGGACTCGATTCCGCAGCGCGTGTCCGCCGACCTCGGGCGCATCGAGGAGGGCTTCTCCGTCGAAACCCCGGCGACCGCTCCCGCCGACGCGCAACCGGAGGCGGCCGCCGAGGCGACCCTCTAGGACCGACCTAGGCGGCCGTCACGGAGATCCCCTCGACTCGAACGTAGGGCAGGGTCAAGCTGACGATTGTCTCCTCTTCCTGCGAGACTCCCGAGAGGGTTTCGAGGCACTCGAAGACGTTCCCGGCGATGAGCGTGCCGCTGACGGGGCGTTCCAGGCGTCCGTCCGCGATCAGCTGCGCTCCCTTGGCCACGCCGGAGAAATCCCCCGACACCGGATCGACGTTGCCCGAGAACCGGGTGACGAGGAGGCCCTGCCGGATCTCCGCGATGAGGTCGTCCTTGGACGCCGATCCGGGAAGAATCGCGAGGTTCGTCGGTCCGATTGCCGGCACGGTCTGGGCGGAGCCGACCGCGTGGGCCGTGTTGGGCTGGGACAGCGCGGCGGCCGAATAGGCGTTGTGAAGGAGCGAGACGACGACGCCTCGCTCGAGGATCGTCACGGGGGCGTGTGGGGTTCCTTCCCGATCGAATGCGGACGCGGCGACGCCTCCTGCGCGTCGTCCGTCATCGACGAGCGTGAGGGACGACGCGGCCACCTTCCGGCCGAGGGCGTCGCCCCACCGGCTCTGGCGGCGCACCGCGTTCCGGGCGTTGAGCTGGTACAGAATGAGCCCGACGAGGAGCGCCTCGACCGCTTGTGGGGAGAGCACGATCGGCCCGCGGAACGACGAGCCGCACGGCTCGGCGCCGAGCGAATCGAGGGCGTTCTGGCTCGCCCGACGCACGATCGGTTCCACATCGATCTCGCCGACGCTGCGCGTCGCGCCGAACTGGTAATCCATGTTCGAGACCCGGTCCCCGTCCTTGGCGGTGGCGAGTGCGGAGTAGAGGAAGAGAGTCGTGCGCTCGCTCGCGGCGAGGGCGCGCGTGTTGGCCACGGCCCTCTCGCTCCGCTTGGACGCGAATTCGGCGTCCCCAAGGACAACCCGGCGGTCGACCGACTCGGCGATTCGCAGCATCTCGATTGCCTTCTCGACGACCCGGTCGGTGGTGTACTGCTCCGCCGCGGGGTCGTACAGGCCGTCGACGGGCGCGATCGTCTGCGTGTTGGGGAGGACGTTCCCGGGGTCGGCCGGGGACGCTTGGGCGAGCAGCACCGCCTCGCGACAGGCTCGCTCTAGGTCCGCGACGTCGTTCGTGCTCGCGAACCCGAGCCGGCTTCCGACGAACGCTCGGATCCCGAAGGCGGTTTCCTGTTGGGTCTTCGCCATCAAGAGGTCGTGCTTCTCGATCGTGGCCGACGTCGTTTCGGCCGACTGCCCGTAGACCTCGGCGTCGGTGGCTCCGAAGCGAAGGGCCGCTCGGACCCCGCTCCGACACAAATCCAGGATGGACTGGCTCATTCTTGTCGACCTCCGATCGTCAGGGTGCACCGGATGTGGGGGCCGCCCGAGTCGACCTTGGCGGCCTGTCCCTTTCCGCAGGCCCCCGCCCCCTTCTCCCACGCGAAATCGTTTCCCACAGCGTCGACGGACTCAAGAACGCGGAACGCGTTCCCCGAGATCGTCGCTCCGCGCACGAGTTGGCCTACGTGGCCGTCCACGATGCGGCGGGCCTCGCGCACACCGAACATGAACTCGGCGTTCGAGTCCGCCTGTCCGCTCATGGCGAACCCTTTCAGGTAGTAGCCGCGGCGGATCCCCGCGAACAGCGCGCCCACCTCTTGCTCGCCCGGCTCGATGTACGTGTTGCGCATGCGGATGATCGGGTTGTCGCTGTAGACGAAGGCCCGGGCGTTGCCGGTCGGGGCGACTCCGTAGTGCGCTGCGGTCTCTCGGTTGTGGAGATAGGAGCGGAGCACGCCGCGCTCGATGAGGACGGTGCGTCCGGTGACGACCCCCTCGTCGTCGACGGGCAGGGTGCCGACCGCGTGGAGGTCGTACGGGGAAAGGCCGCTATCGCACATCGTGACGAGCTCCGAGGCAACACGCTGCCCGATCTTGTCCGCCGTGACGGCGCCGCCCAGGACGACGTCCGCTTCGACCGTGTGGCCGATCGCTTCGTGGCAGAGAAGACCGACGAGCTCAGGGTCGAGCACGACGGGGAGCGTACCGCCCTCGGGTTGAGGCGCCGAGAGCGAGTCCACGGCGAGCCGAACGGCGTGGTCGACGAGCTCGTCCGTCGTGCGAGCGGCGAACAGGTCGGACCAGCCGCCGGTGACGCCGACGGTGTCATATCCCAGCGACTGGTCCCCCGAATCGCGCGCGACGGCGAGGACCCGGAAGCTCGGCTTCGAGTCGAAGATGTGGGCCGACGCCCCGTCGCTCGTAACGAGGACCTTCTCGTCCTGGATCTCGTCGTAGGTCGCGGCGGCGGAGACGATCTTGGCCGACGCGGCTCGCACGTGCGCCTCGGTCTCGAGCGCGAGGGCGAGCTTTTCCTCGAGGGGGTGCGCGTCGAGCGGGTCGCGGGTGTCGACCGGGAACACGCCGCGTGCCAGGGAGGCGTTTGCCAAGCGGTCGACCCGATCCCGCTTCGCGGCGGCCGACGTCCGCGCCGCGCTGCGGGCGGCGGCGACGGCGGCGCGGATCCCCCGTTCGGTGAGGTCGGTCGTGCTGGCGAACCCGAAGACTCCGAGCGCCAGGACGCGTGCTCCAACGCCCTTGAGACGCACGCTCGTCGAGGATTCGAGAAGCCCATTTCGGACCGTGAGGGTCCGCGTCTGACGCGCCTGGAAGCGGAGCTCCGTCCAGTCTTCCGCTTCGGCGGCGATTCGTTCAAGCAGCTGCTGCATCGCCTCTCCTCCTAACGCGCCGGTTCGCCGGCGACCTGTGCCGGAGGCTAGCCCCTCGGATGCCCTGGATCAAGGCGACGCGCGGGCCGGCAAGCGGCGAGCCGACCCGAGTGCGTCCTTGACAGAGCTTTCGTGCGGCACGTATAGTGCGGGCGAAGGCGGGGTCCATAGCTCAGGGGTTAGAGCAGCCGGCTCATAACCGGTAGGTCCCAGGTTCGAGACCTGGTGGACCCAGAAGATGGACAAGCTGTTTGTGTACGTGGACGGGGGCGCCCGCGGAGAGCCGGGCGAGGCGGGGATCGGGATTGCCATGACCGACGCCGACGGCGGCGTTGTCGAGGAGATCTCGCGCCTGATCGGACGCTCTACGACGGAGGTTGCCGAGTACCGCGCTCTGATCGAGGCGTGCCGCAGCGCGATCCCCTACAAGCCGGAGACGGTGATCTTCTTCACGGACAACCAGCGATTGGCGAACCACGTGAACGGCGTCTTCGAGACCCGCGAGCCGCACATCAAACACCTCGTCGAGATTGCGATGGGGCTCTTGAACCAGTTTCCCCAGTGGCGCGTCAATTACGTCGACGCCAAGGTGAACCTGCGAGCTCCCCGGTTGGTGGAGCAGGCGTTCCATCGGACCATCAAGGCGCAGATGACGCGTGAGCGGCTCGAACTCCTGCTTCTGGCTCGAACCGCGGCCTTGAGCGAACCCGCGCTCGAGAAGCTCGTCAACTACGCAGAACGCCTCGAGGAAGAGGGGTCGTAGCCTGTGAGGATCGTCCTGCAGAGGGTTGCGCGTGCGTCGGTCTGCGTGGACGGCGAAGAGGTCGGCGCGACGGCTCGAGGGCTCGTCCTCCTGGTGGGGATCGCGCCGGCCGATGGGCGACTCGATCTCACGTCGGTCGCGCGAAAGATCGTTGACCTCCGGGTGTTCGAGGACGAGAACGGGAAGATGAACCGCTCGATCCGGGACGCGGGAGGCGAGATCCTCGCGGTGTCCCAGTTCACGCTCTACGGCGACGTTCGGCACGGTCGCCGTCCGAGCTTCACCGAGGCGGCGCGGCCTGAGACGGCCGAGCCCGTCTTCGACGCGCTCGTGGCGAGCCTGCGGGCGGAAGGGGTGCGCGTCGAAACCGGGAGATTCGGGGCGAAGATGGCCGTCGAGCTGGTCAACGATGGGCCCGTGACGCTCGTGTTGGAGGTCGTGCCGCCTGAGGAAGCGGGGAAGGCTCGGGAGCTTGCGCCGTCGGAGGACGGCGAGTAAACTCCTGTCCCGTGAGCCGCAGGTCGGCGGCGCTTTGCTTGGTGCTTGAGGAGGCAGAATGGCCGTACCGAAATACCGAACGTCGAGATCCAAGGGCCGCATGCGGCGGAACCACTGGAGGAAGATGGATCCAGTGCCTTCCACCGAGTGTCCGCATTGCCACGAGACGAAGCTGCCCCATCGGGCTTGTCCCCATTGCGGCTTCTACAACGGAATGGAGATCGTGGCCAGGAAGGAAGAGGCGAAGGAGTAGCGCCGTTCTCTTCGGCCTGAGCGTCGTGTCCGGCCCGCGGGCCGGACGTTTCTTTTCGGCATCGCCATCGCTCGCTGCGCCTTCCCGCGGCACGTTGGAGGGATCGGCGCTCCGCGGCACGGCGGCTCTCCGGGTTCCCCTCCGGTTCTGGTTCGTTGACTTGGAGGCGTTTCGCGTACAGAATGGCCCTGAGGCACGTGGGTATGGCCGACGCGAAACAGGACGGCGCAAGGGAGAGTTCTCTGCGGGGATCGTGGAAGGCGATCCGGGATGCGATCGACGATCGCATCCTGCGGGCTTGCCTTCCGCTCGATGCGAAGGCCGTCACGGAGAGCGAGGGACGTCTCTACGTCCTGGTCGACAGCGAGTTCAAGAAGGAGTACTGCCTCCGCAAGCTGGACAAGCTGCAGGAGGCGGCCGAGCGGATCCTCGGAGTGACCGAGGTCGTCATCGGCGAGCCGCCGCTCCTCGAGCAGGCTCGAGTGAGTGAGCCTCAGGCCCGCGGAGCCAACGCGCGCATCATCGTCGTCGGAGTGGGCGACGGTGGCGTGAACGCCGTGGCCCGGATGCGCGAGGAACGCCTCACGGGTGTGCGGTTCATCGCCATCGACACCGATCGACAGGTTCTCCAAGCCGCGCCGGTGAAGGAACAGCTCCAGCTCGGGGCCGACATCACGGGAGGCCGGGGAACCGGGGGAGACCCCGAGAAGGCGCGGCGCGCGGCGGTGGAGTCGCGATGGGAGGTGGCAAACCTCCTTCGTGGAGCCGACCTGGTCTTCATCACGGCAGGGCTCGGCGGGGGCACCGGATCGGGCGCGGCTCCGATGGTCGCGCAGGTTGCGCGCGAACAGGGTGCGCTCACGGTCGGCGTCGTGACCAAGCCGTTCACGTTCGAGGGGGCGACTCGGCGAGCGAACGCCGAATCGGGGCTTGCGGAGCTGCGCGCGTCGGCCGACGTCGTCATCGTCGTATCGAACGACCGCCTTCTGGAGACGAGCGCGCGCGGGATGCCGATGACGAAAGCGTTCGAACTGGCCGACGGGATCCTGCACCAGGGGGTGCGCGGCATCTCGGACCTGATCACGGTGCGAGGTCTGATCAACCTTGACTTCGCCGACATCCGCAGCCTCCTGGCCAACGCCGGAGACGCGATGATGGGGATGGGGGAGGCCTCGGGAGTGGGGCGAGCTCTTGCCGCGGCGAAGGCGGCAAGCACGAACCCACTCCTCGAAGGAGACTCGATCCGCGGGGCTCGGAAGATGATCGTGAACGTGACGGGCGGTCCCGATCTGACCCTTGGCGAGGTGACCTTGGCCGCGGACCACGTCCGACGAGCCACGGCGACGGAGTGTGACGTCGTGTTCGGCGCCGTGATTCGGGACGACTTCGATCGCTTGATCCGGATCACGGTGATTGCCGCGGCCTTCCGCAAGGAAGAATCGATTGAGCGGGAACAGAAACGGCACGTCAAGCGCGAGCGGGTCTCGGGCAAGGCCGATCTGGATGTCCCGACGTTTCTGCGGCGGGAACAAGAGAAGAAGGATGAGGAGTAGTCGCCAAGACGCGCATCCCCGGGCTTCCGGGCCGAGACCGACGAAGGAGGGGGCGAGACGATGGATGCTGTGCGGGTGCTGGTGTGCCACTCGCGGCCCGGTCCGACCCTCGTCTCCGAGCTCGAGAAAGAGGGGTACGACGTCGAACGGGCCGAGTGCGGCGAGGGCGTGTTCGAGCGCTTGGATGCGTGGAAGCCGGACCTCGTCCTCCTCGAGCTGTCCATCCCCGGCCAGCGGCACGGGGGGTGGAGGTTGCTCGGCTCGCTGCGCGAAAGGCCGCATCCGCCGGCGATCCTTGTCCTGACGTCGCTCGGTCGGCTCGACGATCGCGTGCGCGCCCTGAACGCCGGGGCCGACGACGTCATCCTCGAGCCGTGCGATGCGGTCGAGGTGAGGGCGCGCGTCCGGGCGGTTCTGCGGCGGACCCACCCCAGCCTGTCCGAACTGCCGCTGCGGATCGATGACCAGCGGAAGCAGGTTTGGATTGGAGAGCGTTGCGTGACGCTGTCGCCGAAGGAGTACAGCCTCGTTTCTCTGCTGGCGTCGTCCCCGGGCCAGGTCTTCTCGAGCGACGACATCGTCGAGGCGCTGTGGTCGAGGCCGTCGTACGCCACGGGGCAGGACGCCCAGAAGTACGTCTATCTCCTGCGTCGCAAGATCGAGCGAGACCCGACGCGCCCCGAGATCATCCTGACCGTTCGAGGATTCGGATATCGCCTCGCGCTCTAGCGCCCCCCGTCCGTTGCGACAACCCTTCGGTCCCATGCGGAGGCGTGCTCGAGCCCGCCTTCTCCGCGTCGAATTCCTCTCACCGTAGAAGGCGCGCCCGCCCGGAGAGACTCTCGGACCTGCAAGCCGATGTTCCGGGAGCCCGGGCGTCCGGTGGAGCCGCTCCCTCAGCGTTCCTCCGCGATCTCGGTGCCCTGTGCGGTTTCCAGCCGTTCGCCGGACGCGAGCCGGAAGGCCTAGATGTCCCGGATGTCCAGATAGAGCGGCGGCTTCGGAAGGGCCTCCGTCCGCATCGGATGCACCATCGTGTGGTAATGGAGGGCGGTGTTTGGGATGGCGTGCGGCATCCTTGCGAGCGGGTCGTCGCGGTACAGGAAGAGCGTGAGGATGTCCGTCCCGTCTGCGCGGGCGTTTCGCCGAAGCTGCAACAAGAGCCGGCTGAGCAGAACTTGGCCCCGCGCTCCGCGGGCGATGGGGTCGAAGAGCTGGAGGTACGTGATCTGCTGGCCGACGACCGGGATGCGTGGGACGGGGAAGACGCTCGAAAGGGGATTGAGGACGTCGCCGAGGAGTCTTATCCAGAGAGGCATGCGGAGGACGCGCCCGCAGTAGATCTTCGAAAGGTCCCAGGCGCTGACTTGCGCGAACGAGTCTCCGGACTCGAGGCGGTAGATCCCTTTCAAGTATCCCAGCTCGGCGCCGCGAGCATACGCGGAGAGGAAGTTCTGGGGCTTGAGAGACCGTGCGCCGACCGCGCGATCGATCTTCGCCACCTCTTCCTCGAGGCGGTCGACGTGGGGATCGAGGTCGACCCGCTTGCCCGGAAGGGACGTCGTCGACAGGATGTCGAACGACGCGGCGGGCTTCGCGCCCGTCCGGGTCGCAACGTTCATGGAGTCGTAGTTGTCGGCCTTGACGTGGCCGAAGAGGAACGCCGCGCCGGTCTCGCGGATCTCGTCGTGGACGGCATGCCAAAGCCGGAGAAGACCCCGCTTCATGCTGCGCCGGTACGTGGCCTCGCCGCGCAGGTCGTAGAAGTACGCGACGCGGTCGGTTCCGCCGTCGAGGAGGACCTCCTTGACGGCGTACGCCATCACGCCGACGATCTTTCCATCCTCCTCCGCAATGATCACCCGGGCGCCGTCGTGCATTCGAGAGCGGTAGAAGTAGTCCTGGCGGTCGAGAAGGATCGATATCCCGGTCCCCTGGGGACTCTCCGACTCGAGGTGAAGCAAGGCGTCATTGTCATCGTGGGTCGCGACGCGGATCCGGAACATGCATGTCCTTTCTAACGAAGGACCACGATCGAGCGCGAGAAACGCCCAGCCGCTCCCTCTTCGTCGATGAGGATGAGCGTAACGATATACGATCCAGGTCGCGCGTAGCAATGGATCGGGCGCAGCCGATCTCCACCGCACGAGCCTTCCGTCCCCGGGCAGGTCGTTCCGTCGCCGAAATCCCACGCGACGTGGACGATGGTTCCGGTGGGGCTCGGATCGTAGGACCGGCTTGCGTCGAAGACGACGCCGCGGGGGCAGTCCGGAGTTCGCGCGTCGTCCCAGGTCGCCTGCGGCGCCGCGTTCGCGATGTCGATCGTAAGCGAGACCGGCAGAGAGCGGGCGCCGTCGTCGTCGACGACCGTCACCGAGACGGCGAACGTCCCGTTGTCGGGGAAGCGATGCCGTGGCTGCCCCGCCGACGAGGACGTGCCGTCGCCGAACGTCCACTCCCAGCGCACGATGGTTCCGTCGGGATCGACCGCGACGGCGGCAAAGACGATCTCGTCTTCGTCGGTCGCGGGGTGCGGCGATGAGGTCGCCGTGCCGACGCTCGGAGGCCGGTTGCGCACGGTCACGTGAATCGGGTCCGAGACCGACGAGGCGCCGTCGTCGTCCGTGACCCGGACGCGGACGGCAAACGCCCCGTCGTCGTCGTAGGCGTGGCGAACCGTCGGACAGGTTGTCGATTGGTCGTACGTCCGGTCGCCGTCGTAGTCCCACTCGTAGACAGCGATCCGACCCCAGGGGCTGGGATCGTCGGAGGCTCCGGCGTCGAACGCGAACGCCTCCCCCGTCTCGCGCTCGAAGACGTCGGCGGAGATCGCGGCGCGGGGCGGCAGGTTCGAGACGGAGATCGAAGCGGTGGTCGTGCCCAAAGCGGCCGCGTCATCGAGCACGGAGAGGGACACGCCGTACTCCCCGTCGGCGTCGTAGGCGTGAGCAGGAGATGCCGACGAGTCGGAAACGCCGTCCCCGAAGTCCCAGAACCACTCGCGAACCGAGCCGTCGGGATCGTACGAGCAGTCGGAGAACCGGACGGCCTCCCCCTCGGCGACGGCGAAGGACGAGGCGGTGAACTGCGCGACCGGCGCGTAGTTCACGTAGACCGAGCCCGACGCCGCGAGCGAGCAGTCTCCCCAGTCGTCGGTCACCACAAGGGCGACGTCCAACTCGCCGCCCTCGCGGCACACGTACTCGGTTGTCGGCGAGTCCGCGGTCAGGTCGCTCATGCCGTCCGCGTTGAGATCCCAGGCGTACGTCGCGATGAGGCCATCCTCGTCGACGGACGCAGAGGCATCCAAGACGAGCGCTTCGCCCTGCGACGGAGAGGGGCTGCTGAAGGAGAAGGCGGCGACGGGGGACCGGTTTCCGATGACCAACGACTGCGTCTGAAGGCCCCGGTCTCCCTGGGCGTCCTCGACGGCGAGAGATGCCGCGTACGTCCCCGGCCGCAGGTAGACGTGGGTCGGGTGCTGCTCGGTTGCCGAGGAGCCGTCGCCGAACTCCCAAGCCCAGGCGACGACCTCGGATTCCTCGTCACTCGACTCGTCCTGGAAGCGGAGTCGATCGAGGGTCGTGAGCTCTCGGCGGCCGGAACCCGGGACCACGCTGAAGTCGGCGATCGGCGGGAGCGAGGTCAGAACCACGATCCAGCGTTCCGTGTAAGCGGCAATTCCCTCGTGACCGCGCGCGGCGAGGGACACAGCGTAGTGTCCGGGACGGGCGTACACGTGGGTCGCCACGGCGGGTCCCGTCTGAAGAGTGCCGTCGCCGAAGTCCCAGACGTAGGTCCCGATTGCCCCAGCCTCATCGGCCGGCTCTGTCGCCTCGAACACCGCCGCCTTCCCGGGCTGGGGCGACGGCGGGTCGACGCGGAACCAGGTGCTCCTGGAGACGTCGGAGGCGCGGTTCTCGCGTCTCGGCGTTCCGGCGTCGAGTTCCGGAGCCCCGTCGGAGAGCGTCGGGCACGTGGCCCAGGAGCGGGGGGCGTCGTCGAGGCGCGTGTCGATTCGCTCCATGGATCGATAGGGAGGAGTTCCGTACGCGTTCGTTCCCGCCGGCCAAGGAGGAACGTCCGAGGAGTCCGGAAGTGCGTTGGCGGTGTCGATCAGACGGCCCTCTGGGTCGTAGAGGAACAGGATCTCGCCCCGGTCGTTGAGCGCGCCGCGGTAGATCAGGTCGGCCGCGACATCCGGAACGGCTTCGTCGGAGTCACGCTCGAGAAGGACGTAGCCAACGCTCGGGGTTGCGGGATCGGTGGGAAGGAGGGCGCCGGAGAGCAGAATGTCGGGCGAGCCGTCCGAGGAGACAAGGCGCCAGCCGAGGAGATCCACGGCCTCCGAGGTCGCGTTGGCGAGCTCGATCCACTCCGCGGCGGGGTCGTGAGCGCTGCCGCCCCAGCAGACCTCATTGATGCGAATCGATCCGCACGTTGCATCGGGGGCGATCGCAGGCAGGGCCAGAGCCACCATCAGAAACGCCAAGACAGCCACCGTGCGCCGCGTCATCGACCCTCCCTCTCCGTTGCCTCGGATCTGAGCCAGAATGGAGGATCCGGAAGGACGAAATCAGCATAGCACGACGGGTTGGTGGGAACCAACGCCCGCCGCTGCGGCTAGCGGCTGTTTCCCGACTTCTTCATCTCGTGACGCTCGTAGGCTTCGATGATCCGCGCGACGAGCGGATGGCGCACGACGTCGGAGCGGTCGAGGTAGATGAACGAGATCCCATCGATCCCTTGAAGCACGTCCTGGACGGCAATCAGCCCGGACGCGCGTTCTTCGAGATCGACCTGGGTGATGTCGCCCGTGATGATCGCCTTGGAGTGGAAGCCGAGGCGCGTGAGGAACATCTTCATCTGAGTCGGCGTCGTGTTCTGGGCCTCGTCGAGGATGACGAAACTGCTGTTGAGCGTTCGCCCGCGCATGAAGGCGAGCGGGGCCATCTCGATGCGGCCGTACTCCGTGAGCTTCTCGAACTCGCTCACCGGGATCATGTCGAACATGGCGTCGTAGAGGGGACGGAGGTACGGGCTCACTTTCGCCTGGATGTCGCCGGGCAGGAAGCCGAGTTCCTCGCCCGCCTCGACGGCCGGGCGAGTCAAGAGGATGCGCTTGACCTTCTCTCGCTTCAGATAGTCGATCGCCATGGCGACGGCGAGGTAGGTCTTTCCCGTCCCCGCCGGGCCGATCGCGAAGACGACGTCGCTCTCGCGGACGGCTTGCACGTAGCGGTGCTGGCCCACGGTCTTCGCGCGGATCTCCTCGCCCCAGTGGGTAACGCGCACGACATCGGAGAGGACGCCTTCGACGTGGGCGCCGGCCTTGATCTGTTCGACCAAGTAGCGGATGTCGGCCGTCGACGGACAGTGATTCTTCTCGACGAGCCCGAGCAGCTTCTCAAAGAGGGCGCGGACCCGCTCCACTTCCTCCGCCGGCCCTTCGATGCGGATGGTTTCGCCGCGGGCGAGGATCTTCGCCGAGAAGGACTTCTCGATCTCCTTGAGGTTGCGGTTGTACTGCCCGAGAACCGCCGTCGCTTCCGCGTTGTCGCGCAGGGTGATCTCAGTCTGGATCGTCTCGATCTTCGCTCACTCCTTCGAGTCCTTCCGCCGATGCTCTCGTGATCCTCACCGGACATTCGCGACCGATGGGACGGGGTGTCGGGGAGTCGAACGCGACGCGAATGTAATCGGCCGTGTAGCCATGATGCCGACCGCCGTCTCGGTCCTCGACGAGCACATCTTCGACCGTTCCGATACGCCCGTCAAGCAAGCGGCCGAGCACAGGGCGCCACGCATCGAGGATGCGCTCGGCTCGGGATCGCTGAACGGGGCCCGGGACCGCGTCGGCCATCGAGGCGGCCGGGGTTCCAGGGCGGGGGGAGAACCGGAAGACATGCAGGTTCGAGAATCGCACGTCCTCGACCAGTCGGCAGGTTCGCTCGAACGCGTCCTCCGTCTCGCCGGGGAAACCGACGATGAGGTCCGTGCCGAACGTCGCCTGCGGGAGCGCCTCACGCGCCCGCAGGATCGCCGCGCGATAGGCGGCGGTCGTGTAGCGGCGCCCCATGGCGGCGAGGACGGCGTCGTCGCCGCTCTGGGCGGGGATGTGGAGATGGCGAGACAAGCGCGGGTCGCGCCGGAACACTTCGAGAAGCCGATCCGTGACGCCGTCAACGTTCAGCGAGGCGATTCGCAGGCGGCGGAGGTCCCGGAGTTCGAGCAGGCGTCCCAGCAGGGCCGGAAGGGAGGCGTCCGGAGCGCCGTACGCGGCGAGATCGACGCCGGTCACGACGATTTCGGGGACCCCGTTTCGCACGAGCTCTGCGGCTTCCTCGAGGGCGACGGCGAGGCTCTTGCTGCGGCTGGGCCCGCGAACCAAGGTCGGCCGACAGTAGGTGCACGCGTGGGCGCAGCCGTCCTGAACCTTGAGGTAGGCACGCACGCGAACCGTAGGGGCGGCGGCGCGCTCGGCGTCGAGAGGAAGCAGCGGCGCGCGCGGAAGGAGGCCGCGACGGCCGCCGAGGACGGCGCCCACCACCTCGCCGATGCGCGCCTTCCAGCAGTTGCCTGCGATGAGGTCCGCCTCCGCGAAGCGCGCAACTCCGCGCTCGACGGCGTCGGCGAGACATCCGATCAGGACGACCACCGCCGCCGGTCTCGCGGTGCGGGCTTGCCGGGCGGCGTGGCGGGCCTTCCTCTCGGCGAGGGCCGTCACCGTGCACGCGTTCAGGACAACCACGTCGGCTTCTCCCTCGACGACCTGGGCTCCGAGCCGAGAGAGGGCGCGAGCCATCATCGCCGACTCGTACTGGTTCACGCGGCAGCCGAACGTCACGATCGCCACGCGGCAACCGGTGAGGACAGTCTGGGACGGCGGCACGTGCGGCGCCGCGGCGCGTTCGTGGCCCTGCGGGCTTGGAGTCGAGGGTTCTCGCATCGTCAGGCGTAGCGTAGCGGGCCCCGCACAGAATGCAACATGGGTGGGGCGCAGAGTGCACGGGCGGCAAGCGTGCACGGCGGGCCGCGGGTGCGGCGCAGAGTGGACGGCGCCAGGAGGCACGGCGGCCGGCCCAGTTGACATTCCCGGAGCGCTGTGGTAGGTTCGGCCCTGGGGTGGAAGCATGCGGGGGAATCCAGTCCGGAAACCGATTCTCTACGTCGCGACGATCGTCGTCGTCCTAGGGATCGCGGTTCTCGTCTGGCACTTCGTGCTGGGCTGGGACCCGTTCGGAACCCTGGGGCTCCGCACGAGGGTTCACGTCCTGTGTGCGGCGACCTCCGCAGGCCCGGAGGGCCCGATCGTCGAGAGCGTCTCCATCGTCACGACCGACCGCGGGCGGGTGAGCGTTCTCTTCGTCCCCGTTGACCTGTGGGTGAAGTCCGGCGACGGCACGTCCGGAAAGCTTGGCGAGATCGCGGCCCGCGAGGGCTGGGCAGCCGCGTGCCGCGCCCTCGTCCCGCTGCTCGGCGTCTCCGTGAGTCGCTACATCGCGCTCGATGCCGGGGATCTCTCGGCGTTTCTCGCGCTCTTCCCACGGGTCACGGTCTCCGTGGACGATCCCGTGACCGGTCCCGATGGGAAGGGTTCGGGCGGCCCGGCCATCCGGATCGATGCGGGGAACCGGGCGCTCGCGCCGAGGGAGATGATGGCCTTCCTTCGCGGAACGTCGCGCGCCAGCCGCGCCGAGCGGGACCGCCGGGCGTTCGAGGGGATCCAGAGCTCCGTACACTCTGCTTCGACGGACGAGGCCTTCGATCGGCAGCTTCGAGCCGTGGCGGCCGGCGCGACCACCAACGTGAGCGACAAGGACTGCGTCGCGCTCTGGACGAGGATTGCGCAATCGACCGACACGGCGTCCGCCGTGCTGCCGACGCGTGAGGTGGTTCGTGGTGGAGCGTCCGAGCGGCTCGCGGTCGTGGCGGAAGCGGAGCGTGTCGTCGCGACGCTCGTTCGCGGAGCGGATCTCCTCACGTCCGCGAAGATTACGGTGGCCGTGTTCAACGGGAATGGGGTTCGGCTTTCGGCCAGCCGGGCGGCGGGTTACCTGAAGGCGCGCGGGTTCCAGGTGTCCGCGACGGCGAACGCGGAGACCTTCTCCTACGCCACGAGCGCGATCGTCGTCTTGACAGACGAAGCCAAGGCGTGGATGCTTCGCGAGGCGCTCCCCGGCGAGGCGATGGTGGTGTCTCCCGAAGAGTTCGCCGACCACTACGAGGCGCTACGAAGCCAGGTCCCGGCAGGCACGGATCTGGTCTTCGTCGTTGGGGCGGGAATGGAGTTTGCGGGATGACGGATCGAGAGCTCGTTCGACAGGCAGTCGAGATCATCTCCCAGAAGAAGGGAGAGGAGTCCGTGATCGTCGACCTCGGCGACGTCTCGATGCCCGCTTCGTACTTCGTCATCGCGGAAGCGGACAACCCCGTCCACGCGAAGGCGCTGGTGACCGCGTTGCGCGAGCAGCTCCCCGAGACCCCGCTCCACAGCGAGGGCCTAGCAGAGCGGAAGTGGATCGTGCTCGACTACGGCGACGTGGTCGTCCACATCTTCGACCGGGAGGCGCGCGCCTTCTACGACCTCGACTCCCTCTGGGCCGACCACATCGTTGCCCTAGCGACGCTTGCCGAGTAGCCGACGCGGCAAGCGCTCAATCCAGTCTACGAGACGGGCAGATCCCCGCGTACGAGCAGTAGTTGCAGGCGCGGTACTCGGGATCGCCGGGGAACCGGGCCGCGCGGATTCCGGCCGCCGTCCTCTCGATCTCCGATTGCGCGTGCTCGGCACGCTTCGGAGACGGGACGGCGCGTCCCACGAGCACGTCAGGCGTCAGAAACCGCAGCTCCACGGCCTGCGGAGGCCCGTCGAACAGCTTCTCGTACGCGAGGGCGTAGATGGCTAGCTGGAGGCTGTCCGCGGCGCGCTTGTCCGCTTCGGCTTGAGTGAGCACGGCGGAGGTCTTGTAGTCGATGATCCGCCCTGCGTCGCCGGTGATGTCGATCCGGTCGAAGATCCCGACGAGACGCACGCTGCCCACCGGCACGGAGAAGCGGCGTTCGACGTACGTGGGCGTGGATCGCTCGGCGCTCTCAAACGCGAGGAATCGGCGCAGCGCCTCGAGCCCCTCCTGAAGCCGAAGCTCCTCGTGCTGGCGCGTGAGGAACCCCTCGGCGAGCCACTGGCTCCGGAAGATCGCGTGCAGCTCGTCGATCGTTGCATCGCGTCCGGCGTGTCGTTGGAGGTTGTAGAAGCGCACGGCCTGATGGATCGCACTCCCGTAGACGAGCGAATGGTGTTGGCGCACGGGCACGTGGAGCACATGGATGTATCGGTACTTGAGAGGGCACGAGAGGTAGTCGTCGACCTGCCGGTAGCTGAGCGCGAGCGCCTCCTCGCCGCGGTCCACGAGCGTCGGCTCCACCACCGGCTGCTCGGGCTCCTCCGCGCGTCGAGCCCGCTCGTGGCGGAGGATCGGCGTGAGCGGTTGGCGCGCTTGCGGAGCGAGCTGCGAGGCGTCGAGGTCGAGGGCCTCGGAGACGAACAGGCTCGGCTTCCGCGGCCTCTTGCCGCCGTACTCCTGGGCGCTCGTCAGGTAGAGGTCCTCCTTGGCGCGCGTCATCCCGACGTAGAAGAGCCTGCGCTCCTCCTGTTTGTGGAAATCGGCGCTCGAGACGAGGTCCTTGACCAGCGCGTCGGGGAGCGGGATAGGATCCGCACGGTGGGTCGACGGGAAGCGGCCGGCGACGAGGCCGACCAGGAGGACGATCGGGAACTCAAGCCCCTTGGCCTGGTGGATCGTGAGGATCGAGACAGCGTCCGTGTCCCACGCTGCGTCGCCCACGGGCGGGTTGTCGCCGGCGTCGATCAAGGCGTCGAGGTAGTCGATGAACCACGGCACCCTGTCGTAGCGCGCCACGTGACTGAACCGCTCGATGAGGGAGAACAGGCGCGCTAGGTTCTGGATCCGGAGCGCGTCCTGTGCCTCGCCGGAGTTGGAGAGGCGCTCGATTGTTCCGGTCTGCGTCGTCAGGAACTGGAACAAGACCTCGCCCGTCCGCTCCTTCGTCGACAGGCTGACCATGGCCGTGACGTCATCGACGAGTCGGGCGAGGCGTCGCGCGTTCTCCTCGTCCGCCTCCGAGGGCTCGAGGCCCGCGCGCATCGAGCGCAGAACGTCGAGAAGACTCTTGTTGCGCCGGCCGGCGAGCGCCGTGGCTCGGGCAAGGGGCTCGGGGTCGACGTTGTAGAAGAGCGACGAGGCGAGGTAATGGAGCGACATGTTGTCGTACGGGTCGGCCAGCACACGGAGGAACGCGAGGGCGGCGCGGATCTCCTCCTGATCGTAGAGACCGCGGCTCCCCGAGAATCGCCACGGGATCTTTAGAAGGTTCAGCGCGGCGAGGAACGGGGTCGCCTGGGAGTTCGAGCGGACGAGGACGGCGAAGTCGGCGTAGGGGCGGTCCTCCTCGCGGCGGCGCTTGTCGATCGTCTCGGCGACGAAGTCCGTCTCCTCATCGAGGGTCTCGAAATGAAGCTGGTGCGGTGCGTGTCCGACGCCCGACGTCGCGTGCAGTCGCTTCGAGATGCCGGCGCGGACCTCGAGACGGTCGGGGTTGTTGTTCTGGATGAGCCGGTATGCGGAGTCGAGGATCGCTTGAGTGGAGCGGTAGTTCTCGTGAAGCACGATCACTCGCCCGTCCGGGTACGCGCTCTGGAAGCCGAGGATGTTCGAGATGGCGGCGCCGCGGAACTTGTAGATCGATTGGTCGTCGTCGCCGCATGCGGTGACGTTCCGGTGCGAGGCCAGGAGCTTCACCAGCTCGAACTGAGCGTAGTTCGTGTCCTGGAACTCATCGACGAGGATGTGGCGGAATCGCTCTCGCGACCGCGCGAGCACCGCGGGGTGCTCGCGGAGAAGGCGCAACGCGAGCGCGATCAGGTCGCCGAAGTCTACGAAGCCGTGCTTGTGGAGGAGCCGATCGTAGGCGGCGTAGGTCTCGGCCAGCTCCGTCTGGTCGGCAAGGGAATCGGCGGCGAGCCGCGCCGCGTCCTCGAGAGCGGGCGGAGAGTCGTGAGCCAGTCGCTCGACGTACGCCTCGTAGTCGCCGGACGAGGCGTCCTCGTCCTTGGCGCGCGAGAAGAGCGAGAGGAGCGATCGGAGATTCTGGAGCGGGTTCCCGAGAGGGCGGAACCGCTTGAGCGGAAGGTCGAAGAGGTGCTCCTTGAGGAAGAGCGCTTGCTCCGGCTCCGTCAGGATTCGGTAGTCGGGAGGGAGTCCCAGAAGCACGGCGTTCTCCCTCAGGAGGCGATCGCAGAACGCGTGGAACGTCCCAATGTGCGCCTCGACGTAGCCGTAGGGGACGAGCCGGTCGACGCGCTCCTCCATCTCGGCCGCCGCCTTCTCGGTGAACGTCAGGGCGAGGATCTCTTCCGGCTCCGCGCGCTTCTCCGAGATGAGCCACGCGATGCGGCGGGTGATCACCGTGGTCTTCCCGGTTCCCACGCCCGCGACGACGAGGAGCGGGCCTTCGCCGTGCGTGACCGCAGCACGCTGCAACTCGTTTAGATCCGAGAGGTCCATGGTTGCGCCAGTATACGCCCGGGGGGCGAAGCGCGGAGAGTGCTCAGGAACGAGCCTGGCTCCGGAAGAAAAGAGAAGAGGAAGCTCTCGCTTCCTCTTCTCGCATCTTGTGTGGCCGCCTCACGACGGCCGGTCGTCAGGAGCGCGGGACTACTTCTTGCCCGCGGCCTTCTTGGCGACGATGTCCTTCAGGTTCTTCCCGGCCTTGAAGGCGGGAACGACCTTGGCCGGGGTCTTGATGCGCTGCCCGGTCTGCGGGTTCATCCGCGTCGTCGCCTTGCGCTTCCGGGTTTCGAACTTGCCGAACCCGGTGATGATGACCGGCTCATTCCTCGACAGCGCCTGCGTGACAACGTCCACGACGCCGTCCAACGCCGCCCGCGCGTCCTTCTTGGTGAGACCGGTCCCCTTCGCCAGCTTCTCGACGAGCTCTGCCTTGTTCACGTCGTACCCCCTTGGTATGAGAGTCTGAGGGTCAGTATAGCAACGAAGGTGTCGCTTGCCAAGTCTGTATCGCAGTGTACTCGGGGCTTTCCACATCCACAGCCAAGGTAACGCTGTAGTTATCTGCCCTTGAGTGCGCGCCGACGGAAACGTCCACTCGATCCGGGGAATCGAGGTCACCCGACCGAGGTCGCGGCAGGGGGTCTGGGCCCGAGTCGGGGACGCGTCGCCCCGAGCGCGCCACGACCGTGACTGGAACGGGAGAAGAGCGGCCGGCTACTTGAGCGCCGTGGCGAACGCGGACTCGAGGATGTCCATCCCCTCGTCGATCTGCTCGTCCGTGATGACGAGCGAGACGAGGACTCGGAGCACGTTGCCGTTCAGTCCGGCCGTCGGGAAGATCGCTCCCGTCCGCGTGGCGAGCGTGGCGATTCGCCCCGTTAGTTCCTTGGCCGGCTCCTTGGTCGCCCGGTCCTTGACCAGCTCCATGGCGACCATGGCGCCGAGGCCGCGGACGTCGCCGACGACGTCGAATCGATCGGCGATGCGGCGGAATCCTCCTCGGATCCGATCCCCGACGTGGACGGCGCGTTCGAGGAGGTGGTCCTCGTCGATCGCGTTCAGCACCTCGATCGCGGCGCGGCAGGCGAGCGGGTTGCCGGCGTACGTGCCGCCGATAGCGCTCGGGATCGGGGCGTCCATGATCTCGGCGCGCCCGACGACGCCCGAGAGCGGGAGCCCCGACGCGAGCGACTTCGCAACGCACACCAGATCCGGCTTGACGTTGAAGTGCTCGAACGCGAAGAACTTGCCCGTCCGGCCGATGCCGGACTGCACCTCGTCAAAGGCGAGGACGAACCCGTACTTGTCCGCGAGGGCTCGCATGGCGGGCAGGAACCACGGCGGGGGGACGAGGAATCCGCCCTCGCCGACGACGGGCTCAACCACCATGACGGCGACTTCCGAGGGATCGACAAGCGCCAAGAAGGTCGCCTCGATCTCCTCGGCCGTCAGCTTCTTGCGGTACTCATACGGGTACGGGAGCCGGTACACGTCCGACGCGAACGGGCCGAACCCGGTCTTGTACGGCCGTGCCTTGTGGGTCATGGTCATCGTCAACAGCGTACGCCCATGGAACGCGTTCTCGAAGACGAGGATGGCTTTGCGCTTCGTGTACGCGCGGGCGATCTTGACGGCGTTCTCGACGGCCTCGGCGCCGCTGTTGAAGAACGCGGCCTTCTTGTCGCCGTCGATCGCCGTCCGCTCGCACAGCATCCGCGCGAGGTCGACGAACGGCGCGTACGGGACCGCCGTGAAGTCGGTGTGCAGGAAGTCGTCGAGCTGATCGCGAAGCGCGGCGACGATCCGCTGGTTTCGCTGACCGACGGCGAGGCAGCCCCAGCCTCCGGAGAAGTCGATGAAGCGGTTCCCGTCAAGGTCCTCGATCAGTGCCCCCTCGCTGCGCCGGATGATGAACGGCGCGTACGTGTCAAGCGGCGCCGCGACGTACTTCGCCTTGTCGGCGAACACGGCGGCCGATTTCGGACCGGGGAGATCCGTCTGAATACGAGTGAACCGGCGTTCGACCATGGCTCCTCCTGGGGTCGCGTCGATGGATCGTGCGGAATCGTACCGGATGGACGGCGGGGGCTCCAACGCGCACAGCGCTAGTCGACCAGGACAATGCGCCCGGGCGGCACGAGCGTGACGCGGCAGTCCAGGCCGTCGTAGTGGCCCCCGGCGCGCTCGATCTCCCGCACCTTGGCCTTGTAGCGGCTCGAGATGTGGAAGCAGACGAGCTCCTTCTTCACCCGCGCCTCGCGCGCCACCTGGATCGCCTCGGCCAGCGTCGCGTGCTTGTACTCCTTGCGATCCTCTTCGTCGAGGAAGGTCGTGTCGTGGCAGAGGACTTCGGTGTCGGCGACGTACGCGGGGCGGAGGGCGACGGAGTCCCCTCCGTAGGAGAAGAGCTTCTGGTCGTAGTGCTCGGTGACGGCCCCCTTCCCCTGCGCCCGGACGCGGGCGACGATCTCCGCCTGCGTCGCGCCGGCGAGGTCCTGCCGAAGGCGATGGCGGGTCTCGACGACGTTGTAGCCGAGCGACTTCTCGTTGTGAACGTGCACCGTGGGAAACGCTTCGACGTACCGTGGGGTCTGGCCGCCCACCAGCTCGACGCGGTCGCCGGCCTCGAGCGGAACCCACTCGAGCGGGTAGGAGAGGCGCCGGTTCGTGCGGGCGAGGAAGGCCATCATCTCCGTCACGAGGTAGTTGCCCTTCGGGTAGTAGATGGACAACTCCTTCTCCTTGTCGCCCATCGCGTTGTTGCGGATGTTGACGAGGCCGACGAGGCCGGCGATGTGGTCGGCGTGCCCGTGAGACAGGAAGACGCGGCGCACGGCGAACGCCTTGTTGCCGAGGACCGAGCTTGCGCCCTCGCCGGCGTCGAACAAGAGGCGGTCGGGGCTGTAGAACAGCCAGGTCGAGTACAAGGCCTTCGAGTACAAGAGCACGTGCATCGGAGGGTCCTCCCACCCCGGTGACGAGAAACGCGTAGAGCTCCGCGCCGGCGCGCCGGCCATTATACCGTGCGTTGGCGCGCGGAGAAACCCTGTGGGGATGAGAAAACGCAGCGGTGTGTTGCCGAAAACCCGTGTGTGTTCTAGAATCGCTCCAGAAACGGAGGGGACACGGATGCTGGACATTCGAGAGCTTCGAGAGAAACCGGCGGAGCTGGAGGCGCGGCTGAGGACGCGGGACGCATCGATCGACCTCGACCCGATCCTCCGTCTTGACGAGCGTCGGCGGCGTCTGATCGGCGAGGTGGAGGAGTTGAAGGCCGAGCGCAACCGAGGATCGCAGGACGTGGCGCGGAAGAAGAAGTCGTCGGAGAACGTCGACTCGCTTCTCGCGCGGCTCTCGCAGGTCTCGTCGCGAATCTCCGAACTCGACGCCGAGCTGCGCGACGTCGACGCAGAGATCGACGGGATCGTCGAGCGGCTCCCGAACGTCCCGCACGCCTCGGTTCCGGTCGGAGCGAAGGACGCGAAGGTCATCCTCCGGACGTACGGGGAGGCCCCGAAGCAGGGGTTCGCCGTGCGGCACCACCTCGACATCGCCGAGGAGAAGGGGCTCCTCGACTTCAAGCGGGCGGCGGCGATCGCGGGGGCTCGGTTCCCGATGTATGTAGGGCCCGCAGCGCTGCTCGAGTTCGCGCTCCTGCAGTTCATGCTCTCCCACCACGCGCGCCGAGGGTACACGCCGGTGCTTCCGCCGTTCGTCGCGAACGAAGAGAGCTTCTACGTCTCGTCGCAGCTGCCGAAGTTCGCCGACGAGATCTACCACATCGAGAAGGACGGCCTGTACCTCAACCCGACCGCGGAGAGCCTGCTCGTCAACCTGCACCGCGGCGAGACGCTGGCGGCGTCGGACCTCCCGAAGAAGTATGTGGCCTACACGCCGTGCTTCCGCCGAGAGGCGGGGACCTACGGCGAGGAGGAACGAGGGCTCATCCGAATCCACCAGTTCAACAAGGTCGAGCTGTTCAAGTTCACGACGCCCGAAAGCTCGTACGACGAACTCGATCTGCTGATCGCCGACGCGGAATCTGTGCTGCAGGCGCTTCACGTCCACTACCGCGTAGCGCTCTTGCCGACTCAGGACATGGCCCAGCAGGCGTCGAAGACGGTCGACCTCGAGGTGTACCTGCCGGGGCAGGGGCGCTACTACGAGGTCTCGTCGTGCTCGAACTGCGAGGCCTTCCAGGCGCGGCGCGGGAATATCCGCTACCGCCCGGGCGCGGCCGAGAAGCCGACGTTCGTCCACACGCTGAACGGCTCCGGGTTGGCGACGTCACGGCTCATGGCGGCGATCTTCGAGAACAACCAGACGGCCGACGGGCGCATCCGAATCCCCGAGGTGCTGCAGTCGGCGGTTGGGGCGGACACGCTATGAGCGAGGCGCTCGTCGTCGCGAGTCATCTGACGAAGGTCTTCCGAACGCGGAAGGGCGAGGTTCGCGCCGCGGACGACGTCTCGTTCGCCTGCGCGGCGGGCGAAGTCTTCGGCTTGCTCGGCCCGAACGGCGCCGGGAAGACGACGATCCTGCGCATGCTGGCGACGATCCTGACTCCTACGTCGGGAACGGCGACGATCGCTGGGTTCGACACGCGCGTCGCTCCGGACCGCGTGCGAGAGAAGATCGGATTCCTCGCGACGGAGACCGGGCTGTACGACCGGTTCACGGCGCGCGAAACCCTGCGCTTCTTCGGAAGCATCAGCGGCCTCTCGAACGACGAGATTGCGAAGCGAACGAGCGAGATCTTCGTGACGTTGGCGATGGAGTCGCTGGCCGACCGCCGGGTGGGCACTTTCTCCACGGGCGAGAAGCAGAAGCTTTCGCTCGCCCGGAGCATCCTTCACGACCCGCCGGTCCTGATCCTCGACGAGCCGACGTTCGGCCTCGACGTGATGGCGGCGCGAACGGTCGTGGAGACGATCAAGCTCTTCCGCGAGCAAGGGCGGACGATCCTGGTCTCGACGCACATCATGCGCGAGGCGGAGAAGCTGTGCGATCGCGTGGCGATCCTCTACCGCGGGCGGCTGCACGCTTTTGGCACGCAGGCCGAGTTGGCGGCGCAGTACGGGAGCACCGACCTCGAGGACGTCTTCTTCGCCGCCGTGGAGCGAGAAGCCACCGCGTAGGGGTTTCCTTCGGCGCGCGAATGTGTTATTCTGAACAGAGAAAACGGACAGCCTAAGGAGGCGAAGATGGGCAGGAAGGTCGCATTGGCGGTCGCCGTTGTTACGATCGCCATCCTGTCTGCCGGTCTGGCCGGGGGGCAGGTCGGCGGAGGGTTCCTCTGGTGGGGAAGCCATGAGCCAATCTACATCTACGGCGACGCGGACTTCACGTTTGCGAACGGCGTGCTGTCGGGGACCGGCACCGAGGCGGACCCGTACGTGATCGAGGGATGGCGGATCGAAGCGCCGAACGCAGACTACGGGGTTTACGTCGACCACACGACGCGGCACTTCATCGTCCGCAACTGCGTGATGGAGCGGGCGCGGATCGCCGGCGTGTACCTGAACTCCGTGACGAACGGGCGCATCCAGGCCTGCCAGATCTCGCTGTCGGACACCGCCATCTGCTTCCTCAATTCGAAGGGGAACGAGATCCGTGGGTGCGCGATCTCCGAGTGCCAGTACGGCATCGTGATGGCCGCCGACTCCCGCGACAACGTGATCGCGGGGAACAGCTTCTTCCAGAACGGCATCTCCGGCTCCGACCCCGAGCGGTGGAACCAATGGTACGACGCGAAGGGCGGCAACTACTGGAGCGACTACAAGGGGCAGGACAAGAACAAGGACGGGCTCGGCGACGAGCCGTACTACCCCCTGTGGGACGCGAAGCCCCTGATGACGTCGCCCGTGGAGCGGACCGAGGTCCGCACGGCCGGCCCAAGCTACGCGGGGAACCTCGTCGCCCCGGACGGCTCGCTCGTCGTGACGTCCCAGACGCCGATCACGCTCCAGTCGAAGGACCCGGGAAGCGGACTCGCCGAGATCAAGTACTCGATCGACGGCGGCGAGTGGAAGACCTACTCGGGACCGATCTTTCTGACCGGCGACGACGGCCCGCGCAAGGTGACGTACTACGGGATCGACTACCTTGGGAACGCCGAGCTGAAGAGAATGGCGCCGTTCCTCCTCGACAACCACACCCCGAAGACCGTGCTCGAGATCGGCGACCCGAAGCACAAAGACGCACGGGGGACGTGGGTGACGTCGGCGACGCCGCTCTCGTTGCGGCGAACGCAGGAGTCGTCGTACGGACGCACGCAGACGTACTACCGCATCGACGGAGGGAATTGGCGGGTCTACTCGTCGCCGTTCACCCTCGCGATGTCGGACGGCGCACACGAGATCGGCTTCTACAGCCGGAACGCGTCGGGCGTCGCCGAGGCAATCCAGACCGTGGTCCTCTACAAGGACGACGCGCCGCCGACCACGCAGGGATCCCAGTCGGCGCCAACGTCGTCCGTCGGAGTAACCGTCGCGACGACCGCCCCGGCCAAGCCGGCGGCGGTCGCCGTCGCGCCCGCTCCCGCAGCGCCGGTTCAGACCGCCTCCACGACGACGAGTCCGACCGAAGTGCAGACCCAGTCGAGTACGCAGTTCTGAGCGCGGCTCCGGCATGCTGAAGAACGTCCGCCTGCTCTTCGCCAAGGAGATGCTGGGTGCGGTTCGCGACCGCCGCACCCTGTTCCTGACCGTCTTCTTCCCCCTCATTTTCTACCCGATGGTCATGTCCGTGATGTCCCACTTTGCGGAGAGCGAGCGGGTGCGGCTTGAGACCCTCGTTCCCGTCGTCCTCGTCGTCGACGCCGCCGAGGACGGCGTCTTCTCCGAGCGTCTCGGGCAGGCGAAGGAGTTCTACGTCTCCGAGCACGAGACGGTCGAGGAAGGCCTCGCTGCGCTCCACGACGAGGAGGGTCAGGTCCTCCTGACCGCGACCAAGCCGAGCGGCGGAGAAGGGCTGGGGCTCTCGATCACCCTCTACTACGACCAATCGAACCAGATGTCGGTCCTCGCCGCAGGGAGCGTGCGGCGATTCCTCGAGGGATACCTCGAGACCGTCGTGCGCGGGAAGCTCGATGCTCTCGGAATGGACTACGACGAGCTGTCCCCGCCGCTCTCCGTCAAGGCCGTCGACGTCGCGACCGGCGAGTCGGTCGGCCGGCTCCTGTTGAGCCGCCTCCTCCCGTACTTCATGGTGCTCGCGATCCTTGCCGGCGCCATGGGCCTCGGCGCGGAGATCACGGCGGGAGAGAAGGAGCGAAGCACGATCGCCACGCTCCTCGTGAGCCAGCTGTCGCGCACGGAGATCGTGCTCGGCAAGTTCCTCACGGTCCTCACGATCTCGCTCGTGTCGTCGTTCCTTTCGGCGATCGGCCTTCTCATCGGGATCCGCTACTTCGGGGGAGGGCTGACGGCGGGGATGGCGTCGGGCGCGGTCCTGAGCCTCAGTGCGGCGTCGTTCGGATGGATGCTCGTCGTCCTCGTGCCGCTCGCCGTCATCCTGGCGGCGCTCGTGATCATCATCGGAAGCTACGCACGGAGCCAGAAGGAGGCGAGCACGTACCTCCTCCCCATCTACATGGTCATCGTCCTCGTCGGCATGGTGTCGATGACCGGGGGTGCGACGTTCCGCGGGGCGGAGTTCCTCATCCCGGTGGCGAACGCGCTCTACGCGCTCCAGGACATCATCGTCGGCGACGTCGCGTTGGCCGACCTTCTCTACACGCTCATCGCGAACGTGGCCTGCGGCGGGATCCTGATCGCGCTTGCGGTCAGGCTGTTCAAACGAGAAGCGGTGCTGTTCCGGTCGTAGCGTCAGTCCGTAGGCCGGTCTCCGTAGGTGAGACCTGCGTCCGTAGTCCGCGGTCCGTAGTCCGTGGTTGCGGATGGAGCTCGCTGAGCCTGTTGGGCTCCGGAGAGCGGGCTGTGCCTGTCCCCACGCAATGAACCCAAGCGGCCGCGGACGGGATTACGAATCGTCGACCCCACGGCTACCGGCGACGACTACAGACCCCGGACCATGGACTACGGACTACCTTTCCCGAATGCGTGACCTACACCCGCTCGCCGCGGGAGAAGCGCTTCATGGCTTCTTGGGCGTCCCGCTTGGCCTGGTCGTCGCGCAGCTTCTGGCGCTTGTCGATCTTCGTGCGGCCGCGCGCGAGCCCGAGCTCGACCTTGGCGAAGCCTCGCTGGAAGTAGAGCTTGAGCGGGACGAGGGTGTACCCGCGCTCTTTGAGCTTGATCGTCAGCTTCCGCAGCTCTTGTCGGTGGAGGAGAAGCCGCCGGTCGCGGACGGCGTCGAGGTTGGCGAACGACCCCTCCTTGTAGGGGGCGATGTGCACTCCCTTGAGGATCGCTTCGCCGTCCCGGATGACCGCGAAGCCCTCCTGCAACGAGCAGTGGCCGGCGCGGAGGCTCTTGACCTCCGGCCCGGTCAACACGAGGCCGGCCTCGATCGTGTCCTCGATCGAGTACTCGTGCCTGGCTTTGCGGTTCGTGGCGACGGCGGTCGACATGATGCGCAAGGCTACCGGCCGCGCGGCGTCGAAGCAAGCGTCGGTGCACGCTTGGGCGCCGCGTCGTCGGCCACGGACACGCGTCCTCTTTCCGGGCGACAGAGATGCGAGACGCCGCGGACGCGGTTCTCGCCTTGCTTTCTGGGTCGAACCTATACTCGCCACCGGAGCAAGTCATGCTATGAACGTGTTCCTTCCTAGGGAGCAGTACAGGAGGACGAGAATGACAACGACGTGCCGGCGCGTCCTCGCGCTAGTTGTGGTGATGATGGGGCTGTCGACGCTTGCGGCCATGGCGCTGCCTGGGTTCTCGGACCAGAACATCGCGGCCGGGAATCTGAACCCAACGGACACGATCAAGGTCCAGGAGATACGCGTTACCCGTGGGGCGAGCGAGACGGTGACG
>Ga0105104_10000203_pt1 | contig 44434 bp, 32 predicted proteins | sample PPLLaktember2015_3_FD_87034 | JGI IMG/M metagenome (GOLD analysis project Ga0105104, IMG submission 87034) | Freshwater sediment microbial communities from Prairie Pothole Lake near Jamestown, North Dakota, USA - PPLs Lake P7 Core (6) Depth... | ecosystem: Environmental > Aquatic > Freshwater >... | reverse complement strand
GCTTGGGAAAGATACCATCCGAACATTGCGTCCTTCAGCAGCCAGACGCATGCCTGCATCCGTGATCAATGATACCTCGGAACCCGACGCCATTAAAATAATCTCAGGCTCGCCATCCCCAACATCTGCCAGGACATAGGCCCCATATTCCAACCCTTCGGCCGGGCTGTAAATCGTACGATCTAAAACCGGGATAGCCTGGCGTCCCAAGATCAATGCGGTGGGTCCTGAACGGCGTCCAATCATCACCCGCCAGGCGGCAACTGTCTCGTTGGCATCGCCCGGTCGGATTACCACCATTTTAGGAATTGCACGCAGCGACATCAGGTGCTCGATGGGTTGGTGGGTTGGGCCATCTTCGCCTAATCCAATGCTGTCATGGGTATAAATCCAAAGGCTAGGCAAATGAGAAAGCGCAGACAGCCGCACAGCCGCGCGCATGTAATCCGAAAAGACCAGGAATGTCCCGCCGTAGGGGATGATCCCCGGCATAGATGCCAGGCCGTTGATGATCGCTCCCATGCCGTGCTCGCGCACCCCGTAATGCATGTATCGCCCCTGGGGGTGATCTGCCTGGAAGGGTTGGCTGCCCTGGGTCATCGTATTATTCGAAGGTGTAAGGTCCGCGGAACCGCCCAGGAGGTCGGGGAGGCGATCCACCAAAACCCCCAATACTTTTCCGGAAGCCTGGCGGGTAGCCATCCCTTTTGCATCCGCTGGGAAAACGGGTAAACCGCTGTCCCAACCTTCTGGCAACCCCCCCTGAAGCCGGCGAGCCAGCTCAGCACCCAGATCGGGGAAAGCTTTTTGATAAGCCTGAAGCTGGTTCTGCCACTCCTGGTCTAATTCAGCGCCTTTTTCTACCGCCTGTCGGTAATAGGCCAGAACATCGTCTGGGACATAAAAACGGGGTTGTAAAGGCCATCCCAATTTCCGTTTTGCTCCATCCAGTTCTTCATCGCCAGGCGCTTCGCCGTGAGCTTTGGCAGTATCCTGCCGGGTAGGTAAACCGTAGCCAATGTGAGTCCGGCAAATAATGATAGAAGGCCTGGGGTCCGCTTTGGCTGCACGGATGGCTGCGTCGATAGCTTCGATATTATTCCCATCCTCTACCCGTTGGACATGCCATCCATAAGCTTCAAACCGCATCGCCCGGTTTTCGGTAAAGGAGAGATCGGTTGAACCGTCTATCGATATGCGGTTGTCATCATACAGGTAAATGAGGTTTCCCAGTTTCAAATGTCCTGCCAATGAAGCCGCCTCGGATGAAACCCCTTCCATTAAATCTCCATCCGTTACGATCGCGTACACCTTGCCGTCGATAATTTCGTGCCCCGGGCGGTTGTAGACGGCAGCCAAATGAGTCAGCCCGATGGCCATCCCTACCCCATTGCCAAAGCCTTGTCCCAGGGGACCTGTGGTGGTCTCCACGCCGGGTGTCATAAACGACTCGGGATGCCCGGGTGTTATACTTTCCCACTGGCGGAAACGCTTGATTTCATCCAGGCTGACATCGTAGCCCGTCAGAAACAACATCGAATAGAGCAGCATCGATCCGTGCCCCCCCGAGAGGACAAATCGGTCTCGTCCTGCCCACCGCGGATTCCGGGGGTTATAGCGCAGATGGCGAGTCCAGAGAACATAAGCAATCGCGGCCGCACCCATAGGCAAACCCGGGTGACCAGAATTTGCCTGTTGGACCGCATCAGCGGAAAGAAAACGAATGGTGTTGATGGCCTTCGCTTGGAAATCTTCAGGTTCAACCATGGCCTACTCCTTACAAAAGATAGGACTGATTTTACCATGTTCATACACCGAAGGGATTAAAAAAGGGATGGTCGGCCTGTAATTACAGGCCGACCATCCTCTCTTTCATCACAATCACTAGGGTTCAAACCGGTAGTTTTTCAAGCGCAAGCTGTTCGTTACTACGAAAATACTGCTAAACGCCATGGCCCCCGCTGCCAGCATCGGGTTTAGCAAACCCGCAGCGGCTGCCGGGATCAGGATGACATTATAAAAGAATGCCCAGAACAGGTTCTGCCGGATGGTCCGGAGGGTCTGACGGGAAAGACGGATAGCTTTTGGCACACCCCTCAGATCGCCGCTCATCAGGGTGATTGGCGCGGCTGCCATCGCAACGTCGGTCCCCGTTCCGATCGCGATCCCCACATCGGCCTGGGCAAGTGCCGGTGCATCGTTGATCCCATCTCCTACCATAGCGACGAAATTGCCGGCCGACTGGAGCTTTTTGATCTCCAGGGATTTCCCCTCCGGTTGGACTTCCGCAAGAACCTGGTCAATCCCGGCCTGGGCAGCAATCGCCAGGGCGGTCTGCAGGTTATCTCCCGTAATCATCACCACCCGCAGCCCCATCTCGTGGAGTTTCGCAATCGCCTCTCGCGAACCTTCTTTGATAGTATCGGCCACCGCGACCAATCCTTTAACCTGGCCATCCACCGCGACAAGCATAGGGGTTTTTGCCTCTGCCTGTAAACGATCAATGGTTTCGGACAGGCCGTTCAAAGGAAAACCTCGCTCCTTCATCAATCGGAGATTGCCAATGACAACCTGTTTACCCCCGACCACAGCCGCAACACCCTGGCCGATTTCCGCCTGAAAATCCTGGGGGGACGACAGCACCAATCCTCGATCTCCCGCCTCGGCCACGACGGCTTCACCCAGGGGATGTTCGCTGCCTTTTTCGACACTGGCCGCCAGGCGCAGCAGTTCATCCTCTCCTTCCGAAAAATCCTGGACGACTATATCGGTAACAGCCGGCATGCCGCGGGTGACCGTACCGGTTTTATCCAGAACGATGACCCTGGCCTTACCGGCCAGTTCCAAGGCGCCGCCGGACCGGAATAACAACCCGGCTTCGGCGCCTTTTCCGGTCCCTACCATCACTGCGGTGGGTGTGGCTAATCCCATCGCGCAGGGACACGCGATCACCAGAACCGCAACAGTGTGGATAAGCGCTCGGGTGAAGGCATTCATCTCTCCTCCCACGCCGGGTGCGGGGAGGATGAAATACCAGAAAATAAAAACCACCAGGGCTATTCCGATCACAATCGGGACAAAAACCGCGGAAACCCGGTCTGCAAGCTGCTGGATTGGGGCTTTGCTCCCCTGGGCCTCTTCCACCAGGCGGATGATTTGTGCCAGGGCAGTTTCCCGGCCTACGCGCGTCGCTCTGAACTTGATCATGCCCAGTTTATTCAGGGTCGCTCCAACCACACCCGATCCTGGTACCTTATCCACCGGGAGAGATTCACCGGTCAACATCGATTCGTCCACGCTCGAGTGACCATCAACCACCACCCCATCGACCGGGATCTTCTCGCCTGGCCGCACCAAAACCACATCGCCGATGAGGACATCATCCACAGGAACCACCAGTTCCTGACCGTCTCGCTCGATACGAGCCGTCCTGGCCTTTAATCCCATGAGCTTTTTGATCGCCTCGCTGGTCTGCCCCTTGGCGCGGGCTTCCAAATACTTTCCCAGGCGGATCAGGGTGATAATCACTGCCGCGGTTTCGAAATAGACATGCCCCGGGACCCAACCAAAAGTTACTGCCACGGAGTAAAAATACGCCGCGGAAGAACCCATGGCAATCAAAACATCCATATTTGCAGATTTATTGCGCAGAGCTTTATAACTGCCAACATAGTACTGCCAGCCCACGTAGAATTGAACCGGTGTTGCCAGCGCAAACATCAGCCAGTTGATCCACTCCGCGTGACGGATTGCCATGGGAAGTATCCCCAGGTCGCGGGCCATACTCAGCAGGAACAGCGGTAGGGAAAGCAAGATTCCCACGATCAGAAGGTGACGCTGTCGTGAAGTTTCAGCCTGGTGAGCCCTGGCTTCTGCATCCTCGCTTTGCTCTCCCAGCTCTACCGCTTCAAACCCCGCCCCTGCGATCGCTTTACGAAGCTCTGCTGGGCTGGTCAGGGTAGGGATAAACGTAATCCTGGCCCGTTCTGTGGCAAAACTGACAGACGCGCCCATCACCCCCTCGATTTTTTGGAGGGTTTTCTCCATCCGCCTGGCGTCGTTATCATCACTCAGCCGCCGGATGGAAAAATCGACCTCCCCTTTTGCGATATCATAGCCTGCGCGCTGCACCCGGCCAACAATATCGCTGATCCCCAGGTTCGCGGGGTTGAACTCGACCGTGGCTCTCTCCGTAGAGAGATTGACGGCCGCTGTCTGGACGCCCTCTAATTTCTTCAGGTTTCGTTCAATCGTAGCAACGCAGTTTGCGCAGGTCATCCCGGTTACTGGCAGGATAACTTGTTTGATTTCCGACATAGATGACCAACCTTTGCGGATTGAGGATAGAGGGTCAGGCTTTCTGGACAGCGGGGTAATTGATTTCGGCGAGCAGCGCCTCGATCTTTTCACTGGTTGCCGGGGTGTCAAATGTAATCACAACTTTTTTGGTTTGTATATCTGCCTGGACGAGGCTTACTCCCGTCAGTTCACTTACCTCCGTTTTTATGGTGTGGACGCAGTGCTGGCAATTGATGTTGGGAACAAGATAAGTTGTTGTTGTCATGAATTTTCTCCACTAAATATCGATTTTTCCTAGCCCTTTTTTGCGGCTTCATAGATTTCCGCAATTTCCGATAAAACTCGTTGTCGCTCGTCCGGGTCATCTCCCCGAACCGCTTCGATCACACAGGTGTTCAAATGGTTGTCCATGATCATCGCGCTCACCCGGTTCAAGGCAGCATGCACTGCCTGGATCTGGCGGATGACATCGATACAATAGGCTCCCTCCTCCACCATCCGTTCAACACCCCGGACATGACCTTCGATACTCTTCAACCGTTGTAAAACTTCTGGGTTATGCATCCAGACCTCCTTGCCGACCCCCTCCCCCGGGGGGTGGGTATGCGTCTATCATACCGTTATCACTCCGCTTTGTCAAGTTACATTCATCTTGCCCATCTCCTTGACACTCTCCTCCTTCCTCCATACACTTAATATCTATCCGAAGTGATTTCGGGGTACAGGTGGGTGCCACAATCTTCATTTTCCGGAGAGCCAATGGATCAAGTATTTATTCATAACTTACTGGCACGTGGAATTATCGGGATCACTGAAAATGAGCGCGCTCAGCCTCAGGACATCCTCATCAATATCACCTTGTTTGTAGATACTCGCGTGGCAGCCGAAAGCGATTCTATCGATCACTGCGTGAACTACCGCACCGTTGCAAAGAAAATTCTCGCTCATGCGGAACAAGTCAAACGCCACACCGTTGAAGCTTTAGCGGGTGACATCGCCAGATTATGCCTGGAAGATCAGGCTGTGGATCATGTGCGCATACGGGTTGAAAAACCCGGCGCTGTTCGCTTTTCGCAATCTGTGGGGGTAGAAATTGAGCGAGGCCGTTCAGGATAATATCCCCGTCTATATCGCGATCGGTACAAATATCAATCCGGTCGAGAATACCCGGCTGGCTGTGGCCAGTTTAAGAAGGCGTGTGCATGTATTCGCCATTTCAAATACCTGGGAAACCCCGCCGGTCGGTACAGTGGGACCCAATTTCTATAATACCGCGCTGGCTTTTACCACCCACCTTGGCCTGGAGGATTTAAAGTCATCGATCTTGCGACCGATCGAAAGCCAGATGGGTCGCATCCGTACCCATGACAAAAATGCTCCTCGGACGATCGACCTCGACCCGGTTATCGTGGATGGCCAATTGGTCGAGCCGCGGCTGTGGTCCCTCGCTTATCTGGCCGTACCGATCGCTGAGATTTATCCTGATTACCAGGATCCAAAAACTGGAACAACTCTGGCTGAAATAGCCCGGCAGTTCCTCGGCCGTGAGAAAATGTTTATCCACCCGGAAGTACTGGCCGATGGGTAAAACTAAAAGTGCAGGGGTTCGGCGGCGCGGCTGATATTATCCAGGAATTCCATGCGGGTGGCCATATTGCTTCGAAAGGCACCCAACATGGTCGATGTGGTCATCCGAGCGTCGTGTTTTTTTACTCCCCTCATCATCGAACACAGGTGTAAAGCCTCGACCACCACAGCTACTCCCGCCGGGTGGAGTAATTCGTTGAGAAAATCCGCGATCTGGCGAGTCATGCGTTCCTGGACCTGGAGACGGTGTGCAAACATATCCACGATTCGGGGAATTTTGGATAGACCGATTACATAATTTTGAGGCATATAAGCCACATGCGCCCGGCCAAGAAAAGGCAGCATATGGTGTTCGCACAGACTTTGGAACTCAATATCCCGAACGATGACCATTTCATCATAAACGATTTCAAACACAGCATCATTTACCATCTCGACCGGGTCCGTCCGATAACCAGCCAGCAGTTCTTCGTACATTCTGGCAATCCGCTCGGGCGTCTTTTTTAACCCTTCGCGGTCTGGGTTCTCACCAATCGCGACCAGGACCTCGTGGGTTGCTTTTTCGATGACACTGCTGTCTATATCGGAATCAAACAATTCCGCTACCCGGTATATAGATGCATTTCTTTCATCCATCATTTGGTCTCCTCCACTTACCGGTTTGAGTGATACGATTATATCTTGACATACAGCCTGGCGCGTTCAGGACCCAGGGTTTTATCCTGACCGTTTAACTGTCCATCTTTTAGACTATATATCTATCCGAACATGATTGTTGAGGTGCTTGGGCGCCCGCAGATGCACCCGCACAAGCACCTCAGAAAAATATTTTTCGGATAAGTTATCATTGCAGATGAACAGGATCCCAGTCAGAGGCTGGGATCCCGTGCATCATTACAGGATTTACTTTAATCAATTACCTGGATGTTTCAGGCAAATGGCACGGATCAGCCAACCTGCGGGTCAATCAACCCGTATGTCCCATCTCGACGATGATAGAGTATGTTGATTTTTTGGGTGTTTGCATTAAAGAAGACAAAGAAGTTCTCATGGCCGAGCAGGTTCATCTGCTCGATGGCTTCCATCTCGTCCATCGGGAATAATGTAAAATTCTTCCGGCGAGCGATCACCGCTGTGGTTCCGGCCTCCTCGGCTTCGGTTGGCTCTGTGGAAATTTCCGCCAGGGAGGTACCGTCTCCTCGACCGCGATGATGTTTCCCTTTGTACCGTTCGATTTGACGAGTCATCTTGTCCAGGGCAGCATCGATCGCCGCAAAGATGTCATCTGCCCGTTCTTCCGTCCTTAAGATAAACCCCTTTCCATGGATGGTGATTTGCGCGACCTGGCGATCCGAAGCGCTGCGCGCTGCCTTAGCGAAAGCAAGGTCAACCCGCGCCTCATCGATGCCGTTCAGAAAGCGATCCAGCCTTGAGACCTTCTTGGTGACATAATCGTTGATCCTTTCTGTGATTTCCATATTTCTTGCAAATACATCCACCTGGACAGCCATTTTAACCTCCTGAAATAATGTGGGTTTCAAAGGTTTGACCCCAGCTAACGCTTCTTACCATCCTCAACCCGGTTTACCATCAATACCCTTATTCTACCGGAAAATCTGCAACCCGGGCGAGAGTCAAACCAAAAGTATTTTGCGCCCCAGCCTCTATTAATGCTTCCGCACAGGATTGGATGGTAGCGCCTGTGGTTGTCACATCATCGATAATCAAAACGTTTCTGTTTTTTACCAGGCCTGGGGAGGCTTGAAATGCGCCAGCAACATTTTTCCTCCGTTCTTCGCCGCTCAAACCTACCTGAGAGGGTGTATTTCTCACCCGAAAGATAGCCTCCGGCCGGAATGGGTATCCCAAAGCAAGCGCGATGGGGAGTGCCAACAAGTTTGACTGGTTATATCCGCGTTCGAACATCCTTTCCCGGCTGAGTGGGACAGCCGTTACCAGGTCGATTGGCCAGGAATATGAACAAACGCTTTCGATTAAAGGGAGTGAAAGGATTTCCCCCAACGCCTGGTCGCGCCGATACTTCAGCCGGTGGATGGCGTTTCGCACGGGTCCCTCAAAAACAGCCCAGGCCCGGAGGGCCTGGAACACTGGAGGACGCGTACGGCAGGATGAGCAGAGGCTGGGGTTCTGATGATGAGCGAACGGACTTCCACACCGCCCACAAACATGGGTAGGATAGAGATGAACATCTCTGCGGCAGTTCATACACCAGCGCGCTCCCGGCTGGTTGCAGCCGCCGCAAGCAGGTGGAAACAGCCAATCCAGGCTATGCCAGAAGATCTGATAGACCGAATAGGCTGGGCGTTTTCCCTGACCAGCCTTCAGCATAGCTGCTCCTTTTTATTTAAACATTGCCCCGAGCGCTGAATGGAAGAGACGTAATGCAGCTGGAGTCAGGAGTACGATCATCAGCGATGGAAAGATCAGGATGGCCATAGGGACGAGCATTTTGATCGGCGCCTTATGCGCCTCTTCCTCTGCCCGCTGGCGGCGTTTCATCCGCATCTGGTCTGCCTGGATGTGAAGAACCTTGGCCATACTAACACCCAATTGTTCAGATTGGATGACCGCAGCCACAAAACTGGTCATCTCCGGTATACCAATCCGGTCGGCCATGTCCCGCAGCGCTTCCCGGCGCAGTTTTCCAAGTTGGATTTCGCGGATCACCCGAGCGAACGCCATGGATAATTCGGTATCCCATTTTTCGGTCACTTTGTTCAAGGCAGCGTCAAAACCCAGCCCAGCCTCGACACAGATGGTGAGCAGGTCCAGCGCATCTGGGAGAGCTTTGCGGATCGCCTTCTGCCGGCGTGCGATGGTGCTTTTCAGCCAGAGCTGCGGCATATAGAAGCCAAGAAAAGTGACGACCAGGCCAATCAAAATCCGGCGTCCGAGCGTCCAATCCAACTTGGTCACCGAAAAAACGAGCAGCATCAACCCGCCAAACAGGACCATGCAAATAAATTGCAGTGCCAAGAAGGTGGTTGGGTCGATCCGTCCGGGGTTGCCGGCCAGCTCAAGGTTCTTTTCTGTGGTCTGCAGCGCATTCTGCGGGGTGAACCGGACTGCCAGTTCTCCCAGTTTTCGAGCAAATGGAATAACGATACGTTCTGTAAAAGGCTGAGACATCTCGATCTGTTCGAGATCGACTGTCTCACCCCGGGCAGTAAATTCGCTTAGCCGTTGTTGGAGGGCATACTCATCTGTCTGTGGGGTTCTAAGCCCAACTACCACCAGGATGACTGCCCCGATGATCACCAGTGCTATGATCGCAATTATGATCCACATAAATCACCTTCTTTCTGATCGGTAGAAGCTGCTAGACTTCGATCTCGCCGATCTTGTTCATCACGAAATAACCTGTAATGATCATAAACGCGCCGACCCCGAGGGCGATATAACCACAGATGCCTGAATCGGGTTTAAAGAATTCCATCATGTATTCACGGTTCAAAACGGAAAGGAGTAATAAAACCAATACAGGCATCAGGGCCAGGAAGCGGCCGGAATACATCACCTGGCTGGTCAATACCCGGATCTCGCCTTTGATCCTAACCCGCTCGCGGATCGTAAATGAAATGGTGTCCAGGATCTCGGCCAGGTTACCACCCACCTCTCTTTGAACGTTGATGGCGGTGATTACCAGGTCCAGGTCTTCACTGGGAATCCGGCGGAGCAGGTTGTCTAACGAACGTTCCATAGGTAGACCTAACTGCATCTCCTGGACTACCCGGCGAAATTCATCAGAAATTGGCGCGGGCAGTTCTTTACTGACCGCTTCCATTGCCTGCATGGTCGAATAACCGGCCCGCAAACCGTTCACCATCAAATTCAGCATATCCCCAAGCTGTTCATTAAAGTGGACCAGTCGGCCGCTCTGAGCTCTACGTACATAGATCCGCGGGATGAAAAGACCAAAGAGAAAACCAAGGATCCCCAATATGATGGATTGGCCGCCCAGATACCAGGCTACAGAGCCGACGCCACCTCCCGCAATAATCATTACGGCGATGTACTCACCCGGTTTGAGCTTGATGTCGGCTCTGGCGAGTTCTTTCGAAACGCTGTCACCCCAGGATGATTTCTCAACCTTTTTATTCAGCCAATCGGTGATGGGCGTACGGGCAGGACCGTTCTTCGCATTTTCCAGTTCCTGTTCGTCTTCGATATATCGCCCGAGGCGTTGTTCGACCAGGGTTCGTTCACTGGTGAGCGAAATCGCGATCCCGATCAGGAGCATAAACCCGGCAATGCCGAGACCAATGTACAAGATCATATTCAGACTGATCATTATTCCTCCTGTTATCCTTACCTACCTAACCAGATGGGGACAACCAGGATTTCTAACTCTAAGCACAAATCAGTGGTTAAATCCATCAAATTTTGGCCGATCTAGTATCGGCGCCGGTCGCCAACACCAAAGATTGAAGCAGGCAAGTGGATACCCGACCCTTCAATTTTATCCATGAACTTCGGGCGTAGCCCGGTCGGGCGCAGTCTGCCAACCACTTTGTTATTTTCATAGCCAGTCTGCTCAAAAACAAAGACATCCGTCATGGTAATGACATCACCTTCCATACCGGTAACTTCGGTGATATTTACGATTTTACGGGTGCCATCTCGCATGCGCTCCTGATGGATCACCAGGTCGATTGCCGAAGAGATTTGCTCGCGGATGGCCCGCACGGGTAGTTCCATCCCGGCCATCAGGGCCATGGTCTCCATACGAGCCAGGGTATCCCGCGGGCTGTTCGAATGCGCGGTGGTCATCGAGCCATCATGGCCCGTGTTCATAGCCTGGAGCATATCCAGCGCCGCTTCATCGCGGATCTCACCAACGATAATCCGGTCGGGGCGCATACGAAGGGCATTGATCACCAGCTGGCGAATGGTCACCTCACCACGGCCTTCAATGTTCGGGGGGCGCGATTCCAGTGTGACCACGTGCTCCTGGCGCAGTTGGAGTTCTGCTGCGTTTTCAATCGTTACAATACGCTCATCAGTGGGGATGTACTGAGATAAGATATTGAGTAATGTTGTCTTTCCTGAGCCTGTGCCGCCTGAAATAACCAGGTTTACACGAGACTCGACGCACGCCTTGAGGAACTGAATGGCCTCAGGGGTGATCGAACCGAATTGGACAAGCTGATCGACGGATAGAGGGTTTTTGAAAAATTTACGGATGGTCAGAACAGGTCCGACCAGGGAAATTGGAGGGATGACGGCATTTACGCGCGATCCGTCCGGTAAGCGGGCATCTACATAAGGACTCGATTCATCGATGCGGCGTCCTAACGGCGCCACGATGCGGTCGATGATCCTCATAACATGGTCGTTGCTTTCAAACGTCACCGGGACCCGGTGGATCTTCCCCGCCCGCTCGATATAGATATTCTTCGCCCCATTGACCATAATTTCAGTGATGGTCTCATCCTCTAGCAGGGTTTGCAGTGGACCAAAACCGAGGATTTCAGCGGCAATAGCCTCGAACAATCGCGCTCGTTCCGGACGGGATAAGACGATGTTCTCTTCATTCAGGATCTGCTCGAACAGCTCCTGGATAGTTCGCCTCACATCATTGACTTTGGAGACATCCATGGCTGGATCCAGCCCTGCCAAAAGCTTATTTTGGACACGGGTCTTCAAATCCTGGTATGTGTCTTGTTGGGATGTGGTGCTGGGTGGAGAGACACGGCGGGCCTGCAGCGTCGAGGGTTGCCGGTTTTGGTCCCCCCCACCGCTGTTACCAGAATTTTGTTGACCGGCATCCCCTTGTTGCAGCCGTTTTAGTAATGACATGGCTTGACTCCTTCTTTCTTATTACCGCTTACCAACCTTTTCAACCTTCTCAACCTTTTCGACCTCGATATTTTCCAGCTTGCTGACCCGTTCTCGTACCAACTCAGCCAATCCAAGCATACTTTTCCCAATGGGCTGGGATTTATTATCCAGCATGAAAGGTATGCCGCGATTCACAGAATTGACCACGATCCGTTCATCCAGCGGTATAACTGTCACGATCTCCTGGCGCAGGCTTTCACCCACTTTTTCCGGCGCAATGGAGATGCGTTTGTCAAACCGGTTCATCACAAACATGATACGCTGGCGATTGAAGCGAAAAGCATCTGCCAGGGTCAGGAAGGCTTTGGAATTCTTGATCGATGGGATATCCTGGGTGGTCAGGAGGATGATGATATCCGCAACTTCCATCGCGGACAGCACGATATCAGTGAGGTAAGACGAAGTATCGACAATAATATAAGAGTAAATTTGGCGAAGATACTGAAGCAATTTTTGGAACTGGTCACCAGAAATCTTCTCGGCCATTTCAGGTTTCGAGGGAGCCGCCAGGATATGCAACCCGGACGCCGCGTGAGTAACCATCACTTCTTCCACAATATCCGGATCCAGTTCTTCAGCGCGAGGAGCCAGATCGATTACCGTGTTTTTACCTTGTTCATTCAAGAAAACCGCGACATCCCCAAATTGAAGATCTCCATCCACCAGCGCCACTTTGGTTTCGTCATTATGCAGGCTGATAGCCAGGTTGGTAGCAATCGTGGTATTGCCGGTACCGCCTTTCGGGCTATAGACAACGATGATTTTGCCGCGGGAAAGCTGGTATCCAAGATTGGAAGGCTGGCCCCCCCCAGGAGACTGGGGGGTACTGGTTGCAGCTTTGGCCTTCTCCTCGCGAGCCATTGCCCCTGCCCGGTGAATGGCAGCGCTCAGCTCATCGATCATGGGCGGTTTGGTCAGAAAGTCGCGAGCGCCGGCCAGCATTGCCCGGCGCATATAGTTTGGGTCTCCCTGAACGGAGAGAATGACAATCTGTGTAAAGGGGATCTTTTTTCGGATCGCTTCAGTCGCAGCAATGCCGTCCATGTCGGGCATATTGATATCCATCAAGACAACATCGGGTTTTGTCTCTGTGGATAGATCGATTGCCTCTTTTCCGGTCCGGGCCGCGCCCACCACCTCAACATCGCCCTCGAATTGAAGCAGCTTACGAATATTCTCTCGGGTCTCAGCGATGTCATCCACAATCAAGACCCGGATCTTTTCAGTTCCCGCCATAAATGAGCTCCATTATCCTCGCCAACCAATGATCCATTTCAACAGGTCAAACCAACCCGGATGGGTAACCGGGATAGGCTTAATCCGGTTTTCAACCCGGATTAAGCCTTTTATTGAACCAGATCTGATCTTACAAATTTTCACCCATGTTTATCTAGGAACGGGAGTGGGTTCAAAAGCACTGGGCACATTGAGGATATCGATACGCGGCTGGTTTCCATAGGGCAGTTTGACCGGGACCGGGATATTATACTGATCCATCAAATACTGTAAGGTAACCGCCTCAGTCTGTACCCGTTGTTCATCCCCTGCTCCACGCAGCGCGAGAGTGAGATGGGCTCCATTGTTTACCAGATAAGTCAGGGTTACAGCATCCTGCGGTGTGACGATTAGTGCAATCTGCCTGGGCAGATTAGTCGTCGCATCAGGTTGCGGTACTGGCTGGTCTGGGTTCGGTACAGGTGTGGGAGTAGGTTGAAGCGCTGCTGCCCCAGATAACTGGTTGACCGGGAAGAGCCCGATCTGAAGGACGACAGCATCCTGGAGCAAGGTTTGACTGACCAACCGCGGCCGCTGAGCCTCAGACGGGACGACGTAGACAGCGCGATTGAGGGTCGGATCCAGTTCTGCTCGCCCCTGGACTCCCGCGTTTTCCCCTTGTCCATCCACTTTCGCGGTCAAGAGGGGTGCAGTTTCTTCCGGGACACCCGCATCCTTGGCTTCTGTGGCCTGGTTTGGCAGGATCGTCCCGAAACTGGGATCCAGATCGACGAAAAGCATGCTGACGATTACGTTTACATGGTCACCCGGTTGGGGCGCGTATGAAACGCTGGTCAGGCTGTCGATTGGGATCGGGATGGCAACCATTCCCTGGGGGACCTGGAAGGCAGCAAACGAGCCTTCGGCCGTCTCTACCACCAGGCTGGTGGTGAGTGGAACCCGGGGAGCGATATCGATTTTGGCAACTTTCCCAATTACATCAGAAATATTGGTGAAAAAGGTGCCTTCGATCACTTCTTTCTTAGGGTAACGGATCGTCGTTAGTACACCCTCGGTAAACACGGTTCCCCGTGCAACCGGCTGAGTTGTGATAACGATATCAACCATTTCTTCTTGTGGTGCGGCGGTGTTTTGAGGTTGTGGATTCGCGGTAAAACCTCCCAATTGCCCCCTCATTAGCGCCCAGACCAGCACAAGTCCTAAGATCAAGATCAGTGCTATGTAGATAAAAATCCTGCCTCTACGCCTAGATCCTTGAACCATAGAACCCTCCGTATATGATGTTAGTTAAGATGTGCGCTGCCTTTATCATACGCAAAGTCTCCCAATTGTCAAGCAATTATCAATAGTATAAGGAGTGCATTACTCGTGCCGATGCACTGTTGCTGAAGGATATTCGATGATGAATATTCCACAATTGATCGGATTTTCCCTGGATTTTCACAACAATAGGCCCTGTCATGCGACAGGGCCTTCTAATCGGGTGGCTAAACCGAAAACCCTTATGCCTCGCATAAAAAATTAGATTAATGGAATTAGATTACTAAAGATGTTACCGATGGCAGGACCAAGCAGGGCCAGGATGACAAGGACGATGACCGCTACTAAAACAAGAATTAAGGCATATTCGACCAGGCCTTGACCCTTTTCCCTCGGTGTGAACAACATTCCGGTTCACCTCCTCTCGGTTGTAAAGTTGCGAATCGTCGGTTTAACCAATTTCTATTATAGGCTCTCAACTTGATATTACAAGGGAGAACCCTTTACAGCCACTTTACAATAAATTAACGACCTTACCTTGTCGGATCATCAATACCCAGATTATTTGTATTGTTTTGAATTTTATTTCAAGCTATAATGGCAGAGCATCACTAAAAAGACGTGAACTAGGTATGAATGTAAACCAAACCCCATTGCACCCCGCAAAGGAGGAAAGATGAGTGATTTATTCGAACGAGTAACTGCCGACCAGGATATTTTCAAAAAGATCCTCAGTAAAGTGCCTGGTTTCTCCGGGTATATTGAAAGGCAAAACCGCCGCGCCGCGGATAAACTGCTGCGCGAGACGATCGCTGCCCGTTTTGAAGAGGTCTGGCAGCATATATCCCAACTCCAACGTGATTTCATCAGCCAGGGATTGATCTCCTACGTCGATGACCTGGAGGCCGCGGCAATTTTGTTCCGCCAGTTTATCGACCGGATCCGAACCGCCGCCTATGGATATGCTGGGTTTTTTGACGCAGTCAAGGTCAACCAGGAGGAGCTGACCAGCATCTATCAATATGATCTTGCCATGTTGACGATGGTCGACGAGGTCAATCACGCGGTGGATAATGTGGAAACTTCCATGGGCACAGACGGCCTGCCGGCATCTATCCGGCACCTGACCACCCTGGCCCGCCAATCTGTCGAAACCTTTAACCGCCGTTCAGAAGTGATCCTGGGCAACTCGCAAGCCACATCCCAATAGCGCTTATCCACCTCTCATTCGCATCCGAGAGATTTTCATTCATGGGTCTCCGTCCCTAAAAACTAACTCCGGAGAATAAACTTATGGCCAGAATATTTGATGTAGTCGAATACCCTAGCGAGATGTTGGACGAGCTCGTACACCGGTTCCCTGAAAGTGGACCGGCGGACCTGCGCATTGGTTCGCAGGTAATCGTCCGAGAATCACAACGCGTTGTGTTTTTCAGAGACGGGCATGCCCTGGACACATTTGGACCCGGACGCCACACGATCATCACGGCGAACATCCCCAAGGTCATCGATCTGATCGGTAAGGCTTTCAACGACCGGACGCCATTTACCGCCGAGGTATACTTCGTCTCAATGCGAGAATTTGCAGATCGCAAATGGGGTACCCCGCAGCCGATCATCGTGCGCAATCCGGGGATGGGTCTGGGAGTTGCCCTCTTGCAAGGTTTTGGTACCTACAGCTTCCAAATAAAAGACCCCCAGCAGTTCGTAACCCAGATCGTCGGGGCTCAGGGTATCTATCGGACCGCGGATATCGAGAACCGGCTGCGCACCATGCTGCTGTCCAAACTGCAGGATTTGCTAGGGGAAACTGCTGCCACAAACAGTGTAGTCCAGTTGATCGGCCTGACCGAAGAGCTGGGTTCTGGTGTGCGCGCGAAAGCTCAGGATGATTTTGCGGCAATCGGCCTTACCCTGAAATCCTTCTATATCGGAAACCTGAAACCCTCCGATAAATCCGCTGAAGAACTGCGCGCCATGGGTATGTTAGACATGAACGTCTATACACAACTCCAGGCAGCGGACGCGCTTCGCGAAGCTGCGCAAAACCCGAGCGGCGGCGCCGGCCTGACAGCCGGTATCGGAGCCGGTATGGGGATCGGGAACGTCCTGTCCCAATCGCTTTCCGGAGTAGGCGGCCAGCAGTCCCAGGGCGGGGCTGGAGCCCAGGGTGGAAATCGCCCCTCCGGCGGTGGTCCAACCCCCACCCCGGATGTGATGACCCCCGCGGAAGCCGCCTCCGTTCTGAGGGTATCCGAAGAAGATGTTTTGGCGGCGATCACATCTGGCGATCTAAAAGCTCGCAAGATCGGAAACGCCTACAGGATCAGCAAAGAAGCCTTGGACGCGTTTCTAAAGGGATAAACTGGCTGTAGATGAGAAGGCCCGCAAACCGGGCCTTCTTTTTTTAATTAATCCACCAGAAATCGTATAAGTTAGACCTTATTTTGTATCCCTCTCGTTGAAATGGTATAATACTTTCCGGAGAACTTTGAAGAACGATCATGGTTCACTAAAGGGGAGTGTGGATGAAACTACAGGAATATCAGTCAAAACAGATTTTCTCAAAGTTTGGCATTACCATACCAAGAGGAAATGTAGCGGCTACCGCGAGTGAAGCAAAACAAGTTGCTGAAGAATTGGGTGGCCGCGTTGTTATTAAATCCCAGGTCCTGGTTGGAGGGAGAGGGAAGGCCGGTGGAATCCGCCTGGCAAAATCTCCCAAAGAGGCCGAGGAGATGGCCACCCAGATCCTGGGGATGGAAATTAAAGGTCTCCCGGTTCGCAAAGTACTCGTAGACGAAGCAGCCAACATTCAAAAGGAAATTTACCTGGGGATCACCAACGACCGCTCCACCAGGAAACCGGTAATGATGGCTTCTGCTGCGGGTGGTGTAGATATTGAAGAAGTTGCGCAAACCTCACCGGAAAAAATCATTAAGGTCCATATCGATCCTTTGCTCGGCTTGAGAGATTATCAGGCGCGCGATATTGCCGTTTCGATCGATCTACCCCGTGAGTTTTGGCGGTCTTTCCTGGATACCGCGCGCGGTCTTTGGAAGGCCTATACCCAATGCGATGCGACCCTGGCAGAGATCAACCCGCTGGTCATTACCGCCGATCATCGCCTGATCGCCCTGGATGGCAAAATGGTCCTGGACGATAATGCGCTTTTCCGCCACCCTGAGCTAGGCGATATGCGTGATATTGACTCTGAAGCTGCGGCCGAAATCGAGGCCCGAAAATACGGCCTTTCCTATATCAAATTGGAAGGTGAGATCGGGTGTATGGTGAATGGGGCCGGTCTGGCCATGGCAACCATGGACATCATCAAGTTATTTGGAGGAGAACCGGCGAATTTCTTGGATATCGGTGGAGGCGCCAGTTCGGAAAAAGTGGCCGCCGCGTTGCGCATTATCCTTTCCGATCCGAATGTCAAGGTTGTATTGTTCAACATTTTTGGCGGTATCACTCGCTGTGACGAGGTTGCCAGAGGGATCTTGGCCGCAATGACCGAGGTTAAAGCCAGGGTTCCCATGGTGGTTCGCCTGGTCGGCACCAACGCGGAAGAAGGGCTGCGCCTGTTGAGCGACGCGAAAATGATTACCGCAGAAACCCTGGCCGATGCTTCTCAAAAAGCAGTTGCCGCGGCAAAAGGAGCCTGAGATGAGCATCCTGGTCAATAAGAAGACTCGACTGATCGTACAGGGCATCACCGGGCATGAAGGCTACTTCCACAGCCAGCAGATGTTGGCCTACAATACCAATCTGGTAGCCGGGGTGACACCCGGTAAAGGTGGGGAATGGGTGCTGGAAGGTAAAGTGCCGGTATTTGATTCGATGAAACTGGCCGTTGAAGCCACCGGTGCGAATACCTCGGTGATATTTGTCCCGGCCCGCTTTGCCGCGGACGCCATGTTCGAAGCAGCCGACGCTGGGATCGGGTTAATTGTGACTATCACGGAAGGGGTACCGGTCCAGGATATGATGCGGGTACGCAGCTACCTGGATCAAAAAAACGTCCGCCTGGTCGGGCCAAACTGCCCGGGTCTGCTCACCCCGGGTGAAACCAAGGTTGGGATCATCCCGGGTAATATCGCTTTACCCGGCAGCATTGGTGTCGTATCCCGGTCTGGCACCCTGACCTACGAAGTCCTTTATGCCCTGAAACAGATCGGGTTGGGTGCGAGCACCTGTGTGGGCATCGGCGGCGACCCGGTCAACGGGACGAGTTTCATCGACGTCCTCGAAATGTTCGAGGATGATCCCAAGACTGAGAAGGTGGTTTTGATTGGGGAGATTGGTGGCACGGATGAGGAGAAAGCGGCCGAGTTTATTGCGAACTCGATGAGCAAACCGGTCGTATCCTTCATCGCCGGGCAGACCGCTCCCCCTGGAAAACGGATGGGGCATGCGGGAGCAATTATCGAGGGCGGATCTGGAACTGCAGAGGATAAAGTACAGGCCCTGCAGGCTGCCGGAGTGCAGGTAGCACGCCACCCGGAAGAAATCCCCCAACTTCTCCGCTAATCATTTTCTTTTCCGATCAAAAAGAGGCGCAGGAAAACTGCGCCTCTTTAATAGCCCATTGTGCAGTTAATTCTTGTGCGTATCGATATAAGTGACGGCGTCCGCGACCGTCTTGATCGAGCGCGCATCATCATCAGAAATATTGATACTGAACTTTTCGCAGAAACCATCGATTAGAAAGAATTGATCCATTGAATCCGCTTTGAGATCCTCGATAAAGCGAGTATCCATCGATATATTGTCGTCATCTATTTTCATGACCTCACTGATCACCGCTTTGACGTCATCGAACGTGGTCGCCATGCGCCGCCTCCTCTAGGAATTGGATGTTATGCCGTTTTCACAAATTGTATCTTGCCTGGACAGCCTGTCAAGGTTGAATGGGTCGATTCTGGGTGATTTTATTGATAGAATTAACCAACCTGTCCTCTTTGCTGAGATTCTGTCTGTTAAGGATAAACACTCTCCCATGACAAACGTTACCCCGCTCAGTTCAAGAAAATCGGATCATATCCGCATCAATATGGATGAAGATGTCAGCTCAACCCAGACAACCGGTTTGGAGAAATATCGCTTCATCCACCAGGCCGTACCCGAGCTGAACCTGGATGAAATCGACCTTTCACAAAACCTGCTCGGGAAGAAACTACGCATTCCCCTGTTAATCTCCTCGATGACAGGCGGCACCCCAGAAGCCGCGGCTCTAAACCAGGTATTGGCGGAAGCTGCTCAACAGGCTGGAGTCGCCATGGGGATTGGATCGCAGCGGGCCGGGTTGGAGCATCCTGAGCTGGCCCACACCTTTAAAGTCCGGCATGTCGCGCCCGATATTCTGCTGTTTGGCAATCTTGGGGCAGTCCAGCTCAATTACACATATACCGTAGAGCACTGCCAGCGGGCTGTGGAGATGATCGAAGCGGATGCGCTGATCTTGCATCTAAACAGCCTCCAGGAGGCGCTCCAACCCGAGGGAGATACGCGTTTTGCCGGACTGCTGGGGAAAATTGAAACCGTCTGCCGGCGCCTGTCGGTCCCGGTGATCGCTAAAGAAGTAGGCTGGGGTATATCCGGCGACACCGCCCGGAAACTGCGCGACGCCGGGGTAAGCGTCATTGACGTAGCCGGCGCGGGAGGCACATCCTGGTCCCAGGTTGAAATGTATCGCATCCAGGATGAAAGCCTGGCGCGGATTGCCGGCGCATTTCGCAATTGGGGGATCCCCACTGCCGAATCTGTCCGCATGGTCCACCAGGCCGTACCGGAAATGCCGGTGATTGCCTCGGGCGGAATTCGAGGTGGAATTGATATCGCGAAATGCATTGCCCTGGGAGCCATTCTCGGTGGGATGGCAGGTCCGTTCTTGAAAGCAGCCTCGCAGGGCCCCGCGCAGGTGGTCAAGGCCATCGAAGATACCCACAAGGAATTACGGGTTTGCATGTTTGCCTGCGGCGCTGGAAATCTAAAAGAGCTTCAAAACACACCCCTGGTTCATGATGACTAATATACCTCACGATCTACCGGTTTCCCGCGAGAATGATCTGGCTGTACTGGCTTCGGCCGTTGAAGATGAACTGCGCCAGGTCGTCGACACAGTCTATCCGGACGGCCTGATGGAGCCTTACGGTTTATTACATCACATGCTGGCCTACCACCTGGGATGGGAGGGAGAGGGGTCTGGGCCTGCCGCACAAGGCAAGCGCATCCGGCCGATCCTGCTCCTGTTGACGGCTTCGGCAGCCGGTGGGGATTGGCAGGCAGCCCTTCCCGCGGCTGCGGCGGTCGAGCTGATCCATAATTTTTCTTTGATCCACGATGATATCGAAGACCAGAGCGCCCTGCGCCGGGGGCGACCCACAGTGTGGACCCGCTGGGGAGCCGCCCAGGCAATCAATACCGGCGACCTGATGTTTACGCTGGCGCACCAGACGATCCTGCGCCTGCGCCAGACTATCGGTGACCAGGCTGCGCTGGCCGCGGCTGCGGTGCTCCAGGACACCTGCGTGCAGCTGACCCGCGGCCAATTCCTGGATATCGCCTATGAGACTGCCGGGGATTTTACATTAGATTCTTATTGGCCCATGATCGAGGGGAAAACCGCCGCCCTGCTGGCTTGCTGCACTGAATTGGGAGCGATTACTGCCGGTCTGGGAGAAGAGAAACGACGCCTGTATAGGGAGTTTGGCCGCTCGCTCGGGCTGGCCTTTCAGGTCCAGGATGATTGGCTGGGGATCTGGGGCGACCCTGCCATCACCGGGAAATCCACCGAAAGTGATCTGGTTAGCGGCAAGAAAACCCTTCCGGTGCTGTTTGCCCTGAACCAGCCGGGTAAGTTTGCCCAAAAGTGGGCTGAAGGACCGGTGCACCCGGAAGAAGTCCGCAGCCTGTCAGATTTGCTGCAGCAAGAAGGCGCGGATGACTATACGCAGAATGCCGCCGCCCGGTTGACCCGCCAGGCTCTTCAGGCCTTAGAAGAAGCCGCCCCACCCGGGCCAGCCCTCCCGGTCCTCACAGACCTGGCCCTGCGTCTGCTGGATCGGAAAGCTTGACAGCCGGTCAGTAGAAAGATTATAATCACATCGTTCGCGGGCGTAGGTCAGCGGTAGACCGTTTGCTTCCCAAGCAAGATGTCGTGGGTTCGAATCCCATCGCCCGCTCCAATAAAAATAATTGGGTGGCTTATATGGCCACCCAATTATTTTTATTTACACCGCAACCGGTTTATTTTCAGCGAACTCCTTCACCGCATCCTTCATTCTCTCCCAATTCTCCGGGTTGAAGGGCACCAGGTTCTTGGCCTTCAAGGCGTTCCCCACATCGGCCGGTTCCAGGTTGAGCGTTTTTCCATACTGGAGCAGAGCTGCTTGCGTGCGCGGTTCTGTCTGCTCGAGCTTCAGCTTCTCGACCGCCGCTTTCTCGGCCTCAGACTGCGAAATGATCGCGCGCAGCTTCAGGCGGTCGTCATCCGTGAGCTGCGCATCCGAAGGCATCTCCCCTTCCTTGGGATGAGCCAGATCGGCCGGGTGGCGCATATATTCCCGGATGGCCGCCCAGGTGCATTTTGGCAGCCGCAGCGGCAGAATCGGCACCGAGACCAGGCCCGGCTCCCCGTTCAATTCCTTTAGATATCTTTTGGGAACATCCGCCGGCGCCTGGTCCGGGTCAGCGACAAATATTTTGCGGTCAAGCCGGCATTTCAACACCCTGGCAGCCGGGACACCCCCCGGACCGATCTCCATCCACAGGAACATGCTGGAAAGCATATCCAGGGTCTCCTTGCCTTTGGGTTCCTGTACGGGACGCCCAAAAGCGTCCTTTACGATGGAATTGCCAGCCCACTTATCCCGCAAGTGGACGACGATGAAGATCATCTGGGTCTTGCTCGCCCAACGCGTCAGCAGCTGAGCGTATTTGTTTTTTACATCTCCCCATTTCAATCCGCTCATCGAGTTATACTGCCCGTTCGAATGGCCGAATTCGCCCGCATGGCTTTCCACGTAAGCCAGTAGACCGTCTTCGAGCATAGAAGCGTTATCCAATACGATCACATCGAACCTGCCCGTTTCCACGCTGTCTAAAATCTCCACGGTCTCATCGTATAGATTGATCGCCTTGTATCCGTTAGGATATCTTTCCGCCAGGATCGACTGCATATCGATGTATGTGATCGGCAGCTGCTGGGCAAAACTCTTTTGAGATTTCTCAAAGTCGATCACCAGGGTCCTTTCGGGGGCTGCCCCCGTCCCCAGGGTGAAAGTGGATTTCCCCGACCCAAACGGTCCGGTGACGACCACAATTTCCGGCCAGGGAAGCGGCCAAAGTTCAGAAAACTGTTTCATGGGATCCTCCAACAACGACACAATTGAGTGAATCAACGCCATCAGCTTATCCTTTATCCGGTATCACACTTTAGCGTTGATTAGAATGTATGTTCTATATTATATATCAATCTCTACCAGAGTTCAAGGGTCTTAAAACAGGCCCACAACTTGCAACATCCTTACAGGTTAGCCGGAGTGCTTCCAAAAACCTCCTTTCGTGTTAAAATCCTAAATTAGGAGGTCCATCTATGCAGAATCAACGCACCATCCTGCACGTCGAAGATAACCTGGAGAACCGCATCCTCATCCGGCGCTTGTTGAATTCTGACGGATACCAGGTGCTCGAAGCCAGCAACGCAGCCCAGGCAATCGAGGCTCTGTGTACGCAGCTGCCCGATTTAATCCTGATGGATATCAATATGCCTGACATGGATGGCTACACCCTGACCAACAAGCTAAAGATGGATGCCCGCTACAGACAGATCCCGATCATCGCCTTGACCGCCAACGTCATGAAGGGTGATCGCGAAAAAACACTCCAGGCCGGTTGTGATGGCTACCTTGAAAAACCTATCGATGTCGACCTGTTCCTGGAACAAGTTGCCCGCTTTTTGTGCAAATAAATATGTCCAACGACTCATTCCGGCCCAACCACATGGCTCCATCCTCTTCAGACCTGGGTGATACCGAAGATCCTCACGGCGCATCTTCCCGCCGCCCTACCCTTCCAAGAGACGCTACCGTCCTGGTCGTCGAGGACAACGTTTCCAATTTTGTCCTGATCGCGCGGATGTTGGGTTTTCTGGGGATCCACTGCGAATGGAAAACTTCAGGCTATGAAGTCGTAGAATACGCAGATACCCTCCCCCGTCTTGATTTGATCCTGATGGACATCCGCCTGCCCTATGAAGATGGATATGGCGCACTACGCAAAATTCGTTCTTCCCCTCGGTTGAAGAATATTCCCGTAATTGCCGTAACCGCCGAGGCCAGTGTAGAACAGATCAATAAAGCCCGCCAATCAGGGTTTGATGGCTTCTTGGGTAAACCGCTCGACCCAGATCGTTTCCCAGACCAAATCCAACGAATCCTCTCCGGCGAGCCAGTTTGGGAAATGAGCTGACGGAGAAGCCGAATGTCAGAACCGGTCACACCTGCCAAACAACCTGAAACTAAAACAACAAGTACTGGCGGGTCGTCCCGCAAATGGTTTTTCACACTCTGGGGGTTATCACTTCTTCCAGTATTAATCGTCGGAATTATACAGGCGTTTCAAATTTTTTCGCTCCCCCCAGGCCCCACCAGGGAAACCATCCAGGGGACTCTCCTCTCTCCTGGCCTCTCCTTTTTCCTGGTAGTCGTCCTGATCATGACCGCCCTTGCGGCGGATATTCTCTCGCGAAGATTAGTTGGACCATTGGGCGAGCTGGCAAACTCGGTGCGGAACTTCGCGGATGGCGACTGGATGGAGAGGTCCGCCATCCAGCGCACAGACGAAATTGGCCTGCTCGCCGTGTCATTCAACAAAATGGCGGATGAGATCACCTCACGCTACCGCTCGCTGACTTACCAGGTCGAAGAGCGCACCCGCCAGATCCGTACCGCCTCCGAAGTAGCCTTGATCGCTACAACCGCCAACAGCCTGGATGAGCTGCTCAAAACGACCGTCGATCTGCTGGTCGAACGATTTGGCTATTATCACACTTCCATTTTTCTAATCGATGAGCTGGGCGAGTCGGTCGTGCTAAAAGAAGCCACCGGTCCGGCGGGCGAAGAATTGAAGAAGCAGGGTTACCGCCTGGCTGTAGGCTCTCAGTCTATCATCGGGTGGGTCTCCGCTCATAACCAGCCGCGCGTTTCCTCAAATGTGGGAGAGGATCCTTTCTACCTGAGAGACGAGCTGCTCCCTGAAACACGCTCTGAAGTGGGTATCCCGATTTCAGTAGGCAAACGGGTATTGGGGGTGCTGGATGTACAGAGCCATGAAACCCATGCTTTTGACCTGGATACCATTACCGTCCTGCAGACGCTTGCCCGCCAGATAGCGGCCGCCCTCCAAAATGTCAGCCTGTTGGAATCGACCCAGACCAACCTGTACGAAACATCCCTCCTCTATCGCGCAAGCCGTGTGATTGCCGAGGCAAAAACCACCGAAGAAATCTACCAGGCGACCGGGTTCACGCTTCAACAAACCCCTTATTCCGCCGCGATCCTGGTGTGTGAGAAAGACCATTTTAATGTGTTCTCTGGAAGCAATTTGCCGGGTAAGGCGACACCTGCCCTGCCCGACTCAATCCCATTACCCACCCTGGGAATTGAAGCTTACCTGGGCAGTTCCAACCCAACGATCATCCCCGATATTTCCCAGGCGCCAAGCGGGCTTTTCAATATCCTCTCGATCCCCAGGAAGCTGGGGCTGTCTTCCAGCGCGATATTCCAGGTTGTCTCTTCAGGGAACCTGGTTGCCTTGATCATGCTATCGACATCCGAGAAAAGCTTGCTCAATGAGGAATATCTCCAGTCTTACACAAATCTTATCGATCTGATCAGCGCCAGCCTGGAAAAAATCGATGCGGCAGAAACGATGCAGCAGCGGTTAGCTCAGTTGGTTACCTTGACCAACATCGGACATGCCATATCCCTGGAAACCGATCTAACAACGGTCTATCACAAGATCCACGAACAGATCAAACAGGAGATCGGCGATGTGTACATCATGGTTGCCCATTATGATCAACGCACTAACCTGGTAGAGATCCCTTACATTTATGAAGGTGGAGAAACAATCTCGATCGAGCCCTTCCCCCTTGGTCAGGGCCTCACTTCTCACGTAATCCGTTCTGGAAACCCACTCTTGATGGTGAAAGACACCGATCAGGTGGCCGCCGGTTTGGGCGCGAAAGTCATCGGGCAGCCTGCCAAATCCTGGTTGGGTGTACCACTGCAGGTTGGTGGGCAAACAAACGGGGCGATTGTTGTCCAGGATGTAGAACACGAGGGACGCTTCGATCAAAACGATCTCACCCTGCTCCAGGCTTTAGCCCCCCAGATTGCGGTTAGCGTGCGCAATGCACAGCTGCTCTCTGAGATGAAAATGACCCTGCAAGCCTTTGAACAGGAGCGGTATCTCCTCAACACCCTCCTCGAAAACGTCCCGGACCGGATTTTCTTCAAAAACCGGGAAGGACGCTACATCCGCGCCAGCCATTCGGTGGCCAATGTCTTTGGCCTGCAGAATGCCGCGAGTATCATCGGAAAATCTGATTTTGACTTTTATGATGAAGAACACGCGACCCAGCGTTATATGGACGAGCAGGCATTAATCCGTTCGGGGGAACCCGAAGTCGGCCGGATCGAGAAAGAATTGACGCCTGGCAGCACCGACCGCTGGCTGCTCACCAGCCGTCTGCCTCTTCAGGATCAGAACAACGAACCTACCGGTTTGTTAGGTATATCCCGGGATATTACCGATCTAAAGTTGGCCCAGGAGATCGCTCAGCGCCGCGCGCAGCAGCTGCGTACCGCGGCTGAAATTGCCCGCGATACCAGCGGGACGCTCGATCTGGACGAGTTGGTTCGAAAAGTAGTCTACCTGGTTCGAGAGCGTTTCAATTTCTATCACGCTTCGATATTCCTGCTCGACAGCGCATCTGAATATGCGATCCTGCGCGAATCCACCGGTGAAGCCGGTCGCCAGATGAAGCTGGCCAATCACCGATTGGCAGTCGGTTCCCAATCGATCGTTGGGCAGGTAACCAGCCGCGGGGAACCGCTGGTGGTCAATGATGTGAGCAAAGATCCTACCCATCTCCCCAACCCTTTGCTCCCCGATACCCGGGCAGAGCTGGCCATTCCTCTTAAAATAGCCGATCGGGTCTTAGGCGCGATGGATGTCCAATCCAATCAAAAGAATGCCTTTGCAGTCGAGGATATCAGTATTTTGCAGGTCCTGGCCGACCAGCTCGCTACCGCAGTGGTAAATGCGCAGCTGTTCGCTGAAACCCAGGAAACGCTGGCCCAACATCGCCTGCTGCACCATATTACCACCGCGGCAGCATCCAGTGGCTCGGTCGAAGAAGCGTTGATTAGTTCCGTCCAGGGTCTGCGCGTCACCTTGGCCGGAGATCTGGTCACTGTGTTGTTGATCAATGATACGGATAACACCCTGAAGGTTCGTGCATCCGCCGGATACGATGACCTGGATCTGGAACAGGTAGCCATCCCGATTGGACAGGGGATCACAGGCTGGGTCGCTTCGACCCGCCAACCGGCGCGCGTGGAAGACGTCCGGGCGGATCCGCGTTATATCGGCATTTGCGAGAAGACCCGTTCCGAGCTGGCCGTCCCATTGATCTACCGCGACCAGCTTCTGGGGGTGCTGAACCTGGAAAGCGAGCGAGTAAAGGCTTATGACGAGAGCGATCAGGAAATGTTCGGCACCCTCGGAAGCAGCCTGGCTGCGATTATTGCCAACGCCAGCCTGATCGAACAGATCCGTCTGAAGGTGGATCGCCAGAGATTGTTGTATGAAGTCACCAGCAAAATTCGCCGGACGGTCGATATCAACTCCATCCTCGAGACCTCAGCCAATGAAATCAACCGCGCCCTGGGTGCGCGCCGCACCCGGATTGAGATCACCGCTGGCAAGACCGGACCCTCTAACTCTCCGCTGCCTCAAGATGGTCGAAAAAACGGCAAGGAGGTTCATGAATGAAACCAGCCACCGTAGAGGACACTTCAATTCTCGATCGGCCTCACGAGATCATAACCTTACGGGATCAAGTTCTCGGGATTTGCCTGAAAATCTTTTCCGTTCTGATCACTTTTGTCCTTATTCTTAGCGCGAATGGGTTGATCCAATTCAAGATGGGTGTTGTCTTCGCCATTGGCCTGGTTGCCACTTTATGGATCCTGGCGATTGCATGGATCGGATCCGTGACATTTTTGGTCAAAGCCATTTCCCTATTATCGGTTGTCTATATCCTTGGGATCGCTGGTATGTGCATCGCGGGTTTGAGTGGTGAAGGCCAGCTCCTGTTTCTGGCTTTTGTGGTTCTATCCACACTTTTATTTGGCTGGAGGGGAGGCCTTACGGCCACCCTGATCAGTGGGCTGCCCATCCTGGTCATCAATCTTGGCTTCAACCTGGGTTGGTTTATCCCGCTCCCTTTGTTCAACTTTGCCGGGGGTGGAACCTTTATGGCTTGGGCGCGCGGTGGGATATTGCTCCTGCTCCTGGGTGGGACATGTGCCGCTGGAATGGTCACCATCTTGAATGGCCTTGAAAACTCCCTGAGCAATCAGAAAAGACGAACCTGGCAGCTGGAAGCAGGCAGTAAAGGTCTCGAGGAGCGTGTCCGCGAACATACCGCCAGCCTGGAGCGGCGCCTGGTACAAATCCGTACGGCGGCCGAGATCTCCAAAAGTATCTCATCCAGTCTGGATTCTCAAGAGCTGCTGTCCAGGGTTGTTAATCTGGTGCGCGACCGGTTCAATCTCTATTACGCCGGTGTCTTTCTCATCGACGAGCAGGGACAATACGCTCTCCTCCGCGCCGGAACCGGTGAAGCCGGGGAGATCATGCTGGCCAACCAGCACCGGCTGGCAGTCGGCGGCTCATCCATGATTGGCTGGGCGATCGAGATGAAAAAAGCCCGCATTGCCCTGGATGTAGGCCAGGAAGCGGTCCACTTCAATAATCCAAATCTGCCCCTCACCCGTTCGGAGATGGCCCTACCCCTGATTGCTTTTGAAAAGGTCCTGGGCGCCATGACCGTTCAATCTACAGAACCGAGCGCTTTCGACGATGACGACATTATCGCCCTCCAGGGGATCGCGGATGTGTTGTCCTCAGCTCTGCAGAACGCCCGCCTGTTCAAGGAGACTCAGGAAAACTTCGAGGAGATCCGGGCCCTGCACCGCCAATATCTTTCCGAAGCCTGGGCTGAGACATCCCGCCTGGCTGGCGACCTGAGCTACACCGTGGAGACTGATCAACCGTCCGGCACCCAGATGACCGGGATTATTCAGGTCCCTCTTAGCTTGCGCGACCAGGTGATCGGACAAATCACCCTTGAAACAGACGAGAAAGAGCTATCCGCGGAGGATATGGCCTTCATCGAATCCGTGACTACCCAGACGGCCATTGCGTTGGAGAATGCTCGCCTGCTCGAGGAAACCCAGCGCCGGGCAGCCCAGGAAGAGACCCTGAATGAAATGAGCACCCACTTCTCACGGGCAATCCATGTCGAGGATATTCTCAGGATTGCCGTGCAAGAGTTAGGCAATCTCCCAACCGTTAGCGAAGTCTCTGTATATCTGGAACCGCAAGAAAATGAGGAGCGTCTTCCCGGAAACGCCGAAGGGAATCCTAAAGACAGTTAGCCGATCCAGGGAGCAATCAGCATGCCCGATTCAATGCACTCATCGATGATACAAAACATACCCACAGAACAAGAAGATCACCGGAACATCCTTTTTTCAAGGATGATGCAATGGATTACTTGGGTTGGGATCGGTTTCATCTTGATCATTGTGGCCCTGTATGGATATCTATATTATGAGGGACGCCAACCTGCCTTGATCGTTGTGCTGGGTTGCGCGGGATTAGCCCTGCTTCTCATATGTATTGCGCAGGAAAGAGCCGGTAAACTGCAGATTCAACTGGCTGGCCTGTTATCCCTTATTTCACTGATCGTCTTATTCATTGGCCTTGAAGCCAGCCTCCTGGGAAGTGTATGGATCAACGCAATCAATGGGCTGATCCTGATCCTGGGCCTGGGTCTGCTCGTCCTACCAAGACAGCGTTGGGTGGTGTTTTTACTGATCGTGATCTATGCGGCAGCCAGCTGGATGGTCAACCAATACAACTTTTTACCCCGTATCTCTGCCTATGAGATTGTAAGCCAGCTGGAACCCCTCACCGGTTTTAACACCCTCCGCATCCTATTGATCGAATTTTTGGTTCCCCTGATCTCCGGTTTGGCCTTACTATTATGGCTCGGTGGATGGGTATTCTATTCATTAAAGGACACAATCCGCAACCGGCTCGTGTTTTCCTTTGTTGTCCTGGTTCTCCTGACCGCCAATGTCATTTCTGTGGTGTCCCTGGTCATCAACCTTTCCACTGGGGAGAGAACGGTATTGTCCCAAATGGAACAGGTGAATACGAGTAAACAGAGCCAGATCGCGGATTGGATAGACCGCCTGGAAACAACCCTGAAATTCAGCCTGTACGACAACGATCTAGAGATCAATGCGATCGCTGCCATCCTGACTGGTGGGAACCGTGCTATGACGGGTTCCGTGACGCCGCGTGCTTTCCTGCAGCTGAGCTTCGGGAATATGCTCGACGAGACGGACCTGTTCACAGACATATTTCTGATCAACGCACAGGGCGATGCGATCGTTGGAAGCACCGGAAACACGGTGTTTGCCGAACAAATGAAGGAAAACTGGTCGTATTTCAGCCAGGGATTGCAGGAGCCATTTATCAGCCCAATTTTTACATCGCAGCTGGGTTCGGCATATCCTCAAATGAACCTGATCGTCGCCGTCCCTATCACACAGTCATTTGGCACACCCTTGGGGGTCCTGGCTGCGCGGGTAAATCTCGAAAACCTGAATAAAATCCTTCGAGAGCGGAGGGGTCTCGGAGAAACTGGGGAAGTTTACCTGATCGATACGGACAGGATCATGCTGACCCAATCACGGTTTGATGGCTGGGATGTCCTCCGGGGTACGCAGCTGAACACCCAGGGTGCGCTTCTCTCCCAAAAACAACCGTCTGGGTCTGGGAGCTATATAGGCTACCGTAATTTGCCCGTTCTGGGGTATTACCAACAGATCCCTGGCCTTTCCGTTGCGCTGATGGCAGAGCAAGACCAAACCGAAGCGCTCAGACCCATTTTGATCTCACTCCTCAATGGGGTGATTTTATCGGTGATGATCGCAGTGCTCGCAGGGATCGGGGCTTCATTTACCGCCCGCGGTATCGCAAACCCTCTTGCAAAACTGGCAGATACGGCCGGTCAAATTGCTGCCGGCAACCTGGACATTACCGCCGACATCCAACGAGATGATGAGATTGGCTATCTCGGAAATACTTTTAATTTGATGACCGTTCAGCTCCGCGGGTTGATCTCGAACCTGGAAGAACGGGTGACCGAGCGTACAGAGGCTCTCCAGAAGCGCGCCCTCCAGATTCAAGCCGCAAGCCAGATCGCCCGCGATATCGCTATGATTAAAAACCAGGAAGAGATGTTGAGCAGGGCCATCAACCTGATCAGCGACCAGTTTGGCTATTATCACGTGGGTGTTTTTCTGGCCGATGACAAACAGGAATATGCCGTATTGAAAGCCGCTATTGGCGAACCCGGCAAAGAAATGATGGTCCGCGGCCACCGCCTGAAGATCGGCGAAGTGGGGATCGTGGGTTACGCCGTAGGAACCGGAAACCCGCGGATTGCTCTCGATGTAGGAGCTGACGCAGTCCATTTTAAAAATCCCTTATTACCCGAGACCAGGTCCGAATTAGCTCTGCCGTTGAAAACGAGCAACCAGGTTATTGGGGCGCTTGATGTGCAAAGTAAGCTGCCCAGTGCATTTAGCGAGGATGACATTCAAGTTTTACAGATTATGGCGGATCAGCTTGCTGTTGCCATCGAAAACACCCGCTTGCTTGAACAACTCCAAAGCAGCCTGAATGAATTGGAATCGACCTACCAGCATATTACCCGAGAATCCTGGAGTGATTTCTTGCACTCCTCTCAGCGTGTCTATGGCTACCGTTACCGGAATTATCAGGTGGAAGAAGCAATTGAGACAACCCCAGAATCTGCACAGGCCATCTCACAGGCCAAAACCCTGCTCACAACCGTCCAACAGAACCTGGCAGATGGTCAGGCTGCCCAATATACCAATCTGGCCGTTCCTATCATGCTCAGAAATCAGGCATTGGGAGTGTTGAACTTCCGATTTTCCACGGCTACAGTCTCTCCTGAACTGATCACTCTGGTTGAAAATGCCGCCACCCGGTTAGCCGTTGCTCTTGAAAATGCACGCCTGCTGGAGGTAATCCAGATTCGTTCTGGTCGTGAGCGTCAAATCGGTGAAATCAGCTCCAAGATCCGTGCTACCAGCAACATAGATGGAATTTTGCGCACAGCGGTTGCCGAGCTCGGCCGCGTGCTGGGCGTCTCAGAAGTCATGATTCAGCTCCAAGGGGATGAATGAGTTATGGTCACACCGAAAACCGAAACACCGAACCCCTTTGAATTAGCAAGCGATCGCCCCACCGGCGATTATGTGGAGCTACGGGATCCGCGCGCTCAGAAAGCCCTACAGATCGCCATTTTCAATCCTTTGACGCTGGGGGCTGCGCTCTTATTCTTTATCCCGATGGGTATCCAAACCGGGCAGTGGCAGTTCTATGCCATAGCCGGAGCCTTGCTAGCAGTATTTGTCGCCAGCATGGTCAGTATTACCTGGATCCGTAGCGAAAAAACCTGGCAAGGCGTGCTCTTGATGACCGTGTTTTGGCAGCTGGCCTGGATCACGGTTTCCGGTGTGGTTTCCAATGTGGGTCTCCCGATTGCAGCGGTAATCTTGATGTTGACCATTTTGTTCGCCGCGGAAACTCTGGATTCGGGACATTCGACCACAGCGGTGATTATGGCTATTTTTGCCAGTATTACCTCGCTGCTTATAAACACCTTTGCACCGATCCCCCGTATCACCATGCCCACCCTCGAAGGTATCTTACCATACCTGTTGGGAGGGCTGCTGCTGGTTTATATTATCCTGCTGATCGACCGGTTCTCTGACTATACCCTTCAGATCAAACTGGTCACGATCTTCTTCGCCATCGTGTTGATCCCCCTGAGTGGTGTTTCATATTTATTCAGTTCCGTGCTCACCAATACAGTCACCCAGGATACCAATTCCCTCCTTCAGATGGCGTCTATCCAGGTTGGGAGTGAGGTCGATGACTTTATCTACACAACCCTGACCGACCTTCGCACAGATGCTCAAAACCCGATTCTGGTCAATTACCTGAGTCTGAGCGAGACAGAACGTCAAAAGAGCTCAAACCAAAAGGATTTGATCCTCTTACTGGGTTCCATTGAAAGCCGCGACCGGTTAAACATCGACTCGTACGCCGTGTTAGATAAAACAGGTGTGAATATCTATGACACCCTGGCGGGAGATATCGGAAAATCAGAGAGCTTAACCGATTATTTCCTGAATACCACCACCCAGGGGATTGCTTTTGTAACCCCGGTTGTATACTCCAAAGACACACGCCAGGCATTCATCACATTTAGCAGCCCAATCCGGGATGATGCTGGCAATATTACCGGGGTACTCCGGGCCAGATACGATGCAGCGATTCTTCAGCAAATCCTTAACAAGTACATCGCTTTTATCGGACCACGCTCCTATCCGATCCTGGTAGACAATTACAATATCCGCCTCGCGGATTCAGCGGTTCCTACCAATATCGCCAGGCTGTTGGCCCCTGTGGATAACTCTCAGCTCATCCAGTTGAGAACTGAAAAACGGTTACCCGACCTGGCCAATGAGCTGTTGTATACACAAAACCAACCCCTCGCAGCCGCTCTGGAACACCAGGAGCAGTTCTTTGTCGATAAACTGAACCCGATAACAGAGCACCCCGATGCAGGTGCGATCTATTCATTGAAGAATGTCTATTGGAGATTGATCTTCATTCAGGATCAAAGTGTGTTTCTGGCTCCAATTGAGGCGCAGATCCGCAATTTGGTTTTGATCGCCGTAATGATCGCCGGGCTGATCGCAGCCATTGCCCTGATCACATCACATTTCCTGGCGCAGCCTATCGTGGCGCTTACCCAAACCGCCCAGATCATTTCCACGGGCAACCTGTCGGCTCGCGCCCGCATCCGCTCGCAAGACGAGATTGGGACCCTGGCAAAGGCTTTCAATCAGATGACCGAACAGCTCCAATCATTAGTAACCGGTTTGGAAGAGCGTGTGCTGGAGAGAACTCGTGAGCTGGCCCAACAGTCCGAGCGGATGAAATACCGTGCAACCCAGCTTCAAACGATTGCCGATGTTGCCCGGGCTGTCACCTCCGTTCAAGAGCTGGAAAATTTGCTCACCACCATGACCCATCTGATCAGCGAGCGTTTTGGCCATTATCATGTCGGTATCTTCATGGTGGATGACAAAAAAGAATACGCGGTTCTAAAGGCAGCCAACAGCCAGGGAGGTCAACAAATGCTGGCACGCCACCACAGGTTGAAAGTGGGTCAGGTGGGTATTGTAGGGTTTGTAACCGGTTATGGTAAACCTCGCGTTGCCACAGACGTAGGCGTCGACGCAGTATTTTTCAATAACCCGAACCTGCCCGATACTCGTTCTGAAATGGCAATCCCCTTGAATGTAGGTGATACGGTTATTGGAGCTCTGGATATCCAAAGTAAAGAAGTGGATGTCTTCACAGAAGAAGAAGTCTCACTTTTTACGACCCTGGCAGATCAGGTAGCAGTCGCGATTGAAAACAATCGCTTGTTCTCCGCTACACGCGACGCCCTCAAAGAAGCCCAGGAGATCCACCGCCAGTATCTGCGCCAGGAATGGAGCCGTGAAACATCGGAACGGGGGAACCGGACATTGCGTTATACCGACCAGGGCATCGAAATCATTGGCAATGTCGACCTGCCCGAAATTCAGGATGTCATAAAGACCAGTCAGGTATCCACTCACGTGTCTTCCGGTGAGGACCAACCCGCCAGGTCTGCCCTGGCAGTCCCCATCAAACTTCGTGGGATGGTCATCGGGGTCATCGATCTTCAAGAGACCCAGCGCGACCGTAAATGGACCAGCGAAGAGATCGCGGCTGTGCAGTCGGTTGCCGACCAGATCGCCCTGGCCCTGGAGAATGCCCGCCTGTTCGAACAGACTGTCCGCCGCGCTGACCGCGAACGGAAGGTGCTTGAGATCACCAGTAAAATCCGTACGGCCAACGATCCGCAAACCATGCTCCAGACTGCCCTGACAGAACTTCAAAGGACACTGAAGGCCAGCCGGGCCCAAATCTTGCTCCAACCGGCTATACCGGCTCTGGGATTATCCGAGGAACACAATCACATTGAGGAAGATAATAATCCTGGTTCGAATGGGTATCATAATGATCCTGGTGCTTCCAAAAATGGCAATGGTATTTAGGACAAGGGGTTGAATATGCCAACGATAGTAGCTGTGGCAAATGAAAAAGGCGGCGTTGCAAAAACTACCACAACCCTTTCTCTGGGAGCTGCACTGGTAGAAACTGGCCAGGAGGTTCTCGTCGTAGACCTGGACGCCCAGGCAAATCTTACTCTGGCGCTGGGTATCGACCCGGCCAAATTAAGACGATCCGTGGCAAACCTTCTCCTGGAATCGGCGGGACCGGTAAGCGTCAGTCGGGAGACCGGTATCCCAGGATTGGATATTATCCCATCCAACGCAGAGATGGGCTTAGCAGAGAGATTTCTTCCGATCCGCCAGAACTACGAATACACATTACGGCGGGCGCTCCGCGAAATGGAACCCTTGTATTACGACACGATCATCCTGGATTGTCCCCCATTCCTGGGTGCAGTAACGCTGAACGCCCTGACATCCGCGGACCTGCTGCTGATCCCCACCCAGGCAGAATATTTCTCGATCCATGCCCTCAAAAATATGATGTCCCAGGTTCGCCGGATCCGCAGCCAGAGCAACCCAAAGCTCACCTACCGGCTGCTCCTGACCATGCTGGACCGGCGCAACCGGACCCACCGCACGCTCAGCGAGCAGCTGCGCACCACATTTGGCAGCGGAGTATTACAAACCACAATCGACACCGATACCAAGCTGCGAGAAAGCCCCATCGCGGGTCTTCCAATCATTCACTACGCTCCCAAATCGCGGGCAACCCTGCAGTACCGCTCCCTGGCACAGGAGATCATCCAGTATGTCCAAGAAACAACTACACAACCGGCTTGAAAGTTTATTCGCTACCCTGGAACCAGAGGACGTCCTCGCTCCAGAACCCCAGCTAGCCGGTTTCATCTCTGGATGGACCTGGGAATGTGATGAAAAGGGGATTCTGATAGCTTGTAGTGTGGAGATCGAGGATGCGCTCGGATATGACCTGAGTGATGTGATCGGGCAACCCTTGGAGAAATTTGCCCTGGCAAAAGATTCAACAACTGCCCTGCGCAAAATCCTCCGCGCGAAAAACTTTCCCGTAGAAATTACTTTGCAGTACCAGACCCGCGAAGGTAAAGCCCTGTATGTACGGATGCACATCTCGGCCTACCCCGCTGAAAATGGAGATTCGGGCGGGTGGCATGGATTTGTCCAGGTGATTCCCGAGAGCTCGCAAATCCAGAGCGAACTGGCGATAGAAACAGAAACATCGATAGAAGATTCGCGTGAGCCTGACCCATTTTTGATCGATCAGAAACAAAAAGAAGCTGGACTGTCTGTAGCAGCTCCTACTCCCCAAATTTCCGTGAACCTGGAGATCCCAGGCGCCGCGGACACTTGTTGGACCTCCGCCGGTATTCAGAGTTTGATACAGAACCAGCCGGTTTTACATCCCGGGGACGGCATCCAACCCGCCGCGGCAGCAGTTCCATTTCGGATGAACAACCAGCCTGCCGGCGTGATCGAGCTGATGGACGAGAACCCGGACCGCAAATGGACCGAAGAAGAGCAGCTCCTCATCCAGGAGGTTACTCACCAGCTCAATCTGGCCCTCGAAAACGCCCAGCTCTATTCTGCCGTACAAACGGAGCTTGCCGAACGTGTGAAGGCGGAAAAGGAGATCCTGGTCCGCGAGCGTTACCAGAAAAATGTCGCCCAATCCGTAGCCACTCTGAGCGAATTGGGCACCCTGGCGATTGTGGATGTACTCGGGCAGTTGGGTATGGCCGCCGATGCAGATCGCGTGGTTTATTACGATATTTACGTGGATGAACACGGGCCATACTGGAGAAAGAACGCAGAATGGTGCAAGACTGGTATCCCTGCATCTCCATACCTGGATCCCTCGTATATTTCTAGTTTTCACAGCCAGGCCGATAACCTCTCTGAAACGGGTCTTTATGCCGGGCAGGTCCCGGAAATGGCTGGCCCAGAGCGAGAAATGTTGGAAGGTCTCGGGATCCGCTCTTTCCTGTCCATCGCGGTCCAGGGCAAAAATGCGACTCCAGGGTTCATCCGCCTTGAAGAGCTCCAACGGTCCCGCTTTTGGGAGGAAGAAGAAGTCCAGGCTCTCCAGCTTGCCGCCGCAGCTTTGGCAAACACTTTTGTGCGGGAAGATCTCCTCGGTCAGCTAGAGGTTTCGCTGGATGAAACAGAAAGTCTATACAATGCCAGCCGGCGGCTGGCGGTTGCTGGCGAATTGCAAACCATGGTCGCCGCTGTACTGGAAGGTCTCCCCATCCCTGAGATCAACCGTGCAGAATTACTGACCTTCAACACATCCGTAACCGGATCGGTCGATCAAATTGAGGTGGTTGCTAATTGGTTTAGCGGCCAGGGAATCCCACCCGCTCTGGTTGGTTCTCAATTATCCTCAAACCTGTTCGGCTCATTTTTGCAGACCAGCCAACCCCAATACATCTCGGATATTCAGGCCCAGGAGACAATCAGCGGCTCACTACGCGTGCTTTTTGATGAACAAAGGACAACCTCGCTGGCAATTCTTCCCCTGTGGGTTGGACGCCGGCAAATCGGAACACTATTACTAAAAGCAGAGAAGAGTCACAATTTTACCGAACGGGAAATCCGTTCATATCCACCCCTGATCAGCCAGATGGCTATCGCCATCGAAAACCTGCGGCTGTTCGAACAAACCCAAACTGCCCTCGAAGAGACAGAAAGCCTCTATCAGGCCAGTGCAGATTTGAATATTGCCCGGACCTACGCTGAAATCCTCGAAGTCTTACGCCGGTATACCGTCATAGGCCAGGGCGCTCACGCGGTAAACCTGTCATTTTTCAACATTCCCTGGGCTCCCGAGCGCCCACCGGAATATATTGAAGTCCAGGCGCGCTGGTCGGATACACCCAATGATACTTTCCGCAGCCGTTACCCCCTGGCGTTGTTCTCATCGGCCTTCCAGATGCTGCGACCGGATGGCCCCATTATGATCGAGGATATCGCCGTCGAACCTCGCCTGGATGAGAATACCCGCCGGCTGTATACCCAATCTTTTGGGGCAACCAGCGCAATTTTCTTCCCGTTGGTAGTAGGCGGTCAATGGATTGGGTTCATCAATTCAATGTTCCGGGAGAAAACCGCTTTCTCTGAAGCTGAAACCCGCCGCACAATGAGCCTGACCAGCCAGGCGGCCGTTGCGGTGCAGAACCTGAAAAACATTGCTGCCACGCAGCAAAGAGCTGAAGAAGCGACCCTGCTGTTCGAAACCTCGCAGCGGTTGACTCAGGCGCGCGCTGAAACGGAAATGTTCCAGGTAACCCTCGAAACCTGTAAGCAAAATCTGCTGGTCAATTCATTGACGATCCACCTGCTGGTAAATGATCAAGGGAAAACCCAGATGGAGCAGGTGGCACATTTGATCGACACCGGGATGCCCACTCCGGATGATGGAAGCCGGTTCCCCGCTCGCCTCTTCCCTTACGCTGATCTCCTGGTCGTAGGACAGACCGCGGTCAGTCCCAATGCCCTTCAGGATGCTCGCCTGACCGAATCTGCGCGGAAATATGTCGCCAACCTGGATCTTTCCTCAGTCGCCGCCATCCCCCTGCGGGTCCGCGGCCAGACCATCGGCGTCATCGTTGCAGCCCGCAAACATATCCAAACGTACACGCCCACTGAAATCACCTTCCTCGAATCTATTGCGGTACAGCTTTCGATCGCCCTGGATAATATTCGCTTGCTCCACGAAGCGCAGCGTAATGCTCTGGAAGCACAAGAGCGCAGTGAAGAACTTGCCCTGGTTAACCGGGTAGTATCTTCCGTGGCTGCTTCCCTGGAGTTACGCACTGGCTTGCAAATTGTGATCGATGAGCTGGCAAAAACCTTCTCCCTCACCAGCGGGGGGATATCCCTGGTAAACGAGGATCACTCCAGTCTGACCATCGTCGCGGATTTTTCGCCAGGAGGAGAATCGGTTGTAGGCATGTCCCTTCCGATCGAAGGGAATCCAATAGTCCAGGAAGTTTTTGTCACTCGCAAGCCGGTTATCATCCGAGACGCCCAACATGATCCAAAAGCCAGGGGATTGCATGAAATGTTAACCTGGCGTGGGATCAACACCATAGCAATCCTCCCCCTGGTCATTGGAAAGGATGTAATTGGGACAGTCGATCTCTACCATAAAGATCCTGACCGGAGCCTGGATGAGAGCGAGCTCCGCCTGGCCGAAACGATTGTTTTCCAGGCAGCCACTGCTATCCAGAATGCGCGCTTATTCGAGCAATCCCAGTCTGCCCTGGCAGAAACTGAGCTCCTTTACCGTATCAGCCGGTCTGTGGCACAGGCGACGTCCCCGCACGAGCTGCTCGATCTTGTCTTTGATACCGCCTTACCCGAGAAAGCTGAACGGGTCACATTCCTGTTCCTTCACACCAGCCCGGCGGGTCAGGTTCTGGAAGCAGAGATTATCGCTTCACGAGAAGTCATGACCGGTTATCAACCGGAAAGCTACCGTATATCCTTACAGGCCCTACCCCTGATTGGGCAGTTGAAGTTGGAGCCGGTATTGATCGCCGATACCGCTCTGGCTGATCTCGACCCGGCCTCACGGTTGACCCTCAATCAGATGAAAGTGCGTACCGCCTGCCTGGTTCCTTTCCGGTCCGCAGGGCACACCACCGGGTTAATGATCGTTTCCTCAAGCCAGGCTGCCGTATACAATCCCAAAGAGATCCGTCTCCTCCAAATCACCGGAGATGGTATCGCTGTCGCCCTGGAAAAACTACGTTTACTCCAGGAAGCGCAGCGGCGAGCGCTCGAGCTGCAAACTGCGGCAGAGATTGCCCGCGATACCTCGGGCACCCTGGATTTGGATTCGATGCTCAACCATATCGTCAATATGTTGTGCGAGCGTTTCGGCTTTTATCATGCCTCGATCTTTCTTCTGGATGATACCGGAGATAATGCGGTAATCCGAGAGTCGACTGGTGAAGCAGGCGCAGAGATGAAACAGCGCAGCTACAAGCTGCCGGTTGGCTCGAAATCCATCATCGGGGCTGTGACCGAGACTGCCTCGCCTGTGGTCGTCAATGACATTACCACCAGTGAGATCCACAGGCCGCACTCACTCCTACCCGGCACTCGATCCGAGCTGGGTATTCCCTTGAAATTGGGCGACCAGGTCATCGGCGCGCTGGACGTACAATCTACCCTGATCAACGCCTTCCATGCGGATGATATTGCGGTGCTGGAAATCCTGGCAGACCAGATAGCCGTTGCCATCGAAAACGCGCGAGCTTACGAGCTGTCCCAAAAAGCAGTAGAAGAAATGCGTGAGGTAGACCGGGTGAAAAGTCAGTTTTTGGCCAATATGAGCCACGAACTGCGTACACCTTTGAACTCGATTATCGGTTTTTCTCGGGTGATCCTTAAAGGCATCGACGGACCGATCACGGACATCCAACAGCAAGACCTCACGGCGATTTACAACTCTGGCCAACATTTACTCCGCTTGATCAACGATATCCTGGACCTGTCTAAGATCGAAGCTGGAAAAATGGAATTGGCGATGGACGATGTCAATATCCCTGACCTGATCAACAGCGTCATGCCGACGGCCAGCGGATTGGTAAAGGATAAGCCCATCAAGCTGGTAAAAAATGTTCCCGAGAACCTGCCAATCGTTCGGGCAGACCCCATGCGCATTCGCCAGATCTTGATCAATCTTCTTTCGAACGCTGCTAAGTTCACCGACGAGGGAACGATCACGGTAGACTCTTCCGTTCAGGACAGCCCCGAAGGGATACCGGAACTGGTGATCCGGGTATCGGATACTGGACCGGGAATTGCTTTGGAAGATCAGAAAAAACTCTTCCAACCATTCTCTCAAGTAGATGATTCACCCACCCGAAAAACTGGCGGGACGGGACTTGGACTGTCTATCTGCCGCTCCCTGGTAGATATGCACAAAGGCCGCATTGGTTTGGAAGCAAGCGATTCCGGTAAAGGCAGCACGTTCTACTTCACCATACCCCTCGTGAAGACCGAAATTCCACCCGCTGATGACATGACTGAAGGACCAGTTGTCCTGGCGATCGATGACGATCTGCAGGTGATCAGCCTATACGAAAGATACCTCAAACCCCAGGGGTTCCACGTGGTAGCTCTTTCGGACGCTACCCAGGCGGTCCAACAAGCCCGCCAGATCAAGCCATTTGCGATCACCCTGGATGTAATGATGCCCTATCGGGATGGTTGGCACGTAATCCAGGACCTGAAAAATGACCCGGAAACCCGGGATATCCCGGTAGTGATGTGTACGATCCTCGAGGATGAGGAGAAGGGATTCAGCTTTGGGGCAGCCGATTACCTGGTGAAACCCATCCTGCAAGAAGATCTGGTTAATTCCATGAACCGGTTGAACGCTGACGGCCATATCCGAGATGTTCTCGTAATCGATGATGACCCGGATGACCTGCGGTTGATGCAAAAAATCCTCGAGCAAGATCCCAATTACCGCGTCCGACTGGCGCGTGGCGGCGCCCAGGGCTGGACTGACATTACCAGTGAAATTCCGCATATCATTATCCTCGATTTGTTCATGCCCGATTTGAACGGTTTTGAGCTGCTGGAAAAGCTGAGAAATACGCCGGCCCTGCAGGATATCCCAGTGATTGTCCTAACCGGGGCAGATCTAACCCCCGATCAACACAACCAGCTGGCGCATCTGGGTCAAGATATGCTGGCGAAAGGTCTTCTGAAAGAGAACGAATTATTAAATAGTCTTGACCGGGCATTAAAGCGGTATAAAAAATAAATCCTGAACAGAAGGAAGCCCAAGGTTCTATGTCGTCTCATTTCATTATCGAGTGTCTGGATTGCGGACATAAGACCCCTTATTTCCCCACGTCGATTAGCTGTCCAAAATGTGAAAGTGTTTGGCGGGAAGCCCGCTACGATTATGCGAATTTATCCAGAAGTTTACCTTTACAGCTGCCCAGCCGGCCGTTCGACATCTGGCGCTATCGGGAGCTGCTTCCCGTCCGGAGCCCGAACCCGGATCTATCCCTCGGAGAAGGCGGAACACCGTTAATCCGGGCCGTCAACCTCGGGATGATGCTTGGCTGCTCCAACATCTATATTAAAGATGAGCGGCAGGGTCCTACCAATTCATTCAAAGATCGTCAGGCAGCCATCACGATAGCCGCTCTTAAAGAGGCCGGAATTACAGAAATGGTGGTCGCGTCTACCGGGAATGTAGCCATATCTTATTCCGCCTATGCGGCCCGCGCCGGGATAAAATTATGGGCTTTCTTGACCAGCCTGGTTCCCGGCGCCAAAATGCGAGAAGTCGCCCTGTACGGCACCCAGGTAGTGAAGATTACCGGCTCTTATGACCAGGCTAAGCAGGTAGCCGCGGAGTTTGCCCGCCAGCGAGGCCTCTTCCTGGACCAGGGTGCGCGGACGGTGCCGGCCATTGAGGCGATGAAAACCATAGCTTTTGAGATCACCGAACAATTGACCGCTCACCTGGGTCCCCCCTCTGGCGGGGCACCCGGACAGCGCCCAACCACACACTGGCGCGTACCAGATTGGTATATCCAGTCAGTTAGCGGTGGTATGGGACCGCTGGGAGTCATCAAAGGCTTCAGCGAAATGAAAGCCATGGGAATGGTTGATAGAGTTCCCCGATTTGGGATGATTCAGGCAGATGGCTGTTCGCCCATGGTCCAGGCCTGGAAACAAAACCTGGATATTGCCGAGCCGGTCCGCTCTCCAAAAACCTTGATCGCCACCCTCGCAACCGGCGATCCAGGCCGGACGTACACCATCCTCCGGCAGCGTATCCAAACCGAATCGGGGGGTGAATTCGAAAGCGTTACGGACGAAGAGGCTTTCCGTGCCATGCATTTCCTGGCGAAAATGGAGGGAATTTCAGTAGAGCCCGCTTCAGCTGTAGCATTCGCGGGGTTAGTTAAATTGGTGCGCGCAGGGCAAATCAAACCAACCGATGTGGTTGTGATCAACTGCACCGGTCATACTCTACCCATCGAACGCACGGTCTTGGGTACCGGGTGGGCTAGAAATGTAGTCCTTCCCCAAGAAACCGGCACGGAAGTGCCTGAAGAAGGCTTGCTCTCCGCCTTGAGCAAAATCGCGGTTGACCGCTTCCCGCGCATCGTGATTGCCGATGACAACCCGGATGTGCGCCGCCTGATCCGCAGAATCTTGCAATCTCAGGGCAACTATACGCTCTTTGAGGCCAGTGACGGAAAAGAGGCAATCCGGATCGCCCAAAAAGAACACCCGGATCTGATCATCCTCGACCTGATGATGCCAGAAATGGATGGATTCTCCGTTCTTGATTCCCTGCAGGCCGAACCCGAAACGATGGACATCCCGGTGATTGTCGTCACCGCCAAGGAATTAACCCCCGAAGAAAAAACTCGTCTGCAAGGCCATATCCAGAGCCTGATGCAAAAAGGCGATTTTATGAGTGATGAGCTGTTGGACGAAGTCAGAGCGTTGATCCGCTAAAGGGTTCTCATGTCAGGAGATACAGGCAATATCCGCTGGCGGGTGCGAGGGATACAGGCGGCTCTGATCTCTGCAGTTTTCCTTGGGTTTACCCCCATCTTTGGGAAATTGGCCATTCTGGGGGGGTTCTCACCCCTGACGGTAACCGCGCTCCGCACAGCAATTGCCGTACTGCTTCTGTTACTGGTAATGCTCTCCCACCAGCGCCAGTTCTTTTACATCTACCCGGTAGGACTGGTTGGTTGTGTAATGGCCGGCGCCATCAACGGGTTGGGGTCCATTTTATATTACTCAGCCCTCAGCCGGATCGACGCCGGTTTGGGTAATATTTTATATGCTTTCTACCCCCTATTTGTTGCGATCTGGCTGTTCATCGATCGCCAGACACTTTCGCGAATCACCCTCGTCCGCCTGATCCTATCCATCCCTGCCGTATACTTCCTCCTGCATACCAATCAAAAACCGGTCGATATGATCGGCGTACTCCTCATGCTGGGAGCATCTATCCTCTATGCATTACACCTGCTGATTAATCAGCGCGTGTTATACGATGTACCCGCGCCAACCGTCACCCTGTACACGCTGCTGTCGATGAGTGCCATCACAATGGCCGCGTTTCTAATTTTCAATCCCAAACTGCCGCCGGCCAGCGCGCCATGGTGGCCAATATTTTGCCTGGCCTTTGTAACTTTTCTATCGCGCATCCTGCTTTTCCTGGGGATCAAACACGTGGGCGGAATGCAAACCGCCCTGTTGGGCTTAGCCGAACTTTTTATTTCGGTTTCTCTGGCTCAGCTCTGGTTGGGGGAGCGCTTGAGCGGCCAACAGTGGATTGGCGCAGGTTTGTTAGGCGTCAGCCTGCTCATGATCGGTGTCGACCGGTTTTCCCCGGAGAAGCGCCCGAGTGGAGGCTGGTTGGCCTGGCTTAGACCACCCGATGTTCCGGGTGATATTCGCTGGTAATCGATACTCACCAGCCAGGCGATCGTACTTAAGTGGTGATCCGGGCGCCCTCCCAGATATACCCAGATCCGCGCACGCTGGTGATCCAACCTTTCCCCTCTTTGAATACTGACAGCTTGCGCCGCAGACGGCTGATGAGAGGCCTCAGGATTTCCGACGCCTCCCAT
>Ga0105104_10000200_pt1 | contig 45125 bp, 42 predicted proteins | sample PPLLaktember2015_3_FD_87034 | JGI IMG/M metagenome (GOLD analysis project Ga0105104, IMG submission 87034) | Freshwater sediment microbial communities from Prairie Pothole Lake near Jamestown, North Dakota, USA - PPLs Lake P7 Core (6) Depth... | ecosystem: Environmental > Aquatic > Freshwater >... | reverse complement strand
TCCAGCCGACACTCGGTGTAGCGCATGGCCGCTGCGTTGTCGCCGTCGATGGACCCGAAGTTGCCCTGCCCGTCTATGAGTGTGTAGCGCAGGGAGAACTCCTGCGCCATGCGCACCAGCGTGTCGTAGATCGCCGAGTCGCCGTGCGGATGGTACTTTCCCATCACGTCGCCGACGATGCGCGCGCATTTCTTGTAGGGGCGACCCGCCCCGAGGCCGAGTTCCGTCATGCCGAACAGAATCCGGCGATGCACCGGCTTCAATCCGTCCCGCACGTCCGGCAGGGCGCGCGAAACGATTACCGACATCGAGTAATTGATGTATGAGGTCTTCATCTCGTCTTCGACGTTCACCGGCAGCACGCGTTCTTTGCCGTTGCCGTTGAGCGGAAGATCGAGCGTTTCTTCGGGAATCTTTTTCATATCAACCTTTTATCCAAACTGCAAGATGTTCACATCCTGCTCCGTTTATGTGAAATAGTCATCCGCAGATGTACTACATATTTTCTTCCGGCGGTACGAGCGTTTCCAGCATTGGAATTAATTCGGGAACAAACTTTAAGGCGGTTGCCCAAATCCGACTCCAATCCAGAACCTCATAACCGTGGAAAACGCGATGGCGCATTCCGATCATCTGCGCCCACGGCAGATTCGGATGCTGATTCCGAAACGTTTCAGAAATCTTGCTCGCCGCTTCGCCGATGTTCCCGATCTGAAGGACAACGGCATCCCGCGTTTTAGGATCCGAATCGAACTCACTCTGCTTCATTTCGCCGATATACGCAGTTATTCGGCGGGCGGCCATAAGCATGAAGTATAAGTAGGTTTCATCGCGCGGCATAAAAGCTCCTTGTACCCGCAAGTATGCTTCTACGCATTAGATAATTCTCGCTTTGTGACACGCTGCTCCGCGTTAATAAATCCACGTCCCTCTCGAAGATTGCCTGCAATTCATTTTCCATATCTACCATGTCCAGCAACGTCCACGGAGCGTCATCCGCGAATTCCACCAGCACGTCCACGTCGCTGTCGGGGCGAAATTCATCCGTGAGCACCGAACCGAAAAACGAGAACTCCACGATGCTCCACTTTTTACAGAACGCGGCGATTTTATCCCTGTCTATCGGAATCTGCGGTGTGAGCATTATTTCGCCTCTAAGTGTTTCCACCACGGAAAAGAGTGATCCCGCCGCGCCTTCACGATATAGATAATCTGTCCCGCGTGATAGCAAAAATGCTCGGTGGAATGAAAGATGGCATCGAGCAGAACCTGCTCGCGATTCTGTATCGTGCGAGTTTCCAAAAGCTGTGCGGAATCGAGTTTCTCCAGAATGGCGCACGCTTTAAAAACCGTCCGCTCTAGCGCGCCCAGAAGTTCGGCTTTGCTTGCCCCTTCGCGCATGGAGAATTCCGCGGGGCGGTTGCGCTCGTCGGCCGCGCCGCCTGCCCCGGAAATTAAGTATTGCCGCACGTTTCCCGCCATGTGCAAAAGGATGTTGCCCACACTGTTCGAGGTCTCATGGGGCCGCGCCCAGATTTCTTCCTCGGAGAGCAGTTCCACCGCCTCTTTCACTTTCGGTAGATAACTCCGCAGCGTATTAACGCAGGCGATAAGAAACTTCCTGTCGAGGGATTCCATTTAAAAATTACTGATTAGACGGCATGCTCTGTCATGCCGCCTCCTGCGGTCGGAGACCGCAGGCTCGTGAAGCGGGGATTAATAATTGAACTCGTCCTTGTCACCCTTGCCGCCGGGGGGAGCGAACCGGAAATTCGTGTAGATTTCCTTGCCGTCCACATAGGCGTGCACGCCGATCGAGCCTTTTTCGCCCGGCAGCACTTCGGTGAGGCGGTTAAAGGCCAGCTCCGCCGCGCGAATCATGTTCGCATAGCCTTTATTCTCGATGAGGTTTCGCAGATGCGCGAGGATCTGCTGCTTGTTTTTGGCTTTGGAGATCGCCTCCATGTAGGCGTCCCAGTTCACGTCTTCCACGGGCTGCCAGCCCGGCTTGATGCGCGTTTCGCTCATACGTAAATTGTCGTTTGGTTAAACTATTTCCCTTTGGCCTTTTCCGCCTCTTTCTCGGCTTTCTTGCGGGCTTTCTCTTCCGCCTTGAACGCTTTGACCTCAGCCTTCAGCGCTTTCATCTTCAGCTTGATGTTTTTTTGATCCGTTTTCAGGCGGTCAAGATTGATTTCGCTTTCTTTGATCTGCCGCTCGAGTTCGTCAATCTTCTGTTCCAGTTCCCGCTGCTGATCTTCGTTGGTGGTCATTTGTTTGTCAAGATCTTTTTCCCGCTGGTCAAACGCGGCCTGCTTTTCATCGGCGGTCTGGGCCGGTGCCGCTGTTGGGGTTTCCTGCGCGTACATGATGCCGATCAGGAACAGGAAAGCGACCACAAATAGCGATTTCTTCCACATGGTCATTTCCTCCTTTTTATCGGGCGTGGGGAGTGAAGAAGATTCATTCTCCCGCGGACGATTTGTGTCCCGTTTCCTTTCTTCTTCGCGGTTCGGGAAAATCGCGATACATACTGATATGAATATCCTTGATGGCGGGTTCGATGGTCTTGCCGAATTCCTCGATCACATCCCCGCCCGTGGTTACGAACTCGAACGCGCGGTTGGCCTGCTCGATGGTGGAGAATTCCACTACAATCAGATATTCTCCCGTCTCCGGCGGCTCAACCGCGAACTTCCGCCGCTGAATGTAATAGCCTTCGATGAACTCCCGCTCATGCAAAAAACTCAAGAGTTCGCGCGCACTTTCACAGAACCTCTCCGGTTCCACCCCCGACTTCAAATTACATCCGATGTGAAAGTGGTTCATGCGAATATCATTAAGAGAACTTTATGTTTGCAACAATTCTCCGAAATCACCATTTGCGCTCAAAGCGGAAGCGTGGTTTAGTATACGGTTTAAATATATCCATTTCATTATTCAATGTTGCGTCATCTGGATATGCCTGTCGTACGAATTTGTCGTACCGCCGCTGAAGTTCTCGCCAAACCACTTCTGGTATTGTGTATTCCCACTGCCCGCCGTTTGTGTATTGCGAAAGACTTATGATAATATGTCGTCTTGCAATCTTTTTTATTCTTGGGTCATCGGATGGTAACCATATCTCCCTCTGTTTATTGCGATAACAGTAAATTAGCGGGAGCCTTTCATCTCTCGATAGAAGCCACAACTCTTTTAAAACCTTTCGCCTTGCCCGAAATACACCGAATCGCTCTCTTAAACTCGGTGTCAATTGCGCGATACCCAGAAAAATTGCAGTCACTGCAATTACACCAATCCACGGTCCATAGGATGTGCGGAAAACGTCTAAATGAAGAGCCTGCGCGACTTGTTGAGGTGCAAACAAGATAAAAAGAGAGATAAGTGCAAGCGCAAACCAATGTCTGGGTTTGATGTCTATCAAGCTTCGAAGTCCATCCCACAAACTCTTAAGTATATCCGCTGGCATATTATATTTCTCGTTAATGATTTGTCTGACAGTCTTCTTTCCCCGCTGCGAGTGAGTGCCCACACCCCTCGCGGCTACTTGCCGACTCCGGCAGGGTCAGCGACCCTGCTCGACGTAGAGCCAGCCCATGCGTTCGCGCAGTGCGGTAATGTGCGCAACATGATGAAGGCAATGCCACGCATAAATGGCCACAAGCCAATCCACACTGAGCGCGTTTTTATGCTCGGGATGCGTAAACGTCCGCCCGAAATCTTTTTCTTCGAGGGATTTCAGCAGCATCGCCCAACGCGAGTGCAATCCATCCAGCAATGTCAGCGAGATCGCGATGGGCGCGGTGCGCGCGTCGGCCAGTTCCGCCCACTTCGCTTCATCGTACGGCTTAACTTGCGGCACGTCTTCGGTGAGCGCAAGCCGCATCCGTACATAAGCATTCATGTGGCTGTCCGCTAAATGATGCACAACCTGCCGCACCGTCCAGCCGCCTTCGCGGTACGGAGTGTCAAGCTGCGCGTCCGAGAGTCCGGCCACGGCCGCGCGCAGTTTTGCCGGCAGCGCGGCGATGACTTCGATTTTTTCGCGCCGTTCCTGCACCGTGAGCGTTCCCGCCCACGCAAACTCGCCTATCGGATATCTGGGATCGGACATAATCATTTCGGATTTCTTTAATCGCTATGGCGGACCCATGACCCGCCCGGCTTAAATCGGGTCTCCCTCCGTTCACGGGGGGATAAAAGGGGGGCGATTTCCCGACGGGCACGATATATCGTGCCCCTACAATCTCAATACGGCTCGCACTGCCGTGCGCGGCTACGAAACAACTTGCCTCGCCGCGAGCGGGTGCCCTCACCCCTCGCGATTATTTATAGGACCGCACTGCCGTGCGCGGCTACGGATTCCGCTTTCCGCTTTCAGATTTCCGCTTTCTAATTTCTGCGGCAATCGAGGGCGGCATTTCGCGGCAGGCGCAATTCTGAACGTGTTCCGCGTGCCATGCGATGCGTTGTTCGAGCGTCGCCTTCTTCGGCATCGGATTCGCCAAATGCCATTCTTTATTCAAACGGGATGTTTTCGGCATTTCAGCTTTCCGCTTTCAGCTTTTCTCCGAGCCACCCCAAACTCTCATCGTACCGGTAGTGCGTATTCATGTGTCCGCCGTCGAATTCGCGATGCTCCACCGCAATCCGCGCCGCGCGCAGCTTTTTGGTCAGAATGCGCGCGCCCCACTGCAAATTGAATTCATCCTGCGTGCCGCATTCAATGTAAATTCCGCGCAGTTTTTTCAGAGCTGCAATCACTTCAGGACGGTCCGCCATCCGCACCGGATCATGCGTCAGCCACCTCGCCCACACGTCGCTCTTCATTTCACCCGTTTCCCAATCGAACGGCAGATCGAACCCCCACGGACTTTCCGCATTCGGCGAATAGCAGGCGGACATGGCAATCATATTCACGGCCGTAAAATAATTCTTACCCTGTAATCCCGGCTGGCCGATCTTCGCCATGAACTCGCGCGGCCCGCCCGCCTTGCGAATTTCTCCCGCCGCCACCGGAAAATCGGGAATACAGCAGTAATCGAAATAGCAATCGCCGCTGTGCATGATCATCCAACCGAACAGATCCGGATGCCGCGCCGCCAGTGCGAACGCACCAAAGCCGCCGGAAGATTTTCCCGCAATGACCGTCGTCGCAGGTTTACGCCCGGCGTTAAAGTGTTCGCGTGCCCAGGGAATGAGTTCGCCCGCCAAATGATCTTCGTAATCGCCGACCGCGCCGCTGTTCAAGTACTGACATCCGCCCAGCCGCGTGAACGGATCGGGAAAAATCGCCACGCACGGCGGAATCTTGCGCGAAGCAATCAAGCGCTCGATCCGCTCCGGCATCGTTTCCCCCCACGGCATCCAGTTCAAATGCGTGCGGCTCGATCCGGTGAATCCCGCCAGAATCACAAGCAGCGGATATTCATGCGCGGCGGCATAGCCTTCCGGCAAATAGACCGGAATCTCGCGCACGGCCGGATCACCTAAGGGATTTCCCTCCAGGCAGCGCGAATGAAAAAGTTCGATGGTCAGCCGCCCGCGAAGATTCATGTGGCATTATTCCGTTTGAGATCCTTCACCGCCAACGGCGGCTCAGGATGACATGCTGCGCATGTCATTTTAACAGCAGAACCTTTTGCGCGATTCCCTGCATTCCCGCCACGTCCAAGCGCACGAAGTAAATGCCCGAAGCCTGACTGTTCCCATCCCACGTCCGCGTATATTCTCCGGCGGCGAAGCTGGCTTCCACCAGCGTGGCCACCAAACGGCCGGATAAATCGAAAACGCGCACGGAAGCCAACGCGGCTCTCTGTAATTCGAAACGGATATCGAAACTCGAATTGCCCGGATTCGGCCACACCGACAACTTAGCATCAGAAGGCAGCAGCGACACACCGGGACGATTGATATCAGAAATGGAAACTTCCGCGCGGCAAAATATATCCACCGGGCCGCTGGTCTGCGTGACCACTTGCAGATGGCATTGGAACTCACCTTCCGTCATGGATCGGAACATCACCGGCAAAGTAAGTTCCTCTCCCGCGCGCAATTCAACGTGTTCCGCTGTCCACAACGGAATAAATTCCGTCGTTCCGCCCGTGATCTCCAAAATGGAATCCGCAGCCCCGCCGAAATTGTGCAGTGTCACAAAAAGAGTATCCCGCGTCCCCGGCAGCAGCGAACCGAAATTGAGCGAATCGGGATCAGCCATAACCACGGGACCTGTTGTATCGGGAAGGAAGATTCGCTTGCGCCATACTCCGCCGCGAAAATCGGGAAATGCTCCGGCCGCAAACACATCCACATAGGCCGCGTTCACGCGACGGCTTTCCAGACATTTAATTTCCGCGCCAAGCAGCAAGTCCTGATTCCACGTTGCACCGCCATCTGTGCTGCTCCAAATCTTTCCGACGGCTTGTTCGTAGTTTCCGCCCGCGGCAAAAGCCATTTGCGGTGAGACCATTTCCACCGAGCGGATGGGAATGTCCGTTTGCAGCACGCGTCCTGACCAGCTTTCTCCGCCGTTCGTCGTGCGATGCACCCAGCCCTGCGACTGCGGCGAGATCGTTCCCCCGCCCGTGAGTCCGTGAACCGTATCGCTGAAGCTCACGCAGTTGTCGAAAATGGAATCGGCCGCCGGGCGGATTCGCCACCATCGGCCCCCGTCACGGCTGATCCAATGATGCGAACCGACGGCCACAATCAGCGATCCCGCATTCGCGGCCCCCGAGACCCACGTCTCGTTTAAATCGAGACTATCCTGCCGTCCGGCGCGAATCAATACCTTGTCGGAACTCAGATACTCCCATTGCGACAACCAAAGCGAGTCGTTGCCGTAAAGTCTGCCTTCCATTCCGGCATAGGCAAAGGCCGTGACCGAATCGGGAATGGTAATGTTAGTGAGCCAGTAATTGGTGGTATATTGCGCCAGTGGATAAAGCCTGTATCCCATGAGGTTGTAGATCAGTCGCACCGTCCCCATATCCAGATTGCCGTTGACCGTAGTTATGAGCACTGTGTCCGTGCGCGTTGTATCGCGCGATCGCGGGCGAACGGCAAGATTGCTGATATAGGTTGGAGAACGGAGAACTACGAAGTCGGATTGGGTGGAGGGCGGCGGATTCGGATCAATATTGTCCCACGAAATGCCGCCATCCATCGAATTGAATACCGTGTGCAGCGTGGCTAAAAAACCGCGGCCTTTGGGAGTGAAACCCAATCCCACCGGTACGGCATTCCAATATCCGGGGTACAACGAGTCCGCATCGTAGAGATATTGGATAAACTGCCAGTCTTCATCGAGGCGATCACCGGCGCGGGGAGCATGATAAGCGGGCGGGGAAGCGGGGCGGACGGGCGGGAACTCTTGATAAATGTATTGGCCTTTTCCCATCAAACGGGCGAGAGCGGGAGTGCTGGACGCAAGGATCAACATCGCGATCACAAGAATCTCAAGCCCTCGAGATGTACAGATTTTCCTGTTCATCCTTCCTCCTTCATCCCTTGTCCAATTGCCGCCGTGTTGCATCGCTGGTGATCGTCAGGGTGTGTATGTATCCGTGCGAAAGATATAAACTCGCTGCTCAGCCACAAATCGGGCCGCTTCATCCCTCACCCTTTCTTCGACCGCACCCACACAAACGCGCACATGAGAAGCCACACAACGTCTTCGAAAATTCTTTTAATACCCACTTTTTGCGCGAGAGCCTGCCCCGCCGCTCCCGATCCGAAACAACCGCAATCAATATTAAATCCGCGAACCATCGCCTGAGCAATAAGCACAATAAACAGCAGCAACATTGCGCCGCAAACCAAGCTGCCGGCTCTTCTCCAGCGGTTGAACAGCAGGGCAACGGCTGCCACCAGTTCCAGCGGCGGCAGGAACATGGCTACGGGATAAACATAGCCTTGCCCGATCAACGGCAGAACCAAACGGTAGTTGACCACGGCTTTAGCAAAGGCCGTGGGATCGAGAATTTTTGGTACGGCCGCAAAAATAAATACGGCCGCCACCACGATTCGGCAAACCCATTCCAGGGCCTCAAAAAGCCATTTTTTTGGTTTTGGACTCATTCGTGTGAATTTAACGCTTTTTCTTCACAAAGTCAAGGGGAAGTCTTGAAAAAATTAGCAAGTTACGTCAAAAAAAGAGCATAGAAAAATCGCTTTTTCGCGCCCCGTTTTCAACCCTGAAAAATTCACAGATATTCGGTTTAGCGACCTGCCGAATTCCCAAAGACCGTCCGGATTGAATCGGCAGATGCCATATTAGCCAAGTGCCTAAAAACAAAGGCAGGCCGCTAAAAATGCGTCCTGCCTTGGAGCTTGCTGAAAGTCTAAGTTATTGCTTGGAATCTATAAAATCCGTCTCTGCGGACCACTCCGCCCAACCACCGAGATATACGGTAATCCGCTTCCAACCATTGGCCAACATATACTCCGCCAGATCGTGGGAAGAGCGGCAATCTCCTCCCTCACAGTAGAGCAGTAAGAGATCATTTTGGGGGATTGTAAGCAACGAATCCGCATACTTGGAGATCTGATCAAACGGGATGTTTCGTGCTCCGGGAATATGTCCTTCCGCATACAGTTCCGTTTCGCGCGCGTCTATAAAATGGACATTATTCTTCTTGCGCTTCATGTACAAACCCATCGCCGTGGAGAGATCCACCTCATAGGGCTGGTCCGCGGGTACAAATGCGCTGTCGGAAGAGACCAACTCCGCTCCGGCAAATGCCACTTTCGTTCGGATGAGTTCTATCGGCTTGGGATATCCCCAGAATGGTACCGGATTTCTCTGCATATTACGCGCTCCAAGCCCCAAGAACACGCTCAGAGCGATCATTAGAATGAGTTGCCGAGTGAGATTCATCAGATCAATCCATGCTGTTTTTTTGCTGCGTCGTCTGTTTTACTCGTCGTGGGCGGGATTGGGTTCCATGTCCAAGCCGCCGTCTATCTCTTTTTTGAGAAATTCCAGGGCCTCTTCCGGTGTGTCACAAATCTTGAATAACTTCGTGTCTTCCGGAGAGATGACACCCCATTGAACCATCGTTTCAAACCGTACCACGTCCTCCCAAAAGGCCGATCCGTAGAGGACAATAGGCACCCGCTTGCGAACTTTTTGCGTCTGAACCAGCGTCATCATTTCAAACAGTTCGTCCATGGTTCCGAAACCGCCGGGAAAGACCACCAAGCCCCGCGCCAGATACATAAACCAGTATTTGCGCATGAAAAAGTAGTGGAATTCAAAGGTCAGCCGCGGATCCAGAAAGCGGTTGTTGGCCTGTTCGTGCGGTAGGCTGATGGAAAATCCCACGGTTTTTCCGCCCGCTTCAATCGCTCCGCGATTCGCCGCTTCCATGATTCCCGGTCCGCCGCCGGAGCAAACCACGTGGTGGCTGCGCGGATCGGGCAGACCGCGAAAATAGTCGGTCAGCAATCCCGTCAGCCGCATGCAGTCCGCATAGTACTTGCTCATTCGTTCGTCTATCGTGATTTTTTGACGAATACGCACGGCTTCTTCGGGCGATGCTTTTTTCAAATCCTCCTGCACCCGCCGCACGCTCTCGGCAAACATCTCCGGGGAATGCGCGCGCGCCGATCCGAAAACCACTACGGTACCGCGGATTTTATGCTGCCTTAGCCGCGCCTGCGGCTCCAGATATTCCGCTAAGATGCGCAACGTCCGCGCCTGCGCGCTGTGCAGGAATTCGCGGTTATCGTAAGCCTTCGGCAGAAAACGCCGTTCTTTATTGTCGGACAAAAGCTCTCCAGTCTAATCTTCTGTGCGGTTTCGATATGCCTTCAGTTCTGCTTTAGTAAGTTGCCCTCGCGGGACAAGACGATAGTGCTTTTCGCGTGAAATCTTGGCACCTTCCTTGCTATCCTCAAACTCAAAAAGTGCAATTAGATCATCTTCGATAAATTGAGCCGCCACGGGACGACATATTAACGTTGGGAACTTGGCTGCACAGAGAGCGAGATCTTGTTCTATTTGGACAATACTGAGCTTGTCAGTACCGCCCTTTGCTTGAACGGGGAAGATGTAATGCGCCCCTTTCCTGTCCACCCCAACATAGAGTTCGTCCGTCTCTACTTGCCCAATATTCAATATTGCTGTCCGCAAATGATTTTGTAGCGAGTAACAGACAACGCCTGTAAATAGATCGATTAACCGATTGTATCGGACTCGCGCAAGCAATCCTTGCTCATCGTTTAACGCGTACATTCCAACCAGACCGGGAGTTGCATCGGGCACTTTCGTCTCGGCAAGACCTTTCGTCGGTACAATCATAGTCAGAGTGCGCAGTACAAATCGGTATTTAGCAGGTCCGGCCGGTTGGATAATCCACGCCTTGCCCACGGTTGCACGCATTCTGATTTTCTCTGGTAGGGTCGCACGGTATCGAAAACTGTAAACAAGATCACCAATGTTCTTAACCAGATCTACATTCAACTTTTGACAAGCCGCTCGCACATCATCTCTATCGAACTCGACTTCATTCACGCCTTTTTTATAACGCATGAGAAAAATGTGTTCTATGATCTGGCTATATCGACTTGTTCCTCTGTCGGTTTTAGCAGAATTCTTTTTAATTACTTTCCTGGCCATCGCAAAACAACGACCTCCTCTCGCAAATCTTGCTTAGTTGCAGTGGCGAAACGACTGCGAAACAAATCTATCGATTCCAATTCATAACCTAGAGATTGGGCAATCTGTGCAAGAATATGACCGGTACGAATCATAACCTGAAGATAAGATGCTTGATCTCCAACCACATAAGCGAGACGCGCACCAGATTTCAACGCGGGTCGTAGCTGAAATAGATGCTTATACATCCCACCAAAATATAGCATGGTCACTCTTGAATATAATTTCTCGAATCCACTGGTCTTGCCTAAGTCCACACGCTTGCGCTCGATCATTTCCGAAATTTCGCGAATTTCTTCGCAATTGTTCACCCACTTGTCATCATCGTCTTGTTTATAAACATTGCGCGTGTTAGAACGCAGAAGCGTTTGTTTAAGATTGCGGAGATCGCTCTTGTCTGCAATAAACCCAAGAATCACGGATTCAAGGCGCGTAGTTCTGGTATAATCTTTTTCATTCGGGTATGGCGGCGATGTGAATACCACATCCACAGATTCCGGTTTGAGAATTCGATCCAAATCACGAGCATCCGCGCAATAAACACTACTCTGTGCGCCGTTAATCCCTCCAAAATCTGCTAAATCAGCGGTCATTGCACCCATCTCGTTCAGCCATACCCCAACAACATCCGCATCCGACTTTATAGAACCAATTCCGACCTCGGGTCCAAAACGAAGATTGCCAGTCGATGTGACTAACGATTTGGCTAATGCCAGACGTTCATAATCGTAGAATAGGTCATTCTTCAGTCTTTCAATAACGGATAACAGTATTAACGTTTTGTGCAGTGGTATCGGACTAATAGAGTCTTTAATGAGCAAAGTAGTTTTTTCAGGAGGTAATGATTCTAAGGTGCGAGAAGCTTCGATGCTTGTCTTATTCGATCTCCCATTCCGCTTATAATAGGCAAGTTCTTGTTCCGTTTCGATGGCGATCTTTGACGCGTGCTGTTGAAGAGCTTCCGGTTTCGCCCCCCAATTCAACTTTACTCGACTTGCGAAATATGCCATCGGAAGCGCTTCAATTCCGATACAGTTTATTCCGAGCTTCTTACATTCAACCAAAGTTGTGCCTGTACCACAAAACGGATCTAATACAGTGTTATCCTTATTAAGACCAAATCGTTCTAAATAGGTTCGAACCAAATGTGGGGGAAAAGAGAGAACAAATCGGTACCAGTCGTGTACCGATCTATCTTCTGCCAGCAATCTGTTGGATTCCGCCCTTGTGCTATCTGGAGCTATTCCAAGTTTCAGATTAATCTGGGTCGATCTTGTTCGTGTTGAATATTCGGACAAAATAATTACCGTTATTTGCGAACTATTCTTTCCTTCATCTTCTCACACTTCAATCCCCATCTTCCCGAGCTGCTCTTTCATCCAGGCGGAAGAGATCACGGTTTCCTGCGGATGCGCGCCGGGCGGAACGTTGCCTACCAATATGGCCAGTGCAATCGCCGCCGCCGGAAAAGCTGTCATCTGTCCCATCGCCGAAATTCCCCGCTGCTCATCCTGTTTTACTGCCAGCTCGAATTTTTCTTCGCGGCCGCCGTCTCCCTTGGCTGTGACCCGTAGGAGTATCAGATCCGGCACGTTTTTCGGCAGCGTTTCTTCAAGAATTCGCGTCAGCACCTCGCGCGGAGAGATTTCCACGGAATTTACCCGATATTTTTTCTGTGAAGCAAGTCCCATGTCAATTAAAAGTTTCAGAGCCGCGAAATGTCCGGGATAGCGGATGGTCTTATAATCCAGCCTCTGCACCTTTCCTAAAAGTGTGCGCGGCAGAGTGGAGGTTCCACCGGATGTAACAAACGCTTCCAATGTGCCCCAACCGCTAAATTCGAGCGATTCAAGATCGGACGGCGACGGCACCGACACGGCTTTTCCGTTGCGAATCTCGCGTGCGTCTTCGAGATATTCGTTCAACAGTCCGTGAATAGAAAAAACCTGCGCATATTGCAGCGGACCTTCCGGTTTTTGCGGCAGGCCGCCCACGCGCAGGTGAACTTCCGCACAGTGCTGAAAGCGATGCACCAAATCCCACGCCAAAATACTCACCAATCCCGGAGCCAAACCGGTATCGGGAATAAAAGCGATTCCTTTGCGCTGCGCTTCCTGATCCATACCCAAAATCATATCCGTAACTTGCGGATTCCCGCCCAGATCCACCATGGAAACGCCCGCTCGCATCGCGGCTCGCGCTACGCGCGGATTGAGAAAATAGGGCAGGCACGACACGCAGACTTTGGAACCCACCAGCGTTCCGCCTAATTCGAGTTCGCTGCTGGCGTCTGCCGCAATCGGTTCGATCTGATCGCTGCGCAACCAGTCGGTCGCTTCCTGCAGCACAGCCTTGTCTTTTTCAGCCAGCCGCACGCGAAACGGTCCGTCCGGATGGTTCATGAAAAAATACGCGGCCACGCGCCCCATCAAACCCGCGCCCAGAATTACGATTTCAGGTTTGGTCATGATGCTCTTTGGAATAGCCGTCGAATCGGCAGCCGGCAAGACGACCACCGTTTGATCCTAAAATAAATTATGAGCGGATAGGGTATGAATTCATCCCTCATCCCTCATCTTTTTCCCGACGCCAGTCGGAGACCGCCGCTAATAAAGAGGCGAATTAAAGCTTGATTCCGAAATTGCCGAGCTGTTCCCTTATCCAAGCAAACGGAATCACCAGCTCTTGTGTGTGCGCACCGGGAGAAACTTTGCCTTGATAGACGGCCAGCGCGGCGGCGGCGGCGGAAAATCCCGTCAACTGCTCCATCGCCGATAGTCCGCTCTTCGCATCATGCTTCACGGTCAATTCAATCTTCTCTTCACGCCCGCCATCGCCGCGCGCCAGCACCCGGAGCAGCACCATATCCGGCACGCGTTTCGGCAGCTTGGCCTCCAAAACGCGCACCAGCATGTCGCGCGGACTGACCGAACATTCTCCGAACATATACGGCTGCCGTTCGGCCAAGCCGAGATCCCGCAGATTCTGTAATGCCGCCAGATGTCCCGGATAGCGCATGGTCTTGTAGCTAAGGCGGTTCACTTTGCCTTGCAGTGACTGCGGGAGCGTAGACGTTCCGCCCGACGTTACAAAGGATTCGAACGTACCGATACCCGGGAATTCCACGGTTTCCTCGTCGGAGAGTGACGGCACCGTGACCAATTTCCCGTCGCGGATTTCGCGCGCATCCTCAAAGTATTCGTTGACCAGTCCGTGAATGGAGAAAAATTGCGTATAGTTCAGCGGGCCGATAGGCTTTTGCGGCAAACCGCCGGCCCACAGTTGCACGGATTCGCATTTTTTAAAACGATTCACGAGTTCCCAGACTAATATATTGGTGAGTCCGGGTGAAAAACCCGTATCCGGCACGAAAGCCGCGTTGCGTGTCTTCGCTTCTTCGTCCATCGCCAGAATCTTGTCTGTGATGTCGGGATTCATTCCCAAATCCACATACGAGACTCCAAGCTGCATACACGCGCGGGCTACAACCGGATTAAAGAAATGCGGCACACAAGACAAACACACGCGGATGCCGGTCAGACCGCGCAGCAAACTATTGCCGTGCGTGACATCCACCCGCATCGTGTTAACATAATTTCCTTGACCGAGGAATTGTTCCGCGCTGTCCAGCACGGCTTCGTCGCGATCCGAAAGCAAAACCGGAAACGGTCCGTTCGGATGATTGCGGAAGAAGTACGCGGCGGCGCGGCCCATGAACCCCGCGCCAACGATGAGAATTTCGGGATGGCTCATGACGCTATCTTTCCGGCAAGCCGTTTCGCCTGCCCTTGATGAAAGGATACAATACGGGCGTTCAACAGCCCGTTATAATTTACCTACACCTTGTCCGGCTCGGCGGAGGCCGGAATGCGTTCCTGCTGAACGATCACGCCCATCGGATCCTGCAATTCGATCAGCCGATGCGTCACAAGATTGCAGCTTACCGCCGGATTTTCTAAAACCAACCGCTCGGCTTCCGCGTGGCTTTTTACGCGAATCAGCCACATGCCGCCGATCGAGGAGGGATACCCGCCGCATAGAATCAGCTGTCCGCGGCGGATCATATCGTAGACACGCTCGGTCAACTTGGGTTGCACGGCTTGAAGGTGCGTCTTGCGCGCCCCCGGCACCGGTTGATAATGAACTTGGTAATAAAGGTACTCGCGCTGCCGCTTTTCAGGAATCCGGCTGGTGCGGATTAAGCGGCGGCGCCGTGGTGCGCCCGTTTCGGTGCGCTGCTCGGCAAAACGTTCCATGGGTCTTCTGTCGCCTTCGGTCATGGGAGTCTTCATCCTTTATCTTTCTTCAGATTTCACCGGGAAGATTGTGTCCCGGCACCCCGCAAACGGCTCGCGGCCGTTTGTCCAGTCAATCCACGCGGATTCCGTCCCGGGTCGTTCCGTGAAAAAATCCGGCGGAATATTCACTATGCCGGCGGCTTCCCCGCCGGCTCGTTCAATTATTTTCGGCTGTTTTTTTCAGTTTTTCCAGAAAGTATCCGCCCCACGAATTGCGTTCGCGGGCGGCCAATTCCTCCGTGGGAAAACCGTCGGCTTTCATGATCAGCACCGACTGATTTTCGGCCGCTTCAATGCTGTATTCGAAGCGGACGGGAAAGCGGCCTTCGTCTTCTTCTTCCATGTTGACCAGGATCGGCATGACCACGCCGAAGCGGAACGGCGGATCGAAGATCACGATTTCGCCATTGAACAGGCGGCCTTCTTCGTCCCGCTTGCGCAGTTTGCCGCCGAGGCGGCCGTCGTTCTGCACCCAGCGGCAGTAGTCCCACTGGGTAATGTAGTCCGGCTCGGTAATGACCGCGAACACTCGCGCCGGCCGCGCCGTTATCACTGTCTTCAACTCAAAAGAATGCATGGATTATTTTTTGTTGTTTTCTCGTGCGGGCACAGCCTGCCGTGTCCGCGTTGTTGCGATTTCCGCCGCGGCAGATCCCCAGATCTGCCCGGAATCATCTCTGTTCTCGCCCCGCTTGCGGGGGGGACGAAAAAGGGGGGTATCTTTCTTCTCTACGTCACTTCTTCATCAACCGTTCATACCATTCCGGTAATCGCCCCGCTTGCCGCGAAATGCTGATCAATTGCCGCACCATCTCAAGCTTTTTTTCGATTGGCAATCGTGCTAACGTTTTGCGGTGTTCCGCTTTCGCGAGAAGGCTCTCTTTTAAGAGATGCTCTTTTGATACCGGTTCCATTTGTCCTGTAGGTGGTGGCATATCCGCCGAGGCAGATCCCCTGATCTGCCCGGAATCTTTTCAGCTTTCCGCTTTCAGATTTCAGCTTTTTCTGGTCAGGTCCAATTCCATATACAGCGCGCTCGCAATCGGATTCTCGCGGTAGGGCGGAATCTCGACAAATCCCTGCGTGCGATAAATATCTACTGCCGTTTGCATACGGTCGGCGATGGTATCCAGCCGCATGCTCGTGTAGCCGATGGCTTTTGCTTCCGCGATAATTTTCTGCGAGAGCAGCTTGCCGATTCCGTGGCCGCGTGCCGCCGGCTTTACGTACAGCCGCTTCATTTCGCAGATCCCGTCTTCAAGTTTGTGCAGAGCCGCGCATCCCACCGGTTCCCCGTCCAGATACGCGATCAGCAGCCGCCCCTCCGGCATCGCGTACATCCCCGGCAATCCCGCCAATTCCTCATCGAACGATTGAAAGCACAAACTGAACCCCAGCGATTCCGCATATTCCAGAAACAACGCTCTGATCTGCGCGAGGGGAGCGGGAGTTTCAACTTGGATAATCTCGATCATAAAACCGTTTCGTAGGGGCGCACCAGAGTGTGCGCCCAACTTTTCGCCGTTGTTGGTCTCCCGACCGGCAATGGCGTCATTTCCGCCGAGCAGGGGTCGCTGACCCTGCCGGAATCTCAGCCTTCTCCGCCGAGGCATGCGTCCCCGCATGTCCGGAACATATGTATCTTAGATACCTACTTTTGTGTGTATACTGCTATTTGGTCTCGCACAAAGGTTGCGTGACGAATTAAAAGAAAAAGCGACATATGTGCCTCGAGTTCCGACAGATTGCTCTGTTTCCCGTGGGCTGATTCATCACGCCAATACTTCATCAACTCATAGATTCCTTCAAAGTGCTGTCGCTCGGAACTCTTCTTTCCTGCTAAAATATCGTTCTTAATTTTCCCTGCCCCTCCTGATTGTCCGTATTTCTTTAAGACTTCAATTTCATCACCAGACTTGTTTATTGCTACATATAGTAATATTGATTCTGCCGCTGCTCCAACCATAGCACAGCAAGCTAAGTATGCCTGTGCCTGATAGCATTTTATGGCCTCTGTTGCACGTTGTTGAAAACCAGATCCGAATAACTTGGCGTATTCTGCAATCAACTGTGGGTATCGGCCTGGTTCCATTGGGGGAACACCTGACGTCTTACGAGTATCAATCCATTTCTGTCCAAACTCAGTTAAGACATAGCATTTCTTTAGGCTTTCACCGTTCCGTTCCATTCTATGCGGCCCAATTCTAAAAACCCCCCTGCGTGACAATTCGTGCGCCGCATCAAGGAAATGTTGTGAGTATGTTGGGAAATATTGGTATAATTCGGATCCTGAAACCTGAGGGTGTTCTCTGCGTATATAGTTTTGAATGATGTTTATCATAATCACCGAATGATCGTCGTCGCCTAATCCGTGATCGTGTCCTGTTTTACGCGGAGATAACATCTGTTCGATTATATACTCTATTGCATCATCAATTGTAATCATTGGTTTGTTTCCCTCTATAAGCACACTGCCCTGCGCGGCTACGGACAACCAGAAGACACAGCAAGCTGTGTCACTACGCAGATCGGAATTCAAGTCTCAAGTCTCTCGTCTCAAGTCTTCACGCGTGCTCCCCCTTGCGTTCCCAGATCAGCGTATAGCGCGGTTCGTTTTCGAAGAAGGCGGGCGGAATGCGCTCGATGTTCATGGTCGAGCCGTCGCTGCGCGCGTTGGGCTTCCAATAGTCCGTGCGGTCCGCGCCGTAGTCGTTGCCCGTGTTGAATTTTTCGGCGATCTTCTGCCACCCCGTATAAAGGCAGGCCATTACCCCTACGCTGCACACTTTTTTCTTGCGGCCCAAATCGAAAATACTCGCCGTGTCGGGCACCCAGCCAAAGGTTTGCTTGATGGCAATGTCCATGAGCTGTCCGAAATCGTAGTCCGCGCCGATGAGTCTGTTCGCCACCGCCTCAAGCGCCTGCCAGCATTCCGGCGTGAAATGCGTCGTACCTTCCCATCGGTACGCGCGCGCCTGCTCTTTGGGAAACAGCGGCTCGTCTGTTTGCGACACTCGCGGCGCAACAATCGCGAGCCATTTGCCGTTCGGCAGTTTGATCGCGCTGTGCGCGGCATCCACGTGATCGCTTTTCGGCCACACTTTCCGCTGATGCAACTGAATGGCTTTGGTTAGCATTTTGTTCATCAGCTTTTCGAAGAAATTGCGCCCGCCCCCGCCGTAATTTTCCAGAATCGTCCCCGCCGGTAAATCTGCAAACTCCATGATGCACTCTCCCCTCTGCAATCAGGTTGGACACTTTAGTGGTTTCGGTTAATCCCCTTCGTCAACCGATCCGAGTACCCGTTCGCCTAATCCGACGAATCTTTCCGCTCGCTCGATTTGTCGCTCTGCATCCGCGATACTTAAATGCGGCCGAACGTCGTAGTCTGCCTTATGCCGTTGACTCTGGGCTTTAACAAGGTCTGTATGGAATTCCACCGGAACAACGCCTGTTTTACAGAACTCGCGGTAAAAGGCGGCAATCACTGCGGAATGTTTCGAAAAGGAAAACTCCTTCTGCAAAAGCAACGCTTCGGCAACATAGAACATGGTATAATACGCTCGCGAAGCCGCAAAATCACTGCTGCCTTCGCGCAAAATCGTTTTTGCGATGCGTAGGCTCTCTTTCGCCTTGAGCAAGAGATCGTGCTGATCTTCTGTCAAATTACGATTCCTTCACGCCGCACGTTAAGAAGTAACGGACTCTTTCTGGTTGCGTATTGCCGATCTGAAACGAAAACCAAAGAAATTACCGTATCATAATCGCGCGAAAGACACGCGGCGATATCGCCTGATTTTTCGATCTCGGCGCCCGCATCAACCCCGCCCCTTAATACAACCAGCACGTCAATATCCGAATCCGATTCCGCGTCGCCGCGCGCCTGCGAACCGAATAGCACAAGCCGTTCCAGCCGCTCTCCGTACAATTCGGTCAAGCTATTCCGCAAGTCGGCAAGTATTTTCTGAAGTTTTTCGGACATTTTAGTTTTTCGCCTTCAGCTTTTTCTACCTCTTCCTTCATCCTTACACATCAAGGTTCGTCACGTACCTCGCGTTCGCTTCAATGAACTGGCGGCGGGGTTCAACGGCATCGCCCATCAAAATCGAGAACATGCGATCGGCGGCGGCGGCGTCTTCCAGCGTCACGACCCACATCGTGCGCTTTTCCGGATCCATCGTGGTTTCCCAAAGCTGCTCAGGATTCATCTCGCCCAAGCCCTTGTAGCGCTGCACGTAAACGCCTTGCGTACCGAGTTCCTTGAGGTACTTGTCACGCTCGCCCTCGTCGTGCGCGTAGCGGACCTGTTTGCCCTTGGCCACACGGAACAATGGCGGCTGGGCGATAAACACGCGGCCCTGCCGGATCAGCGGCTGCATATAGCGGAATAAAAACGTCAGCAGCAGCGTGCGGATGTGCGCGCCGTCCACGTCGGCATCGGTCATCAGAATGATTTTTCCGTAGCGCACTTTCTTGATAAAATCTTCGTCCTGCTCCTCTTTGCCGGGAGCTTCGGCTTCACCGCCGCCGTTTCCGTTGCCGTTGCTGTCGCTCTTGCTTTCCGGAATTCCGCCCATCACTCCGATGGCCTGAAACAGCGTGCGCAGTTCGTCGTTGTCCAGAATTTTATCCAGCCGCGCTTTTTCCACATTGATGATTTTGCCCTTTAAAGGCAGAATCGCCTGAAACTCGCGGTTGCGTCCCTGTTTGGCCGATCCGCCCGCCGAATCGCCCTCGACGATATATAATTCCGAACGATCTACGTCGTTCGTCGTACAGTCCGCCAATTTGCCCGGCAGGCTGCCCGATTCCAAAGCGCTCTTCCGCCGCGTGAGATCGCGCGCCTTTCGCGCCGCTTCCCGCGCCCGCGCCGCGTTCACGGATTTTTCAATGATGGATTTCGCCGCGTGCGGATGCTCTTCGAGATATTGTCCTAACTTGTCGTTGACGATCTGCTCGACAATGCCCTTCACTTCGCCGTTGCCGAGTTTTGTTTTAGTCTGCCCTTCGAACTGCGGCTCCGCGACCTTAATAGACAGAACCGCCGTCAATCCTTCGCGCACGTCGTCGCCGGAGAGCTGAAAGCCTTCTTTTTTGTACAGCTTGTTCTTTTCCGCGTAGTTGTTCAGTGTGCGCGTCAGAGCGGACTTCAAACCGACGAGGTGCGTGCCGCCTTCGACCGTGTTGATGTTGTTGACGTACGTAAAAATATTTTCGTTATAGCCGTCGTTATATTGCAGCGCCAGCTCCACCGGCACTTCTTCACGCGTCTGCGAAACGTAGATCACGCCCTTATGAATCGGCGTTCTGTTTTCGTCCAGATATTTTACGAATTCGGAAAGGCCGCCGTCGAATTTATATTCTACCCGCTTGCCGTCGCGTTCATCTTCGGCAATGATTTTCAAGCCGCGGTTGAGATAGGCCAGTTCCCGCAGCCTCTCTATCAGCGTGTCGAACGAAAAATCCGTGCTCTTGAAAATCTCGGAATCGGGCATGAAGCATATGCTGGTGCCCGAGCCGCGCGCCGAACCGATGTCCTTCACCGGAGCCACCGGATCGCCGCGATGATATTCCTGCCGCCACTTTTTTCCGTCGCGCTTCACTTCCGCAATCAGCCTTTCCGAGAGCGCGTTCACCACCGACACGCCCACGCCGTGTAAGCCGCCTGAAACTTTGTAGCTGTCGCGCGTAAATTTTCCGCCCGCGTGCAGCACGGTCATCACCACTTCCAAAGCGCTGCGGTTTTCCTCCACGTGGATGTCCACCGGAATGCCGCGGCCGTTGTCTTCCACGGTTACGCTTCCGTCTTTGTTGACGGTCATGCGAATCTCCGTGCAGTGTCCGGCCATCGCCTCGTCCACCGCGTTGTCCACGACTTCATAGACAAGGTGGTGCAAACCGCGCATGCCGATGTCGCCGATGTACATGGCCGGCCGCCGCCGCACCGCTTCGAGACCTTTTAATACGGTAATCGAAGACGCTTCGTATGCGTGCGATTTATCTTCAGTGTCTTGAATGTTGTTCGCCATTTATCTTCCAGATTAGATCAGTCTTTTCCGCCAAGGCATGCATCCTTGTCGTCTTTAACGAGGTCACGCTCGCGGACATGCCCGGAATCTTGACTTCTTTCAAGTCTCGGGTCTTCTTTTTCGCCTTCCCCGCTTACAATGCGTATTCCAGCAGCGGTTGAAACCGTCGCTCCGTCAACACTTTGTCCGCGATCCGGTTCAGGACGACATTCTGCGAACAAAAGGCAATACCCACTCCGGCGTGGCGTACCATACAGATGTCGTTCTCGCCGTCGCCGATCGCCATCACGTTTTCCAAATGCACCTGATAGCGGTCGCACAGCGCAATCATCGCATTGCTTTTACAAAAATCATGATGACATACGCTGCCGCGCGCCCGCGTGAAAAACGATGGAACCTTGACTTCTCCGGTGGCAATGCCGTTGGAAAATTCGAGTTCGTTCGCCATCACGAAATCCGCTCCGATTTTCTGTCCCACGTGCTGCGCGATAAACTCGTATCCGTCGGTGATGATCCCCACAATATAGCCGCGCGTTTTCAGTTCCGCAATCACCTCCGCCGTGTCGGGAACAATCGGTATCTCGTTCACGGCCGAAAGCATTTTCCCGAAATCCAGTCCCTTGATCAGCTGCGCGACCAGTTTGGTCGTCACGTACGGATTGGGATTTTCCGATACGATGTCCAGAAACGCTTTCTGAAAACCGTATTGCTCGGCCAATTTCTCGATCACCCGCCCCTCAAGAATCGTATTGTCCAGATCGAAAATCGCAATCTTCTTCAGCCCCTGCAAACTTTCCTTGATGGCGAAATCGAGCTGATCCAGCACCACCGTGGAACTCGAAATCGCTTCCAGTGTATAGTTCGCCCGGCGCTTGACCCGCTTGAGAATCGCCCGCGCAACGTCCCGCGACATCGGCGCAAGCTGCTGCCATTGCTTCATCTTGTTCGCAATCCGCCCCAGACTCACTTCTTCGATCCGCGCCCCTTCCGCAATCATGTCGAGCAGAATGCCGATGTCCACGCCATAGTCGTTTTCGAATTCCACTTTCATCAGCATCTCGCGGCGACCCGCGATCATCCCGCTCAACGGCTGGGAAAATCTCATCGCTTCCGGGAAGAGCAGACCTAAGAGCGGCTTGGCCACCAATTCCGTCACCCGTCCGGCTTGCCGGTCGAATGTTGCTTTCGTGAAATCGGCGCGGTCGCTGACGATGGGCTTGACCAGCTGGTCTACGACCGTCGGCAGATAATCCGGAATATCGGCGTCGAGAAATGCTACGACATCGCCCGTAGCCATCAGCAGCCCTTCGCGCATGGATGCGCCTTTTCCCCGTTTCGCGCTGATGATGACGTCAGCCCCGGTCTCTTTAGCCCTCGCAACCGTGTTGTCCGTGGAATGATCGTCCACCACGATCACTTCATCTGCAAAAAGCGCGTCCTGTTCGAATACGAACAGTGACAATAGCTTGCGAAGAGGATTCGGATCCGCCGGCGCGAGCCGTTCTCCGCGCGCGATGGAGATCACTTCGGCAATGCTTTCCTCTTCATTCAGGCTCGGTATGATGGCCGTGATTTTCATAAGCCTCCCTTCGTTGCGCCGCGACGATTTCAAGTAAATCCGTCCGCGCGGTGTTGAACATCAAGAGGACACAGCAAGCTGCGTCACTACGCTAATTCAAGCCTTCAGCCCCCCGGCTTCATCGTTCCTCGTTCGTTGTTACTTGAGGAAGATTTCCTTTACCGCCCCCTCGCCTTCCACTTCGGCAATGCGTTTGAGAATCTCGGGCTTCAGAAAGGTGAGTTCCGTCCGCCACACATCATGATCGCATTCCACGATCAGCCGCCCCCGAAAAAGCTGCACGGGCCGCGTCCGCGAGGCGATTTCCGGACCGACAATCTCGTTCCAGTGTAGAGCAATTTCCGCCTTGCGCACCCCTTGGCGGAATTTGCGGTCTCCAAGGACCCGCTTCAGAAGATCGGCAATATGAATGGTGTTCTTGCTGCGCATTGGGCCTGCTTATCGCAGAAAAGAAATATACGCATTTTCCGCAACATTCACAAAAAATTGCCCCTTTTTTACGTCGGATTGTATAGCACCTATATTCTATAATTATAAATATATAGGCTTCTTGCTTTTCATTCCTAAATCGAGTCGTTTTTTCTACTTTTCATATTTTTTACAGGCCTGTCTAAAATATGTATACTTTCGCGTCCTTTATCTCTTAGGGGTCATTAAACCTCGACACCGGTACCGGTAAAACAATAACAGCGAGCTTTGCGCTCGCTGTCGAGGTCTTTCCGCCGAGCCGGGGTCGCTGACCCTGCCGTATGTCGCCGAGGCTCGCGTCTCGCGTGCCCGGAATCTTTTCTTCTCTCCCTCCGTTCGCGGGGGGATACAATGGGGGCGTATTCTCTTCCGCAACGCGATCACTGCAAGGTGCGCCGCGAGAGGGTGCCCTCACCCCTCGCGTCCGCCGAGCAGGGTTTCCAAACCCTGCCGAAACCGCCGTGGCGGGTGTGTCACCCGCCCGTTTTCTTTTTCCGTAGCGCCCGCACGGCAGTGCGCTCTTATTTCCCCCTGCGTGTCCGCCGTAGGCGAGATCTTGCTCTGCGGACGGGGGGACGAAAGGGAGTCATTTCTCATAGGGGTGTAAGGCGTTGCGCCCATTAATCTCGTTTTTCTCTTTCCGCCAAACGGATTCGCTGGCGCAATCCTTCATGCTATGGCATGCCCCTAATTTTATTCAATCAAATACAAGAGTGCTTTACTAACCGCGAGTTATTTCATGCTTTACATCAAAGTAAGTTTAAAAATATCTTAATCTTGTATCTTGACATTGCTCCCGGGTGATGTTATATTATCAATAATTCGCCTATGTGCGAAGGGAGATGTGACATAATCGCCATCGCGAGAGCGGGCTGCTTGCAGCCCGTTTTTGTTTTACGTGATTAATCGCTCTTGTCCGGAAAAAGTTTTATTCCAAAGCCTTCGATGTGCCCGCTCGCATCCACGGCTATTTTTTCGCGGGCTTTCTCCCAAAAAAGTTCTACATTCGCCGATTTGCGTATTTCTCCCTTCATCTCAAAAATATCTTCGGGGCACAATTCAAATAATGTGTTCCAGTGCATCGGAAAGCTCATGAGATCTGCCACCTGCAGACCCACTTTATTCGCTTTTTTGTCAGCAATGGAAATCTCATTAGAAGTTAATCGTTTCTGGATTTCCTTTGGAGTGACCGTCTGAAATATTTTACTTCCTTCCTTAAAAAGTCTTCTGTAGGACGTTGCCAGTCTTCTATCGGGACCGCCTTCTTGTCCTGTTTTCGCGTCTTGGTTGCCACCTCGCGCTTCTATCACAATCCTCGCTCTGAGTGGATGCTTTCCTCTTTCGATAATTTTTTGTAGCCGTTCGATCCTCGAAAGCGCAAAAACCACTCGCTCTATATGCCACGCCAAAATGAGGTGATATGGATCATATAGCCATAAGTATGTTTTATTCTGGAATCGTTGCTTGTCTATCGTTATGGACAGCAACTGAAGGTCTATGCAGGCAATAATTTCGAGAAAATCCCTCCAGAATGCTTGTTGTTTGTCGCTATCGAGCGACCTTGTTCCCCGCGTGAAAAACAGCTCCGTATAGTGTAGGATAAAATCTGTCGTTCCAAAGTAATCTTGTTTCAGTTGGTTAATGGCTGGGTACAGCTGCGTCCAGTAAATATCGCCGCGAATAAATACACCGCCAAGCGTTAAATACCTGCCTTTGACATCATTATATACTTTTCTCGGATTAAAAACGGAATGCCCCGTCTCGTCCAAATAGAGAAGGTATATACTCTCGTAGCTCTTAAGTTGTTCTTCCGTAAGTTTCATGGATTTCGTCCTCTAATGACAAGAGCGGGCGCCGCACGCCCGCTCTGTATATCCTGCTACGCTCCCGAACGAGTCCCTATCCGGTTCAGTTCAATCGGACGGGCATGATGAGCATCAGCAGGTCCTCATCTTTCTCTTGTTCGGTGGGCTTTACGATGCCCGCGGAAGTGGGAGTCCCCAATTCAAAAACCACTTCGCCCGTATCCACTTGCTTGAGAATGTCCAGCACGTACCCCGCGTTGTACCCGATATCCATCGGCTCTCCCGTGAATGTGCACGGAACCGTTTCCTGCCCTTCGTTGCCCTGCTCAATATCTTCCACTAAAATCTGCATGTGATCGTTGCGCAGTTTTAAGCGAATCTGCCGCGAAATTTCATTCGACACGATGGCGGCGCGACGTACCGCAGCCTGAAGCTGATCCAGATCCACGGTCAACAAACTCTTATTCTCCGGTGGAATAACCGCTTCGTAGTTCGGATAACGGCCCTCAATCAGCTTGGTAATCAGCGTGGTTGGTCCGCAGCGGAATCCAATTTGATTGTCACCAAGAAAAACCTGCACTTCTCCTTCGCGTTCACACATTCTGGCTACGGTGTTCATCGCTTTAGCCGGAATAATGCACTCGTGGCCCTCGCCCTTAAACCCACCGTGTTTCTGCATGATCTTTACCAGACGGTGTCCGTCCGTGGTTACCAGGCGCAGTTCGTTCGGCATCACCTTCATGTAAACACCAGTAAGCTGTGGCCTTAATTCATCCCGCGAAACGGCAAACATCACTTTATTAATCATCCTCCGTAAGCGGAGTCTGTCCATTGTAAACGTTTCTTTTTCGTCCAGCGCCGGAACTTTCGGATAGTTTTGCACGCTCTCGCCGGAAAGATCGTAGCTCTTATCCTCAGCATTGAGCTTGATTCTTCCGCTCTCGGCGGCCTCTACAGATACCGTAACATCCGGAAACTCGCGGATTTCTTCCAAAAACTTCTTAGCTGGAAGCAAAGTGCGGCCGTTTTTTCCGCCTGCAACTTCGATTCTTGTTTCCATCGAAATTTCCAAATCGGTGGCGGTCACCGTCAGCGTGTTGCCGTCAAGTTCGGCAAGAAGCTGCGTCAATACCGGCATGGGACTCTTGGTCGGCACAACGGCCGCTACCGGCAATAAACCGGAAAGTAAACTGCTCTGGGAGGCGGAGAACTTCATGAAAGCCTCATGAAAGAAATGTTATAAAGAGAAGAGAGAAACTCGTAGTAGTAACAGAGACCGTGAACATGTGGAAAAGAGACCGCAAACCGTTTATTGAAATTACTCTGCGTTGAGAGTTGCGAGTGAGCGGCACAAATAAAAGAAAGAACTTTTCCGCTCTCATTAATACGGTGTTTATGAAATCTCTTTCCACACCCCTGTGAACTTGGGGAAACGTGAATGAATTCCCGTTCCCATTCACTCTTATCCACTCAATCCACTCGCCGGAGTGAATTGTCCTGCCTTATGCTGTAAATCACGTAACACGTTCAAAATTTCCTGATCGCCGGCCGCTTTGCGTTCCTGAATCGTGTCCCGCGAGTGAATTACGGTGGTGTGATCGCGTCCGCCGAACATATTGCCGATGGCTTTTAAGGAAAGATTCGTCCATTCCGTCATTAAAGTCATCGCAATCATGCGCACGAATACAATCTCTTTTTTGCGCGACTTTCCCCGTAAGGACTCGATCGGAACGTGAAAATGATCCGATACCATCATCAGAATTTTTTCCGCCGGAGGGCGCACGCTGTTGTTTCCGTTGCGACAGCGCAGAACTTCCCGCACCAGATCCAGCGTGGGCGGCACGCGCATCAATTGACAACGCGCGGCCAGCGTCACATAGGCTCCCTCCAGCTCGCGCACATTGGCCGTGATATTGGAAGCTAAAAAGTCCGCCACGTCCCGCGTCATCGGAAAATGATCCACGTCCGCGCGATTTTGCAGAATGGCCACGCGCGTTTCGTAATCCGGCGGATCAATGTTGGTTACCAGGCCGGAATCAAACCGCGAAATCAACCGCTTATCGAAACCGGCCAGCTCCGCAACGGGACGGTCAGACGTCAAAACGATCCGCTTGCCGTTCTGATACAAAGTATTGAACGCGTGGAAAAATTCGATCTGCGTCCGTTCTTTGGCGGCAAAAAACTGAATATCGTCCACCAGCAGTAAATCAATGGAACGGTAGCGATGGGAAAAATCCGTCGTGTGGCGCGTTTGAACGGATTGAATGAAGTCCTGCGTGAATCGCTCCGAGGACACGAACAACACGCGGTGTGTTTTATTGCGCGAGATCACGCGGTTTCCGATGGCCTGCAAGAGATGAGTTTTGCCTAATCCCGTACCGCCATAGATTAAAAGCGGATTCCACGGACAACGATGTACCACATCTGCGACAGCCGTGCAGGCCGCGCGCGCGAAGGAATTGGAATCCCCTTCTATAAAGGTCTCGAACTGATAGCGTGGATTGAGATGCGTCTCAAATGACGTCTCCGCTTTTTCGGTGACGTCGCGAACGTGCGGGAGAGGCGGAGCCGAATTCGGAGTCTTCCCCGGCTGCACGTTCAGTTTTAACCGGATCGCTTCGCCGCGAAGTTCCTGCAAAGCCGTCTCAATGTTGCGCACGTAATGGCCTTCAATCCATTCGCGGTGAAATTGACTCGGCGCGGCCAGCACAAGCGTGTTGTTTTCCAACCGTTGCGGAGACAACGGTTGAATCCATGTGGCAAAACTCTGTTCGGGAATCTGGCTCTTGAAGGCTTCGAGGAGTTCGGACCAGATAGCGGTGGCGGAAGATAAGTCGAATTGAGCCATACAGAGAATAATACCCGTTTCCGCTTAGGGCCAAACGGTCCCTGCTTAAAAGGTACAAATCGCCGCGACAGGCTGTTGCCAACTTGCCGTACGATGAATTATCTTAGTGTTATGACAAGGCTGAGAACCTTGCCGAAGTAGCACCGGGAAATTTACGCACTCGGGGATGGTGCGCGCGAGACCTGAACAGAAGCGGGCGGCAGAAAACGATACGATCATCTGAGACACGCTCAAACGAAAAAACAGATAGTTTCACCCTTCTCTGGCAGGCACTACAATATAACACGTTCTTCTCTATTGTCAACTCATTAACTCCTCATTTGAAGAGAACTTACAATTGTTACAGAGTTGAAATTTTTAACTCTGACCGAGAGGCATGATGACCCGACGAGAGGCTTTCGAGAGGATTCATGATAAGCGACTCGCGAGGTGAGTATTCGTTTGTGTGTCAATTGTCGCGACTCGACGCGGTGTTTACTTCACCCCTTCATGTGGTTGAGCTAAGAAGGGAGTCTTTGGTTTCGCAAATCGTAATAAAAAATGTTCATGTCTGCTAACTTTCTTTTACGAGACTTTTTCTACTGCGTGATTGCCAACAGACTGCCGCGCCGACCTTTCGCGTATGCCGGCAGATCCTGATCCGGAATGCCTGATTTCCCTCCCGGAGTTGCGCCTCATATCTCATTTTGCTATATTTAGGTCTCCTGCTGGATTCCGGCAGCCCCACGTATTATGTGAATTGATATAGAAAGAGCAGACTGGGCATGAAACGGACTTATCAACCCTCCCGTCGTAAGCGGGCCAACACTCACGGATTTCGCACCCGAATGGCATCAAAGTCTGGCCGTAATATACTTAAGCGCCGGCGCGCCAAGGGTCGTAAGCGTCTCACCGTTTCGGATGAGCGTTCATAGTTTTCCCCGATCAGAGCGGCTTTCCGGTCGCGAGGAAATTGAAAGAGTGAGAAAAGAAGGCCGGCGGCGGGTCCTCCCGGAGCTGGTCCTTTTTTTTTACCCGTTGATGGCGGTCGCAAAATCGGCTTCGCCGCCACACGCGCCGTCGGCAACTCTGTTTGCCGTCATAAAAACATTCGCAAGCTTAGAGAATTCTATAGGTTAAATAAAGAACTATTTCCCTGCAACCAGCATTTGTTCCTTCTGATCCGCAGGCCTGTTTCGGACTGGCAGGAACTCGAAGGTCAGTTGAAGAACGTCCTTTCGACAGTAGCGTGAATCATTTTTCGGGTTTCTCATTTTTGATTGATCAGCCGTGCGTCTTCTATCCTATATATTACTGAGATTAATTGATGCCTACGCGGTAACAATCGGGCCGCACTTCGGGGGTCGTTGCCGTTTCGAGCCGTCCTGCTCCTGCTATGCCCACGAGGCAATCACCCGGTATGGACCCTTCAGAGGAATTTACTTATCCGTTGTCCGGCTGGTCAAGTGCGGGCCTTGGCATTCCGGCGGCTATGATCCCGTACCAAAGCAACATAACCACTAATTTTTAAACCCGTTTAGTCTGGTAATTTCAATAGCTATCGGGGTTGTTTAGAATTTCAGGCCAAAGTCTCCCGTCTCGAGTCTTTTTCTGCGGATGTTCCCTTTCTGAGTCATCCGCTTCTTGTCATTGCTATCACCTCATAAGCACAACAAACAACAAAATAACAAAGAATAAGCATGTTTGACCGCAAGACAATTATCGCCATGGTCCTGGTGGGACTCGTCCTGCTTCTGCTTCCCAAGTACTATGAGTTGGTATCTCCCAAGAAGCCGGCTGGTCAGGATTATCCATCGGTTAAAAAACCTGTCTCTACCGATACCGTCACTGCAGCACCGCCGCCCGTACCGGTAACCGCGCCCGCGGAAGCTGTTGCCGCACAAACGGAAGGAACTACGCTCGGAACAGACAGCATTCCGATCAATCCGGAATTAGTCAGTATTGAAACACCGCTCTTTCAGATGACCATTGGTTCTAATGCGCAAGCATCTCGTTATACGCTAAAAAAATACAACATTAAACCTAATTCTCTAATCCAACTTCACCTTGCAAGGCAAGAACATCGCCCGACAGTTGGTGCTGTTGATTTTGATTTTGGCAGAGATAATTTCAAAAGCATAAAAAATATATCATTCCGTGCTACTAAAACCAGCCTAAATGTTTCGTCTGGTGCAGATTCAGTTACTTTTTCCGCAGTGGACTCCTCCGGAAGATCTGTGCTCCTGACCTACATTTTCGATGCTGAAAGATACGGTTTTGTGGTTGCCCTTCGGACGTCCGGCTTGCGTACGCCGGAAATCGGAGAATATAAGATCCATTGGCTGGGGGGAGTGCCAATCACGGAAATGGATTCTGTGCGTGATTTACAATACGCAGGATCGTACGCAATGGTCGGCGAGGATATCGAAAAAATGACCGTCGGAGGTGATCGGAAAAAAGAGTTCAATGCCACCGGCCAGACTCATTTTGTAGCCGCCCGATCTAAATATTTCATGGCCGCCCTTATTCCCGATGAACCGGCGGCGGGAGCTGAACTATTAGGCCGAAACGACGCCCCCAAGCAAAAGAGCTCTCCGCATTATTATGACCTCACGCTTCGGCAGTCCTGGGGCACTCAAGCCCAGGGCCGCTGGACGGTCTATTGGGGGCCGATGAAGTTCGATAATCTCAAGGCGTTAAACGTCGGTCTTGAAGAGACGATGAATTGGGGTTGGCAGATAATCAAGCCTTTTTCGCGTTTGGTTCTTTGGGCTTTGATCGGCCTGCACGACTATATTCCCAATTACGGCATCGTGATTCTGATTTTCAGCGTGCTCATCAAACTTGTGCTCTGGCCGCTCACGCGCAAGTCGCAGATTTCGATGAAAAAAATGGCCGCGCTCCAACCGGAAATCAAAAACCTGCGCGAGCTGCATTCTAAAAATTCGCAGGCTATGAATCAAGCCATCATGGCCTTATATAAGGAGAGGGGGGTAAATCCGATGTCCGGCTGCATCCCCCTACTCCTGCAGATGCCGCTGCTCTATGCTCTGTTCATCATTTTTAGTTCAACAATAGAGTTCCGCCAAGCTCCGTTTATTCTATGGATTAAAGACCTTAGCCAGCCTGATTTCGTCGCCCAGCTGCCGTTTAACATTCCCATGTATGGTGCGGCCGTTGCCGTGCTGCCTCTCATTATGGCGATCACCCAGTTCTTCATGTCCAAGCGGACAGTGACCGATCCCAACCAGAAATTCATGTTGTATTTCATGCCAGTGTTCATGCTGATGATTTTTAATAACCTGCCTTCGGGTTTGACGTTCTATTACACGCTCTTCAACCTGCTGGCCATTGTCGAGCAGCAGATGATAAAGGTTCCCGACTTCACCCCCTCGGTTGAGGTTGTAGAGGAAAAGCGCAAAGGCTGGCGAAAAAAATAATTCCGATGAGGCAGATCCCCTGATCTGCCCGGAATCTTCCGCCTACCCCGCCCACAGGAGGAACGAAAAGGGGGAATTTTCCGGTTTCAAATTTTCTTGTTTTACGCACATGAGGGCAGTCATGGATCCCGTGACTATTTCGGCACTGGCCGCCGTCGGACTGGTTGTTGTTGGAGTAATCAGTCTTTTTGTACCGAAAACCAAGCGGCCCAACCCCAAGAGATGGTTTCGGCATGTCCATCCGACAGACAATCAGCAATTGAACGCCGCCGACGTCGCCGAGTTTGTCCGCATTCGTGAGGAGGTTCTCGCATCTCGCCGCCGCGAACTGTCCGAAAAGGAATGCAAGCGAGATCTCTATGAAGCCTATCGGCACTTAGGCGCGAAAGTTCCATTTCTCTGCCACGCCGATTGGATTCCCGCGCGGCCCATGCCGTTGCCCAAGCCGGGAGAAAGAGCCGGAAAAGAGTTTCCTTTAGTGATCGAATATAATCCTGCGGCGGAGGACGACCGAAACCGGACGTGGACGGATGACGTGGTCGAAAAATCGAGAAAGCTGCTGCCGCGCATCGGGGACACGAACACCCGCCTTCGTGATTATGCGGAAGCCGTCGGCAGAATCCGGCAGCCAAAAACCGCGTCCCGAAAAAAGCCCAAGGCCGCCCGTGCCGAGAGCTTTGAAGACGATCAATTTTACAACGGAGACTGCTACCGGCTGCTGAACCTGCAAACGGAAGACATTCAACCCGGTCATTCCGTTCGCCTGCAATTGAAATTCGGCATCTGCAAATATTTTGACTACCTGAATACGACCGAAGTTCTCGCTCACGAATATGCGCGCGCCCGGGATAAGAAGCACGATCCGGATACCGGTTCATCCAGACACTATTCCGTGAGACATGCCATTGGGGATTGGCTGCTTGAATTACAGAAGCGGCATAGCGGATCGGGACTCTGCTGCCTGACTTTCATTCGCAGACCGGACGGGCGGCTCGATGCGCTGATGATGGATCGTTCGCGAACGCAAGTGCAAACGGCCATGGGTACGGTGCACGTTCGGCCCGCCGGTGAATTCCAACCGCTGTCTAAAAGTCCCGCGCATTACGGAGAGCAGTGCGATTTGTGGTGGACCTTGCTGCGGGAATTTGCGGAAGAGGTGGGCGGGCACGGCGATATGCGCCATCAGATCCGTTCCACGAACGATCTGCTGAAATATAACGGCATCGGCGCAATGGTCGAGGCGATCAAGCTCGGGACGTGGAAAACGTATTATCTCGGCTTCGGATTCGATCCGCTGAACTACAAGCCCGAATTTTTACTCTGCACGATTATAAAACAGGATGTATTCACGGCGTTGTTCCCGAATTTCCAGCGGGATTTTATAGAGGGAGAAGGTTTTCAGGATATCGACTGGCACGGAACCGAATTCACGGAAGCGGCAGTCTATGGCTATCTTCGCGAAAACAGCATTCTTCCTTCCGCCATGGCTTGCCTGCATCTGGCTCATCAGCATCGGGAATTCCTGTTGCGCGAAACCGAGAACTGGTACGCATAAATCGGTCCGCCGAGGAGGGGCATGAATCTCAGATCGGCCGTCAACAACCATAGGATGTCACATCATGAAGCGCAGTTTGATTCTCGGATCTTTGCTTGCCGCAATGGTATCGGGTATGCTTTTCGCCGGCTGCGTCCAGACTTCGCTGGTTTATGATCCCAACACGTATCACACCGGTCGAACAAGCGGCAAGGGCAAAACGCGGGCGCAGCTCGTCGGCGCGTACGGCCCGACCATACGAAACGACGATGATAATCCCGGTTTTAAAACGGAGCATCCTCACGAATCGTTTATAATTGCTACGGGTCTTTCCTCCGGACTTTCCGATCGTGCGGATCTGGGCGGCACATTCAATCTCGGTTTCTCGTGGGGCGGTTTCAGTACGGGCGTACGCTTTTTTCTGAAGTATATGTTTACCGATACGCAGGCGGTTACATCCGCATCCATCATGCCCGCCGCCGTATATATTCTGGGTTCGTCCGACCGGGATGAAGCGAATGATCGCGAAGCCTCCTCCCATCTCTGGGCATTCGAACTGCACGTTCCCGTCAGCTATCGTGTCAACGAGAATGTCAGCTTGATCACTGAACCGAAAATCCTGATGCTCCTTCACCGCGCGCGTTTCGAGGTCGGACCGCAGGATTATTCCATTATGTCCCGCTCGATTGAGGATAACTGGCTGTGCCCGGCGGTCGCGTTCGGGATCAAAGCCGGGCCTGTTCTGCCCGAAGTCACTTTTATAAGTCTGGACGGATCCCTGAAATTCACCGGAGGCGTCGGTATCAGTTTTTAACGTCCGTTTTTTATCGGACAGTTTAGATAAATGTTCTGCTGCGGAGAAAGTGTTTCAGAATCAACATGTACGGCTAACAAAGAGGAGAAATGCTCATGGCGGCGAACCGAATTCTCGTTTTGCTTGTTCTGTTGACGATGTGTTGCTCCGTTGCCATCGCCCAAACGGGATGGCAGCCGCTCGCCACGGTGGACCCCTTGCCCTTCAGGGGGGTGGACTTCACGGACGGAAGCACCGGCACCGTAGTCGGCGCGACAGGAAACATTCTGCGTACCACGAACTGCGGTCAGACATGGACGTCCCATTCCTTAGGCGTTACGGCGTCTTTGTGGGGAGTCTCTTTTGCGAATCCTTCCGTCGGAGTAATTACCGGCACCGACGGCGCCGTCTTGTTCACGCAGAACAACGGAGCCGATTGGGACACGGTACACTCCAGTCCCATGATGGATTGCCGGGGAGCGCACATGCGCACGCCGTTGCGCGGAGCCGTCTCCGGAATGAACTGGGGATTCACGCCGACGGTGAAGATTACCACGGACGGCTGGGTAAGCGTCACCGAGCGTACGTTCAATTTGGAACCGCCGGGCCAGCCCGCAACCACCGGCCCGATTGTGGACATCGTTATGCTGAGTGACAGTGTCTTGGTCGGAGCCGGATGTTCCTGGCAGCAGGAAGGTGCGATTGTGCGTTCCACGAACTTGGGGCAAACGTGGTCCACGGTGTTCTGGACCACCAATCCGATTTACGGAGTGGATTTCACCACCGAAAGTTTCGGCGTGGCGGTCGGTGCGGCGGGATTGCGCGCGCGCACGACGGACGGCGGACAGACATGGGAAGTTCTGCCCAATGCGCTGCGCCTGACGTGGTGGGATGTGGATTTTATCTCCACCGATATCGGATGGATTGTCGGCGAGAATCAGAATATCTATCGCACTGATGACGGCGGCGATACGTGGCGCAGCCAGCATTTGGGAACGGGCGATCTCATCGCGATAGACATGGCCGGCGCCGACACCGGCTACGCCGTCGGGCAAAACGGCGCGGTTCTGAGAACTTTTTCCGGCGGCGAAGAAGCCAATCAAATGCCTACGCCGTTTGTGCGAACGCTGCCCGCCGACAGCGCACTCGATCCGTGGGAACCGATCCCCTACGTTCATTTTATGTGGTCGGCGTCGAGCGATCCGGACGGCGCCGGAATCACGTATGACCTCCATGTCTATTCGACGGATTATGTGTTCGACGAGCACTTCATCACCCCGGATACAAGCTACACCGCGCTTATTCCGATCATTGTGGAACTCGACGAAGTCGCCGCATTCCATTGGACGGTGCAAGCGACCGACGGGATCTATCTTGTCGGTGCCTCGAACGGCGAAGGCGTGTTTTTCGCCAACATTCCCGATGCGGCGGAGGAATCTGTCGTTCCGCTCGCAACCGAATACAGTTTGACGAACTATCCTAATCCGTTCAATGCGTCCACGGTGATTTCCTTCAACCTTTCGCGTTCGACGTCTGTCGTGCTGCGCGCCTTTGATCTGACCGGACGCGAAGTTTTCATGCGCGAATTAGGCATGGTCGGTGCGGGAACGCAGCGTGTCCGTTTCGATGCGGATGGTTTGGCTTCCGGCATTTATGTGGTGCGGCTGGAAACGCCGCAGGCTTCGCTCCATCATAAAATGATTTTGCTGCGCTGATGTTTGGTTGAATATCGGCGCGCCGCGCGGGACTGCGACCCCGCACGGATATGATATGTCCATGACGACCGATACGATTTGTGCACTCGCGACCCCGCCCGGCATCGGCGGGATTGCCGTGCTCCGTCTATCCGGGCCGCGCGCGCTTGTAATTGCGCATTCAATGATTTCCCCCCGTGGACGGGGGGATGAACGGGGGGTGGGAGAGTCAGGCGAAGAAAGTACATCGGGGCGCTTCCCTTGCGACAATCACAAAATTTCCCCCCGTGGACGGGGGGATGAAAGGGGGGTGGGAGATCAGGGCGAATACAACGATTGGACGCTGGTCCCCGACGCAACATTTGAACATGCCCGCGAAATGAGACGAAATCTCACAGCGGCGGAACGGGTTCTATGGAAAGCGCTGCGCGATCGTCAATTGGGTGTAAAGTTTCGCCGTCAGCATCCTATCGGGCCGTATATTGCCGATTTCTATTCTCGTGAAGCGAATCTGGTTATTGAGGTAGATGGTGATACTCATACGAGCGAATTACAAAAGGAACATGACCGGAACCGAAGCTTGTTTTTCGGGACGCAGGGTCTCCATGTAATTCGATTCGCAAACAGAGAAATATATGAGAATCTTGACGCGGTATGTTTGAGAATAAAGGAAGAGATACCCCCCTTTCATCCCCCCGTCCACGGGGGGAAACTTCGTCCTAACTCCGCCCACCATGCACGCATCGAAAGCAACGGCGTCCTGATAGACGAAGTCGTCATCACATTCTTTCAATCGCCGCGCTCGTATACGGGCGAGGATGTTGTGGAGATTTCTTGCCACGGTGGGCGCTATGCGGCTGCGCAGATTTTGGAACTATTGCTCGAAAACGGCGCGCGCATGGCTCGCCCCGGCGAATTTACCGAACGCGCGTTTCTGAACGGAAAACTCGATCTCGCGCAGGCCGAGGCGGTTGCCAATCTGATTCACGCCCGCTCGCGCCGCGCCGGTCGCGCCGCCGCTCGTCAATTGCAGGGCGGACTCAGCGAGAAAGTCCGCGGCATGCGCAGCATTCTTCTCGATGCGCTGGCCTTGCTCGAATTGGAACTCGACTTCGCCGAAGAAGACGTGGTGTTTGAAACGCGCGAACGGCGGCAGACTTCGCTGCGAATATTGGAAAAAGACTTGCGGGCGCTGGCGGAAACTTTTCAGCGCGGGCGGCTCGTTCGCGAGGGTGTGCGTGTGGCTCTGGTCGGCGCGCCCAACGCGGGAAAATCCACGCTGCTGAATGCGCTGGTCGGTGAAGACCGCGCCATTGTCAGTCCCGAACCCGGCACGACTCGCGACGTGGTGGAAGCGCACATCGAGGTGGAAGGGCTGGAAATTATTCTGCAGGATACCGCCGGAGCGCGCGCGGCGGAAGGAAAAATCGAGAGCGAGGGTATTGCCCGCACGAAACGCGCCGTCGAGCGCGCCGATGTCGTGCTTGTTATCGTGGATTTAAATGATCCGCATTGGCCTGATGCGGAGACGCTAAACCTTCTGCCTTCCCGCCGCGTGATTCTGGTCTGGAATAAAAACGATCTTGTAGGGGCACAATATATTGTGCCCTTTGTGGACGAAATCGCGCCCCTTGCCGTCGCCGACGTTTCCGCCCTGACCGGACAGGGAATCGAAAACCTGCTGCATCAATTGGCCTCATTTGTTGTGGATGAAGAAACCGCAAGCGATGACATTATTATTGCCGAAGCCCGACATCACGATGCCCTGACCCGCGCTTTGGAAAGCATGATCCGCGCGCAAAAGCAGCTTGCCCAGCCCACGCTCATGGCTTCTGATTTGCGCGATGCGGTCAATGCGTTGGGTGAAATCACCGGTGAAACCGTCGGCGAAGATATATTGGACAGAATCTTTTCCCAATTCTGCATCGGAAAATGACATGCCGTTAACCGAACTTTCGAACTATTCGTATCGCGGCGCGCGGGCTTCTGTGCTTATCCACGAGCGCGAGATGCGCCGTTTTCTGGAGGTTTGGCGGAAAGCCAAGGCCCGGAAAGTTGCACTGCCCGAAACCGACGATCCCGATTATGAATCGCTGGAACACTTGCTGCATCACGTTTTCCGGGCCGCGCGCGGCTATATGACATGGATGTGTGAGAAATTAGCATTGCCCGATCCGCAGATCGAAGAAGCTCCGCCGCCGGAGCGCGTGGAATCCGCCGCGGATTCGTACATGAATTGTCTTTTAGAGAAATGGCGCATACCGCTGACTCGAATTGATGAAACCCGATGCTCGCACCCCAGCTACAAATCCCGCTGGGATATGGATTACTCGATAGACTCCATGCTCGAGCACGCCGTTGTCCATCCCATGAAGCATTCGTTTCAGTTGAATGAGTTGATGGGTGAATAGGATGGGTCGTTCCGGAAAAGGAGAAGCAGCATGAAAAACCTTTTCAAAAATCTCTGGATAAGAAAACACCGCATCGTGCTGGCCATTATTCTGGCGGTGCTGATTGTGCTTTTCATTATGTATCGAACCATTGACAATCCGCCTCCGCCGCAGGAGGAGATCAACCTGAACAGCACGTCGGATTCCGCCGCGCAGTCGGAGGTCTTCATACTCGGCAAGCATCTCGCGCTCAAGAATTGCGCGCGCTGTCATGGTTCCGATCTGCACGGCGGTGCGGTTCCGGGAGATTCGGGCGAGGTCGCGCTGGCGGCCAACATTACCCGCAGCGGAGTCTGTTCCACGTATACCGAAAAAGACTTTATCCGCGTGCTGCATGAAGGCAAGCATCCCGACGGCTCGCCGGTTTCACCGGTCATGCTGGCCATTGAATCGAGGAACATGTCCGACGATGAGGTTCATGCCGTCTATCTCTACGCCCGCAGTTTGCCGCCGCATCCGTAAGAGACAGATATTTTGTAGGGACACGGCCTGCCGTGTCCATTTATCGAGAGGTACGATCATGTCCGGGGAAACGCCGCAACGTAAAATTGCGAGGTTATCGCAATACGATTATTGCCGGCCGGGCATTTATTTCGTGACAATCTGCACGCACGCAAAGCGATTCATATTCGGTTCGATTATCAACGATCAAATGCGATTAAACGATTGGGGCAATATTGTTAAAACTGCTTGGTTGGATCTGCCGAATCATCATCTGTTCCTTGTTTTTGATGATTTCATTATAATGCCAAATCATCTTCACGGCATTCTGATATTGGATTATCACGACGGCACAACGGACACGGCAGGCCGTGTCCCTACGCGAACCTTCTCGTCTCCGATATCCGGTTCGTTGTCCGCGATTATCGGTGGTTTCAAATCCCGGGTCACGCGCGAAATCCGCCACATGACGAATGACAAATCCAATATCTGGCAGCCCCGTTTCTACGACCACATCATCCGCAGCGAATCCGAGCTGTCCAAGATCCGCGAATACATTCAGAACAATCCCCTGAACTGGGAACGCGACAAAGAAAATCCGGTATACATCCGTTGAATTTCCGTAGGGACACGGCCTGTCGTGTCCGTTAGGCGAACGAGTGTCACAAAAATCTGTAGCGCCGCACGGCAGTGCGCTCTGTATAAATGGACGGCGAAACACATGGTAGAGCGCCGACACACAATTGTTTTTAGGGACACGGCCCGCCGTGTCCGTTAAACGAACGTGCGATATCCATCCGAACAATTGGGACACAATGTCATGCCGTAGCGCCGCACGGCAGTGCGCCCGCACGCGAAATTCGTAGGGACATGGCCTGTCCGCGCAGCGAGATCTCGCCAAAGGCGGACCATGTCCGCTAAACGAACACAAAGAACACGAATTATCTGAAGTATTAATTCAATGCCCACCCCCTATGACATCATCGTGATCGGCGGAGGACATGCCGGGTGCGAAGCCGCGCTGGCCGCATCGCGCATGGGCATGCGCACCTGCCTCGTCACCATGAATCTTCCCACCATCGGCCAGATGTCCTGCAATCCGGCGGTGGGAGGATTGGCCAAGGGGCAATTGGTCAAGGAAATTGATGCGCTCGGCGGCGAGATGGGCCGCGTGACCGATCTTGCGATGGTGCACTTTCGGATGCTCAACCGCAGCAAGGGGCCGGCCGTTTGGTCCCCGCGCGCGCAATGCGATCGCAATCTTTACGCGCATACCATGCGAATCGCGCTCGAATCGCAAAAGAATCTCGATCTCAAACAAAACATGGCCACCGAAATCGTGACGTGCGGCGGAAAAGTTTCCGAAGTGGTTTGCGTCACAGGTCAACGTTTCGAATGCCGTGCCGCCATTGTATGTCCGGGCACATTTTTAAACGCGCGAATTTTTACCGGAGAGTTTTCGCAGCCCGCGGGCCGCATCGGGGAAGCCCCCGCTTTAGGTTTATCAGAAAGTTTGCTCCGTCACGATTTCTCGCTCGCGCGTTTAAAGACCGGTACGCCGCCGCGTCTCGACGGCCGCACGATTGATTATTCGCGCTGCGAGATGCAGCCCGGCGATGCGCGCATCGTTTCGTTCTCCAAACGCACGCACAATATTATCGAACGGCAGCTCGACTGTCATCTCACATACTCCAATCCGCGCACGCATGATGTTTTGCGCAGCGGACTTTCGCGTTCTCCGCTTTATGGCGGTGTGATCAAAGGTGTCGGTCCGCGCTACTGTCCGTCTATCGAAGATAAGATCGTGCGCTTCGCCGACAAAGATCGCCATCAACTTTTTCTCGAACCGGAGGGCTGGCATACCTTTGAAATTTATATCAACGGTTTTGCCTCGAGTCTGCCGGAGGAAATTCAGTTTGAAGCCTTGCGCACAATTCAAGGTCTCGAGCATGTGGAGATGATGCGCCCCGGTTATGCCGTCGAATACGATTTCTTCCCATCCCATCAAATACATTCCTCTCTTGAAACGAAACCAGTCGAACGACTGTTTTTCGCCGGCCAAATCAACGGCACTACCGGATACGAGGAGGCCGCCGCGCAGGGAATCATCGCGGGCATCAATGCCGTAAAGAAAATAAAAGGTGAGCAGCCGCTGATCCTCCGCCGCGATCAAGCCTATATCGGAGTTCTTATTGATGACCTGATCACCAAGACTCCGGTCGAACCGTATCGCATGTTTACCTCCCGCGCCGAGTACCGTCTTTTACTTCGGCAAGACAACGCAGACATTCGTCTGACTGATATTGGCCGGAGTCTTGGTCTTGTGAGCGACGCGCAACATGAGTTACATATAGCGAAAAAACAATTACTAAAAGACGTAAAAGAGTTCCTTGCCAACACCAGTCTTGAATCTATTCCTTATGAAGGAATATTGTCTGACAGATCATTAATGGGCGTGCGTTTCGCCGCACTACTGAAACGTCCGGAAATCAAGCTGGCCGATTTAGTAGCCACTCAGCCCGAACTTGCGCCAATTCATCGCATCACCGAAGATGAAGACTTAGCAGCATCCGTAGAAATGGATGTTAAATATGAAGGTTACATCATCCGCGAGCACGAACGAGCGGAACGGATGCGGACTTTAGATGACTATCGCTTGCCCGAAGTAATTGATTACAAATCTATTGCAGCAATTTCCTTTGAAGGCCGCGAAAAACTTAATCGCTTTCGTCCGCAAACGCTCGGGCAAGCTGGCCGGATTGACGGTGTCAGCCCGGCCGACTGTTCCGCACTTCTTATCTATTTGAAAAAACTAAAGAAAGAATAGATTTTTCGGAATTGTTTCACGTGAAACACACGCGAGCGTGCGATTGCATCGTTTACTTGCCGCAAGTGAACGATAAATGATTCAGTGAATTTCTTGTGGATAATTTTTATAAACGAGTCTTTCCAATTACAGGCTGGGAAAAGACAGATCCGCGCTGGGATCTGCTTATCCACTTCTGCACACGGGTTCGCGAAGCAGGAGTTTCACTTGTTTCCCACGGAGACCGAGCACGAATTCTCGAAAGACACCTGTTGCCAAGTCTGGAAGCTCTGGAGTTCATTCCAGAGAGCGGAAAACTTTTAGATGTCGGCTCCGGAGGCGGTTTTCCGGCAATCCCGATTGCCTTGGCTAAACCGGGCTTGGAAGTCGTGATGGTCGAGTCAAACTCCCGCAAATCGGCATTTTTAACCCGTGTTTCACGTGAAACAAGCTGTGCCAGTTTGACCGCAGGGCGCGCCAAAGGCGCGACGAAGATCGTTCACGCACGAGTGGAAGATCTCTGTGCAGAGCACAACTCCGCATACAACATTATCACCGCCCGCGCCGTGGTGGACATTCCGCTATTAATCGAGTGGACGCGCCGTTTTCTGGCTCCGAGTGGCCGTTGGATACTTTGGAAAGGTCAGGAGTGGCGAAAAGAAGTGAATCTTGAGCAGTTGAAAATTCACTTGCTTGAAGAGCGGCCATTAAGCGATGGCGGCAGACTAATTGTTATCGAACCAATTTTGAAGAGTTGAACTCGGATAATAGCCTATGCCTAAATCCGTATTTGAACAGTTGCAAGAGCTTACAACGGAATCCCGCAATCCGGACACGATGAATCTGGATACGATGTCCGTACGGGAAATTCTTGAAGCGATGAATCGCGAAGACAGCAAAGTCCCGGTAGCTGTGGCAACTGCACTGCCACAAATTGAAAAGGCTGTGGAATTGATTGTGACTGCCCTGCGAAGCGGCGGACGGTTGATCTATGTGGGAGCAGGAACATCGGGCCGGATGGGGATTTTAGATGCAGCGGAATGTCCCCCGACTTTTTCCAGTGAGCCATGGCAGGTACAGGGATTCATTTCCGGCGGGCAAGAAGCCGTGTTTAAAGCCGTGGAAGGGGCGGAAGATGACGAAGTGCAGGCAGTCAAAGATCTTGAATTGTGTTGCTTAAATACAACCGATGTTATGTGCGGTGTTACCGCTTCGCGACGCACGCCCTATGTTATCAGTTCATTACGACATGCATCCGAGCGTGGCTGTAAGAGAATATTTGTTATATGCAACGATTCCCCGGACGATGTGGCGGACTTGGCGGACGTGGTGATCTCTGTTCCGGTGGGGCCGGAGGTGCTCACGGGATCCACGCGCATGAAAGCGGGGACAGCGACAAAGCTTGTACTCAACATGCTGACCACGGCCTCGATGGTGAAGCTCGGAAAATGTTACGAGAATCTGATGGTGGATTTGCGGGCGGGATCGCAAAAACTCCGCGCGCGTTCGCGCCGTATCTTTATGGAGTTGACCGGTTCGGATTACGAGTGGGCGGATGAAGTCTTGAAGGATGCGAACGGCGAACTCAAGACCGCGCTCGTGATGCACTTCCGCGGCGTGGATGCAGACAGAGCAAGAGAATTGCTGGAAGAAAACGGCGGGGTGGTGAGAAAAGTAATTCAATCGTAGCGGCGTTCAGATGTGCGCCCACATTAAAACGGATTTCTATTGCATAGGGATTTCATATGACTAAGCAAAAGAAGACAGACAACTTTCAACAAGCCGCAGAGCATTTTGCTCAGGCACTGCAAGAGAATTTTCGTGCCCAAGCGAGCGCACAGCCCGAAGACCAACTCAAATCGCCCGTTCAGGAGTTGATAAAACAAGCAGGAATCCTGTCGCATCGGAAAGTTGTTACACGTACGGAAGCACACGCCGGCAGAGGAATAGGGCGGCCTGATATCGCTGTTCTTGTTGACGGTTTGCTGTGCGGCTATATAGAATTGAAGGCTCCGGGGAAAGGTGGAAATCCGGATGCGTTAAAAGGCGAAGCCGATAAAGCACAGTGGAAGCGATTCCGATCCTTGCCCAACATTTTTTATACTGACGGCACCGAATGGGGGCTTTATCAAAACGGCAAGCGCGCTGCGGATCTATTCGAATTCGATGGCGATGTTACGAAAAAAGGCAAGCGAGCGATTCGTGAAACTCAAGGGCTTCAGTGGCTATTTGAACTGTTCTTGACGTGGAATCCAATTGTACCGAAAGACCCTGTTGAACTTGCAAATGTATTGGCTCCGTTGTGTCATTATTTGCGCGAAGATGTTCTGAATGCGTTGCAAAATCCTAAATCCAATATCACCGAGCTGGCACGGGAATGGCGCGAAATCCTGTTTCCCGACGCGGATGATCCGAAATTCGCCGATGCTTATGCCCAGACACTGACATACGGCCTGCTTTTGGCGCGATTCAGCGGTGATGAACCGTTAACAATGGATAATGCTCCGTTGCGATTAGACAAGGCGCATGGGGTATTGGCGCAAGCGTTACGGATTCTGGGACAGACAGATGTGCAGAACGACATAGAAGTCCCATTAGAATTGCTTATCCGGGCAATCAATGCGGTTGACCGTGAGCAATTCCAGCGTCGCAGGGAAGACCCCTGGCTCTACTTCTATGAATACTTTCTTGCCGCATATGACCCGAAACTGCGAAGGGATTACGGCGTTTACTACACACCAATAGAAGTAATCCGCGCCCAAGTAAATTTAGTAGCGGAGCTTTTGGAATCAGAGTTCGATAAGCCGATGAACTTCGCGGATGATGGCGTGGTATTTTTAGATCCCGGCGCGGGAACGGGAGCTTATCCTCTGGCCGCTCTCCATTACGGCTTAAGGGCGGTAACCAATAAATACGGTGAAGGAATGGTAGCGGGGCGGGCTTCCAAGATTGCCGAAAACATGCACGCCTTTGAGACGTTAGTGGGTCCGTATGCCGTGGCCCATATGCGGCTGACGCAAGCGATATTGGATTACGGCGGGAAACTGCCAAGCGATGGTGCTCATGTCTATCTATCTGATACACTCGAATCTCCTAATGCAAAACTTCCCGTAACCACTCCCGTTTTTCAGAAACGGTTGGCCGAAGAGCACAAGCGGGCGCAGAAGGTTAAGGCCGAGACGCGTGTGTTGGTGTGCATGGGAAATCCGCCATACGACCGCCAACAGATCGAGCGTGATGATGCATTGACGCAGCGCAAGGGTGGTTGGGTGCGTTTTGGCGAGGCGGAAAAGGAGAAACGCGACCGTCCATTACTGGAAGACTTTTTGGAACCGGCCCGGCAAGCAGGTTACGGCGTACATCTTAAAAACCTGTACAACGATTACGTCTATTTCTGGCGCTGGGCGCTCTGGAAAGTGTTGGAACAAACCGAAGCGCCGGGCATTGTTTCCTTTATCACGGCCTCCTCTTACCTGCGCGGTCCAGCCTTTGTTGGGATGCGCGAGCACATGCGAAGGCTGTTCGACGAGCTATGGATTATTGATCTGGAAGGGGACAACTTAGGCGCGCGCAAAACAGAAAACGTATTCGCCATTCAGACGCCGGTTGCGATTGCCGTCGGAGTGCGGTACGGCAAAGCGCACCCTAAAAAGGCGGCTAAGGTTTGGTATGCGAAAATTGAAGGCACACGAGAGGAAAAGCTGGCTCAATTAGCGGAAGTCAAGCGTTCGACAAGTTTGCAATGGCAAGCCTGTTTTACCGGATGGCAAGAGCCGTTGACACCTAAGAGTTACGGAAACTATTACCAATGGCCGGCTTTAACAGACCTATTCCCGTGGCAGCATTCGGGTGTTCAATTCAAACGAACGTGGCCGATTGGAGAAACGCGCGAAGTCTTACTTGCGCGATGGAATCGGCTGATAACAACAGATAGTAGTGATCGCAATCAACTAATGGTTGCCACAGGTAGCCGTCATGCCGGGCGAGTCGGAGCTAATCTTGTTAACGGCGAGCGCCTTAAGCCGGTCTTTGATGAACCAAAGTCGGCAAAGTCTGTCGCACCCGTCCGGTATGCCTATCGCAGCTTTAACCGATCTTGGATATTGCCAGATGACAGGTTTTGTGACCGTCCCAGACCTCCCCTCTGGTTCGCCCACGGCGAAAAACAAGTATACATAACTAGAGCACATCTCAAAAACATTTGACAGTTAGCTCGCGGTCTCGTATCTTGTGAACCTCTCATTTTGCGGAGGTTCAGAAGATGGATTTGACCGATGAACAGTGGGCGGTGATCGCCCCGT
>Ga0105104_10000199_pt1 | contig 45171 bp, 46 predicted proteins | sample PPLLaktember2015_3_FD_87034 | JGI IMG/M metagenome (GOLD analysis project Ga0105104, IMG submission 87034) | Freshwater sediment microbial communities from Prairie Pothole Lake near Jamestown, North Dakota, USA - PPLs Lake P7 Core (6) Depth... | ecosystem: Environmental > Aquatic > Freshwater >... | reverse complement strand
GCCTGCGCTCCCAGCCGACGCCCACTTCGGCTGCGGCTTTCTGGGGACTCACCCTTCCGTGGACCTCTCTGTACGCGCCGCATCGTTCGAGCTACGATACATACGGAAAACACGATGAACACCGAACAACGTAACCCCGAGACCTACGACTTGGACAAGCTGCAAACCCCGGAGCTCGTTATGGCGATCAATCGAGCCGACCAGGCAGTCGCCATGGTCGTCGCCTCGGCGCTCGATCAAATTGTTGCAGCCGTAGACGCTATTTCAACACGCCTGAAAGCCGGCGGACGGCTTTTCTACGTCGGATCAGGAACCAGCGGGCGCCTGGGAGTTCTGGACGCTGTCGAATGCTCGCCTACGTTCGGCGTGCCCGCAGAGCTGGTCCAGGGTGTGCTCAGCGGGGGCTACGCAGCGTGCCATTCGGCCGTCGAAGCGGCGGAAGACAGCCCGGAGCAGGGAGAGGCCGACCTCCGGGCCCGGAACGTCAACGCCCGGGACGCGGTGGTCGGAGTTGCAGCCAGCGGGCGGACGCCGTACACGATAGGAGCGGTCAAATACGCGCGCGAGCTGGGCGCCCTGACCGTCGGGGTTTCGTGCAATCGCAACGCCGAGTTGTCCGCGCAAGTAGACCTGCCGATTGAAGTGGAAACCGGACCTGAAGTCCTGACTGGCTCGACTCGGATGAAGGCCGGAACTGCCCAGAAAATGGTCCTGAATATGCTGAGTACTGCCGTCATGGTCCGGCTTGGCCACGTCTACAGCAACCTGATGGTTAACGTGCATCTCAAGAACCAGAAGCTCGTCGAACGCGGAGTGCGGATTGTCAGGGACGTGACCGGAATGACCGAGGAGAAGGCGCGCCAGGCCCTGGAAAAGACCGGCGAGGTGAAATCAGCGATCGTGATGTTGAAACTCGACTGCAACGCCGACCAGGCCAGGAAGAAAGCCAGATCAGCCGCGAGCCTGAGGGAGATTATCGGGTAAGACGCGAGTTGCAGTTTTCAAGGACAGAAGGACAGAAGGGACACAAGGGACAGAAGGGACAGAAGCGACACAAGTGACTTCGATCTCACTCAGTCCCTTGTGTCCCTTCTGTCCCTTGTGTCCCTTCTGTCCCTGAATCCGCTTCAGTCACACATCAGCAGCTCTTTGGCCCGCTCGGACGCGCGCACGACGGCTTTGATGAGTGTGACGCGCAACTTCCCTTCCTCGAGCTCCAGAAGGCCGTCAATCGTGCAACCCGCGGGAGTCGTGACCGCATCTTTCAGCAGCGCCGGATGATGCCCGGTCTCGAGCACGACTTTCGAGGCGCCCAACGCCGTTTGCGCGGCAAGCAACGTTGCCACGTCTCTCGGCAAGCCGAGTTTTACTCCTGCCTCAGCCAATGATTCGAGGATGACGTAAATGTACGCCGGACCGCTCGCTGAGAGGCCTGTCACGGCGTCCATGTGCTTCTCGTCCACGACCACCGCCCGCCCGACCGCCTCGAACAGCATCTTAGCCAAGTCGAGATGCCCCTGATCCGCATACCGCCCTCTGCAGATACCCGTCATCCCGCACCCGATGACGCAGGGGGTGTTGGGCATGCAGCGAACGACGGGGATCTCGGCGCCCACCAAGTTTTCGATATAGGAAGACGGCACCGACGCCGCGATCGAGATGATCAGTTTGTCCGGCGTCAGCTCCGGTCGGATAACTTCGGCGACGTCTTTCACCGTCTGAGGCTTGACGCACAGGAGGATGACATCCGCATTGCGAGCGGCTTGGGCATTATCAGTGCAGACTTGAATGCCGAATTCCTTCCCAAGCGCCTCCGCCCGCTCCGGGTACTTGTCGGTGCCGAAGGTCGTCTCGCGTCGAATCAGCCCCTTCTCCAGGAAAGCCTGAAGGAGGATCCCACCCATCTTCCCCAGCCCTAAAATCGCCAGGCGTTTGTCTAGAGTTTTCATGATGTCTTAAGCAACTGCCCTTTTGCTCTCGTTCTGAATGATGATTTTCGGATCAGGATTGGTCGGAGGAACCCGAAGACCTTGTTCACGGAGCAACTGAACATGCTCCTTCATGCCCCACCTTGCCTTGTAGATACAGTCTTCGACCGAATGTCCTATGCCGGTAAAACCCTCAAGATCCGGGGAGTAGAAACCGAAATAGTCGGGTTCTTTGGTTGCCTCGATAATGAGTGAGTAAGGTAAGTCGATCATTATTGATACTCCTTACTGCTTGATTCCTGGAGCCTTAAGTATCGCGTGACACGTGCCCGACGGCACTTCCGTCGTTCCGTGGTAGTCCACCCGGATGAGTCTATCGCATCCTGGCTTGCCATAGTAACGCACCGAGCCCTTCTCTTTAACGACCTGAAATCCGTTCTCTTCCAGTAATCTCACCAGTTCCGAGAACTTCATGCGTCCGCTTTCTGAAGGCCTGTCACTGTACCCGCTCCGAGGCGGGCGGGGTGCCACCGAGAATGACTGAGTTCTCCGCCGCATAGTGCTGTAATTGCCCGCTCAGTTTCTCATTGAGCAGGACGATCGAGCGGATGCTCTGATAGTTGAGGGGTCGCTTGACTCCCTTGTCATCCGGGACAAAAGCCGGGTTTTCCTGCACCAGGAAAGCGAGGAGTTGAATCAGGAAATTGGCCTCCCCGGCGGCGAGTTTCCATGTGAACTCGCGATTCAGGAACTCCTGGATCCGCAAGTTCTGTTCGTTGTCTTGCATAGGGATGGAGTAAAGCATGATGGACGGGCGAGTGTAAAGCATCGTACTCCCCGGCCGCTCCCGCAATCCCTTGCGGCGACGCCCACGCTATGGGATGATTCCCGCATTTGGAGGGGACTATGCGGCACCTTTTGACGCTTCTCATCGGAACCTTGACCGTCTTTATCTTGTCGCCTGAACGGAGTGTGGGCCTTCCCGTCACCGGGCTGAGCCTGAATGAATCCCAGAATCGGAGTCTCCAGGCTCGCGGGGGGCAGGCCATCGCCGGGACGGTATATGACGACTCTCGAAAACCGATCGAAGGTCTGTGGGTCGAATTGCTAGACGACGCCTATGGGTCGATCGGCAGAACTCGCACAGACGCGACGGGGCGGTATTTGTTCCGGGGGCTGTCCGAGGGTGCGTACCAAGTCCGGGTGATAACGAATGGAGTCCAAGCGGGCGAGACCAGGCGTGTGGAAATCGCTCCAGATACTGCCGGAGCCGCCCAGATGGTCGATTTTCATCTCAAACCTGCTAACGAAGCTCTACCGGCCCCCCCCGCGGTCTCCTTCGTTCAGGATGTACCAGAATCCGCCCGCCAGGCTTATGAAGAAAGCACGAGACTACTGCCCACTAACGCGGGTGAAGCTTTGAAGAAGCTGCAGGAAGCGATCGCCCTCTTTCCCGATTACTATGCGGCCCTGACCAAGTATGGGTTTGAATGTCTGAAGTCGGGACAGTACGACGATGCTATAGCGCCACTTACCAAGGCAGTCCAAGTGAACCCGCACGGGCAGGATAGCCGGTACGCCTTGGGCGTTGTCCAATATAACCTGAAGAAACTAACCGAATCAGCAGACACGCTCACCCAAATGATAGATTTGGCACCCGAATCTCCCAACGCTCCCTTCGCGCGTTACTACCTCGGAATGGCCTTGGTGAAGACGGGGAAACCAGCCGATGCCGAGCCACACTTGAAAAAAGCCTACGACCAGGGACGACAGAGCATTCCGACCGATGTTCACATGGCCCTCGCGCAGATCTACGGCAATAGCAAGCGCTATAGAGAAGCGGCCAAGGAACTTGAGCTGTTTCTAAAAGAGACCCCTGATGCGCGTGACAAGGACAAGATCAAGAACTTGATCAGCCAGCTGAAGGCGAAGGCGAAGTAGCGGGAGAGGTTTTGCAGAGGGCAAAAAGCCTTACAGAAGCGGGGCCAGCGCGAAGTTCTGGCCCAGGACTTTTCTCGAAGATGCTGGCCGAAAACGAAAAAGCCTGCCCGATTGCTCGGGCAGGCTTTGTTGTTTCAGGTGCTAACCTGAAGCAGGGATTTACCAGCTGAAGCGGAATCCCAGGCGCACTGTGCGTTCGCCCTGGAAGACATTTCCCATCATCAGCGAAGTATCCTTGCGCTGTGGGTACTTGGGATCGTTCAACCAAGTGTCGAACGCGCTGATTGAGCCGTTGGTGATTATGTGGTTCAGCGCTTCAACCTCATTGTTAGCGTCGGGCGCGAGCGTACCCATGCCCGGGTTTGTATATTGCGGTTCGGAAACGTTCCTGGTTATGTTCTTCTCATCAAAGATATTATCAACAGTGGCGACAAAACGCGCCTCGTACCGTTCACCCCCCTTGATCCTGTGAGAAAGTGCGAAGTCAGTCTGCGTGAAGGCTTCGCTGCGACCCAGGTTCCCGCGCCCATACGAGACAGCTGCTGCAAACAACGTGTAGTAGCTGGTGATAGGCGTACCCTGTTGTGCCTGCGTGAAGACCGAGAAAAGGGTCGAACTGTTCTTCAGCTTGCCGAACCAATCGAACTCGTAGGAACCGAAGGCCTTAAATACATGAGGTCGATCGGTCGGAAGGGGCCCGTTGTCCGGCTGGCCTGTCAGAGTGAACCCGACGTGAGGCAGGTCGAAGAAGCGGTTGACACCCGGCGACTGGCGACCATTCTCGTCGGTGCTGGCGAGGCCTGAGTAGTTCCCGTACAATCGGCTGTACGTGTAGGACAAATCGTACTGATACTTGCTGGAGAATCGGCGGCCTACCCTCAGTTCGAGAGCGTCGTACCGGCGCTGAGGCTTCAAGCTTTTTGTGTACCCGAAATCCTCGGATACCTGTTTGTGCAGGCCTTCGCCCGGATTGCCGATAATGTAAGCCTCGCTCCCTCCCGCGGTGATGAAGCCGGCGTCTTCAATGGCGTGGAGGACATTCTTGTAGGTGTACCGAGCACTGAAGATGTGGCGGGCGATTTCACGATCTAAACCTACAGTGAATTCCTCCTGGGTGAGCGGCTTCATGTCCGGGTCGACCTTGCCGGTATAGATGGTGGAATCCGGGTGATTCGAGGGAATACGGTAATCGAACTGGCACGTCGACAACCCTGTGGAATTGGTAATCGGGCACTTGCCTGCAAAAACATCCGGATTGGTCCCAATGATCCGGTCTTTGGTGAAGTAGGAGTAATGGGGATTGTTCGGGAAGACTTCGAAGAAGTCGACTCGGTAAAAATCACCCCCAAACGACCCGCGCGGGAGTTCAAAGCGCAAGCGGTCCTGGAACCTCGCGTAGCTCGAAAACAGCTTCGTCTTACCGTCATTAGTCAGGTCCCAGGCAAAACCTAAGCGCGGAACGATCTTGTCGAACCAACCGAAGTTGATGGGCGGAGCATAGCCGTTGAAAGACGGCAGGTCCTCTTTCTCCATGCGGAAGCCGAGGTTGAGCGAAAGGCGCTGGATCGGCTGCCATCGATCCTGGAAATACAGCGACTGGGCAACGTTGCTGGCGCTGCCAACGGTTTCGTACCGTATCAGTCTCCCGGACCCTATATTCCCGGGTGTTACGAGTTCGTCGTGCCCAGTCAGAGCACTGATGTCACGGTCGTAGTAGACGTCCACGATGCCCGTTTCCGCGTAGCCGCGGTCGACATCGTTGGTAACCTTCGCATGCTGATATCCAACCTTGAACTCATGACGGCCGAGGCCGTTCAGGATGTATGACGCGTCCGCTTCGAAGTTTCGGCGAGTCGAAACATCAAATGCGGTTTCGCTGTTGCCGGTCGGGTATTCGTCCCAAGTGCCGGTGTAACCGAGGTTCAGGCTCGCCGGAGCGTTAGTGTAACGGGACCGCAGATCCCTAGGCACAAAATACGAGCTCGGCTTTTCGTTCAGGAAGCTGCGGGCAAGTCGGAAGCTGGTCGCGAAATTGCTGCTTGGCGTCCAGATAGCTTGGGTCGATATGTTGGTAGCATTTTGCCGCGAACCCTGCCGGTCCGTGAGCTCGTGGCCTTTATAGGTTGTGTTACCGACAGTCGCATAGGGAGGAGAGCCACCGATACTCACGCCGGCATGGGGGAAGAGACCATCTTCCTGGTACGGATTCCAAATGTACGTCCCTGTCACTCGGAGAGTATCGTGCGGTGATGTGTCCACACGTCCCTGAAAGTAGTCCGAGCGGACCTGACGGTGGTAAGTGTCCTCCCCGGTCTTGGTGCGGTTGCGCGGATCCGCACTATAGTACGTCGTCGTGCGGGTTTCGTTGGTGATCTGTGGAGCATAACTCGTAAAGAACCAGGCACGGTCTTTTACCAACGGACCGCCGATCTGGAAGCTCGGGTAGTGAGCCATCTGATCGTCTCTTGGGGTCATCATATACTGGTTGATCTGGACGAAGCTGGCCCCCGAACCGGTTCGGAACTTGTTCAAAAACGGCCTCTGACTGGAACGCAGACTGCCCGGAGCAAACTCGTACGCGGCTTCACCGTGGATAGCGTTACCGCCGCTCTTGGTGATGATGTTGACCACGCCTCCGGTTGCTCCTCCAAATTCGGCCGCGAATCCGCTGGTCTTAACCAGCACCTCTTCGACCATCTCAAAAGGCACGTTGTTGTTGATATTCAGCGCACCCGTCCGGAAATTGCTGACTTCCAGACCGTCGATAACAAAGGAGTTTTCCGAGCTACTGGCACCATCCACCTGGTATCCTGCGCCGTTCGGCTCATAGCGGGTGGCAGGTGACATCTTCAGCAAGCTGTCCATCCTGACGCCTTTGGGCAGAGAGTCGATCAAGCTGGTGGTGATGTTGGTCTCGACAGTGGTCTCGGCCGGGTCAATCTTTGCGATGTTGTCTGCGGAGACGATGACCTGCTCTGACATATCGCCGACTTTAAGGGCGAAATCGACGGCGACCACCTTGCCGACTCCTACGGTGACTTCCGCGACTGCCGTGTTGAAGCCCGTCATGCTCGCAGACAACTTGTAAGCGCCAGGGGGCACTTGCATGACCCTGAAGGAGCCGACATCGTCGGTAAGCACTTCACGGTTGAAAGTCGCACCTGCGACCTTCACCGCCGCTCCAGGAACGACTCCGCCGGTCGCGTCGGAAACTCGACCTTCAATACTACCGGTGGTTTCCTGGGCATACGCTAACGGCGCGATCAGCGCGATTAAGGCTAAACAGAACAATACCCCTAAAAGGCCATTAATACAGGCCTTCCTGCGAAAACTTGACATAAAAGAACCCTCCCTTTTTAGGTGGGGCGGTCAGTGAGGGTAAGAAGGAAGCTTTCCCCGAAACGCTTTAACCTCTAAAAGCGCGCCCACTTCTTCCCCGCAGCCGCACTTATTCGAAAAAAAGCAGTACGTTAATGCCACAACCCCGGTCCAAACTCAAGCACTATTTCTTTCAGAGCAAAGAGCTTGAGGCGCGGGCCCCTCGTTCACCTCCTCCAGCAATCGGTCATGGTTATTCACGCCTTGTGCAAGCAAAACACTTGCCGATTCTGCAAACCCTGTCCTTCTCCTTTGGTATCAACAGATTGAGCTGAGGCCCTGAGTATTGTAAGACAAAAGCGCTCCAAATTGTTGGATTTTTCTCCAAAGTATTGTAGGAGATCTCGACAAGGGCGTGTAGGAAAAGTCGGACGTACGGCGAAGCAACGTTGCCTTTTTCAGCGACGCTTGGGACAATCAGGGAAAGTGGGAGTGGCAGTGACTGGCCGTTGGGCCCGTGCTTACCGCGCGTTGGAGCCCTTACGCACCCACGCACGCAGCGACGGGCAGACCCAGCACGTAATTGAGGAGGTAGCGATCGTGAAACTCGGGCGTAGAGCTTTTCTACAGGCCGCGGCTGCGGCCGGTTTGGGCACGGTTGTCCACCCGGACGTCGGCTTCGCGCAGTCTTTTCTGCCCAAGAAGAAGTCCGCAGTGGATCGGGTGACCCTGGGACGAACCGGGATAAAGGTCTCCCGAGTCGCGATGGGAAGCGGAACTCGAGGTTGGGGCGGTCATTCCGACCAGACTCGCATGGGTCCGGACCAGCTGACCCGATTATGGCGCTACGGTTTCGATGAGGGATTGAACTTTTGGGAAGCCGCCGACCAGTACGGATCCCATCCGTACATCGCCAAGGGGTTGAAAGAAGTTGACCGCTCGAAGCTGGTCATTCTGACCAAGACGAATTCCGAATCAGCCGACGGCATCCGCAAGGACCTCGACCGTTTCAGAAAAGAGCTTCAGACCGATTACATAGATATCGTGCTCCTGCACGCCATCACTGACGGCGAATGGACAAAGAACCTGCGCCCGGCAATGGATGCGCTATCGGAGGCGAAGCAGAAAGGTATCATCAAGGCGCATGGGGTTTCTTGCCACAGCCTCTACGCTTTGCGCGCGGCCGCCGAGTCACCTTGGGTGGACGTCGACCTCGCTCGCATCAACCCGGCGGGAGTTGCGATGGATGCACGACCGGACGTGGTCATCTCCGTCCTGGAGAAGATGAAAGCTGCGGGAAAAGGCGTCCTCGGCATGAAGATCTTTGGCCAGGGTGAACTGAGCGACAGTCCCGATCGGGCCTTGAAGCATGCCACCCAGCTCCAATGCCTGGACGCTTTCACCATCGGCTTCATGTCTGCAAAGCAGGTGGACGACGTGATCCGCAGAATACCGGTGGTGTCGGCGGCGGCGTGAGGCGGCAAGCCACATCAGCCCACGTCGCGTTCCAGAGCCGCGCACGCAGCGGAGGGCCGCGGAGCGCTTTTCCGCGGAGCAGCCCGGAGCGGAGTAAGCGGGAGCGCGTTCCTACCCCCTGAAGGTTTCCGCGTACAACCGCTTCAGCGGCGAGAGACAGTAGTTTTCTACCAGGTCCTCGAGCAGGTCGGTGCGCGACATAAGCTCGTCCTCATGCCGGGGGTTGATCTGGAAGACGAGCCGGACGACATCGGCTTTATCCGCGTGCTTGTCAAGCGAGACGGAATGGCCCATGCGGGGATCGAATTGCAGCAGATCTGCGTAGGCGTAACGGCCAAACGTCTTATCAGTCCAAGGCTTCTCATAACAGTTTCGCCAGTAATGCAGCTTTAGACGGTTGGCGAAGCTGTCATAGTCGAACTTGGCCGACTTGTTGTTGACGCTCGATTCGATGCAGATCAGATCTCCCCGGGGCACGATTCGCAGCCCGTAGGTGACATGAAGGCTCTTCTGGCGGGAGAACTTGATAAGGTGATTCCCGGTTGAATGGAACCGCTTGATCTCCGGCTCCAGTCCAAGGAACTCCCGATCCTCTTCGGTGACGTAATCCGCTTTCACGCGATCATGCCACCCGGAAATGATACTGCGCATGACGCCATCCAGCCGACTCAACTTCTCTTCGCGACTCAACATAGGGCTCGTCCGGTGGTCGTAACTCATTGTCCGGAATTGCTCAGAAAAAGTAAACAATGTTAGAGTACAGCCGATGTCCAGAGTCTTCGCAGTTGCTTTTGGCCTGGCCGCCATCATGGGCCTGGCTTCCTTCCAGAATCCCGAATTATCCCGGACGGGGTTTCGATACAGCGCACAGGACGCGCCACTCAACCGCCGCCCTTCTCCGGCCAATCAGGATCGGTCGGGCCAGATACGAGTCGAGGTGTTGGAAGTTAACGTCCTGGTGACTGTGCTCGACAAGCAGGGACGTTTTGTAACCGACCTGACCCGGGACCGGTTTTCAATCGAGGAAGACAAAGTCCCGCAGGAAATCACGAATTTCGCTCGAGAAACCTCGCTCCCTTTGACCGTTGCCTTGATGATCGACACGAGCGGCAGTGTCCGCTTGAAACTCGACTTCGAGAAAATGGCCGCCTCGGGCTTTCTGAACCAGATCATCCGCCCCGAGGACCAGGCCATGCTGGTCGAGTTTGATACCGGGGCCACTTTGCTCCACGACTTCACTAACCGTCCGTCAGCGCTTATCGAGCAATTGAGGGGTCTCCGGGCGGGAGGTGGAACCGCGCTTTTCGATGCCCTTTACCGGGTCGCCAGCGAAAAACTGACCGGCGCCACTCCGCGGCGCGTGATTGTGATCGTCTCCGACGGCGCCGACCTTCACAGCAAGCGAAAGCTGGAGGAGGCCGTGGAGATGGTTCAGCGCTCCGAGTCCACCGTTTATGCGGTCGGGACTAACAAGTTCGGAGCGAGCAGCGAGGCCGGCGGTGAAAAGGTCTTGAGGACTCTGACCGAGCAGACCGGCGGCACGCTCTTTCTCCCTTACTCGGAGGTGCAGTTCGAAGAGGCGTTCGACAAGATCAACGAGGAGCTACGCAGCCAATACAGCCTGACGTACGTGCCGACCAACAAGCAAAAAGACAGCAAGTTTCGGCAAATCCGCGTCAAGATCAAAGACGACAAGGGGCTGACAGTGCGGTACAAGAAGGGCTACTTCCCGCCGGCGGACGAGAAGGGGCAGGCGACCCCAAACTCCAAGTAGTCTCAAGAAAACGATTGAGGTGGGCCTTTTACGTTTGTCTACGAGGCGGCCGGCAGTTTGCGGAATTCGAATTCGATCTGGCGCTTCAGCAGATCGAGCGCTTCCGCCTCGCTCTTTCCCAGAGACGAGAACGGACGGATCCGGACAAAGGGACCGACACTCGGCACCCGCGCGGAGGCGAGCCAGAACGGGCCGAGCTGTTCCGTTTTCACTTGGAATTTAAGGCCTCTGAATTCCCAGTCCATCCTTGCTGACTATAGCAAAAGTCCACTCAATCGTGAACCTTGCGGTGAGACTCGAGAATAACGGTGCCGTAATCGAAGCCGGCAAAAGTGAAGGCATTCTTCGCCTTCCCCTTGATTTCCACTCGCGCCCCCCGGCCAGGCACCCCGCCTCCCTCGGAGACGACGTAAATCTTTCCGGTCTTGTCTTCGATCTCGTAGATGCCGTAACCCATCGCCCCGAATGACTTCGTGACGACGCCGCCCAGATGAGCGGTTTCCCGGGTGAACTTGTACGGATCTCTTTTTACTTCTGCGACGGTATCCAGGTCACACGCCGTCAGCAGAAGCAACGGCAAGGCTGCGATAACGACTAAGATGCGCTTTCGATGAGACATATCCAGTCTGACGGAGAATGAAGCGAAAGGTTTCATCCCGCGGAAGTGGGTCCCATCTCCAGATGGGACCCACGCCCATCTGGAGATGGGCGCCACTGTCGCGGGATAATCACTGCATGCCACCGTTCGTTGCCGTCTGTGCAGTCGATGAGATTCCGGAAGGTCAAGGACGCGTGTTCCAGGCGGCCGGGAGAGAGATCGCGCTCTTTCGCATCGGAGGGCAGTTCTACGCGCTCGACAACATATGCCCCCACCGCGGCGGCCCTTTGGGCGAAGGGATCGTCTGCGGAACCGAGGTGACCTGTCCCTGGCACGCCTGGAGTTTTGATCTGCGCACTGGCGCCTACACGTTCGATCCGGAACTGGCCGTCGAGAAGTTCGAGGTCCGGGTGGAAGACGGCCAGGTGCAGGTTGCGGTCTAAACGGCTGCAGGCAGCGGATCGGGCTCGATCTGCAGGGCCATGATCAGGTGATTGATCATCCCCATAAACCCGATCAATGCGACCATTTCGACGATCTGATCGGATGTGTAATGGTTGTCCAGTTGCGCCCAGTAGTCACCGGGGATTTCGTCAGGGGTTGACCGGACGAGCTCGACGAGCCTGAGGACTTCCTTCTCGTAATAGGGAAAAAGCTCGCTCTGGTTGTAGTCATCCATGGCCTTGAGATGATCATCGCTCCACCCGGCCTGCTTTGCCAGAAGCGTATGCCGGTCGACAGTGGGTTTGCACTTGTCCAGCTGGCATACCCGCAGGATGACCAACTGACGGACCTTCTCGCTCAGGCTGCTTTCTCCGACGAAAGAGAGAAACGCATCCGCCATTGGTTTGAGAATACGGTCATTGTGAGCGACGGTCTTCAGAAAATTGGGGACGTGACCCAACTTCTGCTGGACCTCCGCATAGACTTGCTTGATAGGTTCATTGGCCGCATCAATCTGAACTGGCAGGTATCTTGGCATCACCCCTCCGAGAAATAACCATTCGTCGGTCTACAACGCAGGCTATAGTGAAGCATCGATCGATAATCGTCAATTCCCCCTGGGAATTGGCCGACTTCCCCCGAATTTGTTATCTTGAAGGGCATGGCGCAGCAACCACTGGTGCAACTTGCGACACCTGAGCGCCCGGCACGGAGGCACCCGGACTGGCTGAAGGTTCGAGCCCCTTTCGGCGCCGAGGTCCACAATCTCAAACAGCTGGTTAATCAGCTGCAGCTGCATACCGTCTGCCAGGAAGCGATTTGTCCGAACATGGGCGAATGCTGGGCCCACAAGGTCGCAACCTTCATCATCCTTGGAGATATCTGCACCAGGGGATGCCGCTATTGCGCCGTTTCGAAAGGCAAACCCGAAGAACTCGACTGGAGTGAACCGGGACGGGTGGCCCAGGCGGTGCAGGCGATGGGCCTTCGTCATGCGGTGATAACTTCGGTCAACCGTGACGATCAGTCCGATGGAGGAGCGTCCATTTTCGCGGAAACCGTCCGCGAAATCCGGCGACTGAGCCCCGAGTGCGTCGTCGAGCTCCTGATCCCCGACTTCGAAGGGTCGGAAGAAGCCCTGGGCATCGTGCTGGATTCCGAACCAGAGATCCTCGGCCACAATGTCGAGACCGTCCCCCGCTTGTACCGGACAGCAAGAGGCGGAGGGATCTACCAGGTATCGCTCCAATTGCTGAAGCGTGTGGCCGACTCGGGCCGTCCTGTCATCCCGAAGACCGGGCTGATGCTCGGACTCGGCGAGACGGCCGAGGAGCTTCGGGACGTCATGGCGGACGTCCTCGAGTGCCGGGTCCAGATCCTGACCCTCGGCCAGTACTTGCGGCCGAGCAAATGGCATCTGCCCGTCGCGCGGTACTACCATCCGGACGAGTTCCAGCACTGGAAGCACGTCGGCGAGGAAATGGGCTTCGTGCACGTCGAGAGCGGCCCCCTGGTTCGCTCGAGCTACCTGGCCGACCGGCAATTCGAGAGTTACGGAAGACAGAAGTCAGGAGCCGGGGAAGCTGACAGCTGACGGGCGGCGACTGCTGGGAGCGCAGGCGTCTCGCCTGCACTGGGGCCGCAGGCGTCCCGCCTGCTCGTGCCCGCGGACACAGTCAATGTTGCAAGCCGCACGAGCAGGCGGGACGCCTGCGGCCCCAGTGCAGGCGAGACGCCTGCGCTCCCAGCTTGGCTTCTGCCACAAAGCCTTTTGTTATAATAGAAAGCACTAGTTTTCGGCTGGGAACCCTATGAGCAACTTTTTCGGGTTTGCTGTCCTCTTACTGTTTGCAGGAGGGACAGTCGGGGGAATGGTTGCACTCTCTCAGTGGCTCGGCCCCCGGCGTCGAGGCGGCGTTCACGATACCCCTTTTGAGAGCGGGAAAATCCCGCGCGAGATCATGCGCGGCCGCTACTCGGTGAAGTTCTTCCTGGTTGCCTTGCTCTTTATCCTTTTCGACGTCGAGTTGATCTTTCTCTTTCCCTGGGCTGTGGTTTTTAGAGAGCTGGGTCTCGCGGGTTTCTATTCGATGCTGATTTTCCTGGCCGTTGTTGTGGCCGGGCTTTTCTACTCGCTTAAAAAGGGAGTTATGGAATGGAAGTAGATAAAGGCGGCGGTCCGGATTTTGGTTTCTTCACGAGCCGCCTGGATAAAATGATCGGCTGGGCGCGCAAATACTCCATCTTTCAATATCCGTTTATTACGGCCTGTTGCGGAATGGAATACATGTCGGTCGCGTGTGCCCATTACGATATCGACCGGTTTGGGGCCGGCCTTCCCCGCTTTTCGCCGCGGCAAGCTGACGTCCTCTTTGTCGTCGGGACCGTTAGTCAGAAGATCGCCCCCGTGCTTCTGACCGTGTACGAGCAGATGACCTCTCCTAAGTGGGTTGTCGCGTTCGGGGTCTGCACTTGCACAGGAGGATTCTACGACGACTATGCCACGGTTCGCGGCATCGACCACATAGTCCCGGTTGACATCTACATCCCCGGGTGTCCGCCCCGGCCCGAGACGGTATTGAACGGATTGATAATGCTGCAGGATAAGATTCAGAACCAGAAACAGGAGATCTAAGTGCCCGACCCGGAGTGGAGCAAGACTCTCAAGAAGATTCAGGAGCAGTTCGGGGACCACGTGATCGAGATGCACAATCAGCTCGGTCAGGATACGGTCGTCGTGTCTAAATCGGTGATTTTCGAGCTGGCCCGCCTCCTGCGCGACGATCCCGAGCTCAAGTACAACTACCTGATGGATCTCACGGCCGTTGATCGCTACACGCGTAAGCCCCGATTCGAGGTTGTTTACCACTTCCTCTCCTTGGAATACAACACGCGTGTGCGCGTGAAAGTTCCGGTGGGAGAACCGGAGCCGGAGGTCGAGAGCCTCACTCCGCTCTGGAAGATCGCCAACTGGCTGGAGCGGGAGACCTACGACATGTTCGGGATCAAGTTCAGGAACCACCCGGACCTGCGGCGGCTCTTGCTCTATCCGGAGTTTCAGGGCCATCCGCTCAGGAAGGATTACCCGGTCACCGGGCGCCAGCCGCTGGTCGGGCCGAAAGACCCGCAGGCCTAATACCGCGGAATTCCGCGGGTTTCCGCGCGGATATTCGCGGAACTAAAGCAGACAGAAAACGAATGAGCGATAGCACAACGGTAACCAAAGACATACCGGAAGCAACCAGGCCGGCGGTCGAGAAGACGACCAAGAACATGCTCTTGAACGTCGGTCCTTCTCACCCCGCCATGCACGGCGTCATACAGATCAGTGTCGAGCTCGAAGGGGAGGTCATCCGGAAGGCCGACATCGAGATCGGCTACCTTCATCGCGCCTTCGAAAAGCACTCTGAATCCGGGACGTACACGCAGGTTTTCCCCTATACCGACCGCTTGAACTACGTCTCTCCGGCGATCAACAACTTTGGTTACGCTGCAGCGGTCGAGAAGCTCATGGGCCTGGAGATCCCGGAAAGGTGCAAGTACATCCGCGTGATCATGAGCGAGATCTCCAGGATCGCGGATCATCTGACGTGTATCGGCGCCTCCGCAATGGAGCTCGGAGCTTTTTCCGTTTTTCTCTACATGATGAAAGCGCGCGAATGGCTGTACGAGCTGATGGAGAACGTCACCGGCGCGCGCATCACGATTTCCTATGGTCGGATTGGCGGGGTCAAGGCAGACCTCCCTAAGGATTTCGCGGGACAGTGCCGGCATGCACTGAAGGACACTCGAGAAGTCTTGGAAGAGGTCGACAAGCTCCTTACGCGCAACCGCATTTTCATAGATCGGACGAAAGGCGTCGGAATCATATCCGCCGAGGACGCGATCAGTTTCGGGATCACCGGTCCGTTCCTGCGTTCAACCGGCGTCGCCTACGACGTGCGGAAGGCCTGGCCCTACTCCGTGTATGACCGCATGAATTTCGACGTCCCGGTCGGGACAAACGGCGACAACTTCGACCGATACCTGGTCCGCATGGAAGAGATGCAGCAGTCTATGCGGATCCTCGAACAGGCGCTCGACCAGATCCCCGAGGGGCCGACGAACGTTGATCCCGAGGGACGGGTGATCGATCCCGACCTGATGGCGGACCTCGGGAAGTTCGGCAAGACCGCCGGGCTGCTGAAGAACGAAACTCTCCTCGAGCCCACGCTGCGGGGGACTGAAAAACTGGTTCATCTGCAGATTCGCGCCGATAGCAAGCAGGCCTGGATACCTCCCAAGGAACAGGTCTACTCGAACATCGAGGCCCTGATGAATCACTTTAAGATCATCATGCTCGGGCACGGAATCCGTCCACCAAAAGGCGAAGTGTACAACATGGTCGAAGGCGGCAACGGCGAACTGGGCTTCTACATCGTCAGCGATGGGACCGACCGGCCCTGGCGCGTTCGCTGTAACGCCCCGTGCTTGCGGCCGATGGCGGCGCTGGCCGGCATCATCACGGGCGGCCAGATGGCCGACATCATTGCCACGTTCGGATCAGTAAACATGATCGCGGGAGAGCTGGATCGATAAACCGGGTTGCGGGTTGCCGCTGGGAGCGCAGGCGTCTCGCCTGCACTGGGGTCGCAGGCGTCTCGCCTGCGATGCACAATTGATCTGTGCGTCGCAAGCGAGATGCCTGCAGCTCAGTGCAGGCGAGACGCCTGCGCTCCCAGCAAGAAGTGTCTTGTACGAGTCGGAAGATGAGCACAACAACATTTGAATTCACGCCGGAGAATCTGAGGGAGTTTGGAGATATCTTGTCCAGGTATCCTCAGCCTCGGGCTGCCCTGTTACAGGTCCTGCACCTGGCCCAGGAACAGAATGGGTACATCTCCGAAGATGTAGAAGCCTACGTCGCCCGGCTGATGAACCTGCCCATCGTCGACATTCGAGAGGTCGTGACTTTTTACAGCCTCTATTTTCGGCGTCCGATGGGGCGCCATCACATCCGCGTGTGCATGAGCATCAGCTGCATGCTCGGCGACTGTGACGTCATAAGAGACCACCTTCGGACCCGGCTTGGAGTCGCGCCTGGCGGTGTCACGGCGGATGGGAGCTTCAGCTGGGAAGCGATTCCGGACTGCCTGGGGGCCTGCGAGTTAGCCCCGATGATGCAGCTGGATGGGGAGTATTTCGGGAACCTGACGCCACAAAAGGTGGACGAGATCCTGAAGAAGGCTCGTCTCGAGGACTGACGGCTGACGGCTGACAGCTGACGGCTGACTAGATAGATAGATAATTATGCCCATTGTTAAGTTAGTCTCAGAGTATTTCGGGAACGAACAGGCCAAATCGCTTGACTGGTACCGACAGAATGGCGGATACGAGGCGGCTCGCAGAGCGATCTTCGAGATGGCGCCGAAGCAGGTGACCGACGAGGTGATCAAGTCGAACCTCAGAGGCCTTGGCGGCGCAGGGTTTCCGACCGGCAAGAAGTGGTCTTTTGTTCCCGCCGACGACAGCAAGCCGAAGTACCTGACGGTCAACGCCGATGAAGCGGAACCAGGGACGTTCAAAGACCGTTACATCCTTGAATGGGATCCTCACCGCCTTATTGAAGGAATCATTATCTGTTCATGGGCGGTGGGGATTCACAAGGCGTACATCTACGTCCGCGGTGAGTATGTGCGTCCTTACAGAATACTCAAGGCAGCAGTCGAGGAAGCGTACAAAGAGGGGATCCTCGGAGAGCACGTGCTCGGCGCGGACTTCAAGCTTGACGTCCATATCCACCGGGGCGCCGGCGCTTATATCTGTGGAGAAGAGACGGGGCTCCTGGAATCGCTTGAAGGAAAGAAGGGCTGGCCGCGGCTCAAGCCGCCGTTCCCTGCAATCATCGGTCTTTTCAACTGCCCGACGGTCATCAATAACGTCGAGACGCTATCGCATCTGCGAAACATCATTCTTAAGGGCGGCGAGTGGTTCGCCGACATCGGCGTGGACCGAAACGGCGGAACCCGGCTTTTCGCCCTCTCCGGGCGAGTCAAACGGCCCGGCGTCTACGAACTGCCGATGGGAACCCCGATGCGGGAGTTGATTTACGAACACGGCGACGGAATCGCGGGTGACCGTCAGCTCAAAGCCATCATACCCGGTGGCGCCTCGGCGCCAGTTTTGACGGCAGATCAGGTCGACATTCCCATGACGTTCGACGATCTGGCCAAGGTCGGGTCCATGCTCGGATCGGCGGGAATCGTCGTGATGGATGAATCGGTCTGCATGGTCAAAGCCATGCACACGATTGCCGACTTCTTCGCCCACGAATCGTGCGGCCAGTGCACCCCGTGTCGTCAGGGCACGGGCTGGGTTTACCGGATCGTTTCGCGAATACTGGACGGCCACGGAAGCGTGGACGACATGAAGACGCTGGAGAGCGCCAAGAAGAACATGAGCGGAACGAGTATCTGCGCACTAAGCGACGGGGCCGCCATGGCTTACGGCGGTTTCCTCAGCAAGTTTCCGGAAGAGTTCGAGTACCACATCAAGCACAAAAAGTGCGATTTGCAAGAGAAGAGGATGGCCGTGGCCTGAAGATGACCTGGGAGCGCAGGCGTCTCGCCTGCGCTCCCAGGTGCGCTCCCAGGGGTCGTTCGTTCGTGGATCGGAAGAATCATCATCATGCCAACTATTACGATTGACGGACAACAAGTCGTCGTCGATGCCGCGACGACCGTGATCCAGGCGGCCGAGAAGCTCGGGATCTATATACCCCGTTACTGTTACCATCCTGGGCTCTCCATAGCCGGCAGCTGCCGGTTGTGCATGGTCGAGATCGAGAAGATGCCGAAGCTCCAGATTGCCTGCCATACGCGGGTCACAGACGGCATGAACGTGATCACCTCCTCCGACAAAGTGAAGCAGGCACGCAGGGCGATGCTGGAATTTCTGCTGATCGATCATCCGCTCGATTGCCCGGTCTGCGATCAGTCGGGAGAGTGCGATCTGCAGAACTTCTACATGGAGATCGGGCGGTACGACAGCCGTTTCCTGGAGAACAAGATAAAGCGTAAAAAGGCCTTTTCGATCGGCCCGCACGTAATGCTGGACCAGGAACGCTGCATTTTGTGCAGCCGGTGCGTGCGGTTTTGCGATGAGGTGTCAAAGACCAACGAATTGGGGATCTTCTCGCGGGGCGACCGCTCTTTTGTCGATCTGTACCCCGGGAAAGAGCTGGCGAACATCTATTCCGGGAACGTGATCGACATCTGTCCCGTCGGCGCGCTGACCGAAAAAGAATTCCGATTCCAGTGCCGGGTGTGGTATCTCCAGTCCCAGGATTCGATCTGCAACGGGTGCGCCCGAGGCTGCAATATTCAGATCCACTACAACACCGCCCGGCCCTACAAGTCGGAAGGCCGGCGCATCCTGCGGCTGAAACCTCGCTTCAACCCCTATGTTAACCGCTGGTGGATCTGTGATGAGGGACGTTACGGCTACGAGTTCATCAACAAGAATCGAATCGAGTTCCCTTATCTCCGCCGGGGCGGGAAGTTAGACCTCACCGATTGGGACACGGTCATCGAGGAGGTGCCCCGGGCCCTGAAGACCGCGCTCGAGCACTATGGGCCGGAAGGCATTGGTGTCATCGCTTCGCCGCAGCTCTCCAACGAGGACTTGTACCTCATCCGCAAGGTCTTCGGCGAACTGATGGGAGTGTCGGACATCGGTTTCAAGAATCCGTGGGAGAAACCCGGATACCAGGACGATTTTCTCGTCCGCGCAGACAAGAATCCAAACACCCGCGGCGCCGAGGAGATCGGGCTGACAACGAACGTACAGACGATCCTCGAAAGCGCGGCGACTGGGCGGATCAAGGTCCTTTACATCTTTCAGCACAACTTTGATGCACCCGAGGCGCTGGAGCTTCTCGATTCGATACCCGGGATCATCTACCAGGGAAGCAACTGGAATCAGACGGCCGAGAGGGCGCACGTCGTCCTGCCGGCCGCGACCTACGCCGAGAAGGATGGCAGCTTTACGAATTTCGAGGGGCGAATCCAACGTTTCTGCAGGGCGGTGCCGCCGCTCGAGGAATCAAAGACCGATTTCGAAATCCTGTCACTGGTTGCGGAGAAGCTCGAATTCCCGCTGGTCTACAACCATCCGCTCGATCTCTTCATGGAATGGCAAGGGAAGAGCTACGCGGAGATGGATGGGTTTGGGGAAATGATCAGTGAACAGCTGAGAGAGGCCAACGGATAACACGGACAGCACGAATCAGATCCGCGCGATTCGTGTTATTCGTTGGCCGGTCACCGGTTACCAGATGAACTACTTTATCGCTTTTCTCGTCGTGGGCTTCGTGTTCAGCGCGGTTATGGGTCTGATGTACATCCTCCTGTGGGCGGAACGGAAGCAGAGCGCCGTCATGCAGGACCGGATTGGGGCGAACCGCGCGACCTTCTTCGGATTGCCGACGCTGATGGGGCTCTGGCACAACATAGCCGACGGCATCAAGCTGATCACCAAGGAGGATTTCATCCCTCCGTCCGGCAACCGGTTCCTCCACACGATTTCCCCAATGATCGCCTTGTTCTTCGCGCTGATGAGCTTCGCGGTTATTCCCTTCGGCGGAGTTTACGATCTGTGGGGGTACACCGTTTCGCTCCAGATACTCAATCTGAATGTGGGGCTGCTTTACATCTTTGCCGCGATGAGCATGGGGATTTACGGGTTCGTCCTGGCTGGCTGGGCTTCGGCCAACAACTATTCCCTGCTCGGCGGAATGCGTGCTTCCGGTCAGATGATCTCGTACGAAATCACGATGGGAGCGACGGTGATCGGTCTCCTCATGATCTATGGGACGCTGGACCTGCAGCAGATCAACATTGCGCAAGGGCGCTTGTGGGGTGGCTGGCTCCCGTTATGGGGTGTCCTGCTGCAGCCGCTCGGGTTCATCCTCTTCTTCACGGCCGCGATGGCCGAGACGAAACGCGTGCCGTTTGACATTCCGGAGGGGGAATCGGAGATCGTCGGGTATTTCATGGAATACAGCGGCATGAAGTTCGCCATGTTCTGGCAGACAGACTTCATTGAAACGATTCTTGCAGCAGCGCTGGTCACGACCCTTTTCTTTGGCGGCTGGCAGGTTCCTTTCCTGATGTCCGACGGTTTTCACTTCCCGTGGGGCGCCGTCTGGAGCTTGCCTGCTCTGGTGGTCATGCTGCTGCAGGTTGGATCGTTCCTGACGAAGGTGTTCATCTTCTGTTTTCTGTTGATGCTGATTCGCTGGACCCTGCCGCGCTTCCGATGGGATCAGCTGATGCGACTCGGCTGGAGCATCATGCTGCCCTTGTCGATTCTCAACATCGTGGTGACGGGGTTCGTTCTGGTTCTCTGGCAGTCGTGACGCAAGGTTTTATTTTCACTTATGGCGATAAAGAAAGTCGTTGAAACCGGTTTATGGGAACGAATTTATGTCCCGGAGGTCATCAGGGGAGTAGCACTGACCGCCGGGCATTTCTTCCGCAACATGGCCGCCCACACAGCTCATCTGTTCGGACTTGGGAAGCAAAAGAGGGGGTCCGCCACCTATCAGTATCCCGAGGAGCGAAGGCCGCTATCCCCCCGCCTTCGCACGCTGCATCGCCTGACTCGTCGTGAAGACGGGTCACCCAGATGCGTGGCCTGCATGATGTGCGAGACGGTCTGTCCGGCACGGTGCATCTATATCGTGGCCGGAGAACATCCGAATCCGCAGATCGAGAAATACCCGGTTCGATTTGATATCGACCTGGGACTGTGCGTCATGTGCGGGTACTGCGTGGAGGCCTGCCCGGAGGATGCGATCCGCATGGACACCGGCGTGATCGACTTCTCGTCTTACACCCGGGAGGGGATGATCTACGACATGAAGAAGCTCCTGGATCTTTCCCCGACGCCTGCGCGCGGGGTTAAGTCCTCCGCCCGGCCCTAATATCGCCTTCAGAGCCGCGCACGCAGTGGAGGGCTGCGAAGCGTATTTCAGCGGAGCAGCCTGGAGCGAAGTAAGCGGGACCACCCATCGAACCCTAAAGGCACGATGGGTGGTCCCGCTTACTTCGCTCCAGGCTGCTCCGCTGAAATACGCTTCGCAGCCCTCCACTGCGTGCGCGGCTCTGTAAGGCGACATTGCGCGGCTACCCGAAGACCTCCCTGAACTCCTCCGCAAACACTTCCTTCACGGCTGCGATTTCGATCATCCCCCCCGTCAGCGACGACAGCGAAACCATTGGGCAGCCGGGCATGCCGCAGGGGTTGATTAACTCGAAATAACGGAGATCAGTCGAGACATTCAAGGCGAAGCCGTGCATGGTCACCCAGCGGCGCACGCCGACTCCGATTGACGCGAGCTTGCCCCTCTCGGTCCAAACCCCGGTGAATCCTTCACGGCGGAATGATTCCACGCCAAATCGAGCCGCCGTAGTCATCAGGACTTGTTCGAGATCCCGCAAATAGCGGTGGACGTCGCGATTCCTCTGCTTCAGGTCGAGGTGCGGATATCCGACGAGCTGCCCGGGGCCGTGATACGTCACATCCCCACCCCGGTTGATCCGAACTAATTCAATGGGATTGTGGTTCCAATCGACCGCGGTCAGCAGGTTTCCGGCATCCCCGCCGCGTCCACAGGTAAAGACATGCGGATGCTCGAGAAGGAAAACCGTTTCCGCCTCCACACCGTCCGCTACGAGGCCGACCGTCTCTTCCTGTTTCGTGAGGGCCGCCTCGAAAGAAACGCAGCCAAGATCGATGAAACGCATGTGTGTTATGAACCCTGTACCCAAAGCCTCTATCATTATAGTCATGCGGACAACTATCGTCGGCCTGTCTTTGATCTTCGCGTTTTTGGCATTCGGGCCCGCGCAGACCCCGCCCTCGATCCAGGTTTCCTCCGAGGAAGTGGTGTTCCATGTCCGCTTCACCGACCGTTTCGGCAAAGCTATTTCGGATATAAGGCCCGAGGAAGTGAAGATTTACGAAGAGGGGAAGGAACAGAAACTCAAACGGCTGTTCCGATCCGAGGAACCTTTTGATGTCGCCCTGCTCCTCGATGTAAGCCCCAGCACGTACGACATTCAGGAAGGCATTCGGGAACGGTCGATCGAGTTTGTTTCGCAGATGCCGGAAATGAACCGCATGCTCCTGATCAGCTTCGATGATCGGATTTACATCGATTGCGATTGGACAAGCGATCTGCCGGAAGTGATGGACACGATCGAGGGGCTGCAGACAAATGAAAAGTCCAGCAGCACGCACCTGTATGAAGCCATTTCGCTCGTGGCTCAAAAGAAGCTGACTCGAAAGACGCCACGGCGTGCCATTATCGTGTATACGGACGGGATCGATCACGGAAGTGACGGTTTTTCAGAGAAAGAGTCTATCGAAATCATCGAAGAGTCGGGGGTTGTCGTGTATCCGATTCAATACGATTCTCGGGCCTGGTATGCGCGGCAAGGGAATCCTGATCCCGATCATAACGATCCGTATCCGGATCCGAATGATCCGACGGATCCGCGAAACCGCGATCCGCGTACCGGACGTACTCGCAGGTATCCTCAGCCGGGAAGCAGAGATCCGCAGCCCCAACCTCCGCAGACGAGTCCCCCCACCGTGCCGGGGACGACTCCGCCAACTATCGGCGGCATCATCCTCGGACCCACTTCCGAGCGAGACAAGTCGTCTTACAAGGCCCAAATGATGTATAACCACGCCAAAGACTATCTTTTCAAACTGGCGTATGTATCGGCGGGTCGCCACTTCGAGACCCCTTCGATCACCGCGCTCGGGCACGCGTATTCGAAAATCATCGACGAACTGGCGCACGTCTACACCGTTACGTACATTCCCTCCGAGATCAAGCGTGATGGCCAGATCCACAGGGTCAGGATCGACGTAGCCCGGCCGGACGTGGCAGTGCTTACGACTAAAGGCGGATACAGGGCGAAGGCGAAGTGAGCTCCAATCACGAACTGACAGCTGACAGCTGACGGCTGACAGCCGACGGCTGACGGCTGACGGCTGACAGCGGTGGGTTAGCTTTTTTCAGACTTCAGTACTGCCAGGTGATCGCGGAAGGTGGAACGAATCCTTATGAAGTCCGCGTGATCAAGTCTCAGCTCGGACGCGACCTGGCGGATCGACCGGTCTTCAACCGTCGAAATTGATTCGTCAGACGCGGAGACGGCAAAAAGACATTCGAGCAGCGCAAGCTTCTGCTCCCTGGTTGCAATGCGATCGAATTCCCGCGTTACGAGGTAATCTTCTGTGGCCCCGAACATGAGCGTCTGGGTCTTTGCGATCTGGACGACCATGACTGCCTGCTCGGGAGAGAGCATGCCAATTTTGACCAGAATACGCTCCATCGTGCGGACCTCGTCCTCACTCACCTTGAGATCGGCATGAGCGACGCGGCTGAGGATGTAGGCGAAAGCCGCGAGATACCTGGCTTTCTCCGGTTCGAGCCGATCCAACTCGCCCGCAATTTTCCGTACGGCTTGGGTCTCCGGGCCGTCCGCCACGGATTCTTCACTTTTTAATCCGAGGAATTTAAGAATTGACATTAGTGGAAGTGTAGCGGCTTTCGCTCCGTTTGTCAGGTCAGTGAACCCCGGCAGTGGTCAGCCGTCAGCTGTCAGCCGTCAGCCGTCAGCTGTCAATTTCTACTCGACACTTGCCTTTGCAGCGTTTCCGCGATAAAAATCTGAGGTCATGGAACAACAGAAATCAGTCAGTCGCAGAAGCTTCCTGAAGACCACGGCCGCAACCTCGGCCGCGTTCGCCGCACCTGCCTTTATTCCCCAGTCCGCTTTCGGCGCCAATGATCGCATCCGGGCGGCGGTCCTTGGTCTAAACGGCCGCGGGAAATCGCACGTCAGCGGTTTGATGGAGCAGCCGAATGTCGAGGTCGTGACGCTATGCGATCCGGACAGCAACATCCTGGGAAACCGGGCGACCGAGTTCGAATCCAAGTACTCGAAGACCGTGAAGTCCGAAAAGGATCTCCGAAAGGTCTTCGAAGACAAAGACGTTGACGTCGTAAGCATCGCGACTCCGAACCACTGGCATTCGCTCGCCACGATCTGGGCCTGCCAGGCAGGAAAGGATGTTTACGTTGAGAAGCCGGGGTCGCACACCGTGTGGGAAGGCCGGAAAATGGTGGAAGCCGCGCACAAGTACAACCGAATTGTCCAGCACGGCGTGCAACTGCGCAGCTCAGAGGCGATTCAGGAAGCGATTGATCATCTGCGAAAAGGAACCATTGGAAAAGTCTATATGGCGCGCGGACTTGTCTTTCGATGGCGCGGAGATATCGGCAGGAAGGGCGTGGAGGACGTGCCGAATCACCTGGATTACGATCTGTGGCTCGGTCCGGCTCAGCAGCGTCCGTTCAGCCGGGATATCGTCCACTACAACTGGCATTGGAACTGGGAATTCGGCAACGGGGACGTCGGCAACCAGGGAATTCACGAGACCGACCTGTGCCTCTGGGGGCTCGGAGTCGGGCTTCCGGAAAAAATCACGGCGATGGGCGGCAAGTTTCTTTTCGACGATGCCAAGGAGACTCCCGAGACGCTTTGCTCGGTTTATCACTACCCGAAGGAAGGCAAGCTGATCGAGTTCGAGGTCAGGCCGTGGTGTACCAACCTCGAAGACGGCGCAGGCGTAGGCAATATCTTCTACGGATCGGAAGGCTACCTGGTGGTCAAGGGGTATGACAAGTACGAGATCTTCCTCGGTCGGGATCGAACCCCAGGCCCCAGCCGGGAAAAGGGTGGCGACCACTTCGCGAACTTTATAGCCTGCGTCCGATCCCGAGACGCGTCGAAACTAAATGCGCCGGTTGAGACCGCGCACTTTTCCTCGGCGCTCGCGCACTTGGGCAATATCTCTTACCGGCTTGGCCGGGTTCTGAACTTCGACCCTTCAACCGAGCAGATTAAGGACGATGAAGAGGCAAACCGGATGCTGAAGCGCGAGTACCGGGCACCGTACGCTGTTCCAGAACAGGTGTAGAAAGAACCGCTTAGCACACGGACGAACACGGACAGAAACGGACAGGCACGGACCATGACCGCGTCCGTGTTCGTCCGTGGCGGTCCTTGTCCCGTCCGTGCTCACCATGAGCATCCAAACTCTCACTCCCGACTTTTTCGTCCGCCCCACGCTTGAGGTTGCCCGAGACCTGATCGGAAAGCTGCTCGTCCACGAGGAGGCCGGCCATCGATTGGTGGGGCGCATCGTCGAGACCGAAGCGTACCGGGAAGATGATCCGGCTTGTCATGCCTGGAGCGAGATCAAGAGACGCGCGGGAAAGTCAGCATGGCGGGGCGAAGTACTGATGGGCGAACCCGGAATTGCCTATGTTTACCTCAATTACGGGATGTACTGGCTTCTGAATGTCGTGACCGAGCCGGTGGGAGTCGGAGCGGCCGTCCTGTTTCGGGCCGTAGAGCCGGTGGAAGGGATTGAAGTGATGCGGGCCCGGAGAAACGTGAGGAACGACCGGGATCTCACGAGCGGCCCGGGCAAACTGACGCTCGCCTTCGGGATAGACGACCGATTCCATCGCCGCCCGCTGACAGAACCGCCGCTGTATCTGGCTGCGGAAAGCCCGGAGCCTGCGGTGCGAGTGGCTGTTTCCGAGCGAATCGGGATCAACAAAGGCGCCGAGTTGCCGTGGCGGTTCTACGTGCCCGGAAACCCGTGGGTTTCGGGGAAAGCGCGCCGATAGCCCCCCTGGGAGCGCAGGCGTCTCGCCTCCGCTCCCAGGGGCTTACCGAATCAAACCCTCCTGCCCATAGTAGAAGACGCCTGCCACCGCTCCCGTCAGAAGTGTCGCCAACGTCGCTGCCCAAAGCGATCTCCAGCTGAGGGCGGCGAGGTCGTCGCGGCGCGAAGGCGCGAGGGCCGCTGTACCGCCGACAAAAATCGCCACCGAGGCGACGTGCGTGAAGCCGCACAGCGCGTAACTGAGAACCATTAAGCCGCGTGGAGAAAGCTGGCCGGAGGCGGCGAGGGCGGCCAGATCCTGATACGCAATCACCTCCGTAAGTACCCAGCGCTCCCCGATCAGTTTTGCCGCAGCGGCCCATTCCGAGGGGGCGAGGCCCAGGCACAGGATCAGCGGGTACGCGATAACCTGCAGGACCGACTGGATCGTCCAGCGGATGTCGATCGAAAAGAGCCGCGATCCCACCCAGGAGCTTGCGCCACCGAGCATGAGGTCCAGCAGAGCCACGAGGCCGAGCATTCCGATCAGGAGAGCCCCAATCCCCACGCCCAGCTTCACACCTTCGTTGGCGCCCCAGATGATGCTGCCCATCCAATGTCTGGTCTCGACGTAGGTCTTGGAGGCAGGCACGCTACCCATCGTCACCGGCGTATCGTCTTCCGGAACCACGGTCTTCGAAATGATCACGGCCGACGGGATCGACAAAACCGAGGCCGATATGAGATGTCCGGCAATATAAGGAAAGGTAGACTGCAGAAAAGTAACGTACAACGCAAGAACCGTGCTCGCAATGCTCGCAAGCCCTGCGGTCAGCACCATCATCAGCTCCGACCGCGTCATCTCTGCCAGGAAGGGCCGGACGACAAGCGTTGATTCAACCCCCAGGAAGGCGTTGCTGGCCGTGGACAGCGCCTCAGCGCCGCTTAATTGGAAGCTCCGATGGACGATCACTGCCGTCCAGCGGACCAGCCAGGGAAGAAAACCCACATGGTACAGCCACGCGGTCACGACCGAGAAAAAGACCACGGCCGGCAGCACCTGAAACGCCAGGATCGGCCCCAGGCTTCCTTCTCCAGTAGAGCTGGCGAGAGGGCCGAACAAAAACCGGGCTCCTTCGGCGGCAGCCGCGATAGTCAAATTAACGGCGGCATTTAAGACCAGCAACACCTGCCGAAAAGCGGGCAACCAGAAAATGATGGCGCCAAGGAGGGCTAAGGCCAGACAGCCCGAGGCAATCGTTCTCCAGGGCACATTCTTCCTGTTTGTCGAGGTCAGCCAGGCCAGGAGCAACAGGACCGCACATCCGGCAAGCGAATACAGATTCAACAGGGTCATCACGCCTCCTGAGAGTCGGCCCCTGTTGTAGAACAGATCGGAGGTGGGACGCAAGGGGACGCGCCCCCGCTCCATCCCGTCTTACACCGAGCCGCGCACGGAGAGGAGGGCTGCGGAGCGTATTCTGCGAAGCAGCCTGGAGCGCAGTAAGCGGGACCACCCAACGAGCCTTGAAAGTTCGTTGGGTGGTCCCGCTTACTCTGCTCCGGGACTCGCTCCGCAACAAAACGCTGCGCGGCCCTCTGCTCCGTGCGCGGCTCGGTGACGCGACGCGGCTCTGCTACTATGCCAGCGCACCCAGGCTGGTTAGCGCTTTTTCCGCGCTGTCTTTGGCCGAGACGTTGTACTGGACGTCGATGATCTCACCCGCTTCGTTGATGACGAAGTGGCTGCGGATGACCCCTTGGTATTTCTTCCCGTACATGGTCTTCTCTCCCCACGCCCCGTACTCGTCAGCGAGACGGTGGTCCTGATCCACCAGCAAAGTGAAAGGCAAGTTGTGCTTCGTCTTGAATCTCTGGTGCGACCGCACATCGTCCGGGCTAACTCCCAGGACGACCGCGTTCTGCTCCTCAATCTCGGGGTATGAATCGCGGAAGCTACAGGCCTGCGTGGTACATCCGCTCGTATCGTCCTTCGGATAGAAGTAGAGGACCACTTTGCGTCCCCGAAAATCCGACAACCGAACCGTTTGGTCCTGATCCGTCAGGGCGGAGAAATCGGGAGCCTTGTCACCTGCTTTGAGTTTCGCCATGGTCTTAATATGCCTGATACGGGCGCCTCGGTTCCAACCAGCTTTCCCCCTGACGGTGGGGCCAACTTGACTTCGATTGACCGATTCGGCAACATCGATTTTAGACAAACGTTAAGCCAGGAGTCTTCCACAACCAAGGGGAGGTGGCGTGGAACCGAACTGGAATCGGTTGGACGAGCAAGTCAAATTTTACTTGCCCGTGGTCGTTGTCGTCGCTCTGATTGCCGTGCTCGTCACCGGGCTTGTCACAGCGCCGGTCCGCCGGGTCAAAGGATACTCACCGGTTCAGCCCATCAGTTATTCGCATCAGCTGCATGCCGGACAGATGCGCCTTGATTGCCGCCATTGCCATCTGGGCGCCGAAGTTTCGCGGCATGCCTCTGTTCCCTCCGTGGCCAGCTGTATGAACTGCCATAACGCGGCAGTAACGGACAGACCCGGTGTCGTTCGACTGCGCGACGCAGCGGCAAGAGGTGAGCGCCTCCTCTGGAAACGAGTTCACAAGCTTCCCGATTTCGTTTACTTCGCTCACATGGTGCATGTACGCGCGGGGATAGGGTGCGAGAACTGTCACGGCAATGTGCGTCAGATGGCAGTCATGACCCAGGCCGCTTCGCTTTCCATGGGCGCCTGCCTGGATTGCCACCGTAACGCGCATGAGAGAGTACCTGGATCCCAGGCCACGCTCATTGGACCGGAGAACTGCAGCGCATGTCATCGATAGCACCGAAGAAAGACAGAATCGATTACTGGCGATCTCTTGAAGAACTCAGCTCACGGCCGGGAAATGACTCACTTCGCCGGATTCTCGCCGAAGCGGAAACGGCTGTTTCGAGCACAGATCTGAACCGCCGTCGATTTCTGGCCGTGGTTGCCGCCTCACTGTCAGCAGCGGGTGTAGGCTGCACAAGGTTCGACGACCGAGGCGAGATTGCCTCGCGCCCGGATGCACTCGAAGGCCAGATCCCCGGGATGCCTCGTTACTACGCCTCCACGCTCGTCCGCTATCCGGGCTCGGTGCCGGTTTTGGCCACGACCCGGGAAGGCCGGCCGATAAAGCTGGAAGGCAACCCAGAACATCCGGCCAGCAGGGGAAGCCTCGGCGCGTTCGGCCAAGCCGCAACGCTGGATCTTTACGACCCGGACCGGCGACGGGCGCCGCTCCTCTACGGAAAAGAAATCAGCTGGGGCGAAGCGGACCGGCAGGTTCGGAGTCAGCTGGAAGACAACTCCCGGGCGGGTAAAACTAACGTGCTCGTAACCGGTCCACTTGTCTCGCCCGCCGGTCGTTCGTTGGTAAAACTGTTCGTCGCAGCCTACCCTCAGACGATTCATCGGCGCCTGGCGACTTTCCACAACGGCGAGACGTTGGAAGGACGTCAATTAGCCTTCGGGACACCGAGCTTCGCAACTATTCGCTGGAACCTGGCTGATGTGGTCCTGGCACTCGATTGTGATTTCCTGGGGACCCAGGGCAGGCCCGGCGACGAGAACGGCTTCGCGTCTCGCAGGCGTCCCGAGCACCCGTCCGGCATGAATCGACTGTGGTGCCTGGAGGCCGGGATGAGTACGACCGGCGCCAACGCAGATCACCGCTTTTCCTTGCGGCCCGGCCTGCAGCCACGCTTTCTGGCATGGCTGCTCGGACAACTGGTCGCAGAAAGAACTATCGGGGCGCTCGCCTCCGATCCCCTCGTGACTCAAACGGTCCGGACGGCGACTCAGAACATCCGGTTCGAGGAGTTCGGGATTCCGAAACCGGCTGCGGACGGGCTCGTCGGCGACCTGATCACGCGACAGGGGCGCAGCGCGATTGTTGCTGGTCCTCAGTTGCCGGCGCCATGCCAGGTCCTCGTCGCCGCCCTCAACGTGACGCTTGGCAATGAAGGCACGGTTGTCGTCCCCATTCCGACGATTCCGGACAATGAGCCGTCGACACTCCGCGATTGGGTGGAAACAGCTGAGATGATGAACCGAGGCAAGGTGGGCGTCTTCATCGCGCTCGACGTCAATCCCGCCTATGCACTGCCCGAGGTCGGCTGCCCCAGAGTCCTCGCAAAAGTCCCCTTCATCGTCGCCTCTTCCCTGCTCCGGGATGAAACGGCGAGCCTTGCGCATCTTGCGCTTCCGGCCGCACACGACCTGGAATCGTGGGGAGACAGCGATTTCCATCCGGACGTCGTCTCGCTCCAACAGCCGGTGATGCGTCCGCTTTTTCAGGCCCGACAGAGCGAGGAATCGCTCCTCTCCTGGCTAAGCCAGTCCGAACGACCGGCGGCCAGCTACCACGAGTACGTGAAGGCCCGTTGGAAGAACGAGGTCCATCCCCAGACCGGAACCGGGGTGGAGTTCACCCATTTCTGGGAGGCCGCGCTCCACGACGGGTTTATAGATTTGAAGTCGGGGCCGGTCCCCGCATCGACGCTGTCGATTCCGGAGGTCATAAATGCTATTTCCCGGTGCAGCCAGAAAGTGGAACCGGGCTTCGACCTGACGCTGCGACCCAGTCCGCGCGTTTATGATGGCCGTTTCGCGAACAACGGCTGGTTGCAGGAGCTCCCGCACCCCGTTACTACTCAAAGCTGGGGGAACAGCGCGGTGATCGGGCCATCGACGGCGCTCTCCCTGGGGTGCAAAGAAGGGCAAATCGTCACGGTCAAGGTGGGTGGGGCAGCCACAAATATCCCGGTCCTCGTGAGTCCGGGTGTCGCTGAAAACAGCGTTCAGATTGATCTTGGATATGGCCGGTCCGAAGCCGGGACATTGGGCAGCCAGGTGGGTGTTGATGCAGGTAAGTTGCGCTGTGCCACCGGGGGGGTGTCCCCTTGGGTCTACTCCGGGGTAAGGCTGGTCGTCACATCCGAAAAAGGTCGCATTATCCGAGTTCAGCAGCACCATGCCACCGAGGGGCGGTCGTTCCTTAGAGAGGCAGACGCCGATTCCTTGCGGCAGGACCAAGGCCTGGAGAAAACCGGGCATCAGCCGGCGCAAGCGAGTCGGTTAACTCCCGGATGGCATTACAAGGGCGAGAAATGGGGGATGATCGTCGACCTCTCTGCTTGTAACGGCTGCGGAGCATGCACGATCGCCTGCGTCGCGGAAAACAACGTCCCGGTCGTGGGACCCGAGGAGGTCGGAAAGGGGCGAGAGATGCACTGGGTCCGCGTTGACCGCTATTTCTCCGGGCCCGCCGCCAATCCCTCGGTATCGTTTCAGCCCATGATGTGCCACCAGTGCGATTCTGCGCCGTGCGAGAAGGTGTGTCCGGTCGCGGCGACGGTCCATAGCCCCGAGGGGCTGGACGAGATGGTTTACAACCGTTGCGTGGGCACCCGGTACTGCGCCAACAACTGTCCCTACAAAGTCCGTCGCTTCAATTACCTGGACTATCACAAGGATTTAAGGGCGCCGGTCGACCTGCTGTTCAACCCTGAGGTGACTGTCCGCAGCCGCGGCGTGATGGAGAAATGCACGTTCTGCGTCCAGCGGATCGCAGCAGCCCGGCAGGCAGCCAGGGCCGCGGGGCGAAAACTCGCCGACGGGGACATCCAAACGGCATGCCAGCAGGCTTGTCCGACCGGAGCGATCGTTTTCGGGGACTTAAACGACCCCGGGAGCCGCGTTCACAAACTGGCGCACAGCGGCCGGGGCTACCAGGCGCTCGGCGAGCTGGGGATTGGCCCTGCGGTGACTTACCTCGCCAGGATACGTAACCCTCGTCGGGGTTTGAAGATATGAGCCAAGTGATCACGGACCGAGGGGGAGAATTCAAGCACTTTGACCAGGCGACGTTCGCCCAGGTGGACGACGATATTGCCGCCCCGATGGCCTACATACCCGGCCGGACGTGGTGGATCGCACTGGCGGTCAGCAGCTCCCTGATGTTGCTGGGATTCAGCTTGATGGCCTATACCGTGGCCAACGGTGTCGGAGTCTGGGGCAACAACAGCCCGGTTTTCTGGGCTTTTCCGATCGTGAACTTCGTTTTCTGGATCGGCATCGGCCACGCGGGAACACTCATCTCGGCGATTCTATTTCTATTCCGGCAGCCGTGGCGCAACGCGATTGCCCGTTTTGCCGAAGCGATGACCATCTTCGCGGTCATGACCGCCGCCATGTTCCCGGTCATCCACATGGGACGGCCCTGGCTGGCCCATTGGGTGTTTCCCTACCCCAATGACATGTCGATCTGGGTGAACTTCCGTTCGCCCCTGGTCTGGGACGTCTTCGCCATCTCGACCTACTTTACGGTTTCGTTGCTGTTCTGGTACGTGGGCTTGATCCCCGATTTGGCCGCGATGCGGGAGCGCGCCGCGACCAAGGTTCACCGCGTCATTTACTCCGTCCTCAGTTGCGGTTGGACCGGCCTGAGCCGCCATTGGCGGCATTATGAGCGGACCTACCTGATTCTGGCCGGCCTCTCCACGCCGTTGGTGGTATCGGTTCATACGATTGTCAGTTTCGATTTCGCCACCAGCGTGATTCCCGGCTGGCACACGACCATCCTGCCGCCGTACTTCGTGGCCGGCGCCGTCTTCTCGGGATTCGCCATGGTGCTGACGGTGCTCATCGTGGTTCGCCGCCTGTTCCATCTCGAGCACATCGTCACGATGCGGCATCTGGATCACATGAACAAGGTCGTGCTGGCGACCGGGCTGATGGTCGGATATGCCTACGGCGTCGAAATCTTCACCGCCTGGTACAGCCAGGAAGAGGCCGAGATTTTCATGATCATCAACCGGATGACCGGGCCTTACTGGTGGGCGTTTGCGTTAATGTTCTCCTGCAACGTGCTGGCGCCACAGGTCCACTGGTCGGCGCGGGCCCGCCGCTCGATTCCGATCATGTTTGCCGTCTCGATCCTGGTAAACATAGGGATGTGGTTTGAACGCTTTGTCATCATCGTTACGTCGCTTCATCGAGACTATCTGCCGGGCAGTTGGGGGATGTACAAGCCGACCCTGGTCGACTTGGGCATCCTGGCCGGGAGTTTCGGACTGTTCTTCACGCTGGTTCTACTGTTTGTCCGCTCCCTCCCGGTTATTTCGATGACTGAGATCAAAGCCGGTCTGCCGGGCGCTCAAATCAGCAAGCAGTTGCGAGTGCCCGCCAAACTGCCGGCCGTCGAGGAGGCAAATGTCTGAGGGCGAACAAGAACGGTTCGAAATCGTAGGGGCCATTGCCGTCTACGGCGCGCCGGATGAGCTCGCTGAAGGGGTCGTGAAGGCCCGGGAAGCCGGCTTTACCCGCCTGGACGCCGTGTCTCCGTATCCCCTGCATGGTATTGACCGCCTTCTGGGCAAGGGGCCTTCGCGGCTGGGATATATTGCAGCTGCGGCGGGCCTGACGGCGACCATCCTGGCTAAGACCGCCCAGTGGTGGGTCAGCGCGGTCGACTACCCCCTGAACATAGGCGGCAACCCGCTTTTCGCCCTGCCTGCCTTCGTTCCAGTCACATTCGAGTTAATGGTCCTGTTTGCTTCGCTTACGACGGTCATCGCCATGCTGGCGGTCTTTAACGGACTGCCCCGATACAGAAGCGCGCTCCTCAGGTCAACCTTCATCCGGCAGCTGACCTGCAACCGCTATGCGCTCGTCGTCGATGCCGGCGATAAGCGGTTTCGGGCGGACACGATACTCGAGGATCTCTCTGGACCAGATGTGGAAGCGGTCGAGCTGCTCCGGCGCGAAAAACCGAGCCTCTATTACAGGGAGCGGATCCTGTCAGTCCCCTTCCTCGTCCTCATCCTCGCGGTCGCCATCTTTTCTTCGACCGCAACACGGCTCGCTTTTCGCTATGGTGGCGAGCTTCCCCTCTACAACTTCATGAAGCACCAAACCCGGCTGGCGGCGCAGGCCCCTGGTCAGTCATCCGCACTCATACGGCCGGTAGAAGGAACGGTGGCTCGCGGATTTCTGCCTTACGCCTACAAAGGAAGGCCGGACGAAGCCGGGACGAATCTGGTCAACACTTTGCCTATCACAGCCGCGAATCTCGCCCGGGGACGAGGCCGTTATACGGTCTTCTGCCAGCCCTGCCACGGCCGGCTTGCCGACGGGCGGGGAACGCTGACAGCTGCTTTTCCCAAGGCGCCGACACTTCATTCAAAGAAAGTGCGCGAGTGGTCCGACGGTCGAATCTTCGCGGTTCTTACCGAGGGACAGAACCTGATGCCGAACTGGGAAGCTCAAGTTTCGCGGGACGACCGCTGGTTGACGATCCATTACCTGCGGGTCCTTCAACGATCGCAGCACGCACCGGAGCAGGACTTGCCATGACTTCAGGAATACTCAGTCGGACTTACACCAAGCCTTTTTCAATGCCCCGGAGGCTGGAATTCCTGGGTATAGGCGCGGGAGCGGCCGCAGTGCTTCTCCTGGCCACGGGCATCTGGGCAGACTGGACCCGAGTCCTCGGTAATTCGCTCGTCCTGTTCATTTTCATCCTGACACTGGGACTGGGCTCGCTGTTCCTCGTCACCCTGGAATACACGGTCAACGCAACCTGGAGCGTGCCTTTCAGGCGGATCTCGGAGAACCTCGCGGCTCTCGTCCCGGCCAGCCTCATCCTGGCTCTTCCCATGCTCCTCGGAGTGGAACGACTGTTCGAGTGGATGCATCCAAGCCCGGGCGACGCGGTGCTCGCAGGCAAGTCGGGATATCTGAACCTGCCCTTCTTTATGATCCGGTTTGCCCTCTTCTTTACCGCCTGGATAGTCGGCTATCGAATACTGGTCGTCGGATCACGAAGACAGGACCAGACCACTGGTTCGGGATTCAGTTTGACTGCTTCAAGATTTAGCCCCGTATTCATGATCCTGCTCGTCATCACTATTACCTTCGCGGCATTTGACTGGATCATGAGCCTCGTTCCGCACTGGTACAGCTCGATCTTCGGAATCTACCTCCTGGTCAGTTGCATGGTTGCAGGAGTCGCACTGACGACCTTCGTTGCCGTCCTCCTCAAGCTGAAACGTTACCTGCCGTCCGAGATCGACAGCGACCATTTCTACAATCTCGGCGCCCTTCTTTTCGCGCTCAACACCGCGTGGGCGTATATTGCTTTCGCACAATTCCTGCTGATCTGGTACGCCAATCTGCCCGGCGAAACCATCTGGTACGCGGCACGGGCCCACAACGGCTGGGGCATCGTCTCCTGGCTCCTGATCCTCGCGCACTTCTCTGTTCCGTTTGTGGCGCTGCTGAACCGATCCGCAAAGACCGATCTGAAGCGACTGAGATGGGTTTCGCTGTGGGTGCTGGGCGCGCACGGGTTGGACATGTACTGGCTGATTACCCCGAGTATTCGGACAAGCGGAAGCCCATTCACCTGGCAGGAGCTCTGGCTTCCGTTTGCAGCCGCGGCAGTGGTATTGGTCACCTGGCGATGGGCCGCGACGCGTGCCGCTCTCATCCCTGTCAGTGACCCTAAACTCGAATCGAGCCTGCATTTTCATCTATGAGGCACGCGATGGAACCAAGACCCGTTCAGCCGACCGACCCACGATGGAAGCCCAAGAGGACGGTCCTCGTTCTCGGAGTCATCGTACAGTTCGTGCTCATCGGCTCCGCCGTATGGTACAGCGAAATGACGGTGACAGTCGTGCCGGCCACTCCTCCCAAGCTGGTTTCCGAAGTTGTCTCGCCCGAAGACGCGGTCTTTGCGGACACGGATATCAGCGCCCGGAAAGGCAAGCAATTGCCGCCGGTCGACGTCAGGAAAGCGGCCATCGGAGACCCGAAACAACTTTCCGACGGGTCTCGGCTTTTCACCGAGAACTGCGCGTCCTGCCACGGTCCGAGTGGCCGCGGCGACGGACCGGCCGGGAAGACGCTGAAGCCGACCCCGCGCGATTTGACTCGCCTGACCGGCTGGAAGAACCCGACGCGCCTTTCCGATGTTTTCCGAACTGTAACCGTGGGCTTGGCCGGCACCCAGATGCCTGCTTTTGACTATCTCGCTCACGAGCAGCGGTTTGCCACCGCCCACTTCGTCGTCTCGCTCGCGCCAGGGCGCCAGACCGACACCGAAGTGACGTTGGCGGCTCTCGATCAGGAATTCGCTCTGTCGGCAGGGGCAAAAGAACCGAATGTTATTCCGTTGGCAACGGCCATGGACCGGATGCTCGCGGAGCGCGCCGCAACTCCGGCACTAAGGGAGAGCGCGACGATCGACGATGAGGCCGGACAGGAAGTCTTCAAGAAAGTGGTCGAACCGGGCGGCAAGGATCGCCTGCTCAAGCTGCTGACCACTAATCAATCGTGGCGGGAAGACGTCGCGCGCCTGAAGGTTTTGGCAACCGTAGACCCTATTGCGGCTGGTTTTCGCCCCCGGGTGCGGCTTCTGGCCGACACCGAGTGGCAGACGCTGCACGTTTACTTGAAAGGTCGTTACCCGTTGGGAGACCAGTAGGACTCATGGACGGAATGGACGGAATGGACGAAATGGACGTGCGTAGTGAGCGCGTCCACCTCGTCCACAAAGTCCATGCCGTCCATCTCGTCCACTAGGAAACCTTTATGGACTTTCCGATTTTCCAAGCGGATTTTTTCGGGAACAGGCTGCTGATCGCGTTAATTGCGATTGTCCACGTGATCGTTAATCATTCCTTCGCGGTCGGCATGATGCCGCTCCTGGCCTTTATGGAATGGTGGGCGCACCGGACGGGGCGGGCGGACTGGGACAAGCTTTTGTACCAGATTCTGGGGGTGGCGTTCATCGTGACCACCTCCGTCGGCGCATTGACGGGCGTCGGGATCTGGTTCTCCACTTCGGTTGTCAACCCGGCCGCCATTGGCAGCTTGCTGCGGGTCTTCTACTGGGCCTGGTTCAGCGAGTGGGTGGTCTTTGTTTGTGAGGTCGGGCTCATTCTCATTTACTTCCTGACGTGGAAACGCATGGCCGGCGCACGTAAGTCGGCTCATATCCGAATAGGGATCGCGCTTGGCCTGATGTCCTGGCTCACCATGGCGATTATCACCGCGGTCCTCGGGTTTATGATGAATCCCGGTTCCTGGCCGCAGCAGCAGGACCTGCTCGCGGGTTTCCTCAATCCGGCCTACATTCCTCAACTGCTGTTCCGAACGAGCGCGGCTATGTTGATGGCCGGCTCGCTGGCTCTGGCCCTTTGTACGGCCTTTACTCGAAAGCGCACGGCGCTGCGAACCGAGGCGGTGAGGACCTTTGCCGGGTGGAGTCTGTTCTGGACTGTCCCCGTTTGCGTCTGGGCGCTGGTCTACTACCAGGCAATTCCACTCGAGATGATGGTGAACCTTCCCGTGGCGTTCGGCACCCAGGCTTGGGCTGGAAACTACAACCTGCTACTAATGTCCACTCTCGGCGTCGGTCTGGTCGGCATCGTCTTCAACCTCTGGGCTCTTCTTAAACCGGCTCGCGCATACTCGTTCGTCTGGATTATGCCTTTCCTGTGCGTTTGCCTGCTTGTGAGCCAATTTGAACGGACCCGGCAGTTCATCCGCAAGCCGTACGTCCTGGCTTATTACATGTACTCCAACGGAGTTCGCCCCCACGAGTCGGCGTACCTGGTAAAGACCGGCCTGCTGGCGAATTCTGTATGGACGACAACTCGCACTATTTCGGCCGAGAATCGGATACAGGCTGGGCGCGAAGTCTTCCTGATCGCCTGCAGCCGGTGCCACACGCTCAACGGGGCGAATTCCGTGACAACGAACCTTTCCCGCTTGTATCCCGGACAACCCTGGAACCCGGAGACTATCGAGAGTTATATACGGAACATTCACGGGGCAAGGGCCTACATGCCGCCCTTCCCCGGCAATGCTGCGGAACGGGCTGCGCTGGCTGCTTATCTCTCTAAACTCCAGACCACTTCGGACCGGCTGCCGAGCAACGCCTCCATCGGGAGGAACTGAATATGGACGCAATTGTCCCGAAAGATGTGCTCCTGCCGCTGCCGGCGCCTTTCTGGCTGCTGGTCGCTCTGTTGCTCATCTCGTTCCTGGCGCACATTCTGTTCGTCAATCTGATGGTGGGCAGTTCGCTCCTGGTGCTCTGGACCGAAATCAAAGGCCTGAAAAAGAAGGACTGGGACAAGGTCAGTCACGCCATTGCTGCCACCATAACCGTCAACAAGTCGCTGGCCGTAGTCCTTGGGGTCGCGCCATTGTTGACCATCAGCGTCTTGTATACAGCGCAGTTCTACTCATCCAGCACTTTGCTCGGGACCGCCTGGCTGCTCGTCATCCCGCTGGTCATCCTGGCGTTTCTGTTTACGTACGCTCACAAGTACTCTTGGGACGGACTGCATGGAAGCAAGGGCGTTCACCTCGCGCTCATCAGTGTGGCCTGCGGCCTCTTTCTCTCCATTCCGTTCATTTTCTTAACGAACATCAACTTGATGCTCTATCCGGAGCATTGGGGGGAGATCCGTTCCTTCTGGGACGCCATCTGGTTGCCGAATGTCCTGCCCCGCTATTTTCACTTTCTGATGGCCAGCCTCGCCTTAACGGGCTTGTTCTTCGTCTATAACTTCGGGCGAAAATCCGCTGATGTGGATTTCGGCGGCTTGAAGCGCCACGATGTGACCAGGGCGTTTTACGGGGTTGCTTTAGCGGCGACTGCGGCACAAGTGCTGTTCGGCCTGCTCGTCTTCTTCACGCTCCCGGCCCACGTCATTTCCCTCCAGCTGATCGGGACTCTGACTCTCGTGCTGGCGCTCGTTCCTTTCGCCCTTTGGTGGCTCTGGCGCGAAGTACGGGCTGATGAGCCGGGCAAGCGATTGCGCCCGGTTGCTGCGATTCTCACCATCGTAGTGTCGCTGATGGTATGGGCCCGGCACGAGATACGTGAAACGGCGGTCATACCCCACCGGGCGATGGTGGCGGCCAAGACCCTCGAGTATCAGGCGCAAGTCGCTGCAGCGCAGGATTACCTGCTGATGCCCGGCGGTTTGGGAGGGGTCCCAGCGAGCGCCGGGAGCCTGGTTTTTACGCGTCGGTGCGCGAGTTGCCACTCGTTCGAGCGGCGGCTGGTCGGACCTGCGCTGAACGAGGTCGTCGCTTCGTACCGCGGCAATCCGCAGAGTCTTTCGGGCTGGATCGTAAAGCCCGGACGCAAGCGCGCCGACTATCCCGTCATGCCCCCGCAGGAAATGCCGAAGGACGAGTTGCAACAGCTGGTCGATTACGTGCTGCAGACAGCGGGGTAGGACGGCTGGCCGCTGACGGCTGACCACTGTGAGGGGTGTTGAAAAGGCTCGAAAAAGCCGATTACGATTACGAGCACGAGCACGAGCACGAAAAGCTTGACCGTCTAATTGATTGCACCCGATTCACTTGCCGACTGAGTTTTTTTCGTGCTCGTGCTCGTGCTCGTAATCGGCTTTTTCGAGCCTTCTCAACAGCCCTCGCAGTCGTCAGCCGTCAGCGGTCAGCCGCTTTTTCGGCTACCATGGAGTATGGCAGACGTCATTTGGCTGACGCGGCATGGCAGCAGGCAGGATTTTGTCGACGCCGATTGGCACAAGACCGCAGAACGGCCGCATGATCCACCCCTCTCGGCGGAGGGTTTGGTCCAGGCAGAGCAGCTCGCGTGGCGGCTGGAACCGGAAGGCATCACGGCCGTCTTCTCCTCACCCTTCCTTCGCTGTTTACAGACGGCGGCTCCGGTTGCCAACCGCCTCCGACTACCGATCCGGGTCGAGCCGGGGTTCTCCGAATGGTTAAACCCCGACTGGTTTCCGGCTCCTCCGCAGATCTTGCCTCGGGAGGCCATGGTTGAACACTTCCCCGTGGTCGCCAGGGACTATTCGCCTCAGGTCCATCCAACGTATCCCGAAGATGGGGAGACAGTTTTGCGCCGGACGGCGGAGGCGGCCACCGGAATCGCTCAAGCCTATCCAGGTACGGTTCTCTATGTCGGCCACGGGGCGACCGTATATGGGAGTCTGTACGGCTTACTCGGCCAAAGCTTCGCCGAGCTGGAGAGAACATTGGGCGCCATTCATTACTGCTGCCTGTTCCGGGTCGAACGCCGAAACGGAGCCTGGGTTCTGGGTTTGTGCGGCGATACATCCCACTTGGGCGAGGGAAAAGGGGGCGAGAGGTTCCACTGACCAGGGGCGAGGATTCCGGGCCGGGGAGCAGCCCCGAACCCGGAACACGCAATGACTGAAAATCTCTAGTGCGGAATCTGGAAACGGATGAGCCGCTTTACCATTTCCTTCTTATTGGTTCGGTTGCTTCGCTTGTAGGTCCGCAGCCAAAGGCGAAGTTCATCGGAGCTCATCTGCAGAATCTCGCAGACCCAGTAAAAACTTCCGGGGTACGATTCATTGGCGAAGAACCAGTCCATGGCGTCTTTCCGCCAGAGGGCCCACTCCTTGTTCGATGACTTCCTGGGCGCGATAACGTCCCGGAACGCCTGAAGCAAAATGGCGAGCGCGAGGTTCCGCACGGAAGAATCAGATTTCTTGGTCTGAGGATAGAGCCCCTCGCTGATTAGTCTTCCGTTCTTTAACCCGTCATCCTTCTTGATTGAGTAAACGAGGTTCGCGTCCACTTTCTACCTCCTCTGGTCGATCCGGTTGTCGTTTCTCTCAGCTAATCCGGATTCGATCTTAAGTGACGTAAGCGGTTTGCATGTATCGGTTGGAAGCTTTTTGTTTTGTCAGACGATACCCGCTAACCGGTCGAGTTTTGTCCTACAAACTAACCTACAGTCAAATACTCCAGCGGAACAGTCGCTGTCTTCGACAATCGCTGCAACGTCTCCCCGATTCGTTCTGGTTTCCCCCAATCGCTCCATTCCACGTCGCCCATGGGGAGAACCACGGTCGCCTGAGGACAATGTTGTAGGACGCATCGGGAGAAATTCGCCCGGGGCAATCCATGGTAAGCCTCGATCAGCGTCAAGGCTTCCTGCTCCGCAGAATCGGCCGTCGCCGTCGGGCCCGTGGCCCAGAACCGGCGGATCTTTTCGAACCGGGCCGCAAGATGCGGCAAATAAGCCTCGCCAAGAACGCGCAGCAACGGAAGGCGGGCCGCCATTATCATGGTGTTCCACAAGAAACCGCGGGCGAAGCAGTCAATTGCCTCCATGGCATTTGGTTTCTCGTGAAAACTAACGACCTCGTGGGCCACCTGGCGCGAGCTCCAGCTCCACGATCCGGCGCTCGATCCGGGTTCAATCCAGCCGTACTCGGGCTCCGGGCAGTCAGGATAGGCCCCCAGCAAAACCAGCCGATTGGCCAGGCGTTCAGCCATAAGAGCGGCGCGGTCGGCGTGCTGCAAGAATCTTTTTTCGGGCGCGATGAAATGATCCGAGGGAAATATGACGGCCGTTGCGTCGGGTTCATGGGCCTCGACATAGGCCATGCCCAGGAAGATTCCGGGAGCGGTGTCAAGGTTCACGGGTTGCTCGATCACCTTACCGGGCATCGCCGATTCATCCACAAAGCCGCGATGCCCCCGACCTATCACGGTGACGACGCGGTCGGCTCCTACAAGTTGGACGGCCCGGTCTAGAGTGTGCTCGAGCATCGTCCGAGAGCCGACAAATGTGCAATACTGCTTCGGTCGATGGGTTCCGAGCCATCGCTCAGTCATCGCGCGGAGACGCTCGCCTTCCCCACCGGACAACACGATCACCCATCTCTTCTTGCTGATCGAGGCGCTTGCTCCCTGGCTTTCCATGGCTTCCTCCTTGACACACGACTTCCATCGAAGGGCGGAAGTATTACTGCCCCCCACGGAACCTTCGCCATGTTCGGAACGCTTTGATCGGCCAGCCTTGAGAGGGCCGCTGAAACTATGAGAGCGGGGCTGCCGGTTCTGAACTGCGGGAAATAGTGTGGGATTTCGGACCGGAAGAGAGTATCGTCCACGACCCCTTTTTTGTGTAGGACAACGGGAAGGGGGGTGTAGGAGCGGGCGCGGGCGGGGGAGCTAAGCCACGGCCAGCGGGCTATTCGACTAGGCCCTGCTTGATGGCGTAGCGAATCAGTTCCGCATTGTTCGTCATCTTCATCTTTTCGAGGATCCGAGTGCGGTACGTGCTGATGGTCTTAACGCTTAGAGCCAGCCGCTCGGCGATTTCGGTGACAGTCTTGCCGGAAGCAATCATGCACAGCACCTGATACTCGCGGTCTGACAGGTTTTCGTGCAGAGCTTCCTTGAAATCGATCTCCAGGTCGAAGGCGAGTTTCTCGGCTACTGAGGGGCTGATGTACTTACGTCCACGAATGACCCGGCGGATGGCATTGACGAGCTGCTCGGGAGCGCTGTCTTTGGTGAGATAACCGGCTGCGCCGGCCTTCAACACTCGGACTGCATACTGATCTTCCGAATGCATGCTGAGAACCAGGACCGGCAGTTTGGGCTTCTCGCCCTTCAGTTGGCGGAGCACATCGAGTCCTCCGCGTCCAGGCATGGAAATGTCCAACAGAACTACATCCCAGTGCCCGTTTTGAACCTTCTCCAGAACCTCCTGACCATTACTCGCTTCACCGGCCACCACCAGGTCGGCCGTTTCTGCAATGATGCGCTTCAAGCCCTCCCTTACTACCGCATGGTCGTCCGCGACGAGTATTTTGATCATCGGCTTACCGCCACATAGTATACGGCTTTTCCGGACTGCAAGTAAAAAAAGTAAGCGGCACAGATCGGCAACTGTAATGGCTTGAAATCGCAGGGGGAAACCGAGAGGAACCTAAGCCAGACGCAGGTAGGAGGATCGCATTTGCCTCGCCGCAACTCGGCCGTCATGCCCCCAGTTGGCGGAGGAGAGATCGGACATCGGCAGCAGCGTGATCCAATCCGAAGCCCGTAGGACCCTTCTGGAGAAGTTGGCTGTCTCGAGGCCTCGATAAACGTCGCGCAAGGCAAGTTTTTCCAAGTCGCGACTGGCGTTTCCACTGTTAATCAGCTTGAGAAGATCCAGCAGGTTCTCGAATCGCTTCAGCATACCGGGAAACAGCTGCTGCCCGATCGTCCAAAGCGTGCGAGCCTTAACCGCCATGATGCGCGTGTTCCAGTAATAGCCGCTCTGGAGGAAACGCTCCGCCTCCTCGTGGCTCGGCTCTTCGTAAAAACGCTTTACGGACCGCGCACCAAAATCGGCCATACCTTCCAGGAAGGGTCCGGCCTCAACCCAGCCGAAGTCCGCTTGAGGGCGTGTCGGTGCGACGCCAAGGACAACCAGCCGGTTGGGAAGGCACTCAGCCAGATCAGCGGCCCGCTCGAGGTGCGGGACGAACTGCTCATCCGGCAAAACGAAATGATCGGAGGGCAAAATCAGGATGGTTGCCTCCGGTTCCTGGGCAAGCACGTACACGAGTGGCAGCATCACTCCGGCAGCAGTGCCGCGGTTCGCGGGCTCTTCGAGGAGTCGACCGGGAAGTTGTACCTCGGGATTCAGGTACACAAAATGGCCATTACCGATGACGGTCAAGATCCGTTCAGGCGCTACCAGGCAGGCGACTCGGTTAACGGTGTGCTCGATCAGGCTGGGGCCGCCGCTTGCAGGACAATATTGAGCGGGGCCTTCGCGACTGAAAACGCGCAGAGCCAGCTTACGTACTCTCTGGCTTTCTCCAGTGGCGAGCACAACCCCCCACAACCGGCGTTCCTTACTTTTTCCCGACGATACCATCAGTCCACATCCACGCTCCTCGGAGGGGCCTTTCGCCCCTCCGAGTTGCCCTCACCTCTATTGAGCCTGAGTGATCTCTGCTGAGCTAATACCACTCTTAATTGGCCTGATAATGGAGGAAAGAAAACACCGTTCCTATCGGTTCGAGGCTGTTTCTCCTGTCAGATTAAGCCTCGGGTTGGCCGGGACATTGTCCTACAGGTCGCCTGCTCCAGAGCGGAAGACGCGGGGAATTCGCGTTACAGGAAGAGCCGCGCACGCAGTGGGGAATTCGCCTTACAGAGCCGCGCACGCAGCGGAGGGCTGCGAAGCGTTTTGTGCGAAGCAGCCTGGAGCGGAGTAAGCGGACCACCCGACGAACCCTTAAGGCACGATGGGTGGTCCGCTTACTCCGCTCCAGGCTGCTTCGCACAAAACGCTTCGCAGCCCTCCACTGCGTGCGCGGCTCTGTAAGGCGAACTCCCGGGCCGGCACGCCCGGCAAGATGCAACTCGTCAATGCGCGGCGATCTGTGGTAGCTTGGATTGCTTATGGAATTGATCGCGGCGCTCATTGATTTCGTCCTGCACATCGACAAGCATCTGGATGTGATGATCCAGGGTTATGGCCTCTGGGTCTACCTGATTCTCTTCCTGATCGTGTTCTGTGAGACCGGGCTCGTCGTCACGCCCTTCCTGCCGGGAGATTCGCTTCTCTTCGCCGTCGGCGCCTTTGCGGCGCGGGAGTCGCTGCACCTCACTTGGGCCTTTGCGCTTTTGGCGACGGCGGCGATACTCGGAGACACCGTCAACTACTGGATAGGACAAATCGCAGGCCCAAAGGTGTTTCAAAGCGACCGGTCCCGCTTCCTGAACAAGAAACACCTCATGAGGACCCACGAGTTCTATGAGCGGCACGGCGGCAAGACGATCATCATTGCACGGTTTGTCCCGATAATCAGGACCTTCGCGCCTTTTGTGGCCGGAATCGGCCAGATGACTTACCCTCGTTTTCTCTCCTACAACGTGATCGGCGGCTTGGGCTGGGTCGCGATTTTTGTGTTTGGCGGCTTCTTTTTCGGGAATCTCGAAGTTGTGCGGCGCAACTTCACTCTCGTCATCTTCGCCATCATCATCCTGTCTGTGTTGCCGGCGGTGTTCGAATTCCTGCGTCAGCGCAAGCTTGCTGCTGCCGGTCGCCGGGCCGAATCCTAAGCTCGGAAGAACAGGTACCAGATC
>Ga0105104_10000198_pt1 | contig 45265 bp, 52 predicted proteins | sample PPLLaktember2015_3_FD_87034 | JGI IMG/M metagenome (GOLD analysis project Ga0105104, IMG submission 87034) | Freshwater sediment microbial communities from Prairie Pothole Lake near Jamestown, North Dakota, USA - PPLs Lake P7 Core (6) Depth... | ecosystem: Environmental > Aquatic > Freshwater >... | reverse complement strand
GCGCAGATTGCGCTGGAAGTTCTCTCCTAGGAAGCGAGGGTTGGTCTTGCGCCAGTCGTTGGCAGCGAGATCGTCCGGCGAGCGGATCTTGCCCGTGAGGAAGCCGTGTCCAAGCGGCGAGTAGGGAACGAAGCCGATGCCCAGTGCGCGGAGCAAGGGCAGCAGTTCGGCCTCCGGGTCACGTGTCCACAGGGAATACTCGGTCTGCAGCGCAGCCACCGGGTGCACGGCGTGGGCGCGGCGAATCGTCGCCGGGCCAGCCTCGGACAGGCCGATGTGGCGCACCTTGCCCTCGGCGACCAGCCTGGCCAGCGCGCCGACGGTCTCCTCGATGGGGGTCTTCGGGTCTACCCGGTGCTGGTAGTACAGGTCGATGTGGTCGGTGCCGAGCCGCTTCAAGGAGCCCTCGACAGCGGCTCGGATGTTCGCCGGGCTGCTGTCGAGGACGCCGGGGCCACCGCCGGAGTGCGAGACCAGGCCGAACTTCGTCGCCAGCACCACCTGGTCGCGGCGGCCCTTGGTGGCCCGGCCGACCAGCTCCTCGTTGCTGAAGGGACCGTAGATCTCGGCTGTGTCGAGGTGCGTGACGCCGAGTTCCAGCGCCCGGTGGATGGCGCGGATCGACTCGGCATCGCTGCCTTCGCCGATGTTGTAGTAGCCGGACATCGACATGGTGCCGAGTCCGATGCGCGAGACATCGAGGCCGCCGAGTGAGATGTGCTTCATGACGATGTGACTCCTTCTGGCTTCGCTTACGTTTGGTCGACTACCTTCATTTGCTCCTCGTTCATCCGGCCACCGTGCACCTGGATGGTGGAGAGAGCAGCGTCGATCTCGCGAAGATCCGTGGGGGTCAGCTGAACGTGGATGGCTCCCAAGTTCTCTTCGAGGTGGTCCATGCGTCGTGTCCCCGGGATCGGAACAATCCACGGCTCTTGCGTAAGCAGCCACGCGAGCGAGATCTGAGCGGGCGTCGCACCCTTTCTCTCGGCAACTCGCTCGAGCAGAGCAATCAGCGGCTCATTGGCTGCCAGGTTTTCTGGCTTGAAGCGATCGAACCCTGCTCTGAGATCCGTCTTCGGGTCGAGCTTCGTACTCGCGCGGACTTTCCCGGTCAGATAACCCATGCCTAGCGGGCCCCACGAAACGAAGCCGATGCCAAGCTCTTCACAGGCAGCGAGCACGCCGTTGCGCTCTGGATCTCTGTTCATGATGGAGTATTCGGTCTGAACGGCTGCAACGGGTTGAACGGCATGTGCTCGCCGGATGGTTCGCGCGCTCGCCTCGGAGAGGCCGAAATGCAAGACCTTCCCTTGCGCGATGAGCTCCTTGATCGCACCCGCGACGTCTTGGATGGGCACGTTCGGATCGACGCGGTGCTGGTAGTAGAGGTCGATGCGGTCGGTCTTGAGCCGCTTGAGTGAGGCCTCGACGACCTTCTTGATGTGCTCGGGCCGGCTGTTGAGACCACCTGCTTCGAGGTCGAAGCCGAACTTGGTGGCGATGGCGACCCTGTCGCGGAAGGGTGCGAGCGCCTCTCCGACGAGATCTTCGTTCGTGAAGGGCCCGTAGACTTCGGCTGTATCGAAGAACGTGACGCCTTTCTCGTAGGCCGTACGAATGACGTTGATGCCCTGCGCTCGGTCCGCGGGGGGGCCGTAGTTGGCACTGATGCTCATGCATCCGGCACCCAGCTCTGAGACCTCGAGCCTCCCGAGTTTTCGGCCCTTCATCTCGTTTCTCCTTGCGCGGACCGTGTCGTTCGAGCTGTTGCCCCCATTGGGCCGATGCGAGGCTGCACAAGAGGACCCGACGGCCAATGCCGCGCCGAGGAGGGCAACATCAGCGAAGAAGTCGCGGCGGCTGAGAGCTGCCCTTTCTCGAGTCCAAACCCTGTCTCTCATGATGCCTCTCCGTTCCCCCGAAACGTGTCGAGGGCGTGTGATTCGCCGACTCACGATCAATACGGCCCGGCATCAGGGAGGACTAGACAGCCGGATGGAAATGGGTTGTTAAGCGCCAATTGACAATGAACCAGGAGCGACCAGCGCGATGAAGACGACTCCTCTGGCCCAGCTTCAAGTCTTCCTGGCGGTGGCGCGCATGCGCAGTTTCAGCGGCGCGGCGCGGGACTCAGGCGTCTCCCGGGCGGCGGTCAGCCAGGCAGTGCGGCAGCTCGAGGAGCGGCTACGGGTCGTGCTGCTGAACCGCACGACCCGCAGTGTGTCGCTGACGGATGCGGGAAGGCGCCTCCTGGAGGAAGCAGGCCCTGGGCTGGGCCAAGCGTTGGCAGCCCTCTCCAACGTTTCAGTCCAACCCGGCGAGGCGGTGGGGCGGGTGCGGTTGTCGGCCCCACGGATGGCGGTGCCCTTCGTCATCACCCCGGTGCTCCCAACCTTTCGCGCGCGCCACCCGCGGGTAGAGGTCGAGGTCGTCATCGAGGATCGCTTCGTGGACATCGTCGCGGAGAGTTACGACGCTGGCGTGCGCCTGACCGAGGCCATAGAGCGCGACATGGTGCAGGTGCGCATCACCGACGCCTTCCGCTTCGTCGTGGTGGGCGCCCCCAGCTACCTCGAGCGTCACGGCACGCCCAGGAAGCCCGAGGACCTCTTGCGGCACGAGTGCATCACCTTCCGCTCGCAGTCCACGGGGACGCTCTACGCCTGGGAGCTGGAACGGGGCCGCAGGACGTGGCGGGTACCGGTGCGCGGCGGCGTGGTCACCAACGACAGCCAGGTGATGGTGTCCCAGGCTGAATCAGGCGCCGGGCTCATGTACGCCTTCGAACCGGAGGTGCGTGAGCATCTGCGCACCGGGCGGCTGAAGGTGGTGCTCGAGGCTTACGCGCCTACCGTGCCCGGCTTCTTCCTCTACTTCCCCACCCGAGCCCAGCGCTCGGGACCGCTGCGGCTCTTCGTCGACGCGGCCAGGGAGCTGGCTGTGCGGAGAGTGAAGTGATCAGGTGGCCACGAGGCATGGCTCTCGATCAGCACGGAGACGCGGCGATCCGAGTACATGGGCCGTGGACCAGCACCCGGCCCGAGATCCGCGCCCGGGTCGTGAGCCCGAACGGGACCGAGCACTGGTTCGACCCGTCCCTGCTCACCGAGACGCCCGCCACCGAGCGCCGGCTGGAGCCCGTGCGGAGGGACGGGCGAACACCCGAGCCCCAGCCGGCGCAATGCCGGGCCACCGCTGGGGCCGTCCGAACTGCGCTGTCACACACCGAACCGTGACACCCAGCCGTCTTGCGCCTGAAACAGACCGGGCGTAACCGCCACGCCGGCACCGACTCACCAGGTCTTCTCGGTTCCGAGGGAGGTCCAAGCCCCATGACTCCAGTGAGCAGTGACGAGGCCGCCGTTCGTCCGTTCGAGGTTCCTGTTTTTCCGGAAGAGGAACTCGCCGAGCTGCGCAGGCGGATCAAGGCGACACGCTGGCCCGAACGGGAGACGGTCCCAGATCTCTCGCAAGGCGTGCAGCAGGCCACGATCCAGAAGCTCGCGCACTACTGGGCCACCGAGTACGACTGGCGCCGGTGCGAGGCCAAACTGAAAGCCCTTCCGCACTTCGTCACCGAGATCGATGGGCTCGACATTCATTTCATCCACGTTCGTTCGAAGCACGAGAATGCCTTGCCGCTCATCGTCACCCACGGCTGGCCAGGCTCGATCACCGAGCAGCTGAAGATCATCGATCCGCTGACCAATCCGACGGCGCATGGGGCAAGCGCCTCGGACGCCTTCGACCTGGTGGTTCCGTCGATGCCCGGCCACGGGTTCTCGGGCAAGCCGGGCAGCACTGGCTGGGAACCGGTGCGCATCGCACGTGCCTGGGCCGTGCTCATGAAGCGCCTGGGATACACGCAGTTCGTGGCGCAAGGGGGTGACTGGGGCGCGATCGTCACGGACATGCTGGGTGCCCAGGCCGCCCCGGAGCTGCTCGGCATTCACACCAACTTCCCCGGCGCGGTCCCGGCGGAGGTCTACAAGGCGGCGCTCTTCGGCGGCGAGCCCCCGCCAGCCGGACTCCCCGCGGATGAACGACACGCGTGGGAGCAGCTCAACGTGTTCGGCAAGCACCTGGGCTACGCGATCATGATGGGGACGCGTCCGCAGACGTTGACCGGACTCGCCGACTCACCGGTCGGCCTTGCGGCCTTCATGATCGACCACGACGATCGGAGCTACGAGCTCATCGCCCGCGTCTTCGACGGCCGGTCCGAGGGCCTGACCCGGGACGACGTCCTCGACAACATCACGCTCTACTGGCTGACCAACACCTCGATCTCCGCGGCTCGCCTCTACTGGGAGAACAAGCTCGCCTTCCTCGTTCCGAAGGGCGTCGCGATCCCGGTCGCGGTGAGCGCCTTCCCAGACGAGCTCTACCAGGCCCCGCGGAGCTGGGTCGAGCGGGCGTACCCCAAGCTCACGTACTACCGGAAGCGCGACAAGGGCGGACACTTCGCCGCCTGGGAGCAGCCCCAGGCCCTGTCGGAGGACATTCGCGAAGGCTTGAGGTCACTGCGAACCAGGGCGCGGTAGGGATCACTCGGTCCTGGGACGGGGAGCATCTGCCGGAGGCGCTCCAGCAGCTCCCTCCCGGACGCTACGTCCTGGTCGAGGTCGACGCCGCCCGTCGGCGCTGAGACCCGGTGTTCGGGGGGCGGCGCGAGTCCGCTGAAGGCCTACGGTCGATGACACACTCGAACGGGCGCAGCTTCTGGCGGCGTCACTCGAGGCCTCTCCAGTTTGCCGCCTGACCCAACCGGTGAGCCCCCATGCCCGCTTCGCTGCTCACAACGCGATCGAGGGGTTGTGGGCGTATTTCAAGCAGCCTCGAAACCCGCGGGACCAAATCCGTCGAATCAGTACCCGACGCACGAACCAAGGCAGAGTCGAAAAGTGGCTCTGCTCTTCGTCCGTCAGCCCGTGGAGGTAGGTCATCATCACCGTCGCGCCGCCGTGGCGCTGGCCATGCTTCGACGCTGCCTCAGAGACTGCCGCTGCCTGCTCTCCGGTCATCATCTTCTGAAGAACTGGCTCGCTGAGGGCAGCCTCTTCCGCGTCCAGGTGGGGAAGAAGGATGCTCCGCACGTCCACGGCGGCCTTCGCCAGGGTCTCCTGAGGTTTTCCGGCTCGAAAGGAAGCGCACCCCGCTTCAAGCTCCCGAAGACGAAGGAGCAGTTTCTCGTGGTCCGCTTTCCACTCTGCGACGTGCGCAACCTGATCAGGCATGGCCGCCCGCTCACCCGCTGCCGGAGCGCCGGAAAGATGACCTCTTCCTCACCGTCGTGATGGGTATGGAGAAATTTCGTGAAGCGCCCCGTGAATTCGGTGAAGTCCAAGCGGTCGCTTTCCGGAATGGGCTGTGCCGACACCCGGATGATTGTTTCCAGGCACCGTCGGAGGGCTCGATGCACCAGCGCAAGACCGTGGAGCAGCGTCGCATGCTGCGAATCTGAGGAAGCCATTGGGGCAAGCTATTCGATGTGAGTGCGGCTATCGAGAACTCACCGGTGAGGCCCCGGCCCGCTGGCCTGGGCCCGCCAGCGCTCGACGTCCACGCCCTTCACGAGCAACCACACGGTGAGCACGAGCTCGCCGATGATCCCCGGAATGAAATTGAAGGGCTTCAGATGGCCCGCGAGCGCCGGCGACAGGAACGTCAGCCACCCGAGCCCACCAAACATCATCAGCAGACCCAGGAAACCGGGCAGGAACGTTGAGCGGAGGATGAGGACCCCTATCAGCAGGCAATACGCTCCGAAGAACGCCAGCGGACTGATGCCGGCCGGCGCGCCTGGCGGGGATCTCCTCACCATCGGGAGCACCGAGCTGCTCCACGCACTCATGGCTCACGACCTTGTCGACGAGTTCCGGTTGATGATTGATCCGGTCCTCCTGCGTGTCGTACGTCCGGCGGCCGAGCAAGAACCCCCCCGCCTGGGTCACGTTCTCGACCACCCACCTCATCGAAGCTGCATCGAAGTAGCGCGCGTGCCACCCGCCGTGCCTGAAGCCGCCGGATGGATCCTCGTCCCGGTAGACCGGCGCCTGCACGACACCATCGAGGCTCGTCCACTCGCAGGCGATGACTTTGCGCATCGGGTCTCCTTCGTTTGAGGTCGCGCTCGGGCACTCAGGGATGCAGCTCCGTGCCGGGCCGCGCGATCAAAGCGCCCAGCTTCTCGAGAACCAGCTCCCAGCCCAGCTGCACCTTGTCGGCGACATCCGGCATCGCCCGGGCAAGCTCATCGAGCCGCTCGTGGACGAGCGTGAGCAGCGTGGACCCTCGATCGACCTCGCGGAGCGTGATGGTCAATCGGGAATCGAAGACCGGACCTTCGGCTCTCCGGGGACCCACGAAGCCCCACCGAAAGACGATGCGCTCGTCGGGGACCAGCTCGAGGATCTCGCATTCGAAACCGCCGGCGCTCGCGCCCGAGGCCGTCTGCCAGACGCTGTAGCGACCGCCCACGCGTTCGTCGATGTCGACGCGCTCCACCCCCAGACTTCCCGGTGCCATCCACTGCCGAACCAGGTCGGGTTCGAGCCATGCGCGGTACACCGCGTGAGCTGGAGCGGGGATGGTGCGCTGCAAGCGAACGGCGGGGAACCTGGTCTTCTGGGTCATGGGCTCTACCTCTTCTTCTTCTTCGGGCCGGGATGGAGAAGGGTCTCGAGGGCGTCCAGGCGCTCGCCCCAGAAGCGCTCGTAGAACCGCAGCCAGCCCGCGGCTGATGCGAGCGGGGCAGCCTCCAGCCGGCAAACGTGACGGCGACCTTCGACGGTGCGGTGTATCAGCCCCGCCCCTTCCAGGACCTTCACGTGCTTGGACGCTGCCGCGAGCGACATCGCCAGCGGCTCGGCGAGTTCGCCCACCGTGAGCTCGCCGGACGCGAGCCGGCCGAGCATGTCCCGTCGCGCATCGTGCGCGAGCGCGTGAAACACGGTGCCAATACCGGACGAACCGTCAACCATAGGGTTGAATGTAGACCCGGTCAGGGCAATCGTCAACCTTCTGGTTGAGCGTTTGGCAGGGCGGCAGGCAGGACGCAGAGTCCCAGCATGGCCAAGCCCAAGACGAAGCCGGCCCTCCTCGCAGGCGGCAACCCTCAGATTCCGAAGGCCGACGGCGACGCCCCCGTGCAGGCGTACATCGCGGCCATGCCGGGCTGGAAACGCGACCTCGGGCGCCGCCTCGACGCGCTCGTCGTGCGCACCGTGCCCAACGTGCGCAAGGCCGTGAAGTGGAACTCGCCCTTCTATGGCGTCGAGGGCTAGGGCTGGTTCCTGTCGTTCCACGTCTTCACCCACTACGTGAAGGTGACCTTCTTCCGCGGCACCGCGCTGCGCCCTGCCCCTCCCGGCGAGTCCAAGCAGAAGGACACGCGCTACTTCGATATCCGCGCGGACGACCCGCTCGACGAGGAGCTCGTGGCGAGCTGGATCAGGCAGGCATCGGAGCTGCCCGGCTGGGTCCCGTAGCACCGGCAGGGTGGCGAGCCGCTGAGTCCATCGCTGGCGACCTGGAAGTCCGGAGCCGGGGACGGGGCACGCGGTGGCCCACCCTGGTGGGTGCTGGTACGAGACTCGCACTGCGCTCCGGAATGCTTCATCTCTTCCATCTCGGTCCGCTGAGGCTCCTCGGGCGCGCTTCGTATGTTCTCGCCGGTGTCGACGAGCAGGGTGGCTTCTCCGAGCCGCTGATCGCACAGGACCTCCGGGCGGCGGTCGCCGACCTGACCAAGGGACTCGGGCCGGACAATCTTCGGTGCGAACCTGGGCTCGCGGACGTTGCCGCGGAGGGAATCGAGATCGCTCCCCTTCCGCCCGAGGCCCTCGTTCCACGCGCGGTCTACGCCTGGGCCTTCGTCAGCGCACCCGAGGCTGTGCATGGCCCGGGCATCATCGCCGCCTTCCTGCAAGCGTGCGCTCGCTTCTGGGAGGCAGGGCCATGGGGTCACTTCACGTCCCGGGACGCCTTCCAGGTGGAGCTGCGGGAGGGCCATCGCGAGCGGGTCAGGGAGGCGGCGGTCCTCGGATCCGACGAGGAGCAGTGCGGGCTCGAGCTCTACGACCGTCCCGGTTCCGTGGCCCGTCTCGCCGCTGCTCTGGGCGGGGGACGGATCTCGGCGGCGCGAAAGATCGACTCGACCTGTGTCACCTTCGAGCTGGAGCCAACCTGGGCAGTGGAGGCGGTGCAGGCTGCCTACGGGCTTCCCGGCTTTCCGAACGCCGTGAGGTTGCGCCGAGGCCGACCGCGAGCGCCAGAGCGGCTGGAACTCCTTCAGCTTGCCGCGGCACTGGAAGCCGTCGCCACGCTGGGCGGCGAGGAGCACCCGCCGGACATGGACGCGAACGTCGCGATCCGCGCCGGCGGCTACGACATGGTCGCTGTCTCGAGGGCGCCGGACTCGATGGCTGGGGGCATCGGGTCCTCGAGCCCAACCGGGCAAGCCGCCGCTTGAGGCAACCGCCCTTGAGCTGTCCGTCCGCTTGCCGCGTCCGAGAGGGGTGGTTATACTTTGGGTATGAAGACGGCGATCTCCCTCCCTGACGAGATCTTCGAGGAAGCGGAGCGGCTCGCCCGTCGGCTCAAGAAGTCCCGGAGCGAGCTCTATCGCGAGGCCCTGGCGGAGTACGTGGCGCGCCACGATTCCGAAGCAATCACCGAGGCGATGAATCGGATCGCCGACCAGATCGAGACCGCGCCGGAGCCACCGCTGGCCGAGGCCAGCCGGCGGATCCTCGAACGCACGGAATGGTGACGTCCCAGGGCGACGTCTGCTGGGCAGATCTCCCGGGTCCCGTGGGCTCGGGACCAGGTTTTCGCCGTCCAGTCCTGGTCGTGCAAGGGGATGCGCTGAATCGGAGCCGGCTCGCGACGGTTGTCTGCGTGCCGCTGACGAGCAATCTCCGGTGGCGAGATGCTCCAGGCAACGTCTTCCTTCCGTCGAGACGCACCGGACTGCCAAAGGACTCGGTCGCCAACGTTTCCCAGATCGTCACGATCGATCGTTCGCTTCTCACCGAGCGGGTCGGTCGGGTCTCGGCCAAGCAGCTGGAGCTGGTGCTGGCGGGGATCGATATCGTGCTTGGTCGGTGAGCGGCCCGCGCGCCTCGGACCAGCGTCTGGGTTGTCAATCCGGGCGGCATTCGGCTACGCGACGCCATCGCCTGATTGCTGCGTGGAGGCGCCATGGCATCAACCGAATCGGAAACGCGGACCTTTCTCGCCAGCTTCACCGGTCGGGCGATGAAGCCGGGTCACCCCGACTACGATCGCTCGCGCGCAGTCTGGAACGGCGTGTTCGATCGCAAGCCGGCAGTCATCGCAGCCTGCACCACGGCCTCGGAGGTCGCCGACGCCATCGCCTTCGGCCGTCGCAGCGGCCTCGAGATCGCCGTCCGCGGCGGTGGGCACAATTACGCCGGGCACGCCGTTTGCGACGGCGGTCTCATGATTCACCTCGGCGGCATGAATGGCGTCGAGGTCGACTCCGACCGGCGGCGCGCCGTGTGCGGCGGCGGCGCGACCTGGGCCGACGTCGACGCGGCGACGCAGCAGCACGGGCTGGCGACGCCCGGTGGCTTCATCAGCCACACCGGCATCGCAGGGCTCACCCTGGGGGGTGGCGTCGGCTGGCTCACCAAGCTGGCCGGGCTCTCGTGCGACAACCTCATCTCTGCCGAGGTGGTCACCGCCGACTCACGGATCGTCCGCGCGTCCAGGGAGGAGAACCCCGATCTCTTCTGGGCGCTGCGAGGCGGAGGCGGGAACTACGGCGTCGTCACCTCCTTCGAATTCGCCCTTCACCCGGTGGGTCCGCTGGTGAACCTGGGCCTCTTCTTCTTCGGCCTCGATCGTGGCACCGACGCCCTGCGCTTCGCGCGCGACTACGTCGACAGGCTGCCGCCGTACGCGAGCTCCTTTCTCGGAGTGGCCCTGAGCGCGCCGCCCGCGCCGTTCGTCCCACCCGAGCACCAGGGTCGGACCGGGCACGCGCTCGTGGTGGCGAGCTTCCGGTCTCCCGAGGAGCATGCGCGGGTCGTTGCGCCGATCCGGGAGGCGGTGCCGCCGCTGTTCGAGCTGGTGACGCCGATCCCGTTCGTCGCCCTGCAGCAGATGTTCAACGACAGCGCCACCTGGGGGACGCTCGCCTATGAGAAGGCGCTCTACCTCGACGAGCTCTCCGACGGCGTCATCGAGGTCATCGGCGAGCACGCACCAAAGAAGGTCTCGCCGCTGTCGTTTTGCCCGACGTTCTCGCTCGACGGCGCCTACTTGAACGTTTCCGACGGCGATTCCGCCTTTGGCGGCACCAGGGTCAAAAGCTTCGTGTTCAACATCGGGGCCCACGCGCCTACCCCCGAGCTCTACCAGGCCGACCGTGAGTGGGTGCGGACCTTCTGGAGCGCCATGCGACCCCACGCACGGGGCTCGGGATGCTACGTGAACTTCTTGGTCGACAGCGACGAGGACCGGGTGAAGGCAGCGTACGGCGCGGAGAAGTACGCGCGGCTGGCGCGCATCAAGGCGACGTGGGACCCGGAGAACACCTTCCACCGGAACGTGAACATCCAGCCGGCGTAGCGGAGTGGCAAACTCGGGCGATCGGCGATGCTCCGCTGATCAAGCACCTCGATCGTGCGTGAGTGCAGGCCGCGTGCGCGCGAGCCGCCGAGGTCCTGGCGTTCGCGCCGCTCGACGATGACGACGTCTACCCGCGCCAACGCCAGCTCGCCCGCCAGCATCAGCCCCGTCGGACCTCCTCCAGCGATCACCACCGCGTGCTCTGTCATGGCCGATGACTGTGCGGCGTGACCTGGGGTTTCCTGCAAGACCCCGTGTCTGGCATACGTTGGAAGTGGAGAGGGACGGCCTTACCGACGGCTCGCCGCTGACGAAAGGACCTTCATGCGGGCCCGAGCCTCGAGGCATGGGGCACTGCCGGGCTTGAACGCGCGGCACAGCACGGGTCGATCTTCGTAAACGGCACAGAGGAATCGGTTCGGTACGTCGGTGCGCAACGCGATGCAGTGACCGTGGGTCATCTTCATGAAGCGCTTCGGCTCGGACTCTCGGCCGACGCTCGCCGGGATCTCACCGACCGCCGGGGCCACCAGCTCGGCAGTTCGTGCCGCGCCCAGCCTCGCGGCGTCATCGGCGAAGACCTGCACGTACTCGCGCTTTCCATAGCAGCAGGCACCACAGGTCGTGCAGTCGTACTTTTCGTCCAAGGCCGAGTACTAATCCTCATGAGGCGCGCGATCTCGCCGAAGCGCTCGAGCGGCGAGAATAGAGCACGTTCGCTCCGCGCGATCGCCGAGCCATTGCTCCCTCGGGTTCGAATGTCCGTCAGCGTGCGCCGTACTCATCGTGCCGCCGCCACCAGACGCCCTGCTCGTTCCGCCCCCTCGGCGCGCGGTCGAGCCACTGGTACATGCCCCAGAGACCGTCGAGTCCGCGCGCGTACGCGGAGTAGGTGTGGTGGACGACGCCGTTCTCGAGCACGAACGCGCTCACGCCCGGCCTCTCGCGCGTGTATGTGGCCGCGTCGGTTCCGGTCGTCGCCGCCAGCTCGGCGACAGGCCCCTTGCTGTCGACGGGCTGCCATGCGCTCTCCCGCCGGTAGTTGTATTCGGCTCCACCCTCGCGCTGTTGCTGCTCGGTGACCCGGACGTTGAAGTCGTCGTTGAAGTCACCGCCGAACGAGGACGCCCAGGGGAAGGTCCACCCCAGCCGCCGCTTGTACGCCTGCAGCTTCGCCAGCGGCGCCCGCGACACTGCCGTCAGCATGACGTCGTGGTTGGCCAGGTGGACGGAAATGCCGTTGAACCCATCGGCGATCGCCGAGCACGACGGACACCCGCCCGTGTACTCGGGCCCGAACATGAAATGGTAGACGAGGAGCTGCGAGCGTCCCTGGAAGAGATCCTTCAGCGAGGCGCTCCCCTCCTCCGTCTCGAATCGGTACTCCTTGGTGACCCGGACCCACGGCAGCCCCTGCCGTCGCTGCGCCAGCTCGTCACTGCGCCGCGTGAGCTCCTTCTCCGCCTGGAGCAGCTCGAGCCGTGCTGCAAGCCACTCTTCCCGTGTCCCGGTCCTGTGCTTCGTCATGGGCTCTGTCTCCTCGCTCTCGTGAGATACCTACCCACGGGCAGCGAGGGATGGGAGTGACAAGTGTGACGGGATTCCGCCGGACACCGCAGCACTTCGCTCGCGCGCCGCGAAGCGCGGGTGGAGCTACCCCTGGGCCTGGCTCACGCAGGGGTGCCAGATAAAGACCTGCTCCACCGTGGCGAAGAACACCGAGCGCCGCTCGAGCAACAGAGGAGGCGCCCGGTTCCGTCTGCAGAGCGAGAGCCGGTCCTCGCCCACGCCCATCTCGCAGTCCGGCCAGGCGCAGGGGAGCATCCGCTCCGGCGCCCCGGGGTGATGCTGGCGGACATGCAGGCACGCTCGCGAGCTGCCCCCGATCTCGATGGACAGCGTGTTCAGCGACACGACGCCCTGCGCTGTCTCTCGGGAGGAACCAGCGACCAGAGCCACCGACCGTGATGGCCGAGCCGCTCCTGGCCGAAGGCGACCTTTCCCGAGGAGACGAGCTCCTCGAGCAGCGGCCGGAGCTGCGTCATGGAGAGCCCGGTGGTGTGGACGAGCTGGATCGCGGTCTTCCCGCCGTCGCTCATCTCGTGCAGCACCCGGTGCACCCGCCGCTCCTGGGCCTCCCGCTCGGACCGCTCCTCCATCTGTCGCAGGCGCGCCGGGCCGACGCACTCCAGGCACTCGTGCGTCTCCACCAGACGGTCCGCGCAGCGGTGACGCCGGCAGATCCTCCCGTGGTAGATCAGCGGAGCGGTCGTTTGCATCAGCATGGCCAGCGTTCAGGCGGCGCCAAGGTGTGCGCGGCCGACTACAACCTGACAGGTCCCGCCCTTCCACACAAGCTACTGCCAGCGGCTGGCCGCGGCAGGACGACGCTGCGCCCTGTTCCGCGACGATCCTCCCGAGAAGACCGCGCCGCGCCCGTGGCCGTGGGTCCGCGCATGACGCCCTGGCTGCTCGCCCGGAGGACGCGACGACACGCCATGACCCGACTGCCGGGGACCAGGATCCCGCTGGCGCGCGACGCTCACCTCGACGCTGGCCTGGAACGCCGCGTCGCCTCGTGGGACCTGTCCCTCGGGCACGCGGGCGCGGGTGAACCGTTCGATCGCCTGCAGCAGCGGCGCATCCTCGGGTGCGATGAAGCTCGACGCCCTTCCGCTCGCCGCCGCGCGCGCGGTCCGGCCGATGCGGTGGACGTAATCCTCCGGAACGTGCGGCAGGTCGTAGTTCACGACGTGCCCGATGTCGGCCACGTCGATGCCGCGCGCCGCGATGTCGGTCGCCACCAGCACGCGCACCTGCCCGCGGCGAAAGCTCTCCAGCGCCCGCTGCCGCTGGGCCTGCGAGCGGTCCGAGTGCAGCCGGTCCACGCCGTGCCCCGTCCGCTCGAGCGCCCGGGCCACCTTGTCCGCCCGGCGACGGGTCCGGACGAAGACCAGCGTGCTGTCCTCGGAGCTGCGGAGGAGCGACTCGAGCAGCGCGCTCTTCTCGGTCTGCCCCACCCGATACGCGAGCTGCGTCGCCCGCGAAGCAGTGGTGCCGGATCGGGCCACCTCCACTCGCACCGGCGACCGGAGGTGCTTTCGCGCGAACTCGGCGACCTCGCCCGCCATCGTGGCGGAGAAGAGCAGGGACTGGCGCTTCGCCGGAAGGCGCGCCATCACCCGCCGGAGCTGGGGAGCGAACCCCATGTCCAGCATCCGGTCCGCCTCGTCGAGGACCAGCATCTCGATGTCGTCGAGCCGCGCGGTTCCCGAGTCGAGGTGATCGACCAGACGTCCTGGCGTTGCGATGAGGATCGCCCGGCGTTCACGCAGGGCCTTGCGCTGACCTTCCTGCGCCACACCGCCGATCACCACCGCGGCGCGCATCCGGGCCTCGCGGCCGAGCAGGTCGACCGCCTGGGCAATCTGCACTGCGAGCTCGCGCGTGGGCGCGAGCACCAGCGCCCGGGTGCCGGTCTTTCCGGCCAGCCGCTCGAGCACCGGGAGGAGGTACGCCGCGGTCTTTCCGGTCCCGGTGGCGGCGCACCCGATGACGTCGGACCCGGCCAGCGCCGGCGGGATGGCCCGGCTCTGGATGGGCGTGGGAGAGGAAAACCCGGCCGCGCTCACCGCGCGGAGCGCGGCGGCGGACAGACCGAGAGCATGGAAATCGGAGGCAGAGACTGGCTCTGTGGACACGTCTGAGAACTACCTTCTGTCGAGCAGGGGGACCGGCTGGACGAGAACACACGCACCAGCGCGGCGCGGGAGGTCGCAAGGAAGCCCTCGCGATGAATCACGTCTAGCAGGCAGGCGGCCCAAAAGCGAATCTTCCGCGATTCTCGGGGTCCCCGGGTTGCTGCTGCTCGGCCACCCTGATACGTCAGGGACGCGCCGCCGTCACGCGCCTGCACCTGAAGCCTCGAGGACGCTTCGGACCCGCAGGACGGTCTGGCCCCATCCGTCCGCTCCGAGGTTTCCATGGCCCGCATCACCGTCGAGGACTGTGTCGAGTTCGTCGACAACCGCTTCGCCCTCTGCATCCTTGCCACGCGCCGCGCCCGGCAGCTCGCCTCCGGGGCCACCCCCCTCGTCCAGACCCAGCGCAACAAGTCGGCGGTGGTCGCGCTCCGCGAGGTGGCGACCGGGAAGGTCCGCTTCGAAGGAGATGTCCGGGCAGCGCTCTCCAAGCCGCCTCCAACCAGGGGAGTGCTCGAGGCCGCGGTCAGTGCGACCGAGGTCGACCGGGCCAAGGGACCGGACCCGTTCCACCGCTGGGAGCGCAAGGACACGCCGCGCGGCGTTTGAAAACCTAGGGCGAGGGCTCGCGGACCACCGTCGCCGCGTCCACCTCCTCGACCGAGCTCAGCCGGTAGACTTCCCTGAAGCCCTCCTTCTGGAGGTCCTTCATCCCCCGCAGGAACTGCTGGCGCTGCGTGCTCGCGAGATAGGGGTTCCAGTCCCGGTCGGTCCGCGATCGGTTTCGCTCGTTGCAGACCTGCTCAGGGAGGTCGAAGACAATGGCGATGGGAAGGCGATCGAATTCGCGTGCCACCGCCACCGCCTTCTTCCGCGACTCGGGCTGCACGTTGGTCGCGTCGAGCACCGTGAGCAGGCCTCGGGCGAGCCGCTTCCGCGCCACGTAGTACAGCGCGTCGAACGCGTCCTCGGTCACCGTCTGCTCGTTCTCGTCGTCCGAGACCAACCCGCGGTACACGTCCGAGCTGAGGATCTCGGTCGGCTTGAAACGCCGGCGCGCGAAGGTGGACTTCCCGCACCCGGACGGGCCGATCAGGACCACGAACGACAGCTCGGGGATGGAGATCCGAGGGGACACGTGGGTGGCTCAGCGAGCCGACAGCGCGGCTCGGTAGGCCTCCAGTCGTTGGGCCAGCTCCAGCGGCCGGCTGAGGGCCGGCGTGTGGCCACTGTCGATCTCATCGGGCGTGATGCCGAGGCGGTCGCGTACCACGTCGCGGAGCCACGCCGGCGGGAACAGCCGATCGTTGCGACAAAGCAGGAATCGCGTCGGCACCTTGGGCCATGCGGCAAGCGGCCAGGGCTGCTTGCCCGGCGTTTCCGACTGGCGCCGGCCCCGCACCATCGCCTCCCGCGCCAGGGCCGGCGGAACGTCGTGATAAAAGGTTTCGATCTCGCTGCGATCCCTCTGCTGCTCGGGCCTGTACCCGGTATTCGTGAGCATCTCCTGCGCTGATTCGCCCGGCGATGGGACCATGCCTGCGATGAGAACCACGAGGCGCGCCGCGACCCGGTCACACACGATCGGTGCGACGTAACCGCCGAACGACTGGGCCACGACCAGCGGATTCCGGCGGTCGCCGATGGCAGTGACGACCACCTGCGCATATTCCAGCAGGCCGGCGGAATCGTCCTCGACCGGGAGATCCATCGAGATCGCTTCGTGCCCGCGCTTGCGGAGCTCCGCCTCGACCAGGTGCCAGTACCAGCCGACGTCGCCGGCACCGTGAATGAAGGCGTAGGTGGCCATTGTCGAGGCTTACTTGACGCCCTTCGCTGGATCCCAGGCTCCCTGCATCTTGCGCAGAACGATGATCTGCCCCGTGTGGTAGGCGTTGTGGGTCGCGATCCTGCCGAGCGTCGGGGCCCAGGATTGGAGCGTCTTGTCGTCCGCGCCAGCGACCAGCTTCTCCAGCTCGCTCAGGACTCGATCGAGCTTCTCCCGGACCTCATCCCACCGCGCCTGGTCGAACGCATTGAACGTCTCGTCGTTGTTGCCGTCGAACTTCGCAGGAGCCACCCGCTTGAACTTGGCCAGGTACTGCGAGTTCCAGAACAGCAAGTGGTTCGCGAGCTGCCCGATGGAATGGTCTCCCCCCTGCGGCTTCCAGCTCGCCTGGGCCGCAGTGACTCCGTCGAGCGCCGGTTTCACCGGAACGAACCAGTCCTGCTGGTCGTGCGTGATGCGGAGCTGTTCGAGCAGACTGCTCTTCAGGGTGACGGGCTTCGCGGCCGCCTCGGCCGCAAGAGCCGGCTGCGAAAGAAACAGCAGGACAGCGAGCGCTCTCATCGACATCCCTCCGTGACCCTCGTCCGAGGAGGGTCGGCCGCCGGAGAATAGGCCCGCGTTGGCCAGGGCACGAGCCGGCACCGGGGCCCGGAGTCGTTCGGGAGGTCGGGCCCTCGGCGAGCCCACAGCAACATGGCTCCGTTCGCGAAGCGGGTCACGCAGGACACGGCACCGTAACTCCGACCCGTCCCGTGTGTGAGACCCGCTCGGAGGATCCGAGGGAGACGACCTCACCCTTCGTCGGCATGAAGGCTGCTCCGACATCCCCCGTGCCCTGGAGGACCCTCACCGCCGTTTCCACGGTCGCCTTCGCGCTCGCCTGTGGACCCCGGAGCGAGAGCAACGGCATTGCGCCGCCGCGGGAGATTGCCGACTGGTGCAGCTTCCAGGGAATCCGGCTGGGCGCGGAGCCGGGTGTGGTCGCCGGGGGGACGAGCTGCGACCGGCTGGCGAGCATCCTCACCGAGTACCTCCGGGCCTACGAGTCGCGCTGGGAGGACGTCGCCGCGCTTCGGGACTGGACCGTGCGCGTCGTGGCCGACCGTCCCACCGAGGGAGCCCGGCCGGGCAGCTTCTTCGCCGGCGAGACCTTCTGGGACAGCCGGGTCATCGACCTGTACCAGGGCTCGCTGAGCGTCCTGCCGCATGAGGTCCACCACGTCGCGCTCGGACCCCGTTCCGCCGACCACCAGGGCTGGTGCCCCTTCGGGGACTGGGAGGCGCGCGAGGGCATCCTCGAGGAACACGCCTATCTCGGCTGCCCCGCGGGAAGGAACTGAGCGACACCGAATCCGGGAGGGCGACTACCTCGCTCTTTGGAAGCCGGCGGCGCTATGGAGAGCCGCATGCCGACTCCCCAGGCTCCCATCCCGTCCGACTTCAACGCCTCCTCCACTGCTGGCGAGGTCATCCGCGGCCACGACCTGCGCGGGAGAACGGCCATCGTCACCGGGGGCTCCGCCGGGATCGGCCTGGAGACCACCCGCGCCCTCTCCTCGGCGGGAGCCCAGGTCATCGTTCCCGCCCGCGATGTCGAGAAGGCACGAGCCGCCGTGGGGACGCTCGCGACCATCGAGCCGGTGGAGCTCACCGAGCCCACCTCGGTGGCCGCGTTCGGGGAACGCTTCCTGAAGCGCGGCGAGCCGCTCGACCTCCTCATCAACAACGCCGGCATCATGGCGCCTCCGCTGACCCGCGTCGCACGCAACATCGAGTCGCAGTTCGCGACGAACCACGTCGGCCATTTCGAGCTGACGGTGAGGCTCTGGCCCGCCCTCCGAAAGGCGCAGGCACCCCGGATCATCTCGCTGTCCTCGGTTGGGCACCGTCGTGCGCCGATGGACTTCGACGACTGGAACTTCGAGCGGAAGCCGTACGACCGCTGGATCGGCTACGGTCAGTCGAAGTCGGCGAACGCGCTGTTCGCGATCGCGGCCAACGCCCGCGGCGTGAAGGCCTTTTCGGTGCATCCCGGCGGCATCCTCACCGGGCTGGCGAAGTTCATGACTCCGGAGGAGATTGAATTCTTCTCAGCGCGGGCCCGGAGCATGATGAAGACGGTCGAGCAAGGCGCCGCAACAACGGTCTGGGCTGCCGTCAGCGGGCAGCTCGACGGACTCGGCGGCGTCTACTGCGAGAACTGCAACATCGCCGAGCCCGTGCCCGCGGACTCGGAGGAGACGCACGGCGTGAGGCCGTGGGCGATGGACCCGGCGCTGGCGGAGCGTCTGTGGGCGCTCAGCGAGAAGATCACCGGCCTCGGTATCGGCTGAGGTCGTTCGGCAGGGCGGAAGCCAGCCAGGCGCCGAGGCTTGTCACAGTCCCCGGGTCACCTCGCGCAGGGCAAGGCCGTCACGAATCTGACGCCTTGACGGGGAACGTTCACGCCCGGCGGGAACCGAGCGTGAACGGACCTTCAAACGATCACCGCACGTCGAAGCGATCCAGGTTCATCACCTTGTCCCAGGCCGCCACGAAGTCGTGGACGAACTTCTCCTGGGCATCCGCGCTCCCGTACACCTCCGACAGCGCCCGGAGCACGGAGTGCGAACCGAAGACGAGATCGGCCCGGGTGCCGGTCCACTTCACGTCACCCGTCTTGCGATCGCGGCCCTCGAACACGTCCTTCGCATCCGACGTCGGCTTCCACTCCGTGTCCATGTCGAGCAGGTTCACGAAGAAGTCGTTGGTCAGCGCGTCCTTCTTCTTGGTGAAGACGCCATGCTTCGACGGGCGGGCGTTGGTGTTCAGCACCCGCATTCCGCCCACGAGCGCCGTCATCTCCGGCGCGGTGAGCGTCAGCAGCTGCGCCCTGTCGATCAGGAGCTCCTCGGTCGACACCGGCGCCTTTGCCTTCTGGTAGTTGCGGAAGCCGTCCGCGAACGGCTCGAGCACCGAGAAGGCCTCGACGTCCGTCTGCTCCTGCGACGCGTCCGTGCGCCCCGGCGTGAAGGGCACCGTCACCTTGACTCCAGCGTTCTTCGCCGCCTGCTCGACGGCCGCGCAGCCGCCCAGCACGATCAGGTCGGCCAGCGAGACCTTCTTGCCGCCCTTCGCCGAGCCGTTGAACTCCTTCTGGATGCCCTCGTAGGTCTTCAGGACCTTCGCCAGCTCCTTGGGATGGTTGATCTCCCAGTCCTTCTGGGGAGCCAGACGGATGCGGGCACCGTTCGCGCCGCCACGCTTGTCGGAGCCACGGAAGGTGGCCGCCGACGCCCAGGCGGTGGACACCAGCTGCGAGATGGACAGGCCCTTGCCGAGGATCTCCTTCTTGAGCGCGGTGATGTCCTTGTCATCGATCAGCTTGTGGTCGAGGGCGGGAACCGGGTCCTGCCAGATGAGCTCCTCCTTCGGAACCTCCGGGCCGAGGTAGCGCACCCGCGGGCCCATGTCGCGGTGGGTGAGCTTGAACCACGCACGGGCGAACGCGTCGGCGAACTGATCCGGATGCTCCATGAAGCGCCGCGAGATCTTCTCGTAGACCGGGTCGAACCGGAGGGAGAGATCGGTGGTCAACATGTTCGGAGCGATCTTCTTCGACTTGTCGTGGGCATCCGGAACCGTGCCGGCGCCCGCGCCACCCTTCGGCTTCCACTGGTGTGCACCGGCCGGGCTCTTGGTCAGCTCCCACTCGTAGCCGAACAGGTGCTTGAAGAAGTCGGAGCCCCACTTCGTCGGCGTGGTGGTCCAGGTGAGCTCGAGGCCGCTGGTGATCGCGTCACCGGCATAGCCGGTGCGGAATCGGTTCCTCCAGCCGATGCCCTGGTCCTCGATGTCACCACCCTCCGGATCGACCCCCACGTTCTCCTTGGGGCCTGCGCCGTGGGTCTTGCCGAAGGTGTGGCCGCCGGCGATCAGCGCCACCGTCTCCTCGTCGTTCATCGCCATGCGGCGGAAGGTCTCGCGGATGTCGACGGCCGCCTTGACCGGATCCGGATTGCCGTTCGGACCTTCCGGATTGACGTAGATCAGACCCATCTGCACGGCACCGAAGGGGCCCGCGAGGTCCCGCACTCCCGAGTACCTCTTGTCCCCCAGCCATTCCGTCTCGGCGCCCCAGTTGACGTCGAGGTCCGGCTCCCAGACGTCCTCGCGGCCGCCACCGAAGCCGAAGGTCTTGAAGCCCATCGTCTCCAGGGCCACGTTTCCGGCGAGGATCATCAGATCCGCCCAGGAGAGCTTGCGGCCATACTTCTGCTTCACCGGCCAGAGCAGACGACGCGCCTTGTCCAGGTTCCCGTTGTCCGGCCAGCTGTTGAGCGGCGCGAAGCGCTGCTGGCCCCTGCCGCCACCACCACGGCCGTCGCCGATCCGGTACGTGCCCGCGGCGTGCCAGGCCATGCGAATCATCAACGGCCCGTAGTGACCGAAGTCCGCCGGCCACCAGGGCTTCGAGTCGGTCATCACTGCCGCGACGTCCTTCTTCAGAGCCTTGTAGTCGATGCTCTTGAACTCCTTCGCGTAGTTGAAGTCCTTCCCCATCGGGTTGGACCTGTTGCCATGCTGGTTCAGGAGATCGACGTGCAGCGCGTTCGGCCACCAGTCCTTGTTCGATCTCCCAGCGCCAGCGATGTGGTCAATGGGGCACTTCGCTTCAGTCGTCATCACGTTCCTCCTTGGGGCTGGGCCGAGACCCACGGGCCCTTCGCCGCACAATCAGAGAGCTTGGGGGGCCGGACATTACTCCTCCGCGCGGAGAGATCGAGGGCCCCCGGATCGCAGGACCGGGCACATCAGCCCAGTTGATACTTGCGCTTCGCCGCTTCGCGAGTTCGGTGATCAGCCGCGACCCACCGGTGCTTTCCCCGACCCGCCGGTGCCTCCCCCGATCTGTCGGTGTGAGCCAGGCCGCACGCCGTCCGAGCAACTCCGACGCACGGCGCCACGGGCCTGACTGGCCGGCCGCCCCACCGCACGAGCCCGCCCACTCTCCAGGTCCGGGAGACGGGTCGAGCTCAGTGGCCGGGAGACGCCCCTTTCGTTGGCGACTTCGCCGTACCGTCGAGGCCGAAGAAGGTCCAGAGGATCTTCACCGGCACGGTCCCGTGGCCGATGAGCTCCTGGTTGAACGCCCGCTGGTCGAACTTTCCGCGCGCCTTCACGTCGCGCTCGAGCGCATCGACCTCGCTGAAGCCCAGGAAGTACTGGCACAGCTGGGTGGAGTCGAGCTTTGCCCGGAGCAGCTTCCGCTCCGCCAGCGCCTTCTCCTGGAAGCCCTCCTCCTCCATGAAGCGCAGCGCCTCCTCGTCGGTCATCTCCCCGCGCTGGAGCTTGATGTCGAGGATGGCGTTCGTGGCGACGATCATCCCGTTCCTCGCCTCGTTCAATGCGTACCGGGCGTTCTCCTTTCCCCCGAGCCCCTCCCGGATCAACAGCCGCGTCCCGTAGACCGCCCACCCCTCGGCGAACGCCCCGCTCCAGAGCGTGCTCCGGAGCGGGTTCGGACGCTGGCGCGCATACCAGGCTTGCGTGTGGTGCCCCGGGTACGCCTCGTGAGCCGAGGTCAGGGTGATGCCGTACCAGTTGTTCGCCCGCAGGTAGCTCTCCACCTTCTCGGGCGGCCAGCTGGGATCGACCGGGTCCACGTAGAAGGTGCCGTGCCACTTGGCGGACGTGTCCAGCATGCCGGGCGCGAGGTACTCGGCACCGACCGCGCCGCGCTTGTACTCGGGCTCGGGCAAGACTCGAAGGGTGTCGGCCGGAGGCAACTTCAACAGCTTCTTCTGCGTGATGAACGTCCGCAGACTCGCGAGCTTCTCCGCGTGCGCCTGGACGAACCGGTCCGCCGGCGGGTGATTCTTGCTGAGCTCATCGATCACGCGCCGGATGACCTGCGCCTGGACCGCTCCGGCCGCGTTCTCCGCGGGCGCCGGCTCGTTCGGCCAGAGCTCCAGGAAGAGGCCCCGGGCGCTGGCGTAGAGGCTCCGCCGCTCGGCCTCGAAGGCCTCCTCGGCCGCTTTCAGCAGCTGCGCCGGCGTCATGTCCGTCTGCAGGCCCAGCGGGAACTTCCGGTCGTAGAGCTCCTTGCCGAGCCGCCAGTCACGGGTGGCCTTCGCCGCGGGGAAGGAGGAGAGGAACTGCTGGTAGGACTCGAGCGCCGCGACCGCGGCGACGCGTGCCTTCTCCGCGTCGGGGTGCTTCGCGGTGAAGGCCTTCAGCTCGGTGTTGAAGAAGGTGATCCGGCCCGCGTTGTCCTTCACCGCCTGCGCGAGGCGTACGGGCTCGGGGGTCACCAGCGAGGACTGCTTCATCGAGAGGTGATGCGGCAGCGCCTGCAGCTGCGCGGCCACCCACTTCACCCGCTGGGCCTCGGGGGCGAACGTCCCGTGAATGAGTTCACCCAGGCGCGAGGCGATGTACTCCCGGGGATCGTAGAAGGGGAACGAGTCGTCGAGACGCGCGTCCCACGCCCAATCGCGAATCTCCTCCAGGTACAGGAGCTCGAGCGCGATCCCATCCGAGAGAATCCGCGCGTCCGCTCGATCGTCGGTGGAAGCCTTGGTGAGATCGAGCGCCTTGACCTCCGCGGCTAGCGCGTTCAGCTGCCGGATCCGGTGCGTGATGGCAGGAGGATCCAGGTCCATCAGGCGGCCGTCCTCCTTGTGCACTCCCATGTACGTCGCGAGGTGGGGACGGGCGTGGAAGAGACCCTCGAGATAGCGCCCGCTCAGAGCCTGGACGGGGGAGGCCCCCGCGAGAACGGTCACCAGGAGCGGAACGGCGGATGCGAGCATGATTCCGGACCCTACACGCCCGGAACCGCCGTGAAAGGCGCTCTTCCGCGGACTGTCAGCCCCGCGGTGCCGCCCCGGGAGCTCACCGCGTGCGCTCGAACTGCATGATCCAGTTCGTTTCCCAGGTCTGCCCCGAATCGCGCGACGTGGCCTGCTCCCAGCGAGCGGAGGTCGGCGTGATGTGACCCCAGATGTACCGGGTCCGGATCTTCGCTCCGTCGATGACGTCGTCGGAATAGAACGTCCCGGTGCCGTTCTGGAAACGGCCAATGACCGGCGGCTCGCCCGGGCCCAGGGGATAGCGCTCGTCGAGCCACCAGATGGCCCACTGGCCGGTCTTCGGATCGAACGAGCGAAGCGCCACGCCCCGTCTCACGCCACCCGCGGTGTGGAAGACGTTGTCCTCGATGTTCGCCAGACCATCCATGATCTGATGGTTGCTGCTCGTTCCCTCGAACTCGATCCATTCCTGTCCGCCGTCGGGGAGCTTCTTCAGCGTCCGGTGGTGGACGCGCCAGGACCCGACCTCGAAGTCGAAGTCCCGGGCGCCGGCCACCTTCGGGGCCTCCGCGCGGTGGCCGGCCGGGTCCACCGATCTGCATCCACCGAGAGCGGGGACAACGACGAGCACCCCGGCAGCGGCCGCGCGCAGGAACGCCATCGGTGGATCTGCCCGCGGGTCTGGTCCGGTCACCAGGCCAGTTCGAGCGGAACGGACCAGACCAGCCCCCGTAACGAGGTGTTTGACACCTCGAAGTCAAGTGAACTTGACATGGGCGCTCCCGCTTTCGGAGGGCGCTCAGTGATGCAGGAGACGACGGATCCTGGGAGCAGGACGCCTCTCCGCCGCTGCAGCCCCGAGCACCGAGACGCCCGCCAGGACGGCCAGACGCGCCCAGTTGAGGTTCCGCCACCTCCTGCCCCGGCGCGCCACCTCCTCGGCTCCGAGCTGGTGGCCCGAGCGAATGAGCCGCAATAGCTCCGGGACGAAGTACGCCGCCGTCGCCGCCCAGGTCACGGCGAAGAGTCCACCCGCGACCGAGAGCAGCTGACGGCGCCGCGGGTCATTCCGGTTCAGCGCCCACGCCGACCCGAGCGCCACGGCAGACCCAGCCGTGAGCGGCGTCCAGAAGGCCCGCAGCGAGCGCGTACTCTCGGCGGCCTCCGGCAGCGATTCGGGGGGCGACGAGAACCAGCGAGGCATCACGAGGATCGACTGGTTCATTCCAGCTCCGACGGCACTGCCGAGGAGCACGTTGCTCGCTCCCAGTGCCAGTTCCGCGTACGACATCGCGAACCTCCTTGGTGTTCGTGGACGGTTACTCAGTGTGGGCCCGGGCCGTCGTGAATGCTCCGCAGGACGCTCGGGGTGTCACCGGCCGCGCAGGCGTTGGCGCGTCCGGGATGTGGACGGGGCTGCCGGCATGGACTCACCGGCGCGCCTCCGCCACGCTCGGCCCTACGGTCCGGAGCACAGGTAGCGCTCTCGGCGGACGGCCACGAGCGGAAGTCGTGGCGGTGCCGCCGAGCCCGACGAGGCTGGCAGGCCCTGCGACCCGTCCGGCATCGGAAACTGCCCGGCGACATCGGGGTCCGATCGCGTTCTGTCTAGTGCGGTTGACAGGGGGTCGTCTGGGCTGTATCGAGCTCCGTCGGCGGGGCTCTCACGCGGTGGTCCGATGCGGAAGATGTCAGACAGTGGTACCCGTGCACGCCGGGGAAGACCTCCGTCCCGGCACGCTCCGGGCCATCGAGCGGGAACTCGAACCCTGCCTCGGAAGGGGCTGGCTGCACCGATGAAGCGGTTCACCGTCATCTTCGAGCGCGACGAGACCGGATGGTGGGTGGCCCGGGTGAAGGAAGTACCCGCCGCCCTCACCCAGGGTCGGACGCTCGCCGAGGCTCGCCGACGTATCCGCCAGGCGCTGGGACTCGCCCTCGGCTCCGACCTCACTGCGCGCCGTGCTGCCCTCGTCGATGACGTCCGCCTCCCCTCACCGGTCCGGCGTGCGATCCGCAGCCTGGCGCTCTCCCGTGGACGTCTCGAGCGCGAAAAGCTCCGTTTCTTCAAGGCAACTGATACCGCGATCTCCGAGCTCCTCGACCGGATGAAGCTCAGTGTTCGCGATACCGGTGAACTCCTCGGCCTCTCTCACCAGAGAATCCAGCAGCTGAAGGCCAGCACGCTGGTCGGAGCGTTCAAAGGCACGAAGCCTCGCGGGCGGGTCCACGCGGCGCGACGGACGCCCTGACCCGGTTGAGACACGCCCTCACCGCGACCGCGGTTCCCGGAACCGCCTCTTCTCAGCTCGACTCCGACAGCGGAGCGACCAACGACGCTCCCAGCTCCCGGGCTGGAGGCACTCCCTCCACACCCAGCCGGATGACGAGCCGCGGCTCCGTGCGGTACGTCCGGTGCAGCCGGTCCCAGAGAGTCAGGCCGCTGGACCAGTTCGAGTTCCGCAGCTCCGGGTCCACCGAATGGTGGATTCCGTGGAGACGCGGAGTCATCACCACCAGGCTGAGGACATGCTCCATCGGGTCCGGCAGGCGGAGGTTGGAGTGGTGAAACGAGATGGAGAGCACCAGCAAGCGTTGCCACAGCCGGAGCGCCTCCCCGGGCACTCCCGCGCTCGCCACCTGCGCGACCCGGAACGGCAACGAGGCCAGCAGCTCGGCGACGTGAAACCGCCAGGCCGTCGTGACGTCCATCGCGGGATCGAGGTGGTGCGGCAGGTGGAGGCGCCACAGCCCGGGGTGCCGGTGTGTCGCCCGGTGCCAGAGGTACAGGGTCCAGTCGAGCCAGAGGACGCCGGCGAGGGTGCGCCAGGGCCCGCGCGGCAATCGGGACAGTCCCCAGCGCCGCCGTTCGGAGCGCCGCGCCGTCCACCGGGACAGGGGTACATCGAGCAGGACCTCGGTCAGCGCCCCGAGCAGCCCGAGCACCGCGTTCGTCCGGAGCCGCCGCGCATCGCGGTCGACGGGCCGGAGGGGCCAGCGCCGCTCCGCGAGCAGGAAGCCGATGGGCAGCGCCCAGGGGAGGCTCCGGGCAATCCTCCGCAGATCAGCGCGCATCGACGTACCAGCGGGCGAGCCGCGCGGGCGAGGCGCCGAGCGAGTACAGCGTCTGGAGGATCACCCACGTTCCCAGCGTCCGCAGGACGTGATTCTCGTAGCGACGCCCGGAGGTGACGGCCTCGACGTCGCGCACGTACACCGTCCCGCCCGAGCCCTCGAGCCGGCGGATGAAGGCGTAGTCCTCGAAGAGCGGCTGCGCAGGGAATCCGCCCAGGCGCCAGTACACCGCGGTCCGGACGAAGAGCGGCGAATCCCCGTAGTAGATGCGGAGCAGCCGGCACCGGAGATCGTAGAGCCAGGTGAACAGCCTCCCCACCGGCGCGTCTCGCGGCTCGAACCGGAGGAAGAAGTTGCCTCCGGAGACGCCCGGATCCTGGAGCGCCCGCTCCACCGCTGCCCTTGCCTCAGGGGGGAGCACCGTGTCCGCGTGCAGGAAGAGGAGCACGTCCCCGGACGCGCGAGCAGCCCCGGCCATCAGCTGCTGTCCTCGCCCCCGTCCCTCCTGGAGCACCAGGGCGCCCTCGGCGCGAGCGATGGCGGCGGTGCGATCCGTGCTTCCACCGTCGGAGACCACCACCTCGTCCGCGATCGCACGAGCCCCGGCGACGGCGCGGCCGATCCGTGCCTCCTCCTGCCAGGTCGGGATGATCGCCGAGAGCCTCACCCCTGCCGCTTCCTCTCGCTCTTCTTCGGCCGGAGAGTTCGGTCCCGGTTCAGACCTCGCCGCTGCTGGATCGCGGGCGACGAGCCCTTCCGGGGCACGCCCAGCCTCATCCGGACGTCCCGGATCGCGAGCTTCAGCTCGTTCCAGCGGTACGGCGGCGGGTCATACCCGTAGGCGCGGAAGCGACCGGGCGGGACCTTCCCCTTGCCCCTCACATGGGACGCGAAGGCCGCCGTCCAGGCGTCGAACGCCTCCAGCACCCGCGCCTCGGCCATCAGATGCTCCGCTTGGTTCTCGCGGTATGGCTTCCCCTCCCCGAACGTCTCGTGACGCCAGAGCGCGTCCGGCACCTCGACGCCGCTGAACCGACACTGCCAGACCAGGGGCGCGAAGGCCTGCCGCTCGTCATCGAACGGCTCCTCCTCCGGATCGAACCATTCGGGGTGGCGGAGCTTCCTCGGGCGCCCCGAGGAATCCAGCTCGTCCGCCCCGCCATCGCCGTAACCGAAGAAGGCTGCCGTCCGGCCTTCCAGGTGGTTGAGGGAGAGCGACTCCCACTCCGGCGAGGACTCCAGCGCCATCGCCTTCTCCGGGTCCTTGTGGTCGATCAGCTCCTCGCGCGGATTGCCTCCATTCATGCAGACCAGGCGATCGAACATCAGCTTCAGATTGCTGGTCGGGGCGTACCAGTTCACCGGAGCGATGAAGGCCCAGGCGTCCGCGAGGTCCAGCCGCGCATACAGGTCCAGGTTCCACATGAGGTCCGGCTCCGCGCGGTCGTCCTTGCGGTAGCAGTTGCAGGGCCACACGCAGAGCGCCATGGAGGTCGAGACGCAGGCGTTGCAGCTCTGGATCCGCGGGCGCCCGTAGACGTTGCCCAGATCCTCGACATCCACCTCCCACTCGTCGGGAAGCCGATCGGCCATGCGGAGCATCAGCGCTCGCGCCTTCGAGTCCACGCCCGGGCAGTTGTATTGCCGTCGATCCGAGCCAGCGACGAGCAGCACCCGGAACGGGCGCTTGTCGAGAGGGAGCTTCCCGCTTCGCTTCCGCGGCTTCATGGCGCCCACCCGGCAGTGGCCTGCGCCGTCGCCGCGGCCGTCACCTCTCCCCTGGCCACGAGCCCGAGCAGCCGCCGCAGAGACTCCAGCGTGTCCACGTCGAACCAGCGGGCGACCCGCGCGGTGGACAGCCCCAGGGTCCGGAGCCTCCGCTCGACCTGGAGCAGGGTGTCCGGCTCGCTCCAGGTCACGCCGGCGAACATCTCCAGCGGGCATCGGCGGGTGGCGATCAGGTAGAAGCCGCCGTCGTCCGCAGGTCCGAGGGCAACGTCGACCGACCGCAGCATCGACTCCGCCTCCTCGATCGCCGCGAGAGGGAACCCGGGCGAGTCCGCGCCGATCGCCGCCGCCCACGGAGCGTGGCCGAGCGCCCGGCGGAGCATCCGCTCCAGCCGCTCACCGAGCTCGCCGTCGCCCTGGGTCCACCACTCGTCCGCCAGAGGCGAGGAGACGCCCCGCTCGGTGCTCGCGAGCACCACCCGGAGCGGAAGCCTCCGGAGAGAGACGAGCGTGTCCTCGAGAAAGGCCGTCGCCAGCCGCGCGGCCGCGCCGGCTCCGATCTCCGCCGCGAGCCGCGTCTTCACCTCGCCGGGCCGGGGCGGCTTGGCGAAGACGCAGACCACCCCGCTCGCGTCCGGCGAAGTCACGTGACCGCGCCCCCGCACGACGAGCCGGCGCCCGCGGTGCAGCCGAAGCAGTGTCGGGCCACGCGGACCTCTCGCTGCTCGAGCGCCGCCAGATCGAACCGGGCGATGTGACCGACGGGCGAGTCGACCCCCAGCTCGAGCATCTGGTTGAAGTCGCAGTCGTAGAGTCGTCCGTCCCAGCCAACCGAGAGAGTGTTCCGGCACATCAGGCCGGGGACCGTGGCCGGGTTGAAGGCCTGCACCAGGTGCTGGAGGTAGCTCTCCAGATTCCCGGAAGTCTCCAGCCACTCGAGGAATCTGCTGATGGGGAGATTGGCGAGCGTGTACAGCGCATCGAACCGGATGCCGTGCACGCGGAAGAGCTCGCGCTTCCACTCCGCCTCCAGCGACGCCTGGTTTCCGGGGAGGAACGCGCCCACCGGATTGGTCACCAGAACGAGGCGAAGACCGCTCCGCCCGTCCCCGTACCCCACCGCGTTCAGCCGCTTCAGCGCGGCGATCGACGCCTCGTACACGCCCTCCCCTCGCTGGCGGTCCGTCCCCAGCGCGCGGACATGGGGCAACGAGGCCACCACCTCCACGCGGTGCCGGGCGAAGAAGTCGACCAGGTCCCGGTGAGGGGCGGTCTGGAGCACCGTCAGGTTGCACCGATCCATGACGTGGAGCCCGAGGCCCCGGAGCTCCTCGACCAGCCAGCGGAAATGCGGATTGAGCTCCGGAGCGCCGCCGGTGAGGTCCACCGTGGCGATCTCGGTTCCGGCGAGGGCGCGGAGGCATTGTTCCATCGTCTCGCGCGACATGCTCTCGGTGCGGTCCGGACCCGCATCGACGTGACAGTGGCGGCAGGTCTGGTTGCAGACCTTCCCCACGTTGATCTGGAGGATCTCCAGCCGGGAGGGCCTCAGCGGCCAACGTCCAGCTCGAGTCAGCGCCTCCGGAAACTCCCGGTCAATCGGGACCGCTCTCAGCCTGGCCAGCTGCGCCGCCGGAGAGGACAGCGGCGCGCCACGGGCGGCGAGGCTGGGAAGCGTGCCCCGGGCCATCACATCCCCAGTCTCTCCGCGTGGTTCCTCATCTGGACCCCATGCATCAGGGAGGATCCGCCGCGGATCGCCGCGGCGACGTGCACCGCCTCGGTCATCTGGTCGAGATCTGCTCCCTGCCGGAGCGCGTCCGTGCTGTAGGCCTCGATGCAGTACGGGCACTGCACGGCGTGCGCGACGGCCAGGGCGATGAGCGACTTCTCCCGGGCGCTCAGGGCTCCGTCGGCGAAGACCGCCCCGTACCAGTCGAAGAACTTCTTCGCGAGGTCGCCGCGGTTCTCACCGATCTCCGGAAACCGCTGGAGGTCGTCGCAGTGGAAGTAGTGCAGTCGAGGGTCCATCGGTCGTCCCCGGAGAAGTTGCCTTCCCGAAGGTCGAGCGGGCATCCGTCAGCGGCAAGTCGCCGGCCGCGTCCAATGCCGGGAGAGCGCCGTGCGCCCCCGCGCGCCGTCGCGGGCACAACAGACGCCCGGGCCTTCCAGGGGGAGACACGCTCGGCCGCCCCATGCTTCGCCGTGCCGGCCTGCTGCCAAGCGGTTGAATTGCCATGGCTTTCGTGAAAGGTCCGGGCCGTGTCGATCCTCGCCGGTCCGGTTCGTCGCCAGGTTTGAAGAGGCGATCCCGGCCGGTCCTGGCCGGCTCGACCTCTCGAATTGACAGGAGAACGGCAATGCGCGTGATGGTGATTGTCAAGGCGACGAAGAACTCCGAGGCGGGCGCTCTCCCCAGCGAGAAGCTCCTCGCCGACATGGGCAAGTTCAACGAGGAGCTGGTCAAGGCCGGGATCATGCTGGCCGGTGAAGGGCTCCACCCCAGCAGCAAGGGCAAGCGGGTGCGCTTCTCGGGCGGAAAGAAGACCGTCATCGACGGCCCCTTCACCGAGACCAAGGAGCTCGTCGCGGGCTTCTGGCTCTGGCAGGTGAAGTCGATCGACGAGGCGCTGGCGTGGGCCCGCCGCTGCCCCGATCCGATGCCCGGAGAGGAGTCGGAGCTCGAGATCCGTCCTCTCTTCGAGGCCGACGACTTCGGCAAGGAGTACACGCCCGAGCTCCGCGCGCAGGAAGATGCGCTGCGTGCCGAGATCGAGCGGCAGCAGAAGTCGCGAAAGTCGTGAGCGAAACCCACGTCGCCGGCTCGACCGCGGGCCGGCGGCGTCGAGGTGAACCCGGGATGCGGGCGAAGGCGACCAGCTCGTGAAGGCGCGGAGCGCGGAGAACGCCCGCCGCGGCAAGCCGGGCAAGGAACGCCGATGAGCGAGCTCGACCGCCCCGTGTTTCTCCAGGCCAGCCTGCTGCCAAGCGGTTGAATCGCCATGGCTTTCGTGAAAGGTCGGGGCCGTGTCGATCCTCACCGGTCCGGTTCGTCGCCAGGTTTGAAGAGGCGATCCCGGCCGGTCCTGGCCGGCTCGACCTCTCGAATTGACAGGAGAACGGCAATGCGAGTCCTGGTGATTGTCAAGGCGACGAAGAGCTCCGAGGCGGGCACTCTCCCCACCGAGAAGCTCCAGAAGATGCTCGCGGAGATGGGCAAGTTCAACGAGGAGCTGGTCAAGGCCGGGATCCTGCTGGCCGCCGAAGGGCTCCACCCCAGCAGCAAGGGGAAGCGGGTGCGCTTTTCGGGCGGCAAGAGGACCGTCATCGACGGCCCCTTCACCGAGACCAAGGAGCTCGTCGCGGGCTTCTGGCTCTGGCAGGTGAAGTCGATCGACGAGGCGCTGGAGTGGGCCCGCCGCTGCCCCGATCCGATGCCTGGAGAGGAGGCCGCCGAGCTCGAGATCCGGCCGATCTTCGAGGCCGACGACTTCGGGAAGGAGTTCACGCCCGAGCTCCGCGCGCAGGAAGATGCGCTGCGTACCGAGATCGAGCGGCAGCAGAAGTCGCGGAAGTCGTGAATCCCGGATGCGGGCGAAAGCGACCAGCGTCGACGACTATCTCGCTGGCGTGAGCACCGGGCAGCGAGCGGCGCTCGAACGGCTCCGGCGGACGATCCGGTCGATTGCGCCGACGGCCGAGGAGACCATCAACTACGGGATCCCGACCTTCCGGCTGGACGGGCATGACCTCGTGGGCTTCGGTGCGAGCTCGCGCCACTGCGCGCTCTATACGCTGAGCGGAAGCATCGTGGCCGAGCTCGCCGACGCGCTCTCCGGCTTCGACACCAGCAAGGGCACCATCCGCTTCCAGCCGGACCGACCGCTCCCGGACACGCTGGTGAGGAAGGTGGTGAAGGCGCGGATCGCGGAGAACGCCCGCCGAGGCAAGCCGGGCAAGGAACGCCGATGAGCGAGCTGGCCACGCGCAAGGCGATCGAGGCGGTCTGGCGGATCGAGTCCGCCCGTCTCCTCGGTGGGCTGGTCCGCATGGTCCGCGACGTCGGCCTGGCAGAGGATCTCGCGCAGGAGGCGCTGATGACGGCGCTCGAGCGGTGGCCCGAAGCAGGCATCCCCGACAACCCGGGCGCATGGCTCATGGCGACGGCGAAGAACCGTGCCCTGGACCACCTCCGAAGGAAGCAGATGCTGGAGCGCTCCCACACCGAGATCGCTTCCGATGCGGCTGGCGAGCTGCCGGTCCGCCCGGATCTGGAGTCGGCGATCGACGAGGACGTCGGTGATGACCTCCTCCGGCTCATCCTCGTCGCCTGCCACCCGGTCCTTTCGACCGAGGCCCGCGTGGCGCTCACCCTGCGGCTCCTGGGAGGGCTCACCACCGAGGAGATCGCCCGGGCATTCCTGGTCCCGGAGCCCACCATCGCCCAGCGCATCGTCCGCGCGAAGCGAACCCTCGCCGAGGCGAAGGTGCCGTTCGAGGTCCCCCGCGGCGAGGACCTCACCGCGCGGCTGGCCTCGGTCCTCGAGGTCGTCTACCTGGTCTTCAACGAGGGCTACGCCGCCACCCGGGGCGACGACCTCGTCCGCCACGACCTGTGTGATGACGCGCTCCGGCTCGGGCGCATCCTCGCCGAGCTCGTCCCCGGCGAGGCCGAGGTCCACGGGCTCGTCGCGCTGATGGAGGTCCAGGCCTCGCGGTTGCGCGCCCGCGTGGGGCCGAGCGGAGAGGCCATCCGCCTGTTCGACCAGGATCGATCTCGCTGGGACCAGCTCCTCGTGCGTCGTGGGCTCGCCGCGCTGGCCCGTGCCGAGGCGCTCGCCAGACCGCTCGGTCCGTACACGCTCCAGGCCGCGATCGCCGCGTGTCACGCCCACGCGCGGACGGCGGAGGAGACCGACTGGAAACGGATCGTCGCCCTCTACGACGCGCTGGTGGAGATCACCGGCTCGCCCGTGGTCGAGCTCAATCGGGCCGTGGCCGTCTCGATGGCCTTCGGGCCTGCCCAGGCGCTCGAGCTGGTCGAGATCCTCAGCGGCGAGCCGGCGCTGCGCGAGTACCACCTGCTGCCCAGCGTGCGCGCCGACTTGCTGGAGAAGCTCGGACGGAGGGAGGAAGCGGGGATCGAGTTCGAGCGCGCCGCTTCCCTCGCCCAGAACGTACGCGAGCGCGAGCTCCTCCTCGCGCGTGCACGGGCCTGCGGCTGGAAGATCGACCCAGGCCCGCGATCCTGAGCCAGGACCCTACGGCGGCGGAGGCGGAGGGCGGGCGACGCTTCCCGGTTCCCCCGTGGAGTCGCTCAGCTGGCACTCCGAGCGAGGATCCGCAATCGCACCGAGGGGACGGCACCCGCCGGGTCGCACGCGAATGTCACGAGACCGACTGCCCGGCGCCCCGGCTGCCAGGTGTCGGCCGGCCAGCGGACTCACGAGCCCGTTCGCTGCACCGCCTTGCCTCGCGGGAATAGTCGCGGAAGAACCGCATTGGTCGGCTGAAGGGAAGGCTCTCCGTGAAATACAAGCTCAAGGTCAACGGACAGACGCGGACGGTGGAGGCCGCGGAGGACATGCCCCTCCTCTGGGCCCTCCGGGACGGACTGGACCTGAAGGGGACCAAGTTCGGCTGCGGCATCGCTCAGTGTGGCGCCTGCACCGTGCTCGTCGACGGCGTTGCCCGCCGGTCCTGCATCACACCCGTCTCCTCGGTGGGCAACGGGAACATCACCACCATCGAGGGACTCTCCCGGGACGGGAGCCACCCGCTCCAGCGTGCCTGGGAGGAGCTCGACGTCCCCCAGTGCGGGTACTGCCAGGCCGGGCAGATCATGTCCGCGGCAGCCCTGCTGGCGAAGACGCCGAACCCCACCGACGATGACATCGACGGCGCGATGGCGGGGAATATCTGCCGCTGCGCGACCTACCTCCGGATCCGGCGCGCGATTCACCGCGCCACCGAGCTGGGCAAGGCCACGGCCTCGGCAGCCACCGGGAGCGGCAAGTGAGCACCGAGCTCTCGCGACGCGCGTTCCTCCGCGCCTCGGCCCTCGCCGGGGGCGGCGTCCTCCTCTCCAGCTTCTGGGAGCCCGTCGAGGCCGCGACCAAGGCCCGCCCCGCGCCGGCTCCGGTCCTCAACGCCTTCATCCGCATCCAGCCGGACGGCGTCGTCACCATCGCCTCCAAGAATCCGGAGATCGGCCAGGGCGTGAAGACCATGCTCCCGATGCTGATCGCCGACGAGCTCGACGTGGAGTGGAAGCAGGTCCGCGTCGAGCAGGTCGACTTCGACAGCAAGCGCTACGAGAACCAGTGGTCGGGCGGGAGCGCCGCCACGCACAACAACTGGCTGCCGATGCGGCGGGTGGGCGCGGCCGGCCGGGCGATGCTCGTCGCAGCCGCGGCGAAGACCTGGAAGGTCCCCGAGTCCGAGCTCACCACCTCGAAGGGCAAGGTGCTGCACGGGAAGACCGGGCGCTCGATCGGCTACGGGAAGCTGGCCGCCACCGCCGCGACGGTCGCCCCGCCGGATCTCGCGACGGTGAAGCTGAAGGACCCCTCGCAGTTCACCATCATCGGCACGTCGGTTCCGGGGGTCGACAACCACGCGATCGTCACCGGCAAGCCCATCTTCGGCATCGACGTGACCGTGCCGGGGATGAAGTTCGCCACCTTCGTCAAGTGCCCGGTGTTCGCGGGAAAGGTGAAGTCGGCGAACCTGGACCGGATCCGAGGGATGCCGGGCGTCCACAAGGCGTTCGCCGTCGAGGGCGGCAGTGACCTCGAGGGGCTCCTCGGCGGCGTGGCCATCGTCGCCGACAGCTTCTGGCAGGCACAGACCGCGCGGCGCGCTCTGGAGGTGACCTGGGACGAGGGCGAGACCGCGAAGCAGGGCACCGCCGCGTTCGACACCCGGGCCGCGGCCCTGTTCAAGGAGCCGCCCCACCGCTCCATCCGCAAGGACGGGGACGTGAAGGCCGCGCTCTCGAAGGCGGCGAAGGTGGTCACCGCCGAGTACAGGTACCCATTCCTGTCCCACGCGCAGCTCGAGCCCCAGAACTGCACGGCGCACTTCGCAAACGGGAAGATCACCTTCTGGGCTCCCACCCAGACGCCCGAGGATGGGCGCGAGATGGTCGCGAAGGTGATGGGCATCAAGGAGGACGACATCACCATCCACCTGATCCGTGCCGGCGGAGGTTTCGGGCGGCGACTCAACAACGACTACATGGTCGAGGCCGGGTGGATCGCGCGGGAGGCCGGCGTGCCGGTGAAGCTCGTCTGGACGCGAGAGGACGACTTCGCGCACGACTTCTTTCGCCCCGGTGGCTACCACTCCTTCACCGCCGGGCTGGACGCGAGCGGGAAGCTGACCTGCTTCCGCGACCACTTCATCAGCTTCGGAACCGAGAAGGACTTCGCCCCCTCGGCGGCGATGGGCCCCGCCGAGTTCCCGGCGCGGTTCCTGTCGGACCTCGCGCTCGACGCCTCGGTGATGCCGCTCGGCGTTCCCACCGGTGCACTGCGGGCACCACGCAGCAATGCGCTGTGCTTCGCGTTCCAGAGCTTCCTCGACGAGGTGGCCCACGCCACGGCCAAGGACCCGCTGGAGTTCCACCGTGCCCTCCTCTCGGTGACACCCTCGCCGCCGCCGGGTCCACCGCCCACCGCGAAGCCCGGAACGCCGCCTTCGCCGGCGCTCGACCCGGCGCGGATGCTGGGCGTCCTCGACCTGGTCGCCGAGAAGTCAGGGTGGGGAAAGAAGAAGCTCGCCCGCGGAAGCGGAATGGGCGTGGCCTTCTACTTCAGCCACCGCGGCCACTTCGCCGAGGTCGCCCAGGTCACGGTCAGCAAGAAGGGCGAGCTGACGATCGAGAAGGTCTGGGTCGCCGGCGATATCGGCAGCACCGTGATCAATCCGACCAACGCCGAGAACCAGATCCAGGGCGCGGTGCTCGACGGGATCTCCGAGGCCCTCGGCCAGGAGATGACCTTCGAGAAGGGCCGGGCCGTGCAGAGCAACTTCCACCAGTACCCGCTCCTGCGCATCAACCAGTCCATCCCGGTCGAGGTCCACTTCCGGAAGACGGACTTCTCGCCCACCGGGCTCGGCGAGCCCGCGCTCCCGCCGGCGATCCCGGCCGTGACCAACGCGATCTTCGCCGCGACCGGCAAGCGGGTACGCTCGCTGCCGCTCTCGAAGCACGACCTCTCCTGGGCCTGACGGGGGACGCCTCAGGCCGAACAGACGGCGCCGACGCCATCGCAGCACCCTCAGCGGCTCTTCGAGCGTCGGCCGCCCTTGCGGCTCGCCTTCTTCCCGGCGTTGGTGATCTTTGCCGCCCGCGCCTTGGGCATCCCCTTGCGGCGCAGGGCCCGGTACTGCTTCGGATTCTTCGTGGCCTTCCCACCGCTGCGAGCGGTGCTGTGCTTGCGACCTGGCATCTGAACGCCTCCTCGAGTCAGAAAAGTTGGGAGCCTTCCGGATTCGTCAACCCCGCGGGAGGGTTCCCCCCGCTGCTCGCGCGTCATATGCGGGCGCCCCTCGAGCAACCAAGCCTCCGGGCACGACGTTCACCGCCCGGGAGGTTCCCATGTGGAGAGGTCTCTTCGTCACCCTCGGGGTGTGCGCGGGATGCGGCGCCGGGCCGGCGTCGAACGACTCCTTCCTGACCGCGCTTCCGTCGCGCCAGACGCTCGAGGTCACCGCGCCCACGGCCCGTGCCCCGGCGGCGCTCTCCGCGAGCTCGGCGCCCGCGCTCGGTGAGACCGCCAGCCTCTACGTCCTCACCCGCCAGATGACGGCCCAGGTGAACGGCATCGTCGGCGGGGCGCTCGACATGCTGGGCCACATCTCCCGCACGCCTCCGGCTGCGGTCAGCGCCGACTCGGCGGTGTGGGGCCCCTTCAGCGAGCCACTCTCACCCGTGGCCGCGCGGCTCCTCGTCACCCGCGTCGCTCCCGGCTCTCATCGGTTCGTGCTCGAGCTGCGCCCCCGGTCCGGCCAGGACTCGGACTTCGAGCCCTTCCTCCAGGGCGGGTCGACCGGGGCCGGCCCCGGAGGCCCGAGTGAGGGGACCTTCGCCCTGGACCTCGATCTCGTGCACCGTCTCGACCCGGTCGCGGCGCCGGCGGAGGGGCAGCTCGTCGCCGGCTGGGGCGTGGTCCCGGTCGGGCGCCAGGTCCGGGTCGCTCTGGGAGATGTCCACGTCGGCTCGGAGCCGAGCACGACCGCGGAGATCGTCTCGACGATGCTGGCTGACGGCTCAGGCTCCCTCGTCTTCGACGCCGAGGCCAACCTCGCCGGAGAACCCGAAACGCCCGAGGCAGGCAAGGTGGGCTCGCGGTGGGACCCCACGGGCGCCGGGCGCGCGGACGTGGAGCTGAGCGGCGGCGAGGCCGGAGACGGCGCGCGGATCACCGAATGCTGGGACGCCGACTTCGGCCGGGTGTACGCCGAGGGGATGTCGGCGGACGGCGGCGTCGCGTCCGAGGGCGATCCGGCCGCGTGCGCGTTCAGCGAACCCCTGCGCTAGCGTGCGCCATGGGCCCGACGCGTGGCACCGGCCGAACTCGAGCAGCAGATCGCTGCGCTCCATCCGGCGAGCTTCGCCTGGGCCCTGGCCTGCACGCGCTGGAACACCGCCGAGGCCGAGGAGGTTCTCCAGTCCGTGTACCTTTCGATCCTCGAAGGTCGCGCCCGGTTCGACGGCCGCTCCACCTTCAAGACCTGGCTCTTTGCGGTGGTGCGGAACGTGGCCGCTCGCGCGCGCCGGCGGCGATGGCTGGAGGCGCGGGCGCCCTGGAGGCTGCTCCCCGGAGCGGAGGCCGAGCCGGTGGACCCGCTGACCGCCGAGGAGAAGGGAGCTCGGGTCCGGCGCGCGCTGGGGACGCTGCCCGCCCGCCAGCGGGAGGTGCTCGATCTGGTGTTCTTCCATGAGATGACGGTGGAGCAGGCCGCGGAGGTGATGGAGGTGTCGACCGGAACGGCCCGGACCCACTACCACCGTGGCAAGCTCCGGCTCCTCGAGCTGCTCGGATCGGAGGACCTGCCGTGAGCTCCGGAGACGACGAGGCCCGCCTCCGCGCCGCGATGGCCGAGGCGCACCGCCGGGATGCCGAGCACACCCCGCCCTTCGATGCGACGTGGCGGCGGTCCCGCCCACGTCGATCGACCTGGCGGTGGGCCGCGCTCACCGCCGGGCTGGCCGCGGCGGCCGCCGGCATCTGGCTGGTGACGCGGCCGGAGCCTCCGCCCACCTCGTGGCCCGCCATCGGCACGCGCTGGGTCGGCCCGACCGACTTCCTCCTCGAGACTCCCGACCTGATCACCCTGCGGTCGCTGCCCTCGCTGGACCCCGCCGCGGATCCGTGGACGGCTCGACCTGCTCCCCGAGGCACTCCATGACTCGCCGCACTCTCCGGAACCTCCTGGCCACGCTCGCACTCGCCGTCGGTCCCCCCGCTGCCGCCGAGGGGCCCCCGACGCCGCCCGCCCAGGCCGCGGACCCGATCGGGAGCAAGCTCTTTCCTCCCGAGCTGATCATGGCGCACCAGGCGGAGCTCGGGCTGGAGGACAGGCAGCGGGAGGCGATCCTCAAGGAGCTGGAGAGGGCGCAGGCGCAGTTCCCGCGCCTCCAGTGGCAGCTCCAGGCCGCGAGCCAGCAGCTGTCCCGGCTGCTCGACGCGCCGCAGGTCGACGAGGCGAAGGCCCTGGCTCAGGCCGCGGAGGTGATGAAGCTGGAGACGGAGGTCAAGCGGGCCCACCTGACGCTGCTGATCCGGATCCGGAACACCCTCTCCGACACGCAGCGGAGCAAGCTCCAGGCGCTACGCCGGGCCGGGCCGTAGCCGCGCGCGCAACGCGTCGACGGGGCGCGTGTCGCCGGCGCCGCACCTGGGCGGATGTGGCAGGCACGGCATTCCGCGCGGTCGCGGGGGGCATCCCCCGTGCAGTGCGCCCGGCCCCGGCACCTTCCAGGAGGAGCGCGATGGAGACCGAGACCGCTGGGTGGAAGTGGGTTCTGCAGAGCATCGTGGAGAGCGTGGTCCTGCTGCTCGCGCTGAGCGTGCTGGGCCCCCTCACCCTTAGGCTGATCGGCTGAACCGATGGAGACCGAGACCGACGGGTGGAGGCGGGTCGAGCGGGTCGTCCTGGAGATCGCGTTCCTGGTGCTCGCGGTAGGCGTCCCTTATCTCACCCTGCTGATCGGCTGAACACCGCCATCTGCGTCGGTGGGCCGGCGGACTCGTCCACCGGACCCACCGGCGCCAGAGCCCGAGCCGCTCCTCGGCGACCTCTAGCGAGCGGAGCCGAGGTCGAGGACCCGGGAGCCGCCGAGCTCTCCCTGCATCGCGACCACCGCGGTGCGGCACTGCTCGTCGAGGCTGACTTTCCGCTCGCGGCGCGGGGGGTCGGCTCCGGCTCCGGATCGCTCGCTTCCTCGGACTGCTCTCGACCACGAGCCGGTCGAGCGTGGCCCGGGCCAGGCTCCGCCGGTGCGCGAGGTCCGACAGAGGACTCGTCACGGAGCAGCTCGACTGCCTCGCACGAGACAGAGTCGTGCCCGTTCGCTGCACTTCGTTGACATCTGTCACAGCAAGCCATCAGCATGCCGCGCTTCTTCGAGATTCGACGCGAGGGGAAGGGTGGACAGCGTCGGAGTCCAGCAGTCAGTCTCATCCGGACGGCGCATCGTCCGGGTGGACGAGCGGGGCCGTAGCGAGCCGTTCGGCGCCGAGCCCGTCGCCGCGAGCGGCGACGCGTGGCCCCATCTCACGCTCGAGGAATACCTCCGGGGGCCCGGAGAGGAGCGCGAGGCCACCCTGATCCACCACATGCTCGTCCTCAACATCGGAGCCGGTTACCGCCGTGAGCTGCGGTGGGGTGACGATCCAACGGTCCTCCGCTACACCTTCCAGCCCGGCTCGATCTCCCTCTTTCCCGCCGGCACGCGCTTCCGGGTCCGCTGGCTGGATGAAGGCCACGCGCTGGTGGTCACCGTCGAACCGTCACTCCTGCGCGAGGTCCAGGGCTCGAAGAGCCGGGGCCTTCCCGGGCTCGTCCCCGTGGCCCAGGCCTCGGATCCGCTGCTCGCCCACCTGATCCACGGGCTGCGAGAGGTGCTCAGGATGCCGCGCGCGTCTCAGGGTGCCTACGGGGCGCCGATCGGACACGCTCTCGCCACCCACCTCCTCGCCCACTATGGCAGCTCGAACATGCTCGCCACAGGTGGAGCCCTTCCGCTCAGCCGTCTCCGGCGCATCACCGAGTACATCGATCGAAACCTGGACGCGCCGCTCACCCTGCGGGAGCTCTCTGCTCTGACCGGCCTGAGCGTCTTCCACTTCGCCCGGACCTTCAAGGAACGCACCGGGCTGTCTCCCCACCAGTACGTGCTGCGCCGGCGCGTGGACCGGGCCAAGGAGCTGCTCTCGGATTGTCGCGCGAGCCTGGCGGAGATCGCGCTCCGCTGCGGCTTCTCCCACCAGTCACACTTCACCCGAGCCTTCCACCTGCTCTCGGGGATGACGCCCACCCGGTGGCGCGAGCGCGACGCGCACGTCGAGCATTGAAGGCGCTCGACGGCGCGACGTCCGTCCCTCGGCGACGGCACAGCGCAGCTTTCGTGCGAGGCTGGCGGCTCCGTTGATCGCTCGCCGGTCTCTTCAGTCACACGGCTGCCCGAAGCCGGCGACGTGTCGAAGACCTTCCCGCGCCTGCGCGCCGACCTCCGTCACCCATGCGCTCGACGCGCTGGGACAGCAGATCCCCTCTCGCCGGAGCCACAGCACCCGGACGTCCCTCGCCTTCCCGGGAAGCACCGCCACCGGGACCGGCAACCGTGTTCCCTGTCCTCGCGGCTGCGTGTGCCACTGGCCAGGGACCAGCTTCCCCTCGTCCCGCGCGAGCACCCTGAAGCGAACGGAGACGTACCGGCCGAGGCCGTTCTCCTGAAGCTGTCCTCGTCCCTGGACCTGAACTCCGAGCTCTCCGCTTCGCTCGAGGTAGCCAAGACAGGTGACCAGCTGCCCGGCCCCGGGCGACCCCGCAGCATCTGGGGGAGGGTCACCGCAGGGAGGAGGAGCTTCCGCGGGAGGCCGGAGCCCGGGGCGTAGACCGTCGGGATCGGTACCCTCGATGCTCGCCAGCCTCAGCGGACGGACGGCGGAGCGATCGATCCGACCCGCCGCGATGACAAGCCCGTATCGCTCGGATTCGCTCACCGAGAGCGGTACCGCGAACTGTCCTCTCCCACACTCGCCGAGCATGCACTCCGGCGGCTCGAACGCGACCTCGTCCACACGACCGTCCCCGACGAACAGTCCCTTCTCCCCGAGTTCCTTCCGGATACGGGACTGCATCTCCGGGGGCGCTCCGGTCTCCCTGCGCTGGCACTTTCGCGGCCAGATGACCCGGCTCCGCTCGACGACGAACAGCGGAAGGTCGCCCGCATTCGTGTCCTCCGTCGCCCTGGAAAGGACGAGCCCGAGCGTGGCGAACAGCAGCGAGAGCACGCCGCCAGTCTACGTGCTGTGCGCAGCGCCGCTCGACGCTCGTTCCCGGTGCCGTATCGCCGGAGACACACCGCGTGCCCGACCATGCACCCCCCTCAGGCCATCACCGGCCCTGGATGCACTCCTACGTTTTTGTCCTATTCATGTCGAATTAGGACAAAATTGTCGCTTCCATAGAAAAGGGCTCCCCGCTCGGACGCGAAGCGGAATCCGTCGCGCCCCATGCACCTCTTTCGTCCGTTCTCGGCGTCACTCGCAGTTAGGACAAATTTGTCGCTCTATTGGGCGGTCCATACATTTTCGTAAGATCGGGATCCGGTTGTCGAACGGGCCTTCCGAGACAAACGCGCCGCGTCAGACGTGGCACCGCACTTGCTGGTGTGCGTTGGCCCATGACGAAGAAGCAGCTCGTCGTCGTGGGTAACGGAATGGTCGGGCATCGCTTCCTCGAGCTCCTCCTCGAGAGTGGCGAGAGCGAGCGGTGGAACGTGGTCACGTTCTGCGAGGAGCCTCGGCTGGCCTACGACCGCGTCAACCTCACCAACTTCCTGGGCGGAAAGTCGCCAGCCGAGCTCTCCCTCGTGGGCCCGCGCCGTTACGAGGACGCCGGCGTCACGGTGCACCTCGGCGATCGAGCCGCGGTCATCGATCGTCAGTGCAAGCGCGTACTCTCCGCCGAAGGTCGACGCATCCCGTACGACGTGCTGGTCCTGGCGACCGGCTCGGCTCCCTTCGTTCCGCCAATCCCCGGGCGCGACGCCTGGGGCTGCTTCGTCTACCGGACCATCGACGACCTCAAGCGGATCCGACTCTGGGCCGCGCAGATCCAGACCGGCGTGGTCATCGGCGGAGGCCTGCTCGGCCTCGAGGCGGCCAACGCGCTCACCCACATGGGGCTGGAGACCCACGTGGTCGAGTTCGCGCCTCGCCTGATGGCGATGCAGATCGACGAGGGCGGCGCGCAGATCCTCCGCTCCAAGATCGAGGCGCTGGGCGTCTCGGTCCACACCGGCAAGAACACCACCCGGATCGTCTCCCGCGGCGGCCGGGTCACCGAGATCCGGTTCGCCGACGGCGGCGTCCTCGCGGCCGAGATGGTGGTCTTCTCCGCCGGGATCAGCGCCCGTGACGAGCTGGCCCGGAACGCCGGCCTCGAGGTAGGCGAGCGCGGCGGCATCGTCGTCGACGAGCGTTGCCGCACCTCCGACCCGGACATCCTCGCCATCGGGGAGTGTGCCAGCTACCGCGGCCGCACCTACGGCCTTGTCGGGCCCGGGTACCAGATGGCCCGGACCGCGGTCTCGACCCTCGCTGGTGGCGACGACCGGCTGGGCGTGTTCGACATGAGCACCAAGCTGAAGCTCATGGGCGTGGAGGTGGCGAGCTTCGGCGACGCCCACGGCACCCTGCCCGGGGCGCGCGTCGTCGCCTTCTCCGACGCGGTCTCCGGCGTCTACAAGAAGCTGGTCCTGAGCTCGGACCGCCAGCGGCTCCTCGGCGGCGTCCTGGTCGGCGAGGCCTCGAGCTACGGCCAGCTCCTGTCGTTGACCCAGAGCAAGGCCGCCCTTCCTCCACAGCCCGAGCAGCTGATCCTCCCCCGGCTCGAGGGGGGAGCGGCGCTGCCCGGCGTGGACGCGCTCCCCGACGCGGCGACCATCTGCACCTGCCAGAACGTCGGCAAGGGCGTCATCTGCAAGGCCATCCGGAGTCAGGATCTGACCTCGGTCGGAGCGGTCAAGGCGGCGACGACCGCCGGCACCGGCTGCGGCTCCTGCGTCCCATTGCTCGGCGAGCTCCTCGCCCGCGAGATGAAGCGCGCAGGGAAGAAGGTCTCCAGGGACCTCTGCGAGCACTTTCCCCACCCGCGACAGGAGCTGTTCCACCTCCTCCGGGTACACGGGGTCCGCAGCTTCGACGAGCTGATCGGCAAGCACGGCCGTGGCACGGGCTGCGAGATCTGCAAGCCCGCCGTGGCCTCGATGCTCTCCTCGACCTGGAACGAGCACGTCCTCGAGGACCGCCACCTCGGGCTTCAGGACACCAACGACCGCTTCCTGGCCAACATCCAGCGCGACGGGAGCTACTCGGTCGTCCCACGCGTCCCCGGCGGAGAGATCACGCCCGACCAGCTCATCGCTCTCGGGTGGATCGCCCGAAAGCATTGCCTCTACTCGAAGATCACCGGCGCGCAGCGGGTGGACCTCTTCGGGGCACGGCTCGAGCAGCTGCCGCAGATCTGGCGAGACCTCGTCGCTGCCGGCTTCGAGTCCGGCCACGCCTACGGCAAGGCGCTGCGCACCGTGAAGTCGTGCGTGGGGAGCACCTGGTGCCGCTTCGGCGTGCAGGACTCGGTCAGCTTCGCCATCCGCCTGGAGAACCGGTACAAGGGCCTTCGCGCGCCCCACAAGCTGAAGTCCGCCGTCTCCGGCTGCGCCCGCGAGTGCGCCGAGGCGCAGGGCAAGGACTTCGGGGTCATCGCCACCGAGAAGGGCTACAACCTCTACCTCTGCGGCAACGGGGGAATGAAGCCGCAGCACGCGCAGCTCTTCGCCACCGACCTGGATGAGGACACCCTCATCCGGTACCTCGACCGGTTCCTGATGTTCTACGTGCGCACCGCCGACCGGCTGCAGCGCACGGCGGCGTGGTTCAACAACCTCGAGGGCGGCATCGAGTACCTGCGCCAGGTGCTCATCGATGACTCGCTCGGGATCTGCGCCGAGCTGGAAAGCGACATGGCGCGCATCGTCGACAGCTACCGCTGCGAGTGGAAGGCGACCATCGAGGACCCGGTCAAGCTCGCCCGCTTTCGCACCTTCGTGAACTCCCCGGAACCCGACCCCAGCCTGGTCCGGGTTCCCCAGCGAGCCCAGCACCGGCCCGCCACCTGGGAGGAGAAGCAGCTCCACCTCGTTCCGCAGGAGGCCGAATGACCGCCATCGCCCTCGAGCTCGACGGGGCGCCGTGGGAGGACGTCTGCGCCCTCGAGGACATCGTCCCCTGGACCGGCGTCTGTGCGCTGATCGCCGGCCGGCAGGTGGCCATCGTCCGCACCGGCGACGCCGTCTACGCGCTCGGGAACCTCGACCCCTTCAGCAAGGCCAACGTGCTCTCGCGGGGGATCGTCGGTGACAAGGACGGGATCCCCAAGATCGCCTCTCCCATCTTCAAGCAGACCTTCGACCTGCGCACCGGGCAATGCCTGGACAACCCGGCGGTGCGCGTCCCCACTCACGAGGTCCGCATCGAGCGCGGGCGGATCCTCGTGCACCGCGAACCGCGCCCCGGAGACCAAGATGGAGCATGAAACGATCGCCGCGGTGGCCACGGCCGCCCGGACCAAGGCCGGACTCCTCCGGCAGAGCCCGTGGCAGTACCTGGTCCTCTCGGCGCTGGCCGGCGCCTACGTGGGCCTGGGGATCGTGCTCATCTTCGCCATCGGCGCGCCCCTCCAGGCCGCGGGCTCCGGTGCGACCCGCGCCGTCATGGGTGCCTCGTTCGGAGTGGCGCTCACCCTGGTCATCTTCGCCGGCTCGGAGCTGTTCACCGGGAACAACCTGGTGATGACCGTCGGCGTGCTGTCGCGCACCGTCACCGCCCGAGCGCTGGCCCGCATCTGGATCGCGAGCTTCGCGGGGAATCTGGTCGGCTCGCTCCTCCTCGCCGCCGCGACCGCGAGCTCGGGCGTCCTGAGCAGGGCACCGGCGAAGGAGTTCGTGCTCGGCGTGGTTGCCGCGAAGATGGCCGCGCCGGCCAGCGAGCTGTTCTTCCGAGGCGTGCTCTGCAACGCGCTGGTCTGCCTTGCGGTGTGGATGGGGATCCGGACCAAGGACGAGACCGCGCGCCTGGTGCTCATCTTCTGGTGCCTCTTTGCCTTCATCGGCGCCGGCTTCGAGCACAGCGTGGCAAACATGACGCTGCTCGGCATCGGGCTCTTCCTGCCGCACGATCCGGCGCTGGTCTCCTGGGCAGGGTTCGCCCGCAACCTCTCGCTGGTCACCGCGGGCAACATCGTCGGCGGGGCACTCCTCATCGGGCTGCCGTACT
>Ga0105104_10000197_pt1 | contig 45334 bp, 35 predicted proteins | sample PPLLaktember2015_3_FD_87034 | JGI IMG/M metagenome (GOLD analysis project Ga0105104, IMG submission 87034) | Freshwater sediment microbial communities from Prairie Pothole Lake near Jamestown, North Dakota, USA - PPLs Lake P7 Core (6) Depth... | ecosystem: Environmental > Aquatic > Freshwater >... | reverse complement strand
GAATTTCTCGGCCGCCTGGATGACCAGGTCAAGGTCCGCGGTTTCCGCATCGAGCTGGGCGAGATCGAAGCCGTCCTTGGACAGCACCCCGATCTCCAGTCAGCCGTGGTAGCTGTCCGCCCGGACCGGCGCGACCCGGACGATCCGCAGTCCCGCCAGCTCGTAGCTTATGTGGTCCCGAACCCCGGGTTTGTTCCCGAGCTCGGCCAGATCCGCGCTTTTCTCAATAACCGGCTTCCCGATTACATGCTCCCCAATGCCCTGGTCCGCCTGGATGCTCTGCCGCTCAACCCAAATGGAAAGGTCGATCGCCGCCGGCTGTTGACCCTCGATGCAGGTCCCGACCCGGCCCGCCAGATCGTTGAGCCCCGCGACCTGTTCGAAGCCTCCCTGCGCCAGGTTTGGGAGGAAGTCCTTGCCGTCCACCCGCTCGGCGTCCGCGATAATTTCTTCGATCTGGGCGGGCACTCTCTCCTGGCCGTTCGGCTGATGGCGCGCGTCAAGGACCGCCTGGGGATCGACTTTTCCCTGGCGGATCTCTTCCAGGCGCCTACGGTCGAACAGCTCGCGGCCCGCCTGCGTCTCCAGGATACCGCCAACCCATCGCTTCTGGTCCCCATCCAAACTGGCGGGTCCAAACCTCCCCTGGTGTTCATCCACCCCTCCGGTGGGAGCGTCCACTGGTATGCCGACCTGGCAGAGGCTTTGGGTCCGGACCAGCCCTTCTATGCCTTCCAGGCTCGCGGCCTCCACGGTGGCCAGGACCTGCACGACCGGATCGAAGATATGGCCGCCGCTTACCTGTCAGAGCTGCGCGCCTTCCAACCTGAGGGACCTTACCGCTTGGGCAGCTGGTCCATGGGCGTCGTGATTGCCTACGAGATGGCCTGCCAGCTCGTCGAACAGGGACAGGCGGTTGCTTTGCTGGGGATCCTGGATCAGGGACCCACACTTCCGGCGGCTGAGCCGGAAGACAGCGCGGCTTATCTGGTCGAGGTATTTGGCCAGCAGATACCGCTGTCTCTCGCGGAGCTGCGCCAGCAGCCCGAAGAAGGACAGGTCCGCTTGGTTTGGGAGCAGGCCCGCCAGGCCAATTTCATCTATCCTGACTTGAGCCTGGAGCAGTTCCGGGGCTTTATCCATATCCTTCGAACGCATACCGAAGCGTGGCGCCGCTACCGCCCTCGCCGCTATCCCGGGCGGCTGGTGCTTTTCCGTGCCGCGGACCAGCAGCATGCTGAACCCGAACCCGATCTGGGCTGGGCTGCCCTGGCATCCGCCGGCGTCGCAGTGCATACCGTCCCTGGGGATCATTTGACCATGATCCACCCGCCTCACGTGGCGGCCCTGGCCCGCGAGATCCAGGCCTGCCTGGATTTGGAGACCCAATGAAAATACCTACTCGGTTAATGAACCGCAACTTTTCGCTGCTGTTTACTGGGCAAACCATCAGCCGACTGGGTTCGCAGGGATTTGCCATTGCAATGCTGTTCTGGGTCAAACACGAGACCGGTTCCGCCACCCTGATCGGTATCCTGATGATGCTCTCCAGCCTGCCTGCCGTTCTGGTGGGCCCGTTAGCGGGGACGGCCGCGGATCGCTATTCTCGCCGCAAAATCATCATCCTCAGCGATCTCGTGCGCGGCATCATCGTCCTCAGCCTGGTGGCCCTGCTGGTTTTGAGGCCGGACGAGACGGACTTGATCGTGATCTGGTTATTTATCGTCTCGACCCTGCTGAACCTGATCGGCGTATTTTTCAACCCGGCCATCACGGCGGCCTTACCCGACCTGGTCCCCGAAACCCGCATCAACACCGCCAACTCCCTGGGGCAGATCTCTTACCAGCTCTCCATCCTGATCGGCGATGGCATCGGCGGGACCTTGTTTCGCGTTCTCGGCGCTCCCTTGCTATTCCTCATTAATGGTATCGGCTACCTGCTGGCGGCTGTCTTCGAGTCGCCTATCGAGATCCCTCAGGTGGTGCAAACCGAGGTCTTGGGTTGGCGCCAGACCTTTAGAAGGTTCCTGGAAGACACCCGCGAGGGGATCCGTTATGTCTGGAAGCGCACCGGCCTGCGCGACCTGGTCCTGATCGCCTCCTTCCTGAACTTTTTTACCGTCCCGGTCATCCTGCTGCTGCCATTTTATGTCGAGGATGTGCTGCATGCCCCGGTCGACTGGTATGGATTCCTGATCGCGGCCTATGGGGTGGGGGCCCTGGTGGGTTATCTGTTTGCCGGGGTTGGGCGATTCTCGCCGCGCACGACCGGGGTTCTGATGGTCGCTTTTATGATCCTGGAATCGCTCGTGCACGGCTTGCTCGGTTTGGTCACCATTCGCTGGTGGGCGCTGGGTCTTTCGTTTCTGGGGGGAGGGTTTGGCGGTTTTGTGACCGTGGTTTTGACCACCTTCCTCCAGGTGCGCACCCCCAAGGAGATCCGCGGGCGTGTATTTGGCTTGCTCAGCACCATTGCCGGAGCAATCACCCCGGTTGCAATGGGCCTCTCCGGGGTCGTGGCCGACATGGTTGGGCAGAATATCGGTCTGATATACCTGGTCTGTGGAGCGATCATGACTGTTCTCTCGATTTGGATCGCCCTGGATCGTGCTTTCCGCGAATTTATAGTCTCCGCCCACCCTGCCATACAGGCCGCGGGTGTCGATCTGCCCGAACCGCTGGTCGAGAAAGAAGGAGTTTAATCGATGTTAGATGCTTACCGTGAAGAAACAATCAACTGGCTCCCTCTGGCAAAACCCCTGCGCCAGTCTGCGGTCAACCTGTTTTGCTTTCCCTATTCGGGCGCCAACGCCTCGATTTACCATTCCTGGCTGAGCGGGCTGCCAAAACCTCTGGCGGTGATCCCGGTCGAGCTTCCCGGCCGCGGCCGGCGTCTCTCCGAACCGCCGCATACCCGGCTCTCGAGCCTGGTTGAATCGGCGGCAGAGGCTTTGATCCCTTACCTGGACCACCCATTTGCCTTTTTTGGGCATAGTATGGGCGCGCTGCTCAGTTTCGAGCTGGCGCGTTTCCTGCGGGACTGCTGCGGTCGCTCTCCAGTCCATCTCTTCCTTTCGGGCAGCGGCGCTCCCCATCTCCCCCACCCCGAGCAGCCCATTTCTGAGCTCCCGGAACCTGAATTCATCCAGCGGCTGCGTGAGCTGAACGGAACCGAGGAGGCCATCCTGGCCTGTCCAGAGCTGCGCGAGCTGCTCTTGCCCATCTTACGCGCCGATTTTGCTATCTGTGAAACCTACCGGTATCTTCCTGGAGAGCCCCTGGATTGCCCGATCTCGGTGTTTGGTGGGTTGAGTGATCCCTTTGTCGGGCGAGCTGATCTGGAACCCTGGAAGGTTCACACCCGCGCGGCTTTTCGCGTCCGGCTCTTTCCAGGCGATCATTTTTTCCTGCATACCAATAGGGCCCAGATCTTGACCGTCTTTGCTCGCGAGCTGTACCGCATCGTTTAGCAGGCGTCTTTGGGAGTTGACCATGGAAACGATTGTACCGTCTACCTGGTTCGTCCCGCCTCTTCCGCCGGCCCTTTCGGCAGCCGAAGTCCATCTTTGGCGGGCTGTGCTGGACGTTCCACACGCGACATTTCTCTCCCTTGAGAAGAATCTCGACCCACAGGAGTTGGCCCGGGCGGGCAGGTTCTGCTTCAAGGTTGACCAGAGGCGTTATATCGTTGCTCATGGGATCCTGCGTTCCATCTTGAGCCACTACCTGGGCGCACCCGCCGCTGAAATCCAAATGACCCACAATGCGTATGGCAAACCCAGGCTGGCCGGCGATCCGGAAATATCGTTCAACCTCTCTCATTCCAATAACCTGCTGGTATTGGCCTTCGCCCGCGGCCGTGAATTGGGCATCGATGTCGAATACATCCGCCCGGAATTGTTCGATATGCAGGTTGCTCACCGTTATTTTGCTTCGCGTGAATTCCACGCTCTGCAGTCCCTGCCGCCTCACCTGCGCCAAAATGCCTTCTTTGAATGCTGGACCCGCAAAGAGGCATATATAAAAGCGCGTGGAGAAGGTCTTTCGATCCCTCTCGATGAGTTCGAAGTCTCATTTTTACCGGATGAGCCGTTGATCGTGCTTCAGGTCTATGGGAACCCGGCGGAAAGCTGCCGCTGGTCGATCCAATCTCTAAACCCCTGTCCTGGTTATGTGGTTGCCCTGGTGGTGGAAGGCTTTGACTGGAAGAGGCTGTCTTTTGAATGGCATCCGGGTTTGCTGGGCAGGCCCATTTGCTAGAGACATCGTGACAAAAACCACTTTTCGCCGTGCTATCAAGTAAACGTGGGTTGGATTCATACTTTGATAGAGCTTTATCCGGGAGGAAAATCGAAAGACAAGCCACGATTTTTTCTGCAAGTGTCAGCTTTCCGATCCATAGAATTAGCAACCCAATCGAGTGGATACAGGATAAGGAGAACTACTATGGTGATTAAGGGAATGATCCAATCCTTCAGAGCGCATCAGAAAAAAGCTGCATCTGTACCGATGTTGATGCTGACTCTGCTGCTCTGCACGGGATGGATTACATCCATGATTTATGTGCCAACCATCGCACCCGTGACGCATGCAAATCTGGGGGCCCTGCCCCTTGCCTTTGTCCCGAACCTGGGCCAGACAGCCTCCCAGGTTCTCTTCCAGGTCCACGATCTGGATGGGACCGTCTTTATGACTGCCAGCGAATTGATCCTGGCCTTACCCCAGTCGACGGTCGTTCGGCTTGCCTATTTGGGGGCCCAATCTGCCCTTCGGGTGACCGGAGGCCAGCTTCTTCCTGGCTCGGTCAACTATCTGATCGGCAGCAACCCTGCCCGCTGGCATACCCACGTACCCATTTATTCCTCGGTCGTTTACCAGGGTCTCTATCCGGGTATCGACCTGCGTTATCTTGGCCAGAGCGGTACGCTGGAGAGCGTTTACGACCTGGCCCCCGGGGCAGACGCTTCACAAATCCGCTGGCGGCACAGCGGTGCGGCCGTGGCTCGCGTCGATGCGAAAGGCCGCCTGCTTTTGTACCGTTCCGCGGCGGATACAAAGCCGCTGCTGGTGGAACATGCCCCGCTTGCCTGGCAGGTAATCGCCGGAAAGCGTGTCCCGGTAGCCTCTCGCTACATCCAGCACACGGATGGCAGCTTCGGCTTCAAGCTCGGCGCCTATAACCCCGCTTATTCGCTGACCATTGACCCGACCCTGGTCTACAGCTCCTATTTTGGCGGCAGTGAGATGGATACAGCCGGTGGCATTGCCCTGGATGGTAGCGGAAATATCTATATCGCCGGCACCACCAATTCGGTCGATTTCCCCCGCCAGTCCGCGATGCAGAGCGCCAACCACGGGTGGACGGACGCGTTCGTGATGAAATTGAACCCGGCAGGCGACACCCTCCTGTACGGCACCTACCTGGGCGGCGGTGACGATGACGATGCCAGCGGCCTCGCCGTCGATACGGACGGGAACGCTTATATCATCGGGGATACGTCATCGAATGATTTCCCCACCCACAACGCCTATGCAGCTCACTGCGCCCTGTCGAATGGGATCTGCATCGGGGATGCATTCCTGGCGAAATTGAGCCCCACAGGCAGCAGCCTGTTGTATGGCACCTACCTGGGCGGCGCCAACCCCGATTCTGCCGCGGGGATCGCGGTGGATGACGAGGGCAGCGCCTACCTTGCCGGGGCTACCTTCTCAACCGGCTTCCCCACCCGCGGCGCCTACCAGGCCAGCCTGAAAGGTCCGGTGGATGCCTTCGTAACCAGGCTGGATACCACCCTGACCGGCTCGGCCTCTCTGGTCTACAGCACCTTCCTGGGCGGCAGCGCCAGTGATTTTGGTTCGGCCATTGCCCTGGATGGCGAGCGGGTCGTGGTCACCGGTCAGACCGTCTCGACCAACTTCCCCACCCGCGACCCGCTCCAGGCCGCGAGCAAGGGCGCCGGGGATATCTTTATCACCAGCCTATCCCCGCAAGGCGATTCTCTCGTCTTTAGCACCTACCTGGGCGGCAGCCACCAGGACTATGCCTATGCGGTCGCCACCAGCGTCCAGGGAGATGCCTATCTGACCGGCAACACCCTTTCGACCGATTTCCCAACGCTCTCACCGTTCCAGGACGCCAGCGGGGGAGCTAGTGATGCCTTTATCACCGGGATCAGCGCCGCCGGGGATGAATGGCTGCTGAGCACCTATTGGGGCGGCAGCGGCGCCGAATATGGCTACGCCATCGGCGTCGATGGCTTTGGTGATCTTTATCTGGCCGGCGAAACCCAATCCGGTGACTTCCCCCTGGAGAATTCCATCCAGGGCTATAAGGGAAAGGGAGACGCCTTTGCAGCCAAATTCGTTCCGGGTGAACCGCAGTCGTACTACAGCACCTTATTGGGCGGCAGCGACTCGGATTATGCCGGTGGTTTGGACCTTGACGATGAGGGCAACCTCTTCCTGGTTGGGGTAACCTATTCGACCAACTTCCCCACCCTGGATCCGCTGTATGACAGCTATGCTGGGAATGGCGATGTCTTTGTGGCCAAGATCAACGACCTGGGCGAGAACCCCCCGGTTCCCACTGAGGAAGGCAATCCTACCCCGCTCCCAACACCCCTTCCCCCGCCTCATTTCAACCCGTTGTTTGGTTCTTACAAGACTGCTTCCCAATGCACCCTGCTGCCGGGAGAGACCCTCACTTTCAGCATCCACCTGCACAACAGCGGCACCTCAACGGTTAGCGCGGATGTGGTGGATAAGCTGCCGGCCGGGGTAACCTATCAGCCGGGCAGCGCAGACCCCGCAGCGGTCTACAATTCCGCCGGTCGCACGCTGACCTGGGAGGGAGTCGATGTGCCTGCTGGCGAGGATATCCTCCTCAACTTTGAGGTTACCACCAACGTTCAAAACCCAACCGTGGCGGTCAATACGGCTTCGATTACGGCAGATGGAGACACCTTTGACCGGAAGTTTGCCGTGGTGTTGGGCTCGCACCCCATCGCCCCCGATGTGATCCGCCCGGTGGTCGAGAGCTTTACCATCGATCAGGCAGATGTGCTGGCCAGCCAGGAAGTCACCCTGCATACTCAGGTCAGCGACAGCAGCGATGCAAAATGGATGCTCCTGCGCGAGTGGCAGCTCAGCTCGGACCTCTTCCCGCACTGGGAGCTGGTCGAATCCACGGGTTGGATCCCATTCGATGCCAGTTTCCCGTGGACTTTGGGTGACCAGTCGGGTGTCCATTACATGACGATTTGGGTGGCCGATGGTGATGAGAATGTCTCGCTGTGGGGCCGCAGTTCCTTTGATTTCGCCAGCCTGGTGCTCCCGGATACCGATATCAGCCAGGCCGGGCTTGTGCCCTATCTGGTTTACTATGAGGCTGGCGAGAGCGTCACGGCGACTCTCACCCCGGCCAACGGGGACGCAGATCTGTATGTCTGGTATCCTGACAGCTTCATTTTCCCCGACCAGGTCAGCGCCCACCCCGGAAAGGCTGAGGAACAGGTCCACTTTACCGCTCCGGCCGACGGGATCTATATCTTCCTGGTGCACGGCTTCATGGCTTCGACCTATGACCTGTCCATCACCCCGGTCGGCGGCGCTCCTACCCAGGCGCTGGCTTCCCAGGCAGTCGTCGGGCAGGGTACATCCGTTACCCGCTCCGATGGGTTGATCCAGGAACCTGTCTTCAACCTGATTGGCCTGGATCCGTTTGGCACCCAGGGACCCGCTGCACCCGGTGCGCCCAGTCTGATTTACATTCCTATGATAAGCAGATAACTTCCCATCCGGTTCCCCTGGCTTTCTCTCGCCGCCTGTTGTGGACGAGAGAAAGCCCCCGGGGTCGGACATCACCAGGCACAGGTGGATTGAGAAAATGGATGCTTACGAGCTGATTGAACGGTACGCTGCAGGGGAACGCGATTTTTCGGAAGCCAGGTTAGCTTACGTGAATCTAAACGCCGTGCGCCTCTCACTCGTCAACCTCAGCGGCGCCAGCTTGTTTGCCTCCCACCTGGCTCGCGCCGAACTGGTTGGGGCAAACCTCTCTGGCGCCAATCTGGTTGGCGCGAATTTGGTCGGCGCCTGCCTGCAAAGTGCCTGTCTGAGCGGAGCATCCCTGACCGGAGCCAACCTGCGCGGCGCGGATCTCAGCGGGTCTGGCACGGATCTCAGAAAATCTAACCTGACCTGGGCCGAGCTGGGTGAAGCCAACCTGGCGCAGGCCTGCCTGGTTGGCGCGGTACTGGTTGGCGCTCATCTCGAGGATGCCAACCTGGCTGGGGCGAACCTGCGCGGCGCCGATCTCACCGACGCCCGCCTCAGTCGAGCGGATTTATCGGGTGCGGATCTGTCCGACGCGGTCCTGACCGCGGCTGATTTTAGCGGCGTTTTGATGCCTGATGGAAACAAAAGAGAAGAATAATCTTGGAAATTGTTGAAGTTTCTACCGGCGAAGAGGTCTTGGTACAGCGCGCAATTGCAGGAGATCGGGATGCATTTGGCGAGTTATACGAACGCTTCCTGGATCCCATCTACAGGTATATATTCTACCGGTTAGGCGATACCCACGATACGGAAGACCTGACCGAACAGGTATTCTTGAAAGCATGGCAAGCTTTACCCTCCTATCAGGATGGTGGTAGCTCGATTTCCTGCTGGCTCTACCGCATCGCTCACAACTTGATCGTCGACTACCACCGCAGTCATAGGAAGAATATGTCTCCTTCGCTTGATGAACCACTGGAAGAATTGCAATCCGAAGTCAATATTCTCAAGCAGGTAATTGAGGCAGAAGAAGCCAGCACCCTGGCCAAAGCAGTAGCCAGGCTCAACGAAGAACAGCAGCAGGTCATCTTGCTGCGCTTCGTCGAAGGCCTGAGCCATGCCGAAATTGCCCGCATCATGAACAAGAGTGAAGGAGCCTGTCGCATGCTTCAAAACCGGGCCCTGACTGCCCTTCATTGGTTATTGGGAAGCATGCAAGGATCGAAACGATGATAAACGAACAACTTTCTCCATTTGACCAGACTCTCGACCGCTGCATCCAGGCCATCCACCTGCAAGGCCGGTCGGTTGAAGACTGCCTGGCGCTTTATCCCGATGATCGGGATGCCCTCGAGCCCCTCTTGCGCCTGGTGGTCGTTCTGCGCAGCGCGAGCAGCTTGAATGCCCCGGCAGATTTTCGCAGGTCCGCCCGGCAGCGCATGCTCAACCTGACCGCAGCTTCCCCCCACCGCCCCTCCCGGGTCACAGCCCGAGGAAATGTTTGGGACCGGATCCGCGCTTCCGTGGGTTTGCGCCGCTCCTGGGCAGCGGTCGCTTTGTTGGTCGTGTTCCTGATCATGGCCGCGACGACCACCGTGCGCGTGTCTGCCAATGCCCTCCCCGGCGATTGGCTCTATCCCGTTAAACTGAGCCTTGAAAATACGCGCCTGTTTTTCTCGACTGACCGCGGAAACCGGATTGAGTTAATGCTCGATTTGGCCCGCCAGCGCTTTAATGAGCTGGTTCTCCTGGCTCAAAGACAGCACCCGACCGACCTGGATCGGGCAGCGCAGACGTACACCGACCAGCTGAATTCCACCCTGGTTGTCTTTGCCCAGCCGGCCAGTCTGGCTGCAGCGAACCGCGATACTCTGGTCGAACGCCTGAATGCTGACCTTGAAAAAGAGGAAGCGGAGCTCACAGCACTCATCAGCCAGCAGTCCATCCCTCAGGAATATGTGGATGAGCTCCGCCAGGTCCTGGTCCTGATCCAGACCACCCGTGACCAGGCGGATCAATGGCTCCCGATCCTTCCCCCACATCTGCCTGGGGTGAATCCTCCAATTTCCTGGCCGACCTGGGAATTCCCCGGTGAAGATCAGCCCACCCCGACGCCCACCCCCAGGCCGATCCACACTCCACAGCCAACCCCACCCGATTTTTCTGAAACCGACATGCCCTGGGTATGGCCTACCGAATGGCCCACAGAGTGGCCTGACCTGGAAAAGACACCCATCCCGGACCCGCAGTGGACCGAAGTCAACGAACCCTGGCCAACCCTTCGCCCGCTGCCTACCCAGTTCCCAACCGGGTTCCCCGACGACCTGCCTGACCCGCCCGATTGGCCCGATTTCCCCGACGACCAACCGGATGAATCCCCTCCAGGCTGGTTCACACCATGACCCATACGGGCGAACCCCGTCAGGCCGAACCCCATTATGCCGAACCCGTTCGGCCAACCCTGGTTGAACCGGGCTCGTTGGGGCGGACACGCAGGTCCGCCCCCGCCCCTTAATTGGTGATACCCTGGAGACAACCCATAATGAAGCGGAAAATTACCTCCAAAGTTGTGCCTGAATCCATCCCACCTCCCCTGATCGAGCTCCAACAGGTGGTGAAAATCTTCCGCACGCCTGCGGGAGATTTTTCCGCGCTCCGGGGTATCGATATCTCTATCCAGGCAGGCGAGTTCGTAACCGTCGTAGGCAAATCCGGCAGTGGTAAATCTACCTTGATCAATATGTTGACCGGCATCGACCGCCCCACCTCTGGAGATATCCGGGTGGAGAATACCCACCTTCAGCAGCTGAGCGAAGATAAACTGGCCGTCTGGCGCGGGAATACGGTGGGTATCGTATTCCAGTTCTTCCAGTTGATGCCTACCCTCACCATTCTGGAGAATGTCCTCCTCCCGATGGATTTTTGTAAAAAATACCCCATATATCAGCGCAAGGAGCGCGCCTTGCATTTACTCGAACAGGTGGAGCTGCAGGACTGCGCTGATAAGCTCCCCTCTGCAGTTTCTGGCGGCCAGCAGCAGCGCGCCGCCATCGCCCGCGCCCTGGCCAACGATCCGCCCATCCTGGTAGCCGACGAGCCGACCGGGAACCTGGATTCGGTTACTGCGGAAGCCGTCTTCCATCTTTTCCAGCAGTGGGCGGGTCAGGGCAAGACGATTATCATGGTTACCCACGACCATGACCTGGCCCGCCGCAGCGGGCGAACCATCCATATTGCCGATGGTTGCATCCAACCCGCAGCTGCCCTGGTAGTAGACCGGCTTGGCTCACCGGCCATCCGGGTATGAGCTGCCCAAGGGGAGGGTAGGGGAATGCAGTGGATTGGCCCGCGTTGGTACAAGGTCTTTCGCGATCTCTTTGAAAACCTGGGACGCACTCTCCTGGTTGTGGCTTCCATCGCGGTTGGCGTGGCGGCGGTAGGCGCGGTTCTGGGTATCCAGGAAAACCTGTCGGGCAGCCTGAACCAGATGTATGAGCAGGTAAATCCGGCCAGCGCCAGTTTGACGACCGAGCCGTTCGATGACGAGCTTGTCCGGGTAACCGCGAAAATCCCCGGTATAGCAGCCGCGGAAGGACGCAACACCCTGACGGTCCGCTTGAAGCTTGCATCCGGCGAGTGGCAAGAGCTCAAGCTGTATGTCATTGCGGACTACAACGCGATCCGGATCAATAAAATCTCCCCGCAAAGCGGTGATTGGCCGCCTCCGTACAAGGCGCTGTTGATCGAGCGGGCTTCGTTGAGTCTGACCGGGGCTGAGCTGGGTGACACCATCCTGATCCAGACTCCCGAAGGCAAGCAGCGCGAGATGCGCATAGCCGGGCTCGCCCACGATCTGAACGAGCCTGCCGGGACATTCGTCAATCAGGCCAGTGGTTTTATTACCTTCAAAACCCTGGAATGGCTGGGTTACCCGCGTTCGTACAATGAGATGTTGGTCCTGGCTTCCGGAGATCAACCGGATAAAGCCTGGTTCCAGCAGGTAGCAGAGCGTGCTCGCGCCAAGATCGAAAAAAGTGGTCGAGAGGTTTACTGGACCACCGTCCGCGATCCATCCCAGCATTGGTTTCAGGCATACCTGGCCCCTATGACCGCTATCCTGGGTGTCCTGGGTTTGCTCTCCTTGTTTCTCGGCTGTTTCCTGGTGGTCAATACCCTGACTGCCCTTTTGGCTCAACAGGTTCGCCAGGTGGGGATGATGAAAGCCATCGGGGCTCGCACCATCCATCTCATCCTGATGTATGCTGTCCTGGTAGTCTCATTCGGCATCCTGGCTTTCCTGGTGGCGCTTCCATTGGGTGTCCTGGGAGCCAGGCTCAGCATCCGCACCCTGGCAGAAATCATCAATTTCGACCTGCCCACCTATCGCCTCTCTCCGCCGGTATTAATCCTTGAAATTGCGCTCAGTCTGCTGATCCCACTGCTGGCCGGCCTTTTCCCCATTCTGGCCGGGACGCGTATCACCGTCCGCGAAGCCCTGGCGTTTACCGGGTTGGGGCAGGTCTATTTTGGCAGCGGCTGGGTGGACCGTCTGGTTTCCAGGATCCAGGGTTTGCCGCGCCCGCTTCTCCTCTCTTTACGCAACACTTTTCGTAAGAAAACCCGCCTGGCCCTCACCCTGGTCACCCTCACCCTGGGCAGCGCCATCTTTATCGCTGTCCTGACCGTCCAGTCCTCCATGCTCCGTACGCTGGATGAAACCCTCGATTACTATAATTTTGACATCCAGGTCTATTTTGACCGTCCATACCGGATGGAACACATCAAAGCCGAAACTTTGAATGTCGAGGGTGTGTCCGCGGTGGAAACCTGGGGGTTGACGAACACCCACCTGGTCCGCCCGGATGGCAGCCAGAGCGAGAACATTTTCCTGGCCGCTCCTCCCCAGGACAGCCAGACCATCCGCCCCAGGTTGATCCAGGGTCGCTGGCTGCTTTCCGAAGATGAGAATGCCGTGGTGATCAATACCGATGTGATCAAGGAAAACCCGGGTGTGGGGCTGGGCTCCACCATCCTGCTCGATGTGGAGGGTCAAGAGACGAGCTGGAAGGTGGTGGGTGTGGTCCAGTCGGTATTGATTGGACCCTGGGTCTACACAAATTATCCCTATTACGCCTTTCGCCTCAATAAAACCGGACTGAGCCGGGCCGCGTATATCATAACCGGCGCGCACGACCCCCAGTCCCTCCACGATCTGGCCCGCCAGTTGGAGCAGCATTACGAACAGACCGGCCTGCGCGTCCGCTCGACCACCCTGGTCTATGATTTGCGTCAGACCGCCGTCCTTCAGTTCAATGTGGTGATGATTTTCCTGGTCATTATGGCGCTCATTATTGCTGTGGTGGGCTGCCTTGGTCTGATGGGAACCATGAGCCTGAATGTTATGGAGCGCACGCGTGAGATTGGGGTCATGCGATCCATAGGAAGCCCCAAAAACTCTGTGCTGCAGATTTTTATTTCCGAAGGTGCCTTGATTGGACTGCTGAGCTGGCTGGCAGGAGCGCTGCTGGCCTGGCCGCTGGGTCGGATTCTGAGCAACCTGGTGGGCATCAACTTTATCCAGGCGCCGCTCGCAGCAAGTTATTCGGTCGGAGGCGCCGTTCTCTGGTTGGTGATTGTACTGGTCCTCTCATCCGTTGCCAGTTTATTACCGGCGCTCAATGCCACCCGGCTCACCGTTCGAGATGTGCTCGCCTATGAGTGAGCTGGCCATTTTCGTTTGATCTTCAGGGAACACGGAGGTGTGTAATGAAAAAACTATGGATGGGGTTGATTGCTGTGGTTCTGGTTGGCGGTATTGCAATCCTGGCATTTGGCGAGAATCCACCGGCAGCCAGTCCGGCTCAAGCTACCGTAAAGGTGACCCAAACCTCCTCTCCTGTCATGCAGGACCCGGAGCTTATCGAGCCGGTTTCGGACGGCGATGAAGTCAATGTGGAAGGCCGGCTGGTCCCGTTAAATTTTGTAGACTTGAGCTTTAACATTGCTGGCCTGGTTCAGGAGGTCCTGGTAAAGGAGGGTGATATCGTCAAAGCGGGTCAGACCCTGGCCCGTCTGCACAATCAGGAGCAGACCCTGGTCAACATTACCTCCGCTCAGCTGGAAGTCGCCGATGCGCAGAAGGCGATCAACGACCTGAAAATCAATGCCCCCATGATCGCTGCTCAGGCGGCCTACGATGTGAGCCAGGCAAAGAAGGACCTTAAGGAAGCCAGGCAGAAACGTCAGGCCGTAGATTACCCGCGCGCTACCGCGGAGACGATCGATCTGGCAGATGCCAAGTACCAGGATGCTCAGGATGATCTGGACCGGGTTCAGGATATGTACGACGCCGCCAGCCAGGGAGACCGAAAATTGCTGATCGATGCGCTGGAAGCTGCCAAAAAGGCCCGCGATAATGCCCTGGCAAACTTGAATTATAAGAAGAGCAAACCTACCGAAGCGGAAATCGCCGAAGCCGATGCGCGCCTGGCATTGGCGGAGGCCAAAGTTGCGGACCTGGTCCACACCATCGAAATTTATCAAAGTGGCCCCAACCCGGACGAATTGCGCATCGCCGAAGCCCGTCTGGAGAATGCCAACACCAAAGTTGACGCCGCCCAGGCAGCTTTGCAAGACCTCGAGCTGCGCGCCCCATTTGATGGGACCATCGTCAGCATGACATTGAAGGTCGGCCAGTATATCAACCCTGGGGAGTCTGCCCTGACCCTGGCGGATTTCTCCAAATGGTTTATCCAGACCACCAACCTGACCGAGTTGAGCGTTCTCTCGATTAAGACCGGCAATCTGGCGCAGATCAATTTCGATGCTCTCCCTGGAGTAACCTTCCCCGGCAAAGTTACGTACATCAAATCCCTGGGTGAGAACCAGTTGGGCGATATCACCTATACGGCCCTCATCGAGTTGTCTAAAACAGACCCCCGCTTACGGTGGAATATGACCGCCCCCGTGGTCATCCAGACCCGCTAAACCGCCACTCCTCTCGCGCGCCGGCCGGTCAGGCCTGCCCCGCCCGCCAAGCATTTTTCCCGGTTATACCCCGGCCGGCGCGCATTTCAAGGTAGGGATATCCCCAATTGGCAGAACAGGTGCGGTATCGTATATTAAGATACATGCCCTTCGTAGAAGTGTTCTGGAATCCGGAACAATGGATTTGGAAATATCGCCCCAGAACTAAAATACAGCCGCTTTTTTATCGGTATCCGACGGTTGTACAAAAATATTGGTAGTTCCGAGGTGTAACAAATGAATGACCGTATCCGTAATTCATATTCAAAAAAACACCAGGTTGCTTACCTGGCCTGGCTGCTCGTTCTCCTGTTCGCTTTCCTTTTCTCTGTGGTCGTTCAACCGGCCCTGGCCAGCCCCGCGGCGCAGGTCACCGAAACCGCTACCACAACGGTTACCGCGACTGTCACCAACACCACAGTCGCCACCCTGCCAAGGCCAACCGGTACCTCGACTGCGCTCGTCCCGGTCACCGGCGCAGACCTGACCCAACCGGCTGAACCGACCGGTTTGCCATTGTGGCCAATCGTCGGGTTGTTAGGGATTCTCTTGCTCGTTTATGGGCTGACATCCCGCTCAAAATCATCCAGACCTAAAGGGTAGATAAAGCGGTGGAATAACGATATCGATGATGAGAAAATTCTTCAACAAGAAGAATGGCGCCGCGCTCCTGGGCGCCATTCTGGTCACCTGGAGCATTACCAGTGCCTTTGCCCACCCACTCAAACCACGGCCGGCGGAGAACCCGCTCGACCGGTTGGATGATCCCGGTCTTTCTACGGTAGTCCCGACCCTGGTCGCTCCGCCTGCTACACCTCTGCCTTCGCCAACCCTTATCCTTCCGCTTGCTTCTCCACCCGCTCCAACCCCCAATACCGGCGATCCTCTCTATCCATTTGACAATGGCTTTTTTGTGCCGGTCACGCCTCAGCCAACCCTGGCACTGCCGGCTGAGGTGGTCTCGCAGGCGACCCCGCCAGCGCTTCCCACTCCCAGTATTGTTCCACAGGAAACGCCCACCCCGCCCGGGTCTGAAAATCCATCCCCTCAGCCGCTCGTCCCCGACCGCATCCTCATCCCGGCCATCGGGTTGGATGCCCCGGTCGTGCCTTCCGCCTACCGTGAAATTGAAATCGATGGCATGCTATTCCAGCAGTGGCTGGCCCCCAAAAAATTTGCTGCCGGGTGGCAGTCTTCATCTGCGCCCCTGGGTATTCCGGGCAATACCATCCTGGATGGGCACCATAACGTTTATGGGGAAGTCTTTGGCCGCCTGAAAGACCTACTGCCGGGAGATCTTATCCATATCTTTTCCGGGGATACCCTCATTGAATATCAGGTAACCAACCATATGATCTTGCTGGAAAAAGACCAACCCCTTTCCGTGCGGCTGGATAACGCCAGCTGGCTGCAGCCCACCACCGACGAGCGCCTGACCCTTGTCACCTGCTGGCCGCCTGAGTCCAATACCCACCGGGTCTTCGTCATCGCTCGACCGCTGCATACTCCCTGATCCCCCGCAGCCCAGTACTTTTTCCAGGTCTTTCCTCTATATCATTCCCATTTGCCGCCTGGGCAAAAAATACTTTTGAAAAATCTGTCAGAAAACTGTCAGATGATTGCTTGGCTTTCCCCATCCTCGAAATATTACAATAAGTACACAGGTCGTCAAAGAGGGGCTCAATCCATCGATTCTCAAGCTTGTCCTTGCTCCAGACAAGCGTCAATCATCGCAGCGACCATTACCTGTCCTGGAGAAGAACCGATGTGCAACAAGAACATTAAAGTCTTAGTCCTTCAATCTGATGCTCTCGAACGAAAAACGATAAAAAGCTGGTTCGGAGCTTTCACCGATTACCAGGCAACGTATTACACAACCGCAAAATCCGCCCTGCATGCCGTACGGACCCGTCAGTTGGTTTTTCATGTACTCGTCCTGGATGTTCAATCTGCTCCGGTTGAGGATCTCCACCAAATCCTGGAGGAAGCCAGGCTGCGCTTCTCGTTTGTCGAATGCATCCTGATGACCCTCCCAAACGACGGCCAGACGACCGGATCCATAGGCGCCCTGGATGGGTTGCGCTGTCTGGAGAAGCCGGTCCAAAGCGAAGACCTGCGCGCAGCCATCTTTACGGCTGCTCAATCGATACGCCAGAGAGAGATCCATGAACAGAGTGATTTCTTGAAGGATCTGGTCGAGGTTTGCGGTCAGCTGGCGCGTGCGGATACACTGGATCAAATTATCCACCTGGCCGGAGAATTTATCACCTCGCACTTCCGGGTAGACAGTTTTTTTATCGGGGTAGCGGATCCGCAGGATGAGATCCTCCATTTTCACGTCGCTGTTGAAGATGGTGAGGAGATCCTGATTGAACCGCGATCCCTGGATGGGCCCTCGCAGCTGTGGGGTTTGGCGGGTTATGTGCTGAAGACCGGTCAGCGCCTGGAGTGGTCCAATTTCACCCAGGGATTCCAAACTTGCCAGGAACTGGCGATCACACCCATGCAGATCGGCAGTCTCAACCAATCTTGTGTTTACCTGCCCCTGCCAGAGGATGGGGGCAGTCTGGGAGTGCTTTCGATCCAGAGTAAAACCCCACAGGCTTTCTCCGCGGACCTGGTCACCCGTATGCAGAGCTTTGCCAGCCAGCTGAGCGTGGCGCTCAGGAACTGGCGCGTATTGGATGAAGAGACCCGCCGGCGGGAAGAGGCCGAGGCTTTGAATAAGGCTGTTTTATCGCTCTCAACGGATCTGGGCTCGCCGGATTATTTGAATAACTTGCTGGCTGCGTTGAAAGACGTTGTACCTTACGACTATGCAACCGTGCAGCTTCTGGACGGTGACCGGTTTGTTATCCTCGAATGCGCGGGATTCGCGCAAGAGACCGGCATCCGCGGCATCAGTTTCTCGGTCCAGGAACATAACCCCAACCGGGAGGTGTACGAGCGCAAAACGCCGGTCGTGCTCCGCGATGCGCCTGCCGAATATCCGCAGTTCTCAGAACCGCCGCACAACCTGGCGACCATCCGCTCCTGGCTGGGTGTCCCGATCCTGGTCAATGGTGAGCTGATCGGTATGTTCGATCTGGACAAGCGTGAGGTAGGTTTCTATCGCGCGCAGCACGCCCGCCTGGCGCAGCGCTTTGCCGCCTATGCCGCGCTGTATATCCGTAACGCTGGCCTGCTGGATGAAAACCGCCAGGCGATTGATTATATTCATTCCATTGCCCGGGCCAGCAGCTGGATCAAATCTTTAACCCGCCCGCAGGAGATCCTCGATTCGTTTGCGCAAAGTCTGCGCGAAATCACCGGGGCCTGGCGGGTAGCGGTGATCCAATTGGGAGAAGGGATCAAACCCCTCCTCATGGCTCAATCGGGGTTCGAGATGACGGCGGAAGAAGCCGCTCGAGTGCGGCCCAATGGGATTTCATGGGAAGTCTATCGCAACCAGACCCCCCACTTCCTCACCGATATCCAGTCGGGTACCCGGGAGGTGAACGAGTATATGCTCATTCAAGGGGTCAGAGCTGCCGCCTGCCTGCCTTTCACCGCCGGCGGCGAAAAGACCGGTGTTGTTTGGATCCATTTCAGCGAGCCCCAGAAGTTCGCCGGGGTAGAACAAGCCCTGCTGCGGCTGTTTATCAACCAGACAGCCGCCGCGCTCCTGCGTCCCCGCTTGCTGGAAGTCCTGACCCGCGCGGTCGATGAGGATCAATCGACGCTTGAGTCGATCGCTCTGGCAGCCCAGAAGATGCTCAGGTGCGATATAGTGACCCTCTATTCATACGACGCCGAAACGGATGAGTTTGATTTCCCGCCGGCCATGGTGGGCGTCCGCGACCCGGAAAAAGTACTCTGGTTAGGCAAGGTAACGGAAAATTCATTGGTCCACGCTGTGATCGAAAGGGATGCGCCTCTGGAGTGCCCGACGACCTGGGATAACCCGCTACTCTTGAAAGAATATGAACGCAGCGGGAAGACCCAAACTTTTATCCAGCGCGAGAGCATCGAATCGGTTTATGCCCTACCATTGAAAGCTGGATCGCAAAAGGTGGGGGTTTTGTTTATTAACTATCGTTACCAGCACCCCATAACCGCGGACGAACGTACTACCCTCAAGCTGTTCTCTAACCAGGCGGCCCTTGCAATCCGCAATATTCAATACCAGCAGCGGTCCTCCCGGCGGGGCGATCGGGCTGGTTATAAGACGAAATATCTCAATGAGCAGCTGGATTCATTGGAGAGTATTTACAGCACGCTCCCCATGAATATGGATGAAGTCCTGCGGCGCATCGCCGAACAGGCTTACCGGCTGACCGGCGCCAGCGGGAGGCCTGCCCAGTTTAGTCAGGTCTCGCTGATAGAAAACCGGCGTCTGGTTTTCAAGACCGCCTTTCCCCTCGAAGCCAATGATTGGCTGCGGGGTGTCATCGAGGATATCGATCTGGATGGCCCGGCTGCCAGTCTGGGTTTCACCGGTCTGGCGGTTAAGAAGAAAGAATCGCAGTGTATCGATGATGTAACCACCAGAGCCGGTTCCCTCTATAAAGAATATGACAGGAAAACCCGTTCCGAGGTTGCTGTGCCGATCCTGTTTAACGACGATGTCATTGGGGTGATCAACGTAGAACACTACCAACCGTGCAATTTCGACCAGGATGATGTCGCCCTTCTGGAAGCGCTGGCCCGGCAGGCAGGCTTTGCGATCAAGAATTCACAGCTCCTGGAATATGAGCGCCAGAGCCGGACTTATATGAACTCCCTCTATGAAGCCAGCCAGACGATCATCTCGTCCATCGATCCGGCCAGGGTCTTGCAGACGATTGTCGACAGCGTCCAACAGGTTACCGGTGCCTGGCGGGCGGTTGCCTTGATCATCCGCGAGACGGACCCGCAGCCCCATGTCATTGCCCAGATTGGTTTCGAAGACGAGCGAGACGCGCAAATTCCCATCCGCCAGAATGGGGTTTCCTGGCGAGTAATGCGCACTCAGCGCCCATTTTTCCGGTCATATATTTCGGAGAACGATCCCGATATGCACCCCCACACGGTAGAACAGGGGACCCGCGCGGTTGCCTGCCTGCCGCTCAAACTGGAAGATCAGGCGAAAACCATTCTTGGCGTACTCTGGGTCCATTTCCGCGAGCCGCATGTTTTCACTGAGGTGGAGACACAGGCGCTGCAGTTGTACGCTACCCAATCGGCGATTGCCTACGAGCGCGCCTTTCGCTATGAAGAACTGGCCCGCGCAAAGCAAATGGCCAGCGCGAGTACTGCGACAGCTTTTATGGCCAGGGTAAACAGCGTTTGGGCTCACAATGTAGAGATGAACGCCCTGACAATCCGAGACCGGGTCGAAATGCTTAAGGTCCAGGTGGGAAAAGAGAAGCCAGACCCGGCGAAGGTCGACCGCCATATCCGCTATATCCTTAAGTGTGTTGAAAATATATTATCCAAACCGATTAACCCACCCCTGACCAAAGAACAAGGTGTAGAATCAGTTTTAATAAACGATCTGGTTGTTGAACGATTGCACCAGCTTTCATCCCGCGAATCCATCCACGGTATTGAGATCGTTACACAATTAAACCTGGATGATACGCTGACCGTGTGGGCCAGCCCGGAGTGGCTCCGCCGGGCGCTGGATATCCTGGTCGATAATGCAGTAAAATCTGTATCGAGAAAGTCACCCGGTCAAATTGTTGTCATTACCCGGCAATCGGGTGATTGGGCGGAGATTATGGTTCAGGATAATGGGCCAGGAATTCCACAGGAGGCCGTTGAAGATCTTTTAACCAAATCAGTTAATAACCAGCAGGCGAAAACCAGCATAGGGATTGATTTTATGTTAGCCAGAACAATCCTCGAGACATATGGGGGACAGCTCCGCGTAGACTCTAGCACCCCTGTATGTTCAATGATCCTTTCACTACCTATAGAAAAGAGGGGACATTCTTAAAGCAATGGAGAACAATCTAGAAAATCAATGCGCCGAATGCCTTGAGTATATCCTCCACCAATGGGGGCATGGTTTCACGAAGCAGGTCGATTTCATTATCGAAAATGTGAACATCGCCCGGAAGAAACTTCAACAGAATCCGGCGGATATGGCTGGGGTGTTGATCAATCTGGCCCGTATAGAAACCCTGGCAAGTAAGCTGGTAGAATTAAAATCCCCGTATCATTTTGAGATGGTAGACCTGAATGTCCTGTACCAGGATTTTTGGAAGGACTGGAAACAGAATCGTTACTCCACTCAGATTGAGTTGATCGAACAATTAAGCTCAGACCCGGTCCTGGTCTGGGCGAATGCAAGTTGGTTGAAAAAGGTTCTGGATAGTTTGGTTGATAACGCCACCAAGGCTTTGATGGATCAGAAAGAGAATCAGGAAAAAAAGATCTGGATCCAAACCCTCTTGGAAGATGGATATGGGATCTTGGTCGTGAAAGATAATGGACCGGGGATCGATGAGTTTACCAGGAAATCGCTGTTTGATCACCCGATCAATCTCCAACCGAATGGGCACGGCCGGGGGCTGTACATCGCGCGCTTACTGGTAGTTGAAATATATCAAGGTTCCATTGAGGAGGATCTCCAGTATTCACCCGGGGCAGCTTTTGTCATCCGAATTCCTGTAAAGACATCAGGATAAGTGGTTTTTCGGGAGGAAATATGCCTTGCCAGTTTTTACTGATCAGCGAACAACCCGGGTTGGTTTGGCTGAATACTTTGGATAAGGCTCTCCATCCGATTGGAGACCTGGAAACCTTGTCTGTCAAGGAAGCTCTTCTGAAGGTCTCCGAGAGATCCTACGATCTTGTAATCCTGGATACTCGCGATATGGACGATCCCGGGGAGTGGGTGACGCGTTTGCGTGAAAAAAATCCCGGCTTGAGGATCATGGTCGTGACTGGCTCGCCGACCTGGCGGCGCGCCCGGCAGGCCATGCAGGCTGGGGCGGTAGATTATATTTCGAAATCGTTGGATCGAGAATACTTGCGCACTAGAGTTGAAGCAGCGCTTCAAGTACATGTGTAGACTTGAGGCTGAAGGAGGGAAATATGGCTCGCGCAACCATCTTGTTCGTCGACAATCAAAAGGAAGTTGTGGATACCTACAAAGATCACCTGGAAGCCGAAGGCTACCGGGTAATTCCAGCCTACAACTATGACCAGGCTTGCGTCCAGCTGCAAAAGGGAGGGGTCGCGTTAGCAGTTTTGGATTTACATCTTATAGACGACCAGAATGAGAAGGATTTTAGCGGGATTACCCTGGCGCGGGAGACGGATCATACGATCCCAAAGATCATCCTGACCGCAAAACCTTCCTTTGAAGCCGTGCGAGAAATGTACCGCCCCCAGTTAGATGGATTGCCTGCTGGCGTGGAATTTGTCCTAAAAGAAGATGGGATCCAGGCTTTATTTGAAGCTGTCGAGCTGGGATTGGGGCCAGACCTGGAGTGGCTCCGCAGCATTCGCCGGGCGCTCCAGAAAACGGATGAGTTGCTCGAAAGAGACTATGCAAATGCACAGAACCAGTCGCAGACTTATTTCATAGTTTCTATTATCGCGGCAATCAGTGGGGTGCTCCTGGCATTTGCTGGGATTGGTTTGGTCTACCTTCGGCAGATCCAGATGGGCTGGGTGGGTCCAATCGTTGCTGCGATCACCGAGGCGGTCAGTGTACTGTTTTTTCTGCGCGCAGATAAGGCCAACGACCGGATGGATCAGTATCATAAGGAACGCATGGAAGGCCAGCGTTTCGAAACTCTCCTGCGTTCCTGCGAGGGCTTCATACGGTCGGAGGAAGGCGAGGTTTGCCGGAACCGGATCCTGCTGGCTGCCATTCAGAAATGGCTGCTGAATTGGCCGGATTTATCCACACCTGCTCATCCAGTAGACGGGCATTCACCAACGGTTTCACAAGGATAAAGATATGACCTTTCGGATTTTGATTGCCGATAATATTCCGGAGGTGCTGGATACGCGGGCTGAATCACTCGAAGACGCCGGATATTGGGTTGTTAAGGCCTCTTCACCCGATGAGGTCCGCCAAAAATTGCGAGCTACCTACGTTCATCTGGCTATCTTGGATAACCGCCTCATTGACGATGATAATGAAAATGATCGTTCAGGGCTGATGATTGTGCATGACCCGGAATTCAGCCGGATTCCTAAAATTCTGCTGACAAAGTTCCCTGATTGGCGGGATGCGCGAGATGCTCTCGCTAAGGGTCAAATAACACCGCCTGCTGTCGATTATGTGGATAAGAGAGCCGTATCGAGTGTAATTATTCAGGCGGTTCAAGATGCCCTGGTCAACTACGTGCGCATCAACCCCAACCTGGAGATCCATTGGGATGAACAGCAAGCTCTCAACTTCCCGGGGTTGGTTGCCAGGGTGGAGGCCGGTCTCCCAGCCATGCATCTCCCTGAGCGCGTAGAGGAAATCGAAGATCTCTTCCGCAAACTGTTCTATGATGATGAGCAGATCCAGTTTGGCCAGCTGTGGTGGACCCACGGCCAGCGAGCGGCCATCGAGGTCCAGACTTATCGTCAGGGTCGTGAAGAAATTTTTTTGGTAACCTGCGGTCAGGTTGACGAAATCCTGAATGAAGATGCCCAATATACCCGGTTCATGCCCAAAAATCTCCCCTCCGGCATCCTGAGCCGGACCGCTAAGGTGGTGACGACTCACTATGGCGCGATTGCCTGGTCGTTTCGCACCGATGATGACTCCGTAGAGAACCTCCAGACCCTGTCACTTTATACTGCTCACCACACGGACCGCCAGGTGCGGGCAGTTTTGGAGGACCTGCTCCAACACACCATCCGGCCTTGGGTTCAGCAGGGACGTTATACCGCCGAAGGTAAAAATCTGGTGCGGCTGCTGCAGGAATACTTCAACCTGGGCGAAGACGGGCTGAGAGCAGACGATTTCAAGAAAAAATTGGAGGCCGTGCTCCAGCAGGGCCGCGCTGTCGGACCGCTCGATGCGAGTCTCACCGAAAAAGGCCTGGTCTTCCGCCTCAGCGGAAAAGTCATCCACCTGCCAGATCCGCTTCACCTGGCCTATGAGGGGAAAAGCCTGTACGGGCAGGCAGCAGTGAGCAGCACCACCCTGGGCGGTTTGGATGCTGACACTATCCTGCTGGATAAGGGTGGGATCTGGTTGACGGATTATGCCGCCATGCGCAGCGCGCCCATCTGGCTAAACTATGTTTTGCTGGAGAGTACCCTGCGCTTCCGGTTGGCGGATGTTAGCAGCCTGCCGGCGTTGGTGGAAATGGACAAAGAATTCCTGTCCTCTCACAACCTGGGTGAGACCATCCATACCGACGATCTGGATCCCGAGATCCGCAAAATAGCTACCTGTATCCAGACGATCCGAGGCCAGGCCGCCCAAACCCTGGGCGATGAGCTCCGGCCGTATGAGATCTGCCTGCTGTTTGCGGCGCTAACCGAGGTGGCCCGTTACAACCCGGCCCAGAAGCGGAAAGGCGCTGAGATCGCCGTGCTCCTCTACCGCATCCTCCTGGCTGGGTTGATTTCCGAGAAACTTCTTCTCCAACAACATTCTGGCCTGGAGCATTCGGGCGATACTCCCAATCCGGTGCAGCCGTTCACGCCCTGTTTGGAGATCAACCAGGAAAACCACGAAGTGTATGTCAACACCCGCAAGGTTTCGCTATCGCCGCGTGAATACGATCTGCTCCTCTATCTGTACCGCCGCGCGGGCGAGCTGTGCCGCCGCACGGACATTGTCCGCGAAGTTTTCGACATCCCGAACCCCGATAAGAACGATGAAGAAAGCCTTCTGAACACAAACATCGGCCGCATTCGCAAGAAGATCGAACCCGACCCGGATCACCCTATCTATCTTCAAACGGTGCGCGGTCTCGGTTTTAAGTTGGTTTGCGTGCCGGAATAATGGATTGTTGGGGAATTGTGCGGGTTCTGTGAGGAATTGGTGCGTAAACGCTGAGATTTAGCTCCCTGACTGTCTGACAACTGATCGTGAGCAATGGGATGCCTGAGCGTACACTGTAGTCAGGAAACAGGATACAGCCTGAATCGTTGATATCCTGAAGGGTGAAAACAAACCTGACCACTCAAGGAGGTGTCCCATGATACAAACGTCTTCACCTTTTGCCGGACTCGTCGGAGTCGTTGTGGTGCTGGTGGTGATCGGGTCAGTTCTTGGCCTGGCGATTTCTGGGACCGACCTGCCAAATTTTATCACTCGCCCTGCCGAAGTTGAGCGTATCCGGAGTGAAACGCAGATCGAAGCTGACAAGGGCAAGATCGATGTTCAGAACTATGGGAAAATCGAAGAAGCTCGCACCCAGGCCGAAGTGCAGCGCATCCAGGCAGAAGCCGAAAATTACCGTCTTCAGCTCGACCAGGATCGCGAGATCCAGCGCCAGCGTAGCGAGATGGAGCTGGAATTAGCCCGCATTGCTTCCATGGTTTTCTATTTTGCACTGGCTGGAACAATCGTTGCCGTAGGGATCGCAGGGGCGATCACCGTCACCCGGATTGGCAAGAAATTCCCCACGGTGGAAACCAAAGCCGCACTCACCGACCGTTGGAACGACCGGCAGTGGCGCCAGCGGCAGATCCGCCGCGCAAAACAAACCGAGCACTACTGCCGGACCACAGCCCAGCGCTTCGAAGGATATACAGCCGATGATGCGCCCATCCCATGGAGCGAGATACAGCACTCGAATTCAATCACCCGCTAATGCGGGGAAATAATCACACCCTATAAGAAACCGGGCAAGGATGGAGACCTTGCCCGGTTGATTTTAACAACTCTTTCCTTACGCTGTGGCCGGTTTGGTCGTGCTCGTCCCGGCATCCGGCTGTTCTTTGCCGTTTTTCTTCTCCATCAGGGTCTGGCGGATCTCCTCGCGCAGCTTTTCCGATTCGGGGCTGCGCTCGCGCCGGGCGCCGTCTACCGGCGTGCCCAGTTTCTCGGAGAGCATCAGGGTCAGCAGCCCTTCCATGATGCTGCTCCCGCTCGCGCCGCTCTCACCGTTCCCGCCTCCCACTACCACCCGCGGAACCACGTCCACCTTTGCTTCCTGGATAGCTTCCGCGAAGCGGTTGAGCACCTGCTGGGTGACCTGGTACTGCGGTCCGCCGTAGGCTGCCACCTGTTCTTCAGTCGCAATGGCCTGGGCGATACCTGTGCGGGCGATCCGCTCTGCCTCAGCTTCTGCCAGAGTGCGGATCTGCGCGGCTTTCTGCAGAGCGCGCTGGTACTCGGCCTTACCCTGGTTCGACTGCACTGTAATGCTTAGCTCCGATTCAGTAATGTTGCGCTGCTGTTCGGCGCGCGCCTGGGCTTCGCGCAGCTCGCGTTCTTTGCCCGCCGCCGTTTCCTGGCGCGCGTAGGTCTCGATCTGTTCAACCGCGATCTGCCGCGAGCGCAGCTGGTTCAGGATGATCTCGATCTGCTTGTCTTCCCCTGTCGTCGTGGGCGTGCCGATCAGCACCTCCTCCAGCTCCAGGTTGTAGTGCGCGAACTTATCCTTCATCTCCTGGCTGGAGATCCGCTGGATCTCGTTGCGCTCCTGGATCAGCTGGATCAGGGTGCGCGTCTGCCCGATGTTTTTGAAATACGCGGATACCATCGGGTCGAGGGTCTGCTCGACCAGCCGTTTCACATCTCCAAAGCGCTGGATCACCAGTGGGGCTTTCTGGTAATCGATGTGGATCACCACCGAGAGCGGCAGGGATGGCTCGAATGCGTCTTTGGTGATCAGCGAAACTTCGGACAGGTTCTCGTCAAAGCGGTGCGAGCCGACTTCGCTGCGGATCCACTTCAAGATGATATTGGTCGTGGGGACCATGATCACCTTCCCCGCGTAGGTGTTGAAGGCGTATTTGCCGGGCAGCAGTGGCTCGCTCCACACCCCGCGGCTGCCTCTTTCCACCAGCTCGCCGTGCCGGTAATCGATGCCGGACAGATCCACGCCCTGGTTGCCGGTATAGGAGACTACCACACCCACGGTGCCCACCTCTACCACGGTCTTGGGGATCATCTGCACCGTGGCAAACAGCCGGTTCAGATAGTAGGTGCCTTCCACCAGTACCTGCAGCTGGCGGCCGCGCAATCCACCCGCATTGAGAAATCGGTCGGGCATCTGGAAATTGTTATGGTAGCTTCCCTCGTTCCCGACATCCTGCCCAACGATCGGCGCGATAATTTCTCCCGATGTCAGCGAAGGGCCATCGTGGATCGTTACGATCCCGGTCAGATCGTCTGAGTCCTTGATGACCACCGGTGTAAAACCGCCGCGCTCGGCGATCACCGCTGCCATATTCTGGATTACCGTCTGGTCGTCCCGGCTGAGCGGCAGGTAATAGACCCGTTCCTGAGTGATCACCACGAACTGCGCCAGGTTGATCGCGTAGGTTCCCTCACGCAGGATCTGGCGCTGCGGACCGCGCTGCCCTCCATTATGCAGGAAGGCGGCTACGTTCTGGAAATCATTGGCGGTTTCGTTCGACGCCAGCACCTGCATGGCGCTCAAGGGTTTACCATCGCGGGCAAAGATATACCCGATCTTACCCTGCGGGATGGTCACCAGCGGCGCAATGTGCACGCTGTACTGGAAAGGGACCAGGTAGTGCAGTCCGCCGCGCAGGACTTCCGGTTGGTAACCGGCTTCGCCTTGCAGAGCGATAAACCCGCCCCGCACCGATCGCTGGCCAAAGCGCTTTTCTACAATACCGATCCGGTTATTGGGGATAAAACGCACCCCAGACGCCAGGATCAGCAGCGCCACCAGCAAAATGATGGCAATTAATCCCAGGATGATTTGCGTAACCATATAATGCTCCTTTGGACATGCATGCTCGAACACAGGGCCGGATTGCCCTGAGCTTCTCGGATCGGGAGCCTGCTTTTGATGAGAAGAAGTGGTTGTCCAGGATGATTATAGCACCTGGCCATATCCCCCCAGCCACAGATAATCTGGGTATCCCCCGCGCAGAGGTTCGGCTGAGAGAGCCGCCTGGAGTTGAACCTCCTATATTGCGAAGGCCACCGACCTCCCTCACCATGTATTCATCGGTCAGTCTGGAATCCAAACCGTCCAAGCAGGATCGGGTTGACTTGCAATGGCGCAAACTAAAGTTTGCGCTACATGTACAAAACCCCGCAGGGGTTTTGTTGAGCCAGCGGAAGGCCGGTGCAGCCCGGCTTCGCAAAATAGCGGGGGTTCACCCCCCACATTGAATCCTGACCCCGATTATGCTATAGTACCTATGTCGATTTGAACCATTGAAGTGGCCTAAACATCACAAGCGGCAGAACATAACGCAGCCTCAGCATTTCCGATCGACCCGCCAGGTTCTCTGGCGGGTTTTAAGTTTTCCCGAAAGGGAGGGGAGGTGGGGTATGGCTGTCATTACCATTTCACGCCAGTACGGCAGCGGTGGGGATGAAATCGCGGACCGGGTCTGCCAGATCCTGGGCTGCCACCAGTTTGACAGGCAGCTGATCGTCCGCTCAGCGGTCGAAGCGGGGATCACCGCCAACGAGATCGCCAATTTCTCCGAAGAAAATTTCCGCGTCAGGGGCTTCTTCGAGCGCTTATTTTCCCGTTCGCGCTCCATGGGACAAATGCTGGCCGTCGCTGAAGCCCCGCAGCTGTATGGCGAATACCCCATGGAGCTGCGCCTGAGCGAGGAGCTGGCCCTTACACTTGTCCAAAAAGCCATTGGTTTGGCTTACGAAACCGGTAATATGGTCATCGTGGGTCGCGGAGGCCAGGTAGTCTTGAAAGATCGCCCGGGTGTCCTCCACGTGCGGATCGAAGCGCCCATAGAAGACCGCATCCAGCATATCAAGACCATCCTGCTGGCCGAGCGCACCCCTTCCCAGGACCTGATCATCATCCGGCGGGCCGCCCAGGACATGATCGAAGAACGCGATGCCTCTTCCGCGGATTATCTGAAATGCTTCTACTCGGTCGATTGGTCGGACCCATTCCTGTATCACGTGGTCTTCAATACCGGCATGGTCAGCTGGGACCTGGCGGCGAAAACCATCGCTGAGATGGCTCTCCACCTGAATCCCGTCCGCGCGGATTGACCGCTTATTCCTCTAGCGCTGGAAATATCCGTCGGAGAGCGTTTTCAGGAATGCTACGATGTAGGATTGGTCGCGGCAGCGGAACATATTCAATGTGGCCAGATTTTCATTCACCTCGGGAGCAGGGAACATCATCCCGCCGCACATCCCGCCACCACCCATTCCTCCGCCGCCGCCCATCATGCCACCGTGCATTCCACGCGATGCATAGAAACGGACGATATCCGCCAGCGATTTGAAGTAGCCATTGTGCCCATAGGCCTTGACGAAGTTCGCCGCGGGCCGCTTGTCTACATTGCGCAGCGTGGGCACCTTCATTTTGCCCATCTCCTGCGCCGCGCTCTCAGGTTGAGCGCTCTCCAGATAACCACCCAGGCCGGTGTCGATCCAGTTGCTCCCCGCCGGGTTATAGTCGAGATTGCTGTAGAAGGGGTTCTCAGGATTCTTGGGGATGCCCAGGTTGTCATAGCTGTAATCGGTAAACAGCGGGTATCCTTTCGATCCGGGTTTTAGCGAGTGGCAGGAGGCGCAGTTGGCCTGGTTCGGGTCGTTGAAAACCGCCAGCCCGTATAGTTCTGTATCCGTCAACCCCAGGCTGCGGTAGCGGGTATAGTTGCTGGCAGTGATCTTGGTCACATCCAGGCGTTTGGTTTTTGCCTTATCCCAGAACAGGTCGAATTTCGAGGTATAAGGGTTCACTTCTGCCGAGCGTTCGTATGCAGCGATCGCCAGCCCGATCTGATCGTAAACCGTGTCGGCTCCATCAGTACAATTTACAGATCCAGTGCCCCAGACCTGTTCGAACAGGCCGGTATAGGCGCCTGCTTCCACTTTGCTGCACAGCTCGGCTGGAGAGGTAAGCCCCATCTCCAGGGGGTTGAGGAATGGCCCCATCGCCTGCTCGGCAAGCGGGTCGCCCAGCTCGTCACCTGCGGCGCGGCCATCCCAGAACATCCCCCCGATCCAGGCCATAGCCCCGCTGTCGTAGCGAAGGAGTGGGCTGTCGCCCGCGTAGGCCGCTGAAGGTGGCTTGCGGTTGCCAAATTTGCCTGGGTCGCTCCCCGGGTACACGGCTCCATGCGCATTCACCTGGGAATCCGGTCCCGTAAAACCCACCGCCGGATCGTGACAGGTGGCGCACGACTGGTTGCCATTCAGCGATAGATTTTTGTCGTAGTAGAGGGCTTTACCAAGCTGCTCGATGGGGCTGAGCGGGACCGCCTTTCCGGCTTGCGCCGGGAGGATCGCGGCAAAAATCAGCAGGGCCCCAAGGCATACTACTAGAGCGAAGACACGCTTTCGAGACATTTTACACTCTCCCTGGTTGAAAAATTGGCAGACACGGATACGGGTGGGCTGCTGAGGGCGATAGCGATGCTCGTTTAGCTGCTTGTGGTTCACTCCTATGGGTTCATAGAACGCTGACTGAGACTTTGTGCCGGTATAAGGCTGCCGGCCCGGCGTGCGTTGCTCCAACCGGCAAAAGCGCCACCGATAACCGATGCCAGAAGAGCTTCAGCGCAATCCATTCCAGCAGCCATCTGCCCAATACCCCTAAAACTGGTGCGGCCAGTGAAGAGCGCGTCGAGATCCTGCCATACCGGCAATTTCTCGCTACAAATTGCCCAAATTTGTAATATTTACTAGTACAATTATACTACAAAGAACATTTATAATTAACGGTATTTTCTACTAGTACAGAAAGGCATAAACAGGTCAGAGGTATGCCAGGAAAAACCATCCTGATAGCAAAGGAGGAATGGGATGCCAGGGCCGAAACCGGTTCAGATAGCCTTATCAAAGATTTACCCCGCCCACAAGCGGCGAGGTGCTCGCCAGGATATCAGCGGTATCCCAGCGTCAGGCGAGTATCGCCCAGTTCGATCACATCCCCGGCCTGGAGCATCAGCGGCCCCCTGACCTGTGTTCCATTCACCCTGGTCCCATTGGTAGAACTCAGATCATGCAGCAGCCACCCGTTGTCCGCGGTCTCGATCACCGCATGATGGAGAGACAATTTCGCGTCCTCCAGGCGCAGGTGATTATCCAGGTCCCGGCCTATGGTCAGCCTGGCATTCAGGGCAATCGTTTGGCCGCCGGGCTGTACGATGAGCTGCATTTCTCGAGGGGAAAGCGACGATTTCGGCTTCGGGATGGTGGCCGCTGCCAATGGAACGGTCCGTTCGGGCACAGGGATCTGCGCCGACTGCACCGGAGCAGCGCACTGCCCGCAGAAGCGCGCGCTTGCTTCGAGCGGGGAACCGCAGTCAGAACAAAACTTTGGCGCCGGGGATCGAGGCTGGGCAGGTTGATCTTTCTCGCGGTCAGGAGGTAAGGCTGGTTGGATCCATTGGCTGATACCGTGCCCTTCGGCTGGCAGCAGTTCATCCAAAAAATCATAAGGGGGTGAAGGTCTCCAGGGCAGCTCAATTCCAGCGGGTATTTCCATCCGGCACCCCAGGTCGCCTTCGCCCGGCTGGCACACATAATACCCATCCGGACGCAGCTCGAAGGTATAAACGATGAGTTGTTCTTCCCGTTCATTTTCTTCTGACATGCTGAAGGACCCGCATACCTGGCCGGAAGGATCCAGTTGAAAATAAAATATCGCTCCATCATGGCGGTCACTGTTGATACTCAACGTTATGTTCACCTCTGGAGAGCCAAATAATGCGTAAGACCAGTTCCCCTCATCCCCTTGGGCGGTCAGATTCCCAGCATCTTTCCTGATTTGTTGTACCGATTGCAGCCCCTGGATGATGGCCAGCGTAGTCAGGGGTGGACAGACCCTCAGGCCCCTGATCTCAACCAGGTTTTTTTCGAGCCCATCCAAAATCGGATCGTAGCGGGAAGACAAATGCCCTTCCCGATCTATAAATGAGGAGAAGAAGGTTTCGATTTTCGAAGAAATTGAATCCATGATAGCTCTCCGTTATTTTACCCCGGGCCATTGGTCAACCTTCGCGGGGAGCGAAGGGGTAGAGGATGTGACCAGCTTGGCTTTATATTTTTCGAAGACATCAATTTCGTGATAGGCTTCATAGGTATTTATGTCTCGAAATAAGCCGCCTAATTCCGTGTTCGGCTCAATGGGGGTCATCAGCCAGGCGGATCCGCCTGCCCCCCCGAAGAGCAGGGATTTTCCCCAGCCGGGAATATTGACGGGCATTTTCCTCTCTTTATAAAGAACATCTTTGAGCCATTGCAAAAAATCGGCAAACTTCGGGTACTTCTGACCCACTTGCTGGGCTGCCTTCCTGACAAAAGGCCACAGTAACCGCGCAATCAGGATAATTTCGGCTACCACGTATGCCGCAACCAAAACGGCTTTTGCATTCTGTTTTTTATATCCATAATCATCCGTACTTGCCAGGTCATCCCAATTCTGCCGCCACCAGGGGTCCATAAAAATCGGCTCTTCATCGTATTTCGTCCCGCTGAGAAAAAACCCCATCCAGGAATGAAGTCCAGCGATCCAGCGCAAGTACATGCCGTAACCGCAAAATTCAATCCCGTTCATGAATTGGGCAGTTTCCGGATCTTTTGCCCCATGCCGGCGGGCAAGAAAATACCGGAGCAGGCGCAGGCTGTAACTGCTGCACGTATATTTCTCCCAGGGATGATCGGGACCCATTGGATACAGGCCGAGGGTAAAAACCTTAACCGCCATATTTCTCAAGTTATACCAGGGACCTCTGGCCTCCGCGCGGATCATCGATAGCAGCTCGAGCCCGGAATACGTTTCGGTGAATTCCTGATTGGTCAAATCCAACGAGTCTTTATCTGCCATAAAGGCTGCCATCATCCGGTCCAGGTTCTCTTTGAGGGTTAGCTCAAAAACGGCCGCCTCGCCATATTCTGACCCGCCGGATAAATCAAAAGCACAATATACTCGCCCCCATGCCCCAAATACTGTCTTCCAGTTCAATTCGGAATATTTTAATTTCCAGGCACGCAGCCAGCCGCTGTCGGCCCGCTTACCACCTTTGGTCAAAAAATAGCCTTCTGAAAGCTGCTCTTCTACTTCCAGTTTGAAATTATGACATACAGTGGTCAGCAATAATGCCGGAGATTCTGTCCACGGCTCCACCGGTTGGTTGGGGCGAACAATGCCGACCGTTGCCCCTGCAATAGAATAACCACTCGTATAGCTGGGTATCACCCATAGATGGATCGAGGGAAACACGGGTTGAATGCGTTGTTTCAGGCTGTCGTTTCGAGAATTTATATTCAGGTCGTTGGTTTTGATGCGATAAAAAGATGGTTTGTCCACCAGCCTTGCCTCAACATACAGCGCTACTTCCCCAGCAATGCGCGGCTGGGTGGCCAGCATGCGGCTGGCCGATTTAACCCGGATATAGTACAAACCCGGTAAACCATCCTCAGCCTCAAAAATGGTATCTTTGGACCCAATCAGATACTGGATACTGTCTTGTCCCTGGACATCCGCCTTGATTGGGCGGCCAAAGGGTACCGGACGGCTCAGGTCGATCGGCTGGTCCGTGCGCCGGTAAAATATGGCCAGGATCAGTTCGTCGCTGCCGTCCGTAAGAAATTCTAAGGATCCTAAATTGAGGTTTGTATAGGTGTGGCTTTTGACCTCTTGCATAAGCCCTTTCTCACATTGCAGGGCCACCAGTTCGGCTGTTGGGCAGAGCTGGTACTGAATGGGTTGGGAGCGGTAAAGCTGGCCATTGTCACCGCTGGCCGTCACGACCAATGAGATCTGTCCATTTTTGTCGGTCAAATCAGAACCGAAATACGTTTCGAGGGCCGCGCCTTCTTTCAAAAATATTTCTCCTGCAAACACACCGGGCGATTCAGGCGCTTCGCCGTAATTTCTCAGCTCCAGGATATCGGCCGGGTCCGATTGGAGGACAACCCGCCCAAGGTTGCCCGGGGGAGGGACCACCTTGTTTTCATCTTGTGGGTCATGGAAATAGACCCTCAGTTCTCCAAAGTCCCAGGCAGGATGATCGCTTGCCTCATTAAAAATAACGTCCGCCTGCTTTTTCCCCCGCGCCCAGGCGTCAAAAACCCCCGCAGCATTCAGCTCCAATACCAGGCTTTGGTTCATCAGCTGGCCGCCTGCCATGAAACTGGCCACCAGGCTGGGGTTGCCCGGCTGGAGAGACGCTCCCTGGTCTGGTGGGGCGATTGTGATCGGGATCCATAAAAAGCCATTTTGTGCGTATGGCCCTTGTTGAACTGGCGGCGCGCATTGGAGCTTGACTCGCTCGCTGTTAGGACCTCGGACAGCCAGGCTGATTTTCCCGGCGAGCACATCCGGCGTCGATTGTGCATCCGGCTGCGGTCTGGCGCTGACGCTGGCGCACGCAAACACTTCTTTGCCGCCCGGCTGCAAAGGACCTGCTGGCAAACCATTCCATTCCAGCTTTAACTCATACACCGGTACGATGCTGACTCTTACCTGCGCCTGGACGGTACCAACCGCCGCCGAACACCTCACGATTACCATTAGATCGGCGCAAATGGTGGGATTTGGAACCGAAAAGGTGCAATTCAGGCTTCCCCGACCCTGGTTTGCGGAGATCACCAGACCCGCCGGTGAGGGCGGAATCAGCACATGAATAGCTGCCTCGGGGGCGGCCACCGGGCTGCCGTTGGGAGATATCCGCCAGGCCTGGATCGTTAGCGGCACCTGTTCCCCAGGTTTCACTTTCAGCTCCACGCTGCTCAACTGCAGAATATATCTCGGCGCTTGCGGCTGGTCAGCCCGATTCACTTTCTTTTTCGACCCCGCGACTAAAGCAGCGCCGGCTGCCATGCCAACCAACCCCAGTCCTCCCATACCCACGACCACAACCCAGCCGGGACCGGCGCTTTGAGCTGGAATGGTGTACGATGCGGAAAGGGTCTTGCCATCCAGTGGGCAGGTATATTGGTATTCCACAGTGGCGGCCTTCCCGTCCCACTGCATATTGCCGTTGTTATTTCCCACCCCGTTATAGAGCCAGGTCCCGTCCCTTGGGGTGACGGGGTTGTTTTGCTCATCGACCACGCGGGCGTCAAAATACAGCTCGCGGCCTGGAGTAATATCCCCATTAGGGGTAAGGGTAGCCAGGCAGGTTCCCGCCGGTTTTAGCATGGGATCGAAGGGAAAACTAACGGTCACGCTGTCGCAAACCCCAACATCGTTACACTGGCTGACCGAAGCTCCCATCTCGACCGGGGTGCCGGCGGGGACTTGCAGGGTAAAATCAAAAGGCAGTTCGTGAGACAACCCGCTTTGATTGTCCAGAACGCCCTCCCAGTGGACGTTTTTTCCATCCTTGCCCCCGGCCAAATTGATGTTGGCCCCCATTCTCGAATTCGTGGCCGAGTTTTTCGATATCGCATGCCGCAGCATACCGGAGAAGCGCACCGTGGTTGAGCTGACTGTGCCTTTCGCCGACCAGGTGCCCCCCGTTTGAAAATGATCTCCGACATCCACCCCGCTAATTTGCCATTCAAGTTCTAACCCACCGTAAGTGAGTTTTCCAGATGGGCCAGTGCCTTCTTGGGCAGCAGGGCCAGCCTGAACGATGTGCGTGGATGGGGTGGAAACGAAAAGAAGAAGGAATAAGAACAATGCTCTGATCGGGTTAAAAGGGAATAATCGGACAGAACTGGCTTGTTTCATTGGATACCTCACTTCAGCAGATGAGCGGTTCTCTTAAAACTGACGGATTATTTCTGCGTAAGGATCAGAATCCGTCTTGGTTTATGGCTGCGGCAGCTCCGCCGAAAAATCATCAAAAAAGCCTTGTTCGTAAATCCCATCAGCATTTTTTTGGGTGCCCGAGGCGGCGAAAAGCATCACATCTCCCCAATCTAAATCCTCGGTCGTAATCATTTCCTGGCCTACTTCATCCACCACGAGTTGAACGCGCCCATCCAGGCAGGCCAGTGAAAGGGTGATATACCCATCCGCATTGGGATGATAATCCAGGATTTTTTTCCAATAAGGGCTGGTCAATTCCGTCCGCTGCCCGTTGACTATCTTATCCACAGCGTATTGGTCCCCCGATATACTGGCGCGATAATAATTGTCATGGTCCTGATAATGACACAGCATCCCATAAAAACCGTTGCCCCCATCTCCTTTGGTTTTTACACTGACAATGATATTTTTGACCGGCTTCGCAAAGGGGTAAGGCGGCAAAACAATAGCCATTTTTTGGGGCACGTTAAGAGAAATGGCATAATTCCCGTGTTGAAAATATCCCGAAGTATACGTATCGATGGTCACGGTCTCCCAGGGCCCATTGATGTTTGAAAAATCATCGATAAACTGGGTGAGGTTGCTTCCCACAGGATTGGTGGATGGTGTTTCAGTTTCAGTCTGCCTGGGGGGAGCGGCCGGTATTTCCGCTGGCGTCTCACTCTGGACGGGGACAGCGGCTGTAACTTCCGTTGGCGATGTGAGGGTGAGCGAAGGGCCTTCTGATGGTGGCTCGGTAATTTGGAGTGGCGCGGCCTCCTGGCTGGAGGGGTTGGATTGGCTGACCGCGGGTGTTCCAGGTAACCCACCCGTTAATGTCAAAAACCCCAACACCAGTGCCAGACAGCTGCACAGGCCGCCGCCGATGATCCCGGCTATACCAAGCCAGAAGCGCCCACTCCGCCTGGAGCTAGACGGCGCGGATGGAACCGGAGGTTGAGCCGGTTGAAATATATAAACCCCCGGCGCTGGAGCGCCACAATTTGGGCAAATCACGGCCCCCAGGGCCATCTTTTGGTTACATTGTTGACAATGATGTGTCGATTCCATGTCTCGGGGCTCCTATGAAATTAATCGGCTTTCTTTAGGGACGTTTTATCTCCGCGGCAAACCTAAATGTATCATGAGCGGCGTTTTGCCACTGGATGAGACTTTGGCGTTTATGCTCTCCTCTATGTTCTTAGCTGAGATACCAATAGGAATCAGCTTTATTATAGGCGCATTTGAATCAGAAGATATCGATATTGAGCAATCGGATATCGTGTGGCGCGGCCTGCTAGATTTGCGAAGGGCTTGAGGGATCGAAGGGCGTCCGAGCCCTCCGGTTGGCGGGGGTTTTTTAGGCTTGGGCTTCGAGGGTGACCAACCGCACCCCCTGGTTCTTGATCTGGCGGAAGGATGCGCCCTGCCTCACCAGGGCAAGCACCCCATCCACATCTTCCACCAGTGTGCCGGAGAGCACGTGGATCCCCAGTTCGAACAATTTCGCGCAAAGCGGGGTGCTCGGACCCAGGAGGAGCACCTTAGCCCCCGGCTTGCGGTGCTGGATGATCCCGTCAAAGGTATGGTTGATCAGGGTCGTCGAAGTGATGGCCAGGATGTCCGCCTGCGGGATGATCTCGGGCCCCACCGCGGCGGGCAGATCGCCGTCTTTTGGGTTGAGTTCGAGCACCCATAATTCGCGAACTTTCGCGCGCAGGTCGTCCACAAAGGGGAAGTGCCCGATGAGCGCCACCTGCGAATCGCTTCCCTGGCTGGAGATATAATCCTCAGCCGTCAGGTCCACCCAGTTTTGCGGACGCGGCAGCAGCGCGTTGATCGCCGCCAGCCCGATGGAAGTTTCCGTGTAGCTTTCCGAGAGGGCCAGGTCTGCCAGTTGGCGGGCGGAGTATTTCTCCAATCTTCCGGCCTCCCGCACGGCCGGCTGCCTGGCATGTTCGTACTCCGGGTTCTGGAGAGTGGCCGCCAGACCGCAGGACCGTTTACCATCCACCTCAACCACTACCGCGGTCCAATGCAGCCCGATCTCGACTTTTAGCACCTGCCCATCGGGTAACAAGGGAAGAAGCGTTTTGACAATTTCCATTCTATAATTCGTTGTACATAAGTTAGCCCGCCCTTTTCGAAAACAATGCAACGGCGGCCAGGAACAACCCGATGCTAAAAACCAACAGCATCCCGAGGTTTGCCAGGGCAGCCGTCCACGTACTGCCGGTCAAGGCTGCCCGGATCGCTTCCACGACATAGGTCAGCGGCAGGCAGCGGGCAACTACTTGCAGCCAGCCGGGCATCGTATCCACCGGAACAAAAACACCACCGAGAAACATCATCGGGAAGCGGATAAAGTTTGCCAACGTTTGCGCCTCGAACACTTCTCGAACGGCAACGGAAACAAATGCTCCTAAAGCTGCGCAGGTGGATGCAGATAGGATCAGAGTGACAATGAATATCAGCCAGTTTACCCCGCTGCTGCCAAAAACCGATAGTGCGGCCAGGGTGACAATCATCGTGATGCCCAAGCCAAAAACCATCCCTCCCAGTAGTTTTCCGGCCAGGATCGCCGGGATGCGCACCGGAGAAAGCAGCAGCCGCTCGAGGGATCCGATGCGGCGCTCGAAGGTAATGACGATCGCTTCCATCGAGCTTGTGCTAAATAGGATGGTGAGTGCGATCAGGCCCGGCACGAGCGAGGGCATATCGCCGGGGTTGCGGATGACAAACGCCAGGACAAAGGCAAATGGGAACAAGATACCCCAACTAATATTTGGGGCCTTCAGGTAATACGCACGCAGGTCTTTGAGCGCGATGTAGTAGATGCCACGCAGGTCATCGGCCAGCATTTGCCTGCCCCTTTCCGTTGCCCTTTTCAGACAACATCACATCGGCGCCCATTCCGGTTATTTTCACGAATACCTCTTCCAGTGTTGGCTGAAGCGTTTTGACCGCAAGAACCTCGCAGCCTCTGGCCTGGACCAGCGCCTGCTCGATTGCTGCTTCGACGCTCCTTGCTTCGATCTGGCGGATCTCGTTCTCCGCTTGCTCATTTTTCCATATAATTTCGACCCGCGCTGCCGGTGAGGCTTGCGCCTGATGTTTCAGACCCTCGACGGTGTCCAGGGCAACGATCCGGCCTTTGACAAACAAGGCAATCCTGTTGCACAGCCGTTCCGCTTCTTCTAAATAATGTGTAGTGAGAAAAACGGTTACCCCCTGGCCGCGCAAGCTGGCGATCAATTGTCTCATTTTTCTCGCGCTGATCACGTCCAGACCCGTGGTCGGCTCATCCAGGAAAATGACCCTGGGGCGGTGCGCCATAGCAGCCGCGATGGTGAGGGCGCGCTTCATCCCCCGCGAAAGTTTCGCAAAGTGCGTGTCCCGTTTCTCTTTTAGGTCAAACTGCTCCAATAGCGCCTCGGCTCTGGCAGCTCTTTCGGAACGGGGGACACCATAGAGCTGCATGATAAACACAAGGTTATCGAAGGCAGTGAGCTCGTCATAGAGATTGGAGATATCCGGTACCACCCCGATTTGCTTCTTGATCCAGGCAGGGTTCTTTATCAGATCTACCCCCAGGATATTGGCTGTCCCGCTTGTCGGGTGGGTCAGCCCGGTGAGCATGCGTATGGTGGTCGTTTTGCCGGCTCCGTTGGGTCCTAAAAAACCGAATACCTCTCCTTCATATACTGAAAAATTTATCGAATCCACCGCCAGCAGCGGTATAATCCCTTTCGGCGCCGGGTAAATTTTTGACAGTTGCGAAACATTAATGACTTCATTCATGCATAGGTCCTTTCAGTAGGTATGCGCTGTTCCTTATGCTTTGCAGTGAACTGCCCCGGTTGGTTGGGGATCAAAGTTTTCTGGCCATACGGTATTTTTATTGTATATAGCTCCCTCCAGGCATGCATCCTCCAAGTCTGCATTGACCAGGTTGGCACCACGCAGGTCAGTTTTTTCCAGGTTTACGCCCTTCAGACACGCACCGTTTAGACGAGCATCCTTCAGGTTTGCCGACTCCAGGATGGCCCGTTTCAAGTTAGCTTGCTCCAGGTTTGCCTCCGCCAGGTTAGCGCCCCACAGGATCGCGCGCTTCAGGATTGCCCCGGCAAGGTTGGCTCCTTTCAAATTTACTTTCGCCAGATTAGCGCCATACAGATCAGCATACACCAGGTTAGCTTTTTCCCCGCCCGTTTCTCCTGATAAAAACTTACCATGCAGCTCGATTAATTTTTGTAGGTCTTCGTATGCGAATTTCATTTCTCATAATTCCCCAAGAAAGTATCTTCAAGTGGGGTGTGGGGAGTTTTGAATGGGCGAAGCCCGCCTAAAACTCCCTGCTTCACCCTTCTGTAGAGGGGTACCAAAAACCTCTTTATATCAGGGAGGATTGCGTTGATCTTTTCTATAGGTATGCAAGGGCTCAATCCAGCAGATCTGTACGGTTAAGGAGCTTCCCGGACAGATACAGTTGGATCACTTCATCGATGGAGCGCAGGTCTGTGACGATCGGTTGGATGTTCAGCATCTCCATGCTCTCATAGGCCGCTGCCCCCATCCCCGCGCAGAGGATCGCCTGGCAGTCTGCGATCGCCTGCGCCATAGTGACGTGCCGGGAATGAAAGGAGGCATCAAACTGATGGGGCTCGCCATGCCGGTAATCGCCCTTATCCTGGTCGTGAAACTGATTGTGACCTGGTTTTTCGCGCAGCTCGCGATCGACTACCTGGCCGTTCTCGATGGTAACCACCAGGTAGTAAGGCGCCCGTCCAAAGTGCTTGCTGATTGTCTCACCATCCGCTGTAATGAACGCGATTTTCATGGTGCCTCCTCACGGAAACAAAACCTGCTCTACAATCTGTTTTAGTGGAGCAGTTCGGTGTGATCTACCGCCTTCCCATCCATGAATGCCTGTGCGGCTGTGTCGATATCCCGAATATCGGTAACCACTGGTTGTATATTCAGCTGGCGCATGCTCTCATAGGCCCCTCTCCCCATCCCACCGCATAACAGGATCTGGCAATCTGAAATAGCGTTGGCCATACGGACATGTTTATCGTGGGATGCTGCATCCAGGCCGTGCGACTGGTCATGGTGATCCCCATGCTGTTCGCTAGAAAGCTGGTTATGGCCCAATTTATCACGCATCTCGCGCTGTGTGATTTTTCCCTCTGCGATGGTCAATACCATGTAGTAGGGTGCCCTACCAAAGTGCTGGCTGATGGTGGTGCCGTCTTCAGTGATCGCTGCGATTTTCATGGATTCTCCCTATTCGTCTGAAAAGTGCCGGCCGCCGGGCGCTTCGCGCTCGTCGGCCGGGTATAACACCAGGATGATTTGAGATTTTCCGTCGGACATATTCTCCCAGCGGTGCGGTAGATGTGACTCGAATACCAGGCTGTCGCCCGGGTTGAGCATATAAATATCATTCTCAATCCGGTAAAGAACCCTGCCGACCAGGCAGAAGACAAACTCATGCCCGGTGTGAACGATCATTCGCTTCCCGCTGCCCGCTTCCGGTTCGAGAGTTACCAGGAAAGGCTGTACGATATTGCCTGCCAACTCCTTGCCCAGGTTCTCCATCCGCGTTTGACTAAATGTCGCCTCTGTCCGGTTCTGGCGGTTTGTGAAAACCACCTGCCTGGAAATGGGCTCCGCCTCGAAAAAGGCCGTAATGGGGACCTCCAACGCTCTCGCCAGCTGTTGAAGAGTCCCTACCGACGGGGAAGATTTCCCATTCTCAACCAGGCTGAGGGTGTTGATATTGAGTCCGCTGATGTTCGCTAAAGACCGTAACGAGAGCCTGCGCTGGGTGCGTAACTCGCGGATTTTCGCCCCTACCAATATTTCAGTCGGGGGAACTTTGGATATTCCAAACGATTCTTCCGGGATGGGTGAGTCTGCCTTATCCGGGTTATTAGAATGGGGATGGGATTTTGAAGGCATGGCTGATCCTGTTTCGATTTCATGTTCCGATTATGATATACCAGTATTATAGTACATTATTGTTGTTTGTGGGATATATATCCCAATAAATTAGTAACAATTGGCCTGCTCCATTTTTTGTTTTCTCAAGTCTTGTACAGATCGTCTAAACCCCTTCCATGAAAACCGGGAAGGGGAAAATTTTTACAATTTTATTGCGTTTGACTTAGGGGTCTGAGGTTAAGATTCCCCAGATAAATTAATAGTGACGTCCATGGGTAACGCTATACCCGCGGCGACTTCAACAGCTTTAATGATCCCAACCGGGACAGGACAGGCGGCATGGGTGCAGAATTTTGCACCCATTAGCAAGACCTGCGGAGTATTACGCCGGAAAGAAATCTCCTTATACGGATTGACTTCGGTCAATTCTTGCGCTAACTTCTGAATCGCTGTACATCCACCTGTAATGGATATTCTACAGATGTCACCGTCCAGGGTTGCATCGACATTTGTTGTAAAACCGCAATTCCCGGGATGAATTTCTGCTTTTGCCATGTTTTGCTCTTGATTGAAAAAGAATAGCCTACTGGTCAGTAATTGTACTCATCCGAATTGGATGGGATCCAAAACTTCAAAATGGGTAGTGATTTCGGCCGTGGCGCGGACAGTCGCGGCGACTGAGCAGTATTTTTCTTCGGACAGTTCGATCGCCTGGGCGGCCGCTTTTTCGGTCAGGTTTTTACCCGCTAATCTGAAATGGAGCTTTATTTTCCGGAAGGTCCAGGGTGGATCCTGGTCTTGTTCGCCGCTGGCGCTGATCTCCATAAAATCGAGCGGCATCCGCTTTTTGGTTAAGATCTCCACTACATCTACAGCCGAGCATGAGGCTACCGCAATTAACAAAAGCTCGGATGGTTTGATCCCGATTCCTTCATCGGGTGTGGAGAGCACTACCGAGTGGCAGGTCGAATCGATGCCAACGAACTGCTTCCCGCCAATCCATTTAACTGTTGCTGTTCCCATTGTTATCCTCTTTGAGTCCCTGTTGTGTGTTTATGGTGCCTTGTCTAGCAGTGTAATCATGTCCAGAACGAACTTTTCGCGCTTACCGCGCATTTCTGCTTTACCCGGATACGGGCTTTCTTCATCCATTTCCACCAGGCAGGCGGTCGCGTAATCTTGTAAAAAAAACCGGCTGGCCCCTTGTACTGCCGAGTGGATTGCGGCAAGCTGCTGTAAGATCTCCCGGCAGTCCCTCTCTTCGTCCAGCATGCTCTGCACGCCGCGCACCTGGCCTTCGATACGCCGTAGGCGCTGCATCAGCTTATCTTTTGATTCCTGGTTCTGAATTTTCATCATCGGATTCTCGTTCGGTTGGAGTTAAGCTGGCGCACGGCCGGCGGATTGTCTATCCCGCTCACCGGAAGCCGCCGTTCGTGCCGCAGCTGCTCGAAAGATTGGTTGATCGGCTCCCAGATGAGCCGATTGACGCGGCTGCAGAGATTTTCTTGATAGTATCCTGGCTTTGACAGTTGGGGCAGGTCGGATTGTGGTCCGCCTCCGACCAGCCCATCATTTTTTCAAAGGGTTCCCCGCATTGGTTGCAGCGATATTCGTAGATCGGCATAATTTATCCCTATGAATGTGTGAATATACTATACTCCAGTATAGTATCGGGGAAACGCCTGTCAAATGCCGATCCTCACCCTCTTGAAATGACAATCGTTCTGTTGTTCAACGAATTGCAGCGTTCCAATCAGGAGCTCACCCTCGCCTATAATTCCACCCTCGAGGGCTGGTCGCTCGCTCTAGATCTGCGCGATGTGGAGACCCAGGGCCATACCCGGCGCGTCGCGGACCTTACCCTGCGCCTGGCATAGGTTTTATCGGCCAGTGATTCGGACCTGGTGCATATCCGTCGCGGAGCACTTCTGCACGATATCGGAAAACTGGATATCCCCTATGCTCACCATGATAATATGATTGTTCAGGCTTTCGTCGAGTTGTTGTCTGGCGGCGAGTCCGCCACAACCGACGTCTAAACTATCCTGCGCATTCGACCAGGACCGGCGCAAACATGGGTTGGTTCCAAAAAAAGTAGATCAACCGGTACTTCAGCACCTCGGTGATGGTGGTACCTTTCGCGATCACCAGGCGGCCGCTTCGATCGTTGATATCGTTTGCCAGGACCATCCCCGGCATCAGGTCTTCGATGCGAACCTTCTGGAGGTTAGCCACCCGCGTTTGAGCCGTCCCATCTGCCCTCTCGCTCTCGGCGCTGCCGTCCAGGATCTGCTGGTGGAATACATGCAGGACAAATGGATCGTAATCATCCAGGTGTTTGTAGATTTCTTCGAAGGCTCTTTCTGGGTTTTTCTGGGATCCGAAATAACGGTCGTAGTCCAGAATGACTTTTAATACCCTGGAAGCAATCGGAAGCGATTCTCCCGCCGGGAATCCTGGCTGTCCGCGGAAAGGGCAGCCTTGGTGTTCGATGGCACTCGCAATATTTTCCATCCGTGGGATGTAGCGGATCAATTGGTAACCCATCCGTGGGATAGAGGCAATCATATCCTGCTCTTGCTCGCCCAATTCCTCGCCGTTCCGCCAGTGGGCACACACCTCCGCGGGGATGGTAACCGCGCCTATCTGGCTGAGCATCGCCGCCAGTTCGACCTCCCAGGTTTGCTCCAGGTGCAGGGCTGCCGCCAGGTTGCGCGCCATGATCCGCACCCGGATCGACTGGCTGAACATTTCGGGGTTCAGGGCAGACAGGATATCCATCATGATCCGGATGCTGCCGTTTAGGGTTTTGCTGAGCAGCTCGCGTTCGGCCGTTATGAGTTGGTGCTGCCGGATCCCGGCTTTGATCGCCTCCACGAATATTTCGGATGGGCAGGGTTTAATCAGAAAGCGGAAGATCTTCCCCCGGTTTATGGCATCTATGGCCGTGTTCAGGGTCCCCGCGCCGGTCAGCAGGATCCGGCTGGCATCCGGGTTGTATTTTTGCACCTGCGTCAAAAAGCTGACCCCGTCCATCCCGGGCATCCGGAAATCCGAGCAAACCACGCAGATTTCCTTATTTTTCTCCAACATTTCCAGGGCATCCGCACCGGATTGGGCCTTCAGCACCTCGCAGAACTCCTGCTCCATGATTTCGCGGGTCAGCGAGGCCAGCACTCTTTGTTCGTCATCTACGAGAAGCACCTTGGGAACGCTCATTCCTCATCCTCCGTTTTATCTTCCGGTTTATTCCGGCGCCAGGCTCAGCTCGTGGCAGAGATCTGCCCAACCGTCCAGTTTCGATAAAAGACCGCTTCGTTCGACGTGCCCCAGGTCGATCGCGGCGGCATACTCTTTGGGTTTGCGAATGGTCTCCAGAAAGTGCAGCCCGTTGGCGATATGCAGGACCGTGGTCAGGTTGATCGCCTCATTTCCCAAGACGGAAGGGGTGTGGTGGAGAGCCACCGCATCCACAATCTGCACGGGAAGCCCCCAGATCCCCAGCAGGTAAGCGCCCAATTGGGCATGGGTTGTGCCCAGGTAGCGCTGTTCGGATTCTAATGTGACATACCCGTATTCGAATTTGCAGTATTGAAAATAATGCGGGATGCGCAGCTCGAGCAGTTTCCCGATGTCGTGCAGCAGCCCGGTGACCTGGCAGTCCTCCAGGATTGGGGCGGGCAGCCCAACCTCTTGAGCAATGCTCCGGCTGAGCTGTCCAACCAGGGTGCTGTGCTTCCAAAGGGCGTCGATCGAAAAATGCTGGTTGGCGT